>JAABUV010005949.1_pt1 | contig 13574 bp, 8 predicted proteins | sample 5559971 | NCBI WGS metagenome assembly JAABUV01 (sample SAMN10711881, study PRJNA513362) | rock metagenome | isolation source: Antarctica rocks | place: Antarctica: Victoria Land, Knobhead nord | collected 2015-12-19
ACGGCCGGAGAGGCGTTCTACAAGCTGCACACCGCCGCCGGAGTCGACCCAGCCCAAGTTGAGGACGGACTTCTCGCTCTCGGAGTCGAGTTGGTCGATCTACCGGTGGCCGCGGCACGCCACTTCCCCACACTGAAAGCTCTGGACACGGCCCGCCGCGACCAACAAAGGAACAGCGGCGAGCGGCCGGAGCAGACGCTGTCCCTCGGAGACCTCTGTTGCCTGGGCTACGCCGCTGCAGCCAGATTGCCGGTACTCACTGGTGATCGACACTGGATCACTCTGCAGCCACTGGGGCTAGGGGTCGATGTCTACAACTTCCGTGACCGAACCAACACGCCCTGAGCAATGTGGCCCTGTCAGGGGCAGATTTCAGTGAACGTCGCTACGCCGGACCGCCAGCTCTACAGCGCGCTGCAGGCCTTCGGCCAGCGTGGGGTTGTCGGTCAGGGCGGCGATGCGGCGTGCGTTGTTGCGCTGCGACGTGCCGGTGCCCCACGAGAGTGATGCCCACAAGAGGTCGCGGGCACCGTCAGCCGTCTCACGCGCTGGCTCGGCCAGGCTGAAGAGGTCGCGCCGCGTCAGCGTCGGGTGAGCTGTGTCGCCAGTCAAGGCCGCGCCAGGCACCCGCTTGGACCACCAGGCTGGATCGACGGAGATGGACTGCTGCAGCACGTCCTTCTCGCGGTCGGCACTCTGCGCGTACGTCCGGAGACCGCCGGGCACGGGGAGTCCGTCGAGATTCATCATCGTTTTTCTCCAGTCACGGTGGGCGCCGACAAGTCGATGCGCATCTGAGTCATGACCTCCGGCTGAGCCTCGAGACCCCGCTTGCGCAGCAGCGCCAGCATGTCCTCCTGACGCGGCTGGCCGAAGGTCAGCCGGTACAGCGCCAGATCGCTCTTGAGCCGCTCCAGCCGGGCCACGTCGACGCTGAGCGGGTACGGCGAGAGGTGCCGCTCGATGGTCGCCGGGCCGGGGTAGACCCAGTGCGGCGCGAACTCACCCAGGTTGGACCGCTCGTCCTTGCCCAGCTCGTACGCCGCCCGCCAAGGATCGTCAGCGCCCAACATTGCCGCGCCGTGGCGGTGGGCGAGGTTGCGGCGCACGGCGTGTCCGCCGTACCTATCGACCCGGCCCTCGCGCTGCTCGAAGTCGACTGGGTTGGCTGGCGTGTTCCAGTGCACGACTGCCGAGCACCACCAGTGGAAGTCGATGCCTTCCTGCCCGACGCTGGTGCTGGCCAGGACGAACGGCCAGAAGGGGCTGTTGAACGCGGCGCGCACGTCGGACTGTCGGACGTTCTCCTCGGTGCGGGGGCCGCCGTAGCGCAGGGCGAATCGGCTGGTCAACGGGATGGCGGTGTCCGGGTTCTCCGGGTCGAAGGCGCGGTACGTCGCGGACGGCAGCGAGATCACCTGCGCGACCGATTGAGCCAGCTCGAGAAGGGTGCCGTCGCCGACGTTCTTGCGGGTCTCGTTGACCCTGTGGTGCAGGTACTCGTCGAGAGCGGCCTGCAGGTTCCCTGCGGCGCAGTAGCGCAGCACCTTCTGCCAGTACGCGCCTCTGTCATCCAACTGCTCGAGCAGCAGGATGGTCTCGGGCCGGTTGAAGAGGCTCCGGAAAGCGGCCGCCACCGTGGCCGCCGCCCTCCACAGACCCTCCTCGGTCACCAGGTCGTGGCCACTCGCAAGCCTGCGGAACGCACGCCACGCGATGTTGGCGGGACTGTGCGCCGCGACCGCTGCGAGCGTCGGTGCCACGGCGGCGGTCTCGACCCCCGGACCGTCCTGCATCAGGCGGAAGGCCTCGTCAACGTGCGCTCGGCGACCAACACCAGCGGCCGCCTCGGCCGTGTCACCGGCGCTGAGAAGGTTGGTCAGCTCCGTGCGGATGTTGTTTGACCCGCCTCGGAACCCATCCGGCAACGAGCCGGGCGCGGCGATGGCGGCACGAGCGGCGTCCGCGACCGCCACAACGTCGTACTTGCTTGCGCCGGTCCGGAGCGTGCGTGTCAGATCCCTCTCGACCGACCCCGCGGTCACCGTGGTGCCTGCTCGACCGGCCGCGGTGAGGGGGTCGGCCTGCGCCGCCAGCCCGGGCATCGGCCAGAACAGGGCCAGGGTGGTCATGGACGCGGCCTTGCCGTCACTCACGGCGTAGTTCAGCAGGCTCCGGGTGGCCCGACGTCCCGGCTCGGTGTCGTCCCCGCGGGGGGAGTCCTGGGCGACCGCACGCCCGACCCGTTGGCTCAACAGGCTGGCGATGGCCGTGGGGGTCGCGGTCCAGGACGAGAACACGAGCCGCTTGGTCATCCCCGCGGCCCACGGTTCGGCGTACGGGCCGCTGGGCTCGAGGTAGGGCAGTGACGGCGGCATCCACAGCAGTTGCCACCACCCGGCGTCGACGGTTTGTCGGGCCAGGGAACGGAGCTTTCCGTTGCCGAGGTTGACCTCACCGGTGCCCGTCGCGGCGTCACGGTCCAGGAGCGTCAGCGCCTCGATCGCGGGTCGGAGGGTCTCACCGTCGGGTCCCTTGAGCTGCTTCTTCAGCTGCTCCGAGAGCGCGTAGCCGTCGCAGAAGTTCGCGAAGTAGGGCGTGGACTTCCAGTACTCCAGGCTGACGTCGCCCTTGACCAGGGTGGAAAGACGTTGCAGCCCCACGTAGTCGAGGAGGTCGGACGCGGACAGGTCGTCCACCACGTCGAGGTGCTCGGTCAGCATCCGGCCGGCGACCCCGGCGGGACGCTCGCTGCGGCTCATCACCCGGAGCAGCGTCGCGCGCAGGCTCGCCGCGAGCTCGGTGACCTGCCCGCCCTGTGTAGCGGCGCGGCGGTACGCGGCCAGGTCCTCAGACACCTCCGCGGCGACGGCAGGGTCCAGGAACTGCAGCGTGCGCACGAAGTCGGCGTGGTGGTCGTCCCCTGACTCTTCCGCGTAGGTGAACGGCTTGTAGGGCGTGGCGGAGAGGAGCAACACGCGGGCACCGGGATGGGAGAACAGCTGGTCGGCGAGCTCGCCGGGCGGGGTGCTCACGTCGAGCAGCTCGGGGAAGCGCTGGAACTCGTCGAGGATGACGAGGTCTGGGTTCAGCACGCTGAGCCCAACCCGGGCGAGTATGCCGCGCATGTCGCTGATGAGTCCCCGTACCTCGTCCGCCATGTCGCCGGGGACGTCGTGGCGCCGTCCCAGCCGCACCAGCAGCGACTCGAACGTCGTGATGAGGCCCTGCTTCTGGCACGTCGCGAGGAAGACGTCGCTGATGCGGGGGTCAGGGGGCCCCGCCAGCTCGGCCGTGAGCTCGGAGATGCGCTGGTCGAACGTCGTGGTGGACCCGACGGTGCCGCGGAGCAGGACGAGGGCAGCGCGGCGGTTCCACCCGGTCAGGTCGACGATCGTCGAGAGCAGCAGGAACAGCAGCGCGCGCTCCTGGACCTGGCCGGACTGGTGGCCCTTGCCGAACGACGTGCCCGGGGTGAAAGACACCAGGTTGACCGCCACCCCGTCGACCTCGAGGTCGGGCTGCAGCTCGCGGCTGTACTTGGCCAGCAGGCTCAGCCGGCTCGGGACCGCCCGGTGCTTGCCGCCGGTGACGTCGAGCCGCGAGAGGTTCTGGGTGGCCAGGTCGGTGTTGGAGCAGACGTAGACCAGGTTGATCTGCTTGCGGCCGCGCTCGTGCTGCAGGGTCTCGATGGTCCGGGCGATGACACCGCGGGCGACGAGGCTCTTGCCCAGGCCGGTCTCGTCGGCGACGAGGCAGCGCCGCCGGGGATCTGCTCCGTGGAACCGGTCCATGACGTGCTCGACGGACCGCCGCTGGAAGCCGGTAAGCCCCGCCATGATCGGGCCGGCGTCGAAGGTCGTCATCGGGTGGCCCTCTCAGTCAGCCGCGCGCGGCTGGTGGTCACGACGTCCCAGAAGGCGGCGAAGCCCTCTGGCAGGTTGGCGGCGCCCGTCTCGGTGGCGAGCATCCGTTGGACCAATCGGTCGAGGTCGTCGATCGACTCGGGCGAGCGCGCCAGGGCGCGGATGACGATTTCGAAGACCTGCGGGGCCGGCGCGAGCCCGCCACCGGGGGTCGAGGCACCTTCTCCCAGGCCCAGCAGCGCGAGCGGGTGGGACTGGCCGAGGCCGAGCAGAAGGGCCAGGAAGCGCAGGAACTTCTCCGGGGTGTTGATCTGGGAGGCCAGCACCTCGTCCAGCCGACTTTCCGGGTCACCCCGCAGCTCGGCCCTGACCACGCAGACCGCCTCGCGGCCGGACTCGTCGGCGAGGCGGAGCCGCAGGAACGGGCCGACCTCGAGCAGGGGTACGCCTTGAACGGTGCTGTGCTGCACGTCCCCGTCCAACACGGAGACAGCGGCACCGGGGTGCGCGAGGGGTTCTGCCTGGGCTGTCATCCCGGCGGGGACCGTGGCGGCGTCGCGGGTCTCGAGCCGCAGCGAGTACGCGTCACCCGAGCGCCTCACGGAGACGACCCACCCACGCGACGCGAGGGTCCGCAGCGCGTTCTCGAGCTGCCACATCGCCTCGGCGTCGGGATCGGGAGCGGCGCCGCCCGGGGTGTCGTAGGCCTCCAGCATCCCGAGGAACGGCGAGTCGGGGTCCAGCATGGTGCCGACGCCGAGCTTCGTCTTGCCCCCGGTCAGCTCGACCAGGATCTCGACGTTGCGCCGCAGGGCGGCATCGGTGGCGTTGGCGGAGCCGAGGAACAGGTGCGCCTGCTGCCCGCGCTCGACCGCGACGAGCTTTGCGTGCAGGTCGCTCAGCAGCGGGGCCGGCGTGTCGTCTGCGTGGGTATCGCCGTCGTCGAGGCCCGCCACGGTGCTGACGACGTAGGTGTCGGTGAAGGTGGCGATCGTGTCGGGTCGAAGCTGGTCGAGCGCCAGGGGCCGGGAGACGACGGTGGTGTCCCTCGACCCCGCCGTGATCAGGTCGAGCCCGTCGTCGTTGAGGAACGGCGAGACGACGAGGTGCCGGTAGCCGGTGAAGTCCGGGGTGGCCCGTTCGCCGGCAGCCCGAAGACGTGGAACGCGACCTGGGTGGCGCCGTCGGGGAGCTCCCACGCCAGGTAGCGGGCGTCCTCGGCGAGCTGGGCGATGCGCGCGCGTCGGGCAGTGGGAACGTCTTGACGGGTGCGGTCCGGCAGAGACCGGATCAGGGCGCTGAGGGGGCGGTTGAGTGCGCTGGGGTGGGTGTCACGCGATGCCTCGAGGGTGAGCGAGACGTCCCAGGCGTGGTCCTCGGTGAGGTTCCGGCTCAGCACCACCAGTCGGTAGGCATCGGGCTCGTCCTCGGCGGTGAACCGCAGGAACCACAGCTTGGGGTGGAACAACCCCCCGGGCGGCGCCTGCACCTCGTGGACCATGGGCTCGAGGAAGGCCATCAGGTCGCTGTACCGGGACGGCGCGCGGATGTTGCCCTCCTGGGCGAAGACATCTACCCGGTCGGTGCACGAACGCACGGCTTCGAGGACGCTGATCGGGTCCGTCGTGCTGCGGACCGCGAAGCTGGCGAAGGCCAGCGGCGGAACCAGGGCGGCGGTCAGGTCCAGGGTGAAGGTGGTCCCCACCGCCGCGTCGAGCCGGTATCCCTCCGGCGGGCGGAGTTGGTCCAGGAGCGTCCTCCGGGTGTCAGGCGCCAGCACCGGCTGCTCCTTCCCTGATGTCGGCGACCATGCGTCGGACCTGTGGCCAGCGGTAGACCAGCCGCGATGTGCCGGAGGCTCCGGACCACGTCCGGAGCAGGCGTTCGTTGACGAGGCGGGACTGCGCGCCCTTCTGCTGGCGCTCCCGGACGTCGACCAGGCTGCGGATCGCGGCGTCGTCAGCCGCTGTGGGGCCGCGCCCACCCACGACGACGTCGAGCCAGGCGTTCACGAAGGCGCTGGTCTGCGGGCCGATGCGGGGGTTGAGCCCGCCGACCACGTCCCACATCTGCTGGCGGTCCCACGCCCGCAGGAGCGTCCCGTCGGCGTGGACGTCCTCCGACCAAGTCTGGAGGGCATCGCGGTAGAAGTCCACCGGCTGCGGGTGCGTGGTGTGGCCTGCTGCCTCGTAGCGCTCGGCGATGAGCAGGTTGTAGAGCAGCGCGGAACCCTGCATCGCAAGGCTGAAGTGGCGGCCGTGCTGCAGCAGCGCGGCCGGCTGCTCGTCGGCCGTGAGGCACGCCGGCTCCGACCACGGGACGGTGTCGCCCTCGGAGAGGGCGGTGTCGTCGGTGAGCAGGTGCGCCAGCAGCGTGCCGGGGGTGCGCTCGAGGATGCACTCCCGGAGCCACACCGCTTCCTCGGGCTGCAGGGCCATGCCTCCCGCGACCTCGCTGGGGAAGCCCGGTGGCGGGGCGGGGAGGGTGGCGCTCCAGTCCTGGCTTCTGCGCACGGCCAGCTCACCATCGGCGGATGGGGTGGAGTCGAGAGCGCCGAGCATGTCCGGGGCGACGTCGTGGGTGAGGATGCCGTAGCGGCCCAGGGCCGCCCAGTAGATCGCCGAGGGCAGGGTCTTCACGCTCGGGCCTGCGACGCGGCCGATAAGGCCTTCACCAGCGCCGATGCCCTCGTCCTTCAGGGCACCGATGAGCTTGCGCTCCTGGGTGTCGGTCCACGTGGTCAGCCGCGCACCGCTGCGCGTCGTGGCGCCCTGCTTGTAGAGCCATGGGATGAAGAGGAAGTACCGCGCGCGGGTGTGGATGGTGGAGGTGCCGGGGAAGAGCCCGTCGGCGAACGCATCCCGGATCTGGCCGATGCCGAGCTCGTCACGGCTCTCCGACTGCGTGTAGAGCGCGATGAGCTCGCGGACGCGCCGCTGCTCCTCGGCAGACGTGTCGAGCCAGGTCAATGTTGATGGCACCGGTGAACCCCCAATGTTGCTGACTGCTGACAGTAGTCGTCGGGTTGTGGATCCCAGTAAGGATCTTCATCAGGGATGCTCACCCCTGCTCCGACCACTCGTGGCCGCACTCCTCGCACCGGTAGGGCGGCGGCGGCTCGGCCTCGAGGACGATCGTGCAGCCCAGCGACACCGTCCCCGGCGGCGGCGCTGCCACTCAGGAACTGCCGTGACGGTAGAGCGCCGACAGTGGACCTCGCAAGGACCCGTGACGGCGGATCGCGGTCTGGGAAATCTGTCGGCCCCGTGCCGCATAGTGAACCCATGAGCCCCGAGCGCAGCGTCACGCCGACGAAGATCAACGCCTGGCTGGACTGCGCGCACTTCCTCACCCTCACCCACCAGGTCGAGGACGGCACGCGCGAGGCCCCGGCCGACGGCATGGGGGCCTTCGCCCGGCTGCTGGCCGACAAGGGCCTCCAGCACGAAGCGGCCTGCATAGCCGAGTACGAGGGTCGGGGCAAGCGGGTCCTGCACGTCCCCAGCCGGCACCCGCGGGAGTCGTTCCAGGCCTGGGTGGTTCGGGTGGGCTCTGCCTTCGACGGAGAGTGGGACGTGCTTTACCAGATGCCGCTGGCGCACGACGGGATCCGTGGCATCGCCGACTTCCTGGTCCGCACCGTCGCCGACGACGGCCGGGTCAGCTGGGAGCCGGTGGACGCGAAGCTGGCCCGGGCGCAGGCCAAGCCGGGCCACGTCCTGCAGCTGTGCTTCTACGCCGAGGCCATCGAGGCGGTCACCGGGACCTGCCCGTCGGAGATGCACCTGTGGCTGGGCTCGGGGGCGGTGGAGACCCTCGCGGTGCACGACTTCAGCGCGTACTGGCGCCGACTGCGACGGCAGCTTGCGACGGTGCTGGACGACCCGGCGGACCAGGTGGTCACCACCGCCGTGCCGTGTGAGCACTGCGGCCTCTGCACGTTCGCCGACGTGTGCGACGCGCAGTGGCGCGCCGAGGACTCGCTGGTCTACGTCGCGGGACTTCGCGCACCGGAGTGGGAGACCCTGCTGGCGGCCGACGTCGTGACCCTGGCCGAGCTCGCGGAGCGCACCACCGACGTCGACGGCCTGGGCCCGCTCCGGCAGCAGCGCCTGGTCACCCAGGCCGCGCTGCAGCAGCGGGCCCGGGAGCGGGAGAGCACCCACCCGCCGCACCTGATCATCTCGCCCGGTGACGACCCCACATGGGGGCACGGCTTCGACCAGCTGCCCGAACCCGACGCCGGAGACGTGTTCCTCGACTTCGAGGGCCACCCGTTCTGGCGCGCCGACACGGGCCTGTTCTTCCTGCTCGGCCTCATCGAGCGCGACGACCACGGCGCCTGGACCTACCGCACGTGGTGGGCGCACACCCAGGACGAGGAGCAGGCGGCCGCTCTCGCGCTGATCGAGCACCTCGCCGCCCGGCGGGCACAGCACCCGGGCATGCACGTCTACCACTACAACCACACCGAGCGGTCCTCGCTGGAACGGCTGGCGACGACCTACGGCGTGGGGGAGGTGACGCTGGCGCACCTGGTCGACACCGGCGCCTTCGTCGACCTGTTCCTGGTCGCCCGCAACGCCGTCCAGGTCGGCACCGAGTCCTACGGGTTGAAGGCGCTGGAACGGCTCACCGACTACGAGCGCGGCCACGACGTCGACGCCGGCGCAGGTGCCGTGCTCGAGTACGAGGCGTACACGACTACGGGAGACGGGGCCGCCCTGACCCGCATCGCCGACTACAACGAGGATGACGTGCGGGCCACCCGCGCCCTGCGGGACTGGCTTGTCCGCCACCGGCCCGAGGACCTGCCCTGGCGCGCCGCCGAGCTCGAGCCCGACAGCGACATCCCCGAGCTCGACGAGCAGGTGGCCCGCCTGCACGCCTACGGCCCCGACACCGTGCAGCACCTGCTCGGGGACGTGCTCGGCTACTGGCGCCGGGAGTGGTCCGCGCACCTGATGCCGCTGCGGGCCCGGTGCAGCGTGGCGACGGAGGACCTGCTCGAGGACCCGGAGGCACTGGGTGGGCTGAGCTGCCTGGGCGAGGTCGAGCGGCTGGGCAAGACCGGCAAGCCCCTCGCCCCGGGGATGCGGTTCACCCTCCCCGAGCAGGCGGTCGACGGGTTCGCTGGGAGCGACTCTGTGGTGTTCACGACCCCCGAGAGCCGCACCGGGTACAGCACCGTCCTCGCGCTCGACACGGCCGCGGGGACGGTCGACCTGTCCTGGTCGGAGAAGACGGCCGAGCTCGACTGCCTGCCCCAGCAGGTGGTCCGCAACGACTGGGTCCCGCCCAACCCCAAGCCGGCGGCGCTGAACGAGCTGGCGTCAGTGGTGCTGGACGGGGGCGTACCCAACCCCGTCACGATGGCGCTGCTGAACCGCGACCTGCCCGCCTTCCGGCCTGGCGGTGGGCCGCCCGGCGGACTCTTCAGCGACGATCTCGACGAGATGCTCGGGTGGGCCGCCCAGCTCGACGGCTCGCCCGTCGCCATCCAGGGGCCGCCCGGCACCGGCAAGACCTACCGCGGCGCGCACCTGGTGAAGGCGCTGGTGGGAGCCGGGCTGCGGGTCGGGATCACCGCGATGAGCCACGGCGCGATCGACAACCTCCTCGAGGCGGTCGTCCGCGAGGTCGACCCGGCGGAGCTTCGCGCGGTGAAGCGAGGGCCCCGAGCCCCGACGGGAGCGCTGAGCGGCGTCGCCCACGCTGCGAACGGGAAGGCGGCCGCGAAGGACCAGTACAACGTGGTCGCGGGGACGACCTGGCTGTTCGCGGGCAACGACATGCAGGCCGCGCCCGTCGACGTGCTGATCGTCGACGAAGCCGGGCAGCTCGCCCTGGCCGACGCCCTCGCGGCGTGCCGCTCGGCCCGCAACCTCATCCTGCTGGGGGACCCGCTGCAGCTGCCCCAGGTCGCGCGGGCCGTGCACCCCGGCGGCAGCGGGCACAGCGTCCTGGAGCACCTGCTCGGTGACGCCGTGACGATGCCGCCCGAGCGTGGGGTGTTCCTCGCCGAGACCCGGCGCATGCACCCCGACGTGGCCACGTTCATCTCCACCGAGATCTACCAGGGCCGCCTCACCACCCACCCCAGCTGCGCGCTGCAGACCACCGACCTCGGTACGGGGCTGCGCTGGTTGCGGGCCGAGCACACCGAGCGGGTCACCGAGGCACCGGAGGAGGCGGAGGTCGTCGCCGCGGAGATCGCCCGGCTAATCGGTGCGGGGTGGACCAACCAGGACGGCAAGCGAGCCTCGCTCACGGCATCAGACGTCCTCGTCGTCGCCCCCTACAACGACCAGGTGCACCTGTTGCGCGCCCACCTGGACGCCGACCCCGCGACGGCCGGGGTCGCTGTGGGGACCGTCGACAAGTTCCAGGGTCGTGAGGCCGCGGTCGTGTTCTTCACCATGACCAGCTCGTCCGCGGCGGACATCAGCCGCGGCGCGGACTTTCTGTTCTCCCGCAACCGGCTTAACGTGGCCGTCAGCCGCGCACGGTGCCTGGCCTACCTGGTGTGCACCAAGGAGCTGCTGAACAGCCGGGGCCGCGACGTCGAGGAGATGCGGCTGATCTCGACCCTCTGCGCCTTCGTGGAGGGGTGCGCCTGAGGGGGTTCTTCGGATCAGCGGTCACGGTCGTCAGCCCTCAAGTGGGCGGTCGCCGCACTGGGAGGTCGGTGCGGGCGACGTCGTCGCCGACGCAGAGGATTGGGGGCTCTGCGCAGGGGACTGTCTCGTTAACGGTGTTTCCGGCGGCTTCCATTAGTAGGTTTCTGCTGCCGGCCAGCGGTCGGCGAAGGTGATCGCGAACGCGTTGAGTGCTGGCTTCCAGCGCGTGCTCCATCGTGCCCTGCCTTGCCCGGTGGGTTCCGTTGCGGACGTTGGTCGCCTCCGGGGCAACGGGTGCCCGGTTCTTCTCATGCCCCAGGTGCTCAGTCATCTCCTCGTTCAGCGCCGTCTCCAGCACCCACTTGGTGAACTGCTTGAGCAACCCGTCGGGCCCGGTCAAGGACAACCCCTGCTCCTTGGCCACACGGACCAGCTCCCGGGCCGCGATCTCCTCAGCTGAGGGCTCGGACTTCTTCTTCGCGGTCATGTCGTTCAGTGTCGTCATCACGGCACCTTCCCCGCTGACACTCGTCAGCGCGTTGGGCCGGAAACACCGTTAGATCCACAGTCCCCCACTGCCGCTCAGATGCAGGGACACGCGGGCACTACTGGCTGAGGTGTCCTCCCCTTATGGACGGCACCCCCAGAGCGGTCACTTCGGGCGCTCACTGGTATTGCTGGCAGTGCTGCGTTGGGCTCGCCGCCATCTTGGCGGCTGAAGATGGTGTACTCGTTGTCATGACCACGACTGGCCGCGCCCGGGAGATCACCCGCAACACCGGTGGGAAACAGCTGTTCACGGCCTTGACGGCACGATCCGGCAGAAGGACAGCACCGGCGGCCGCGATCCTTACCCGCCGAAGGTCTGAGTAGGCCTGGGTGACTGACGACCGAGACGGCGTGGCGCACGAGGTCAGTCACGACGACGACCCCGGCGTGACCGAGGATGAGCTGCTGTTCAGCGCCGAAGGAGGCTCGGCGTACGCCTGTCGACGCGCCGGCCACTGGCTCGTCGTCACCGAAGAGTTTGCGCTTGACGACTACGGCTCAGGAAGAGTGGTGCGAAGGTTCCCGACGGAGCTGGCCCGCGATGACTTCCTCCGTGAGCGCGACTGGCCCCTTCCAGCGAACTTGGCTTACGAGCGGGCTCGACCGGACGTCGCCAAGGTGATCGACATCCGGGCGGTGCTGCTGCGGATCGACGGGGCCTACGCCACCGGCATGGACGATGTCGCCGTGTACGCCGCCACCCGGGCATACTGGCCCATGGGTGTTCGTCGACAACGGGTGCACGTTGCACTCGCTGTGGCGGACGACGTCGTCCGCGGTGTCTATAACATTCACGAGTGGCAGGCCCAGCCCGCCGCCAAGGACGCGGCCGACGTCATCAACAATTCTGTGTTGTGGACCTTCACGGGCGAGCCCGAGGCGGAACTGCGCCACCTGATCGGCCTCGACGTCTCCGGCCTGTTCAACCCGGCGACCCAAAACCGGGTCGCTTACATCAACTGCTGACATCCTGCTGACGAGCCCTCCCGCACTGCACCCGAACAACGCCCTGGAGACGTGATGTACGAGAACTTCTGGCCGAAGTTGCACCACGCCCTGGCGAAGCAGCACCCCGAGATCGGCTTGAAGCCCAACCGGCTGACGCACAACTACTGGACGTTCAAAGGGCCGCGGGTCGCGGGCTCGTACGGCGACTGGGTCTGCAGCTTCCCCCGAAGTCCGTCGCGGCTGCGCGTTGAGCTGTTCCTCGGCAGCGAGGAACAGCGGCACGGCACCGACGTTGTCGCGCTGCTCCGGCCTCACTTCGAACTTCTGCAGGCCACCTACGGCGGACCGGAGGACGTGCAGCTCGAAGAGTGGACGACCGCCGCTGGTCGGCAGTCCCAACGCCTGGCTGTGTACCGAAGCGGCACGGTGCAAGACGCCCATGAGCACCCGGAGCAAGTCGCGTGGTTCAGCGATCGGCTGTTCCGACTCCAGCGGGCAGTAGACAGCCTCAACCCTGTGCTGGCCGGCGTCGCACCCGGACCCGACGCGAACTCCTCGTACAGCGTCCGGTCGGAGGCGATGACGGTCGCGGATGCCCTGGAGGGCGTCGTCGAGGGCTTGGTCGCCGAGCCGCTGTTCCACCTGTCGCTCGGATCGCGCGAGCTGTTCCACTCCAACCTGCTGTCGTGGCTGTGTCAGCAGTTCCCTGAAGCAGGTTCCTACGTCTTCCGCGACCTGCTCGAGCCCGATCCCGCGCAGCGCACCTTTGCTGTCCGCCGCGAGGTGCGCCAACTCGATCTTGTCATCGAGCTGCCCGGATTCCGTCCACTGGTCATCGAGAACAAGGTGTTCTCACTCCCGGACGAGTCCCAGCTCGACAGGTATGCCCGGGACAACATCGTGCAGGAGTTCGGCGATCGTCCCGTAACACGGGGGCTCCTGTCGTTGGTCGATCCAGGATGGGTGGATGGCACCTACGGCGCCCCAGGGGCCGTGTGGCGTCGGTTCTCCTACCGCGACCTCGCCCAGGGAATCATCGAGGTCATGGCCGAAGTGGGCAGTACCGAGCCCTACGCCGGTCAGACCTTGGCTCACTACGCCTCGCTGCTCGAGCACCTCACCGAGTTCGTCGAGCTGGTCATTCCGCGTGATGACGACGAGGCGCTTGCGCTGCCGAAGGAGTGGACGAGCCTCCTCAAGAAGGCGCGCTTGCACGACACTGCCCAGAAGGTGCGCGGGCGTTTCCTGGTGCACATGCTCAGCGATGCTCAGTCCATGCTGGGCTTCCGCAGGAGCACGTGCTCCGACAGCTTCGCCCATGGCCAGTCGATCCTTGAGTGCTTCACCACCCTCGACGACGGCGACCAGATCGGCTGGCAACTACAAGGAGATCAGTTCCGCATCTCCGGAGTGTTCCACTCTCGGAAGGGACGCGGGCCCGGCGCGAAGGCTGAACGGGCTGCCTACGCGGAGCAGGTCCACGCGAGCTGGTTTCAGCCGGACCCCGCGCTGCTGGGTGGCAGGCAGCTGCGGCCCGCTGAGTCCTTCAACCACTTCGACCCGGACTTTATCTACCGCTACGTCAGGTGCG
>JAABUV010005950.1_pt1 | contig 13573 bp, 14 predicted proteins | sample 5559971 | NCBI WGS metagenome assembly JAABUV01 (sample SAMN10711881, study PRJNA513362) | rock metagenome | isolation source: Antarctica rocks | place: Antarctica: Victoria Land, Knobhead nord | collected 2015-12-19
CGCGCCCAGGCCATCTGGCGCGAAGTCACCGGCGTGGTCGCCGCTGCCTGACGCACAGGATGGCGCAGGCCAACTGCGTCTCTCAGGCGATTCCCCCGTCATGCCGCTCGGTCAAGTTGACAATGCCGTAAGGAGGCAGCACACCGCCGACACGCCACCGCGAATATCGCCTTGCGCCGCGATCGTGCTACGCTCCGTGGCGATGGGCTGTGCCACCTTCGGCACGATTCGTACCAGCCCGCGACATCACCATGACCACGCCGATACGGCCATGCTCGCCGCCTGGTATGCCCCCTGGCACACGGCGAGGCCCGCCGCTGGGCACGTCGCCTCCGCAAGGTCCGGTTCTGGCCCGGTAACGATTCACCGCGAGCCGTACGACCTGATCGCGGGCTACTACGGCGTGTCGTCAGTTGCGGTAGAGTGGGGGGCGCTTCTGGTCAGTAACGGATGGTAGAGGGTGGGCTAATGCGGCGGCACGGGCTACGGGACGACCAATGGGCGCGCATCGCGCCGCTGCTACCGGGGCGGGTGGGCCATGTCGGCGGGACGGCGCGGGATAATCGCCTGTTCGTGGAGGCGGTGCTGTACCGCTACCGGACCGGCATCCCCTGGCGCGACCTGCCGGAGCGCTTCGGCGACTGGAAGAGATACCCACCGGCGCTTCAGCCGCTGGGCGGCAGGGGGCGTCTGGTCGCGCGTGTTGGCCGCGCTGAGCGCGGGCGCGGATGACGAGTACGCCATGCTGGATAGCACGATTGTGCGTGCCCATCAGCACAGCGCCGGGGCGGGCTGAGCACCAAGATCCACGCGGTGGTCGATGCGCTCGGCAACCCGATCGCTGTCCACCTGACCGGCGGTGAGGCGCATGATCTCGCTGGGGCAGACGCGCTGCTGCCACGGATCGCCGCCACGACGATACTCGCCGATCGCGGCTACGATGCGGAGGCGCGCGTATTGACGGTGCGACGCGCGGCGGGCAAGACGGCGGTCATCCCGCTTAAACATCGCCGCAAAGGCCAACGGGACGACGACCGCGACCTGTACGCCGCGCGCCACCTGATCGAGCACTGCTTCTGTCGCCTCAAGCAGGACCGCGCGATTGCCACCCGCTACGACAAGACCGCGCGTAACTTCCTCGCGGCGATCCCCCTCGTCGCCTCAGCCATCCTCCTCAACTGAGGATTCGCGCCTGCACAGTAGCGTCGCCGGATGCGCCTACTCGCCACGCAAAACGAGCGTCCCGAGATCGCTGCGGCCAAGTGGTCACGCACGTCGCGCGATATAGAGCAAGTGCTTCGTCATGCCGAGGATCGCCGGATCCGCGGCGGTGCGCAGGAGCGCGTCAAGCACGGCCCGATGCGCCACGTGGTCCTCGACGGCGAGCGCCGCCAGCGCGCCCTGCAGGTCGGGGGCGAAGCCCTGCGCCGCCAAGAGTGCGATGGGTTGGAACCCGAAACGGGCGAAATACGGCGCGACCTCGTCCGGGCGCACGCCATAGCCCTCGGTGAATGCGCCGGGCCGATCATTGTGGAAGACACCCTCTTCGAGGACGCGCTCGATGAAGCCGGGCTGCCCGAGCAAGTGCCGCTCGGCGGGCGTGGCGAGGACCCGCCGGAGGAAAGCCAGGCGCGGCATCAGCGCCACGAAGGCGATCCCGCCGGGCGCGAGGACCCGGGCGGTCTCCTGCGCCGCCGCGTCACGCCCGGCGGGCGTCGTCAGGTGGTAGAACGGCCCCAGCGCGAGCACCGCGTCGAAGCTGGCGTCCGACCAGCGCCCAAGATCGCGCGCGTCGGCCTCGACCACCTCCTCGATCCGCGCCGCGACCGGGGAGGCGGCGATATGCGCGCGCCCGCTTGCGAGCAGCTCGGGCGACAGGTCGGCGAGGCTGACACGGTACCCGCGCTCCGCCAGCCACAGGCTGTAGCGCCCCGGGCCGCCGCCATTGTCGAGGACCCGCCCGTGGCGGGAAGGTGCCGTGCCAGCATCGTCGTCGTGATGGCGAACTCCAGTCGGCCATCATCGGGCCGCTCTAGGCGGTCCCATTCGCGCTCCCCGAAGCCCGCATAAAAGCTTCGGACGATATCGGCCATCGGATATTCCTCTCTTCCTAACAGCATCAAGAGCGCGTCAGCAGACACAATACGCCGTTGGACGATCCCACCCGAGTGTGCCAGTCGCAGATAGTCCTGTCAGCTGTTCCAACGACCAGTGCCGTCCTGGCCGATCCGCTTCCCGCTATCCTTCCCCTAACTGACGACACGCCGTAGGAACGCTGATCGGTGCGCTGCAACTGGTCCGCGCCGTCGTCGACCGCCCCGCCGATTTCCTCGACCCTTCGTCTCCGGCCTCGTTACCCCCGCCCATCCAGGCCCTATCCACAAGCCTATCCACGAGCCGATGGATAGGCGGTTGGGATCGCTGCGTGTGCGCGCCGGTCGAGTACCGTGAGCGGAGACCTGGGACGTGTCCTCCGGCCCGCGGGCAAGTCCCCATCGATTGTGCAGCTACGTACCCATGTGCTCCGCGAGGATCGGCAGCTTGTCCGCCGCAAGTCGCTCCAACAGCGCCACCGCCCGCTCCAGGCCGGGGAGCGCGTGGATTTCGGTGCGCATCCGCTGGGCCTTCTCCCGGTACACCGGCGTACCCAGCACCTGGTCGACGGCCCCGCGAATGCCTTCCGGGGTGCGCTCGTGCGGGCCGACCACCCGCCCGACGCCCAGGGCGGCGCAGCGCCGCGCGTTGTCGAACATATCGGCGGCGATCGGGAGCAGGACGAGCGGCAGGCCGGAGGCGAGCGTGGTCATGACGGTGCCGTACCCGCCGTGGGCGATGACGAGGTCGCAGCGCGGGAGGATACGGCTCAGCAGCAGGTACCGTGCGAGGTGGATGTGCGCGGGCCGCGGGCCGTAGGCGGCGGGGTCCAGGTTCGGGCCGAGCGCGACGATGAGGTTGACCGCCTCGTCGCGCAGGCCATCCAAGATCGCCGGGAAGACGCCGGGGGTCCGGTTGTAGGCGGTCCCCAGCGTGGCGAAGATGGTGGGCCGCGCGGGTAACCGCTCGACCCACGACGGGAGCGGCTCCGGGTTGGCACGTTCGCGGTCGAAGCTCGCCCAGCGCACCGCGTAAGCGGTGGGGGGCAAGGCGCGGTCGGGGTCCTGGAACCGCGGCGGGACGGGGGGCAATAGCAGGTAGCGGTAGAGCATGGCACGGTCGGGGTCGGGCGGCAGGCCGACGGCGGCGCGCTCGCGGTCGAGGGCCGCGGCGATGGACCGTTCCAGGTCCGGCCGGTAGGCCCCCACCTGCACCGCGGCGTGGGGCAGCCCCAACCGCTCGGCCGCCACGCACCCGCCGAACTCGGTCATCTCGCGCACGATGAGATCCGGGTGCCACGCCGCGCAGATGGCGAGCAGGTCCGGGATGGCATGCGCGGCCCGAATGCCCACGAAGACCCTCGCCCAGACCGATTCCGCCTGCTCCGGAGCCGACGCCGGGGCCGCTTGCCCACGCGTCGGCGAGGCTGGCGAGCGCCAATCATCGACGCCTGCGGGGAACGTCAGGAACCCGTGCTCCGCGATGACGGGGCAGCCGAGTGGGGTGGTCGCGAAGGCCACCGCGTGTCCCGCCCCCTGGAGCGCCCGCGCGAACGAGGCCAGGGGCCGCCAATGGCCGGAGCCGACCTGGGTGGTGAACAGGACGCGCATGCTGCGAACCTCGCCGCCGACGGTACCGCGACCTGTGCCGAGGACGCGCCAGCGATCAGGGCACTGTTGCTTGTAGAAGAGATGTGGGTAGAGGCGGTACGCGCAGTGTACACCGGGGCGGCCATCCGGGCAACGCGTGGGGTACTGAGCGCTACCGCCGGAGCCGGATCGCGGCGAGAACCCACATCGCGCGGCAGTGCCCGGCCGCTGCTCGTAACGGGTGGCGAGGCGGTAGAACTGCCTGTAGCGGTGGATGCGCCGCTCCAAAAGGTTGTAGGCGCAGGATGTTGCCCGTTTGCATGGCCGGTGCCACCGCTCCACGCGCTTGCGCACGAGCGTCGCGCCCCTCGCGGTCGGCGTGCAACGCGACCGGCCCCTACTGCCGCCGATCCTCGACAGTCAGCAGCCCCGCCCCCACCTTCCCTGCATCTCGTGTCTCGTCGCACCAACACGCCTGCCTCGCCGCGATGCAGCGGCGGATAGCGGGCGGGACAATGACGCGGCCCTCGAGGCTCCATCAATAGGAAGCGCGCACACGATACAAGCGCGCTACGGTGTGCGTGTCGCGGAGCGCAAGACCAGGTTGAGCACGGCAGACGGGTTTGCCGATCAACTGGTACGCCGAACCGACGCGACGTGCGGGCGGTGGCGGCATGGACGTTTCGGCCGGTACCGGGACACTTCTTTTCTGTGATGGCCTCCTATGCCTACCCCAAGCGTCGTCACGATGCGCGAGCGTAGGTAGCCGCATCGCCATGGGCGGCTGTCGAGATCGGGCCACCTGGGACGCTCCCCGCGTGTATGTCCGGTGCAGGGTCGGTGCATGGTTCTGGCGTGGTTTATCGCCCACAGTGGGGGTGGTGTAGGGTGTGTAGGGTTTATCGGACGTTCTCGGAGATATACGCAGCGATATCTCCTTTTACAACGGGATAGTGCCCCAGACGCTGCACACCCTACACTCCCACTGTGGACGATAGATTCCCACTCCCATCCACCTCGCCCGATCCGGGCTGGCCCCGGGCGCCCCGTGGCGAGCCGAACCGCACAGCGATTGGCAGCTGCGCTAGAATGCGGGGCACATGGGCGAATCAGACGCGGCAACGGGGGCGGGCATGGGCGCGGTGACCATCCGGGAGGGCGGGGCGATCCCCCAGAAACAGGTGGCGACCCTGCTGCTGGCACTGGGGCGTGACGCGCAGGTGGCGCGCCTCGACGGGCGGCTGGCGGATGTGCTCAACAACTCCACCTTCGTGGTCTCGGCCTGGGACGGGGCGGCGCTCGTCGGCGCGGCCCGCGTGATCTCGGACGGCGTCGCAGTCGCCTTGTGCAGCACCTCGGCGTGCGCCCGGACTACCAGGGGCGCGGCATCGGGGGCGATCTGCTGCGGCGCTGCCTGGACCGCTACGGCCACGCCACGCTCGTGGCGCTCGTCGACGACCCGGCGGACGCGGGCTTCTACGCGCGCTTCGGCTTCCGTACCACCGGCCTGGCGATGATCCGGGACAGCGCCGCCCCGCCGTCCTGAGCCATCGCCGCGGCGGGAGGCCGGTCGCGGTCCAGGCACCGGCATCGTCTCGCGCGCAGGGTGGCGCGGCGGCACGAAGGCGGGTTCGCTGCGGTTGACGGCGAGGGAGACCGGCCAGCGGCGCAGGCACCCGGCGGTGGGATCGGTGAGGGCGGGGTCGAGCCAGGCGGCCTCCGTCGTGCGCGGCAGCACCACCGCCACACGCCCGGCCAACGCCTGGGGTACACATCTGGGTAAGGTCGTTGGCCGATGCATACGGGCAACCCGCGCCCATTAGCGGCACCACGACGCACGATCCAACTTCACCGAGGACGAGATCATCGGCCAGTACAGCTACCCACATGCGTATCGGAGGTTATGGCCGAGCGTGCACCGCCATCCGGTCGTGGCGCGCGCGCAGGTCGTCCGTCGCCGCAGCGGTCGTCACGATCGCGCAGGCGGCGCGCAGGGTGCCGGACTCCTCGACCCGGCGGTCGAGGAGTCCGGCGAGGCCGAGCAGATCCTCGGCGTCGAGATCCGCGATGTGCCATGGCTGCTTGGCCTTGTCCCCGCCATCAGCCGTTCACGCGTACCCGCCCGAGGCGGGGACGAGGCAGCGGGAGCGCGCCACGAGCGGGCAGCAGGTGGGGCGCTCGGTCAGCGACTCGGCGCGGGCGTTGCAGGCGAGGAAGGGGCGACCGCCGGGGCGGAGCGGGGCGATGCCCCAGGCGACGATCGCGACCTACCGGTCACCGGACGCCCCCTCGACCACCACCGGGATCGGCTCAACGTTCTTCGGGACGAAGCGTCCGCACATGGTGGTTGCTCCTGTCTGTCGTCATCCCGATCGCATGGCGGGTGGCGCGCGCTGCTATGGGGTGCGCCGCATTGACACGGCGCATCCGGTGCCGCCCGATGCCATCCTCAACCGGAATCGCTACCACCTCGTGTTAGATTGGCGTATCTGGTCGTAGTTGCCTGGCGCTCGCGACTCCCGGATGTGTCGCCCGGTCACCCCGAGAGGCCGGGCGGCATCTTTCCCTTACGCCAACGCCGTCTCCCCTGACCAAGGGGCAGCGGCACGCGGTGACACCGGGCCGGACGCTGTAGCGCGGGCCACACCATGTCGGGCAGTGCCTCCGCAATGTGATACACCCAGGCCCTACCCCACCGTGCGGCGGGGGCTTCATTGCTCTGGTAGCGTTCGGGTGCAGTCGGTACATACGGATCATGCCACGCCGACGCGCCTGGCGCGGCGTGGCAACCGGATCGTCCCCAGTTCCCCATCCTGATGCAGCCATCGTCGCGCCCCGTCCGGTGGTGCGGCGCACATCGGCATGGTCAGGCGCGTTCAGTCTGCGCCGAGCGGGGCGAGGGCGACGCGCAGCTTCGCGCGGGCGAGGCGGATGCGCCCCTTCACCGTGCCGAGCGGGAGGGCTAAGCGCGCGGCGATCGCCTCACAGGTCAGGTCCGCGTCGTAGGCCAGTTCGAGCGCCTCGCGCTGCGCTATGGGGAGAGTGGCGAGGCCGCGCCGCACCAGCACACGCCGCTCCCGGTGCTCCGCCAGCGTCGGCGTGTCGTCCGTGGCCGCCAGGCGCGCCAGCCGGTCGAGCGGCACGGCCCCGCGCGTGTGAACCGCGTTCCGACGCAGGGTGTCCACCACCGCGTTGCGCGTGGCCGCGAACAGCCAAGCCGACGCCGCGCCGCGCGTCGTATCGAAGGATGCCGCCCGCCGCCAGACGTTGAGGAAGGCGGCCTGCACCGCGTCCTCCGCCGCCTCGCGGTCGCCGAGCAGGCGATAGGCGTGGCGATACAAGCGGTCGCCGTAGCGCGCGTAGAGTGCGGCGAAGGCGGCGTGGTCGCCGCCCGCGACAGCGGCGAGCAGCGCGTCGTCATCGTGCGATGGACCGAGGACGGTCGTGTCCTTATCGAAGCGGACGTGCGGCAGAGGTGCGGCCATCGGTCTCCTGAGCACCGTAACGGCCCCGACTGGCGGGCCTCCCCGCGCCAGTATAGGGGTGTACGTGCGGCGGCGACAGTGGCCCGTGGGCCTGCTGCGGGCGAATCGGGACCAAAGTACCAGGGTACGGTGCCGTCAGATGCCGGGGCGGCGCGCCAGCCACCCATGCCGCCACCGTCGAAGACCTGCGGGCGAATCGACGCGAGCGCCACCCGCCGAGATCTGCTGCTACGCCAGCGGTCACAGCAGCGATGGAGCGCGGCCTCGCGAGGTGACCGCCGCCACTTACCGAGCGCTAGGGGCGCTGATCGTCGTGCGGCATAAACAACCAAGTGCTAGAAGCGTCGTTCGGGCGCATAGCGGGGCGCTGGGCGCGTGTACATGCTATGCTCCAGCATGGTCGTCCATGCCAGGTCCGTCAAGAGCGATCGTCAGGTCGATGCCCCGGCATTCTGTCGGCCATCGCGTCGTCGCGCCGCTTGGCGTCGTCGCGTACTCGGTGTGGCTAATTGTTGCGATCACGCGACCTGCTGCCGCGACAAGTGCGGTTGCGGTTGTGGCGGGCGTGCCGTAGAGGTAGTGCGCCGCACTGCTGGTCTTGAGGCGCGACACTGCCCTATCGTGCAGCCGGATATTGCTCCTCGTGATGGCCTACCATAAGGCCGCGTAGCGGGGCGAGGCTGGGTGAGCAGGTGACCGAGGCGAAGGTCGTATATGGAGCGCGCGATCCTCTTCGATCTGGACGATACCCTCATCGAGGATGCCGCCGCTAACACGGCGGCCTTCCGCGACGCCTGCGCGCTCGCCCGCGACAACTATGGACTCGACCCGGCGGCCCTCGCGACGGCGGTCGGGCGCACAGCCGGGCAGTTATGGCGGGCCGCGCCGACGATCGGCTATTGCCGGGCCATCGGGATCAGTTCGACCGAGGGGCTGCGCGCCGCCTTCACCGGCGACGACCCGACGCTCGCCCGCCTGCGCGACTGGGCACCGTGGTATCGCCATGCGGCGTGGGCGGGCGGTCTTGCCGCGTGCGGCGTCCGCGATGCGGCCCTCGCCGACCGGCTCGCCGACGCCTACGTGGTCGCGCGCGGCGCGCGGAATCGGGTCTATCCCGATGTGGTGCCGACCCTGCTCGCGCTGGCGCGGGGGCAGCGGCTGGCGCTCGTTACCAACGGTGCCCCCGACATCCAGCGGGCGAAGCTCGCGGCCAGCGGCCTCGCGCCGCACTTCGCGGCGGTGATCGTGTCGGGCGAACTCGGCGCGGGCAAGCCGGACGCGCGACCCTTTCATGCCGCCCTCGCGGCGCTCGGCGTCGCGCCGCACCGGACGATCATGGTCGGCGACTCGCTGGAGCGGGACGTGGTCGGCGCGCATAATGCCGGACTCCGGGCGATCCTGCTCGACCGCGCGGGAACGACCCCGCCCGCAGGACGCGGCGGGGTCGCGACGATCGGTAGCCTACGGGAACTGCTCGCGCTCGTGTGAATAGCCCGACCGCGCACGCGGGGAGGATACCGGACTCCGGCGCGCTCGCCGCGAAGGCCCGCCAGCGCGCCCGCCCAGCCCCGTGCCTGGCGATGTGGTCGTGGCCGCGCCAGAGGTCTGTCGCGCGGTCTGCCTTCAGCGGCGTGGCCGTGCTACACTGCGTGGCGATGGACTGCGCCACCTTTGGCACGATTAGCACCAGCCCATACCACCACCATGACAGACGATTGGACACCCGGCGAGGCCCGCATGTGGGCACGCCTCCTCCGCAAGGTCGGTTTCTCCCCCGTGACCCTGCACTACGACGCCGATAGGCCGTGCCATCGGGGAACGCCTCGCGGGCGGATGCTACCTGCGCTGCAACTGGCCGTACGCGGTGGAGGATTTGCCCCTCGACCTCCTGCCCTGCTGCTTCGTCGCCTACGACCAGGGTGGGTTCGGCGAGGAATGGAGCGCGCTGCACTGGGTCACGAATCGCGACAACGCCCGCTGGCTGCTGACGCGGTTCCGCCTGATCCGCTTCGGCATGGGCTCGCGCCCGATCGCCAGCGCGGCGACCGACCCGTGGGAGGCGCAATTCATCCCCGCAGGACGGCTTCGGGCCGACGCTGACGACCGGTCGCTGGTGACGAAGCGGCACCCCGACGACACGCCATGATACCGGCCTCTGCGCCGCGACCGCCCCGCACCGCGCGACCACCCGCGCCGCGCCGTGGCCGGGCGGGCCTGCACACGCGCGCTAGACGTGGCCCGGTCGCATCGATCGGCGTCCCTGTCTGGTCAGTCGGGGACGGTGCGCGAGGCACGTCGACGCGGGCGTGCCGGTCCGCGCCGGCAGCGCCGCGCCGCATGCCGCCGCAGCGCGCGGACGTGGCTGACATACGCCGCCGATGAACGGGGAAGAACGCCGCCGCCTCGTCGCGGGTCCGCTGCCGGGCGAGCGACCTGCGGAATGGGATGAACGCACGACTATGCGGGTGACCTGCGCGGGCGACGCGCCGCTGGTCCTGGCGCGGGCACGCGCGGTGCTGGCCGTGGTCCTCGATGACGACCGCGAGCCTTGGCCGACGCCGGAGGGCTGGCGTGCGGCGCTGCCGCCCTGGTTCGTGGCCCGGTCGTCGCCGCCGTCGCTTACGCGCGAGGAACACGCGGCGCGGTTCCAGCGCTTCCTCCGCGCCGACCGCGATGGTCGCCTGCGCGACCACTACACGCGCGTGTGGTCGGTCGAGGGTTTCCTCTTTTGGTTCCACTCCGAGGCGAGGCAGTGGGCTTGGTGGGACGCCGAGGTCCGCGACGACGCGACGATCGTCGTGACGCTGGTCGGGCGGCGCTACCCGTGGGGGTTGCTGGAATGGCTGTTCCGTGCGGCGGGTGCCGCCGCCATCCACGACGGGGACGGGACGCCACTCTGGCCCGTCTTCGCGCCCGCGTATCGCGATCACCAGGGCTGATGGCAGGGGCCTCGGCCCGGCGATACCGCGTCCGGCGTGACGGCGCTTCCGACGCGCCACGCGGCGAGGTCGGCGGGCGACCCGTGGAACCACACCGCCGGGAATTCGGCCATCGCCCCCGCCGCACGCAACCGGCACCATCGCCCGCGTCGTTCCGTCTCGCACACGTCCATCGTCAACGATACCCAGGTGCGCGCCGCACGGCGGCGGTCACGCAAACTGCCGGGCCAGACCGGCACTGTCCGCCAGGCCGCCCAAACCCTGGCCGAAAGGCCGCTGGTATCCGCGCGCGTTTGGCACCGGACAGGGCTGCTGGCCGCGAACGACGCGGCATCGATCCCGTGTCAGGGTAGGATACGGGTTTCGTGCCGTGCCGCCAGTTGCTCCAACCACGCCTTATCCTCGACACGGAGCAGCGCCGGATTGAACAACTGCGCGAGACAGAAGAGCGCGATAACGGCCCCGCAGCCGACGATGACCACGCCCGCGCCGAACGTCCCGCCGAAAACACCGGCTATCGCGGAGGCAAGCGGCAGGGTGCATTGCGCGATGAGTCGCCGCACCGCGAAGACGCGCCCCTGCATCGCGCGGGGCGTCTGCATCTGCCAGATGGTCTGCGAGTGGGCGTTCAGCACCGGGCTCGCGAATGAGAACACGAACAGCATCGCCACGCTGAGATAGAGCAGCGGCGACAATCCGAGGGCGACCGTCGCCACGCCGCCCAGGAGCATCGGGACGACAACCCCGTACACGCGGCGGGACCGCAACCCGCCCCAGACGCTGATGATGACCCCGCCCGCGACCCCGCCGACGCCGAGCGCGGTACTGAGCAGCGCCAAGGCGGATTCGTAGCTGAACCCCCGCGCCAGCCAATCGGCGGCGAGGGTGAACTTGACGAGCAGGGGGAGCAGGATGATGACGGGCGTGCCGGTCAGGTTGGCGACGGCGAAGGTGCCGAGCAGCCACAGCAGCGGGCGGCGGTGCCAGATATAGACGAACCCGACCCGCACATCGGCCCACAGGTCGGGGCGTGCCCGCTCGGTCGTCCCGACCGGGAGCGGCGAGGGGATGGCGAGGAACAGCAGCACGGTCGCCGTCGCGAGGAACGTGAGGCCGTCGAGGGCGATGGCGAAGGCCGTGCCGTCCGCGAAACGCCCGATGGTCGCGCCGACGCCGCCAGGTATGGCCCCCTGACGAGCCAGGCCGGGTACCGCAATCAGGGCCGCCGCGAGCGCGGGCGCGAACAGGAACGAGAAGTTCTGCATCGTCTGCATCATGCCGTTGGCGCGGGGGAGCAGGCGTTCCGGGACCAGCATCGCATACGACGTGTCGAAGGCCGCGTAGTGCAGGGACTCCGCCGCCGAATAGCAGGCCAGGAGGGCCAGCAGCATCCAAAGTTGCAGCGTCCCCGTCGCCAGCAGCGCGGCCAAGATGAGGCAGAGGCCGCCGTTCGCCACCCCGGCGACGACCATAGTCCGCCGACGGTCGTGCCGGTCCACCCACGCCCCGGCGAGCGGTGCGCCGAAGACGGCGGGCAGCGCGTAGGCCAGCGTCGTCGCGGCGAGCGCGAACGCCAGCGCGGCCCGTTGTTCCGGTCGCGCGTAGAGAGTCTGGGCGAGCCAGATGTTCGCCGCGAAGAGCGTCAGCGCGCTCCCGATGAGTGAGAAGGATTGCGAGGCCCACAGGGCGACAAAGGTACGAAAGCCATGCGCGGGCGGCTCGTCGGTCCGGGTCGGGTCGGTGGCGGGGACCGTCATGGGGCCGGACCTTTCCTCGCGCGATGCGGATACGCCCACCGTCCGTGGGCGCGTGTCACAGCCGAGCATGGCCCGTGTTGAGAGACAATGTAACCCACCAGGTACCACTGCTATCGAGAGGGCCAAGGATCCGCAAGACATCCCGGCTGTGTAGTTCACCGGGTACGACGAAAGAGAAGCGTGCGGGCCTCCCCCTTTCGTTGCCTGCGGCCCATTTCCAGCGGAAACCCGAATAGCCTACCACGGCAAGCCGCAGAGGTCGAGCGTCCCGTCCTCGGGGGCGGTGTCGTGGACAGGGAGCACCAGCACCGCGTTGACGGTGAACGCGATCACCTCTCCCGGTTGCGCGACCAGGAGCCGTCCGCCGAAGCGTCGCCAGCCGCGCCGTTCGTAGAATGACACACGCGGCGGCGGGCAACACAGGAGCGCGAACGCGATGGTCGGCTCGCTGGCAAAGCAGGCCACCGCCCGCCGCATGGCGGCACTCGCGTAGGTATTGTCAAGTAAAGAGCAATCGACCGGGCGTGCGATACTGGGGGCATAAATGCGTGCGCGATCGCCCCCGACGACAAACGCCATCGGTTCCCGCCGGCGATCATCGCGCACGCGGTCTGGCGCTACTTCCGCTTCGCCCTGCGCTAGCGCGACGTGGAGGAATTGCTGGCTGAGCGCGGCGTGCAGGTGACCGACGAGACGGTGCGGCGGTGGTCTCGCAAGTGCGGCCAGACCGACGCCAACACGCTGCGTCGCCAGCGCCCACGCCCGGGCGATACGTGGCATCTCGACGCGGTCTTCATCGGCATCCACGGCGTGCAGCACTCCCTGTGGCGCGCCGTGGCTCAGGACGGCAACGTCCTCGCTATCCTGGTGCAGCGCCGCCGGGATCGGGTTGCCGCTAAGCAGTTCTTCCGTCGCCTGCTCGAGGATCGCGCGTACGTGCCCCGCGTGGTCATCACCGACAAGCGCGCCAGTTACGGGGCGGCCAAGCGCGCGGTCCTGCCCAGCGTCGAGCATCGGCAGCATAAGCGGCGCAACAACCGGGCGGAGCATGCGCACCAGCCGACCAGGGAGCGGGAACGGCGGATGCGGCGCTTCACGAGTCCCGGCCACGCCCAGCGCTTCCTCGCCGCGTCTGGCCCGCTCGCCGGCCACTGCCGCCCGCGCCGCCACCGCCTGACCGCCACCGCCTACCGCCAACACCGCGACCACGCCTTCGCCACCTGGCGCGAGGTCACCGGCACCCCGGCGCTGGCCTGAGCAGCGACGCCCGCCCGCCTCACCACGCCTCCAAGCGCCAGCGAGTCGCTTGGTCCGACTTTACTTGACAATGCCGATGCGCGGGTTCGGTGCCTTCGCCTCGGCGGCGCGCTTCTGCGTCGGCTTCGAAGAGCAGCGCCAGTACTTCCGCGCCCAGGCCCGGTCGGATGAACGCGTCGCGCTGTCGGAACGCCGTCGCCGGTTCCAGGAGCGCTGGGCCGCCATCATGGCCGAGCTGGCCGCCGCTTGATCGTCATCCGGACCGGTCTCACGCTGTCCTCGACACCCGTCGCCAAGACCTGGCGTCCCATTTCTGACGCATCCGCTCCAGGCCGCGCTGGGCTGGACCGGCAGCCACCTGCACCAATTCGTCGTCGGCGACACCGTCTACGGCGATCCCGACTTGCTGATCGACGACCCGCCGTCGGCAAGTACGCGGCGGGCGCGGCTCG
>JAABUV010005951.1_pt1 | contig 13571 bp, 19 predicted proteins | sample 5559971 | NCBI WGS metagenome assembly JAABUV01 (sample SAMN10711881, study PRJNA513362) | rock metagenome | isolation source: Antarctica rocks | place: Antarctica: Victoria Land, Knobhead nord | collected 2015-12-19
TCGTCGCCAGCCTCATCAACGGCACACTGCGCTACGCCCTGGCCGAACTCGCCGCCCTACCCCGCGCCGCCCTGGTGGTCGAGGACCGCTACTCCGGGATCTTCAAACTCGACCGGGTCCGCCCCGCCATGATCGCCGACGGGCTCGCCGAACTCCAGATCCGCTGGCCCAACGTGGCCCTGGTGTTCTGCGAAACCCGCCCGCTGGCCGAGGAATTCACCTACCGCTACCTCGCCGCCGCCCACACCTGGGCCGAGGGCGAGCTCGCCGCGATCACCCGCCTCACCCCACCCACCCCGACCATCGAGGCCGAGCTGGGCGGCCCCGGATCGGCGGATCCCACCCCACCCGGTGCTGCACCCAGCACCGCCACCGCGCCCAGCACCGCAGAGGTCCGCGCCTGGGCGACCGCCCACGGCATCGCCGTCGCCGACCGCGGCCGGCTGCGCCCGCAAATCTGGGCGGCCTGGGCCACCGCACACCCCTGAGCCGCGAGGGCCCGATGAGGTGATGCGGTCAGCCGCGGTGGCGATGGTCGTTGTTGCCAGCGGGTACGCCCGGCTGGTGGCCTACTTACGAGGGAACCCCATCCCGAGACACACCTGCTGGGGGTGCAGGCCGCCTCCGCCCAGAACACACCTGACCGGCCGCCACGACGACGGGCGGCGGTAACGTCGCGCTGTGGGGACGAAGGCGCAACGCCGGGCCGCGCGGGACCGCGTGGACACCTACCACGAGGCACGCCTGGGCGAGCTCGTCGAACACATTGCGGGCGACCTCGACCGCTACCGCACCGGCGAGATCGACGCCTACAGCCTCGACGACACCATCCACCACTATCACCGGGCTGCCCGCGAGCTATGGAAGTTCTGCTTCTCCGGCGGCGCTGGCACGCACTCCGAGATCACCGCCCACCTCCTCGAGACGATGGACACCGACGGCGACACCATCGACTGGTGGGAACGGGCCACCCCGAGACAACGCCGGTGATCTCGGCGTACCACCCCCAGCAGGGGTGGGAAGACAACGATCCTGTCCCATCAGCGGGGGCCGGTGGCCGGGCTGACCCACCGGGGTTTACCGGATGACATGCTGGCCGACGTGGTGCCCGCCCTTGATGTCGCCCGTGTCCAGCGCTGGTGCGCCGCCCGCGTACCCGAACGGGCGCGCCACCAAGTTCGCGTGGAGTGCGACGTGGCGCCCCGACATCTCACGATCATCGAACGCCGGGCACCCTGGCCGGATGACTCCGGGGCGGAGTGGACCCGCCACCCGATCGCCCGGCTGCACTACACCAGCACCACCACGTCCTGGTCGCTGTACTCCCGCGACCGCAATCTTCGCTTCCATCCCTACGGCCGCGCCGCGCCCTCGCCCACCGTCGAGGAACTGCTCAGCGAAATCGACCGCGACCCGACCGGCATCTTCTGGGGCTGACCGCACCAGCCTCCCGCCCTACGCCCCACTGGCCGTACTAACGACCACCCCAAACGGGACAGACCTCTTGCATTCAGGTTAGGTCGACGTGAAGTAGCTCCGAACGGCCCGAACAAGGTGGTTCTATTTGGGCCGATCCGTCGTGTCGTGCTCGGCACTGGCGTCCCTATCGCTACGGCGACGTTGGGCACGGCCGTCGGTGCCGATCTCGGACACCGCTATGTGCCGGGGCCGGGAAGGATATTGCAGCTGAAAAGCGGAAGGCAGGGCGGGATGTCGTGCGCCTCAGCCCATGCTGAGATCATCATGCTCGTGGACGGAGCAGAGCAGGCAAACAGCAATTCGGGTCCACAGCCCCTAAGCGAGGACCAGCGTAAGCACCTCGATTTCATCCAGGCAGTCATCGCTCGGCTCGCTTCGTCCTCTGCGGCGGTGAAGGGATGGGGCCTCACCGTGGCCACCGCCGCGTTCGGTTTCTCGGCGACCAAGGCCGTCCCGGTGGTAGCGGGGCTTGGCCTCGTGATCGTGGTTTTTTTTGGACTGCTCGACTCCTACTACCTCCGCGAGGAGCGTCTCTTCAGGTGCCTCTACGACGAAGCAAGGACGGGCGCAATCGAGGTCTACTCGATGAAGAAGGACTCTTACGCCGACCGGTGCACGCGGCGACAGGTGATCCACTCCTGGTCCGTGCTCGGCTTTTACGGGCCGCTCCTGCTCGTCGGCTTGGGAGCGCTGGCGTGGTCCATCTGGGGGTGACCTGAGGCTCGAAACTCCCGACGTAGGGCCTCCCATGCGTCGTCCTTGTCGCCCTCCGAGTAGTGGGTCTCCGGAGGCCAGATGCGACCCACCGCGTCGTCCTCCCACCGAGGTACGACGTGCACGTGTAGGTGCATCACGGTCTGCGTGGCGGCGGCACCGTTGCTCTGGATCACATTTAGCCCGTCAGGTCGCATCGCACGCTTGACGGCTCCGGCGAGCGTCACCGTCCAGCGGCCAAGTTCGGCGGCCAGTCCGTCGTCCACCTCCCAGATGTCGCGAACGTGGGCTCGTGGGATCAGGAGCGTGTGACCTAGGGTCGCTGGCTCGGGAGGGAAGAATGCCACAACCGACTCCGTGCGGAAGACCTCGCGGGCGTCCCACTCCCGAGCGGCGATCTCGCAGAACGGACAGTCGGGGTCAGTGGGCGGCGTCGTAGGCATCGTCGACCCAGGTGCCCAGGTTGTTGTAGCCGTCGTTGTTCACCCAGTCGTAGGTCTGGTAACCGGAGGGCAGCGGGTTGGTTCCCTTCGCGTCGGCTTTCCCTGCCCAGTCCCCGATGTTGTGGATGTAGATGCCGATCAACCCGTTGCCGCGTTCGATGCTCTCGTCAATCTCGTACTTCACCCAGCGGCGGGATGCGGTCTGCGCCCCGATGAGGACGGCTGTAACGGAAGTGCCCACCAGAGCGTCGTCGATCAACTTCTGGACGGCCGAGGGTCCTGTCGTCTTCGCCGACTCCCATATGGACGCCTCGATCCACTCTGGGGTGATCGAGGACTTGAACTGCGAACTTTTGCGCACGACCGAAGCACGCTGCACGTCGCGCTCGTAGTGGAAACTGAAGAAGGTCCTGCGGGCCACTATGGGCTCCTTCCCGCTGCCGCCCACGCCAGCCGTAGGTCGTTGCGATGACGATACCGGCGGGCCCCTGCAGAACCGGTCATCTCGGCCAGCTGCTCTGGGATCTCTCTTCTATCATTGAGGAACGTCAATGATAAAAAGTTGGGCATGGTCGTCATCGGGCTGCTCCTCATCGGACTGCCGCTGCTGGCCCTCGCGGCGGACCGGGTCCTGCCCCCGCCGCGACGACGCCCACCCCCAGCACCCGATACCCGCGAGAAACTTATCCGCCGCTTCCACCTCACCTGGCAGGACGCCCTCGAAGTGGAAGCCGCCGTGCGCGAGGGCCGCACTACCCGGCCCGACCTGCCAACCGGCGGCCCGCGGCTTCGCCGAACACACCCTCACCCGCCCGCCTTTCGCGGCCGGCCTCTCACCTCCTATTCCGTGGCGACGCGACGAACCTCGACAGGATTCGCCCAGGTGGGGTCGTCGCGGAACACGGTCCGAAACCCGGCGCGTCGGACCCGGTGAGCGCGCGGAGTTCTGCAACGCCCGGTCCCCCTGTCCCCGCCCCTTCAGGTAGAGCGCTATCGGCCGAGGCGCCGCGATTCAATGGACGCCTTGCGGTGTGCAGATGTTGATCACCGCCATCCCTGCCCCCGACTCCACGCCGTGCGGCGTTCGGGTCACCACTCAGGCCCGCGCGGCAGTCACCCCGGCCGGTTAGGCACCACGGGCTTTGTCAGTGCCGAAGGGCTGCGGCTATCGATCGCGCGCACAGGCTCAACGCCGGAAGAGCAGGGTTAGGACGACAGACACGAGCGTGAGAGCGACCGCTGCGAGGCCCGTAAGGGCCTGGGTCTTGGTCCACCAGCTCGTCGCTGGCGGTTGCAGCGCCAGAAGTTCTTCACGGGTGTAGCCCGAGACGCCGGGAGGGTCCGGCAGAGGCGTTCGAAAGGCTCGGATCAGTCCAAAGACGTCCAAGAGTAAGACACCAGCACCGACCACCCATTGCGCGAAGGTAGGGCGCACAAAATACATCACGACATTCAGAACTACTGCGGCGAAGAAAAATGGGCCCAGCCCAGTGATCCACCACTGCCAAGACAGCCGCCACTTCGACTTCCTCTCGAGGTTCTGCACGTACTTCTCGATTCGTTCGGCCGCGTCGCGCGCCGCCGGATCCCGATCGTCGTATCTGATCGTGACCGCTCCGGCGGACCCGATTGAAACTGACATCAAGCGCAGGTCGTTGTGCTGGCTGAGACGTACGTGCTTGAGCTCGTGCGGCGCTAAATACCGCAGGTGGGCCAGCTCGTTAGGCTTCGCCTCCTCGCCCGGCAGAAATCGTCATGGGACTCATTGGTGCTGCCTCGCGCATGTAAAAGGCGATCGCTTCAAGGTCGTCCTGAACGAGTAAGCGAACACCATCGTCGACCCGAACCACGACTGTGTGGTCTTTCGGCGCCGGCCGCCGTGGGATGTTCGGGACTGTCATCGGGAACCACCCTGCACCAGGTGGGCATACAGGGTCGGTCGGGACACGCCAATCGTGCGGGCGATGAGGGTCTTGGACTTGCCGGCGGCCAGCATCTGCCGGGCCACCTCAAGCTTGTCTGGTGTCATGATCGGTGGCCGCCCACCGACCCGACCGCTCGCGCGGGCGGCCGCCAAGCCGGCCATCGTGCGTTCTCGGATGAGGTCCCGCTCGAACGCCGCCAAAGAGGCCATGATCCCGAACAGCAGCCGCCCGGTCAGGGTCGTGGTGTCGATCGCCTCGGTGAGTGATCGGAAGCCGACGCCCTGCTTCCCCAGCTCGGTGATCAGCTGGAACAGGTGGCTGGTGCTTCGGCCCAACCGATCCAGGCGCCAGACCACTAACTCGTCGCCCTCACGCAGCTGACCAAGCAGACGGGTCAGCTGCGGGCGCTCGGTCAGCAGACCGGACGCGTGGTCGGTGAACACCTCCTGGCACCCCGCCTCGGAGAGCGCGGCCAGCTGGCTAGCCGGGTCCTGCTCCAGCGTGGAGACGCGGGCGTAGCCAAGGCGGTAGTTCGTCATGGCGATGACTGTAAGAGCGCCCAACGACAACGCCGACGAGACCGCGAGGGTTGTTGACACCAGTTTCCGTCGGATTTTTCCGGGCGCGTCGTTTCGGCCCGGTTTACGTCAAGAAACCGATCGGAATCCGCCAGCACCGACCCGGTTGTAGAAGTCCTACAACCGGATCTTCGGAGTGTTCGTATAAGGGGCCCTCATCGAAAATGGCTCCGAACAGGTCATCTGCAACAGCCCTGGTCACAGGCTTGCGGGCGGTTCAGCGCGTGCCGGTGGTGGTTCGTCAACCGGGAATGCCTGCGACCGACTCTGCGCGGAGCGGGCACAGCGTCAATTTGCCGCCTCTACCAGTTGGGCCGCCGACTGGACTGTCGAGGTGGTCCGGCTGCGCCGTGTTCTCGGCGACACTGGTCAGGTGGCGCAGCGGCAGCAAACGAGCCTGCGGATCTCGGTGCGCGCCTTCGAGTGCCTATCGACGATCGCAAAGGACCGGAGGGTCTCGCGTGACCAGGCCGTGCGGGAGTTGCTGCAAGCCCACGTGGCGGTGCAGGCCGCCGGGTCGCACGAGCATCGGCTCACGCACATCTCGACGGTGCTGCGGTTCCCCCCGCCCCCGCCGGGCCGCCACCCCGACGGCAGAGTCCGGCTGGCCGTGCGTCTGGACGACGGAATTGCGGCACGAGCGGCCGCGATGTCGCTGCGGCTTCCCGGCCAGGCCGCCAGCAGGGGCTTCAAGGACTACGGCGCGCGCCCGTTGACCGACGCGCTGGTGACAGCCATCGCGCGCGTCCTGCCGTTCGTGGACGACGGCCTGGAGGGACTGCCGCCGTTACTCACTCAGCGGGAGGCGCTGGGGCTGTGGCGGCTGACTGTCGCGGCGACCATTACCAAAGCCGAGCAGCGGGCGCTGCTTGGGCCACAATCCGATGAGACCGCCGACGTGCTGCGCGACGAGGACGTCGCGTGGCATGCCCCCTGGCGTTTTCAGGTGGCTCGGCACCTGGCTGAGAAACTGCTGATGGGGTCGCAGACGGCGGCCAGCCGCCGATTGCTGTGGGACCAGACCGTGAAGTTCGCAACACTGAGGTCGGACCTGGAGCTCACCGAGGACTTCGATCACCCGCTGCTGACGGGGTTATGCGCTCCCGATCATGACCTCCAGGGCCGAGGCGGGGCCGCGGTGTGGCGGGCGAAGCGCCAGCTGGCGGTCGAGAGTGTGGCGCAGTGGCTGACCAGGTCCGGCGACACGGAGACCTCCGCCGATCCGCCGGGCTGGAGGCTGGCGCCACCGAAGGGCTGGCGCGGTTACCAATTCGTGCGGACCGAGCAGCTGCCGCCGAAGCAGCAGTCGGACCTCGCCGCGGGACGCGTGCTGCGCATCGATGCCCTCTCGCGGTCGGTGCTGTGGCCGTACGAAGAGACCGGCCTGCCGATTGACGGTTTCGACGCGGTGCTCCGCGGCGCCGGCGACCTCACGCCGGTTGAATTGGTCGAGCTCGTCCTGGTGACGGCCGAGGACCTGGAAACCCACCCACTCGTCCCCGCGCAGACCGCCTGCGAACTCGGCTTCATCTCACCGGCGGACCGGGACGAACTCGTGGCCGGCGCCGCGGACCACAACCAGCGCGAGATCGCCGACGCGCTGCTCCGCGCCAAACGCCTGTCCGAGGCCGAGCGGGAGGCGCTGCGAGCAGCCTCGCGCGACCCTGAGCGGTTTGCGAGGCTGGCCCGAAGATCGCACCTGCAGTGCCGCCTCACCCACCCCACATGGACCTGGCAGATGGAGTCGGTCGCCGAGGTCCTCGCCTCCGGCGCCAACCCGGCTCAGCTGCGGTGGCTAGCCGGCGCGGTGCGCGAGATCCACCGCCACGTGCTTGAGCGGAGCATGGAGCGGGCCTGGCACCAGGCGTTCTGGCTGGGCCGAACCGTCGTCGACGACGAAGTGTGACATCCACCGTTTACCGGTCCTCCTCGGCGCAATGAAGCCTAGAACTCGACACCCCGCCGAGCACCAGGAGAGCCCGTGAACCAGCCCAAGCCCCGCCCTCACACCAGGTACCGTCACTCTTCTCCAACCGGCCGGACGGCTAGCCAGCGAGGCCTCGCGGCGGCAGCGTTGCAATTCCTCCGGATCGTCGTCGGGCAGCTGGTCGCCTACCTGCTGCACGACTGGCTCGGGTGAGCGCAGAGCCCGCTCCTTCACCATGCCGGCCTAAGTCGCGCCTCCATTTTGACCGGGTACGCGAGCGCAGCAGATTGCAGTGCCACCGTCCGGCTGCCGGATCCCCAACCGGAATGCCTCGGGGCTGGTGAGAGGGTGATGGGCGTGGTCACCCCTGCGCGAGTTGCGATCATCGCTCCCGGTCGTCTGTTCGGCCCGTACGCCCCGTTGCTCACGTTCGTCGGCCGCGCCGCAACTGAGCGAGGATCCGAGCTGCGCCCGCTGACCTGGTCCGATAGCGAGTTGGCCGACGCCGAGCGAGACGGCATCGACCCGGCTGAATGGGTCGGAGGACAGGTTGATGCACAGCTCCCGCCCCGCTCGGGCCCGGAGACGTCGACGGTGATCATCGGCAAGTCGCTGGGCAGCTACGCCGCACGCGTGGCGGCCGACGAAGCTGTGCCGGCCGTGTGGCTGACGCCGCTGCTGCACGATGCGACGGTGATGTCCGCGCTGCGCGCCGCGACCGCTCCGTTCCTGCTCATCGGCGGAACTGCAGACCGAGAGGCATGGTCGACGGCCCTGGCTCATGACCTGACGCCCCACGTCTGCGAGATCACGGACGGCGACCACGGGCTGTACGTGCCAGGGCCACTGGCCAACTCGACTGCCGCCCTCGGCATCGTCGCTACCGCGGTAGAGCAGTTCCTCGACCAGACGGTCTGGCCCGACTGAAGGGCCGAACTCGATCAACCGCCGGTCGCGGTCTCGAGCTGCGGATGACGCTTGCGTCCCGGCAGTCAGCGCGAACGGCGATAGGTCGACCGCGCGGGGATCGCCCCTTGGGACATATTCTTTTGAGCCGCCGGTGGCGCTTCAGCACCGGGGGTCGTCGTCATCAACCGCGGCTAGTGGAGCCAGGGCAGCAGCGGCCGCGGTGACATCAGCGGGTGGTGGTTCAGGCACTCTTTCACTGTCGCGGATGGCCGCACGGCAAGCTGCAGCGGTCACCGAAGTCCATCGGCTCGCGAGACTGCCGCAATTGCCTCGCGGGGAGCGCGGCAGAAGTGCGTGAAGCGATGAGGTCTCTGCCGGCGGGATTCAGCGGTAGTCGGACCAGATCTTCCGCTCGACGCCGTCAACGGTGACCTCCCCGCCATAGGGCAGGATCCATTGTGGCCGCGTGTGCCCAAACGGGACCCCGACGCAGACGATCGCATCGGGGTTGTAGCGAGTCACTACCTCGACCGCAACGTCACGCTGCTGGGCCCGGTAGGCAGCTCGTTCTGTCGCCGACGGCTGTTTCTCGAAACTCGACGCCGGAGGTCGTGCGACGAGCACCGCGTGCACTGCTGCGAACAGTCCCCGCTCGCCGAGAGACCGCAGTATCCAGCCGAACTCCTGCGCCGGGATGATCTCCTCGCTTGTCTCCAGGATGAGTACCCCGCCGTCGAGCACCACCGGGTCTGGCGGGAAGCGCGCCGCGGTCAGGATCCACTGGATGACCTCGATGCAGCCGCCCCAAGTCCGGCCGGTCACAGTGCGGGCCGGGCCGGACCAACTCCACGGTTCGGTCGGCTCGCGGTCGCCGTACTCGGTGAGTGCTGCCGGGTCGGCCCAGTCCTTGCCGATGTCCTCGGACTCGCTTGGGTCGGTGACCTCGAGCCGCTCACCGGTCAACAGTGCCGCTCGCAGCGCCCTGCGGTGACACGGGTCGACCGCGGGGCCGGGACCAAGCTGCACCTGGGTCGAGCCACCGTAGAACCCGGCGACACCCTGGGTCCACAACCACGACAACAGGTTTGTGTTGTCGCTGTACCCGATGAACGGCTTGGGGTCCGCGCGCACCAGCTCCGGGTTCAGTTGCGGCACAACGGTTATCTGATCCTCCCCGCCGATCGTCGCAAGAACGGCCCGGATCTCGGGGTCAGCGAAGGCCGCGTTGAGGTCAGCGGCACGGTCCTGCGGGCTCGCGCCGACCCGTCGGGTCGTCGGATACTCGACCGGGACAAGCTGGGTGACCTCGGTCAGGCGCCGCATCGCCTGCTCGTGCACCGCCGGAGCGACACCCGGAGCCGCGAATGACGGCGACACCACCGCCACCTTGTCACCAGGCCGAGCCTTCGGAGGATGCACGAGGTCCTGAACCATGCCCCCAGCCAACCAGCCGCAACAGGCCTTCAGCCAATCCATTCCCTCGAGGCGTGCACGCCATGAGCGGGCTTCCCCTGGAAGGGAACCGGCACCGGAAAGTTTCGCGCCCGGCGACGTTCGCCAGTGACGACCCAGGGATCGCCGAGCGGCGACGATCACGCTCGCTACGCCTGGGCCTTTCGACTGGTGACCCGTAGGTAGTACCCGCTCGGGTCGAGCAGCCGAAAGTCCCGCTGCCCCCAAGGGCGTTGCTGAAGGTCTGCAGCCAGTGGCCACCCGGAAGCGACCACGTGACGGTGCTCGGTATCGAGGTCGTTCACCTCGAGGACAAGTTCCACTCCGGTTGGGGGTGACCGTTGATCTCGGTGACCGTGGTCCGGCCTCGCAGCGGCTCCGATGTGGACGTCATCTCGCTCCAGTGCCAGGTACGGGTCCTTCGCCCCGCGCTGATCGCTGACCAGGCTGAAGCCGAGCACGCGCGTATAGAAGTCAGCTGTTGCATGCAGGTCCGTCGGGAAGAGCTCGAAGCGAACAGTCATGGGCACGACCCAAGGCTGCCACCTCGCCCTCCTCGAGGCGTGGGGCGCGTCGACAGAGCCCGTCATCCGCTTGCGGGGCGTCTTGCGGCGATCCGTTCTGGACGGCTGCGTCCTGCATCTCAAGCTGGCCGCGTCCGTAGCGGCTCCCTACTTTCGGGACGCGGATTTCTGGAAGAGTGCCGTCGTGAGGAAACCCTGCCGAAAGGCATTGACCTCGCCCCCGGGCGCCGGGCGTTGTGGGCCGGCCGCGATGAACTCGAAGTCGCGGAAGATTTGTCGGAGATCGTCGGAGGTGTACCCGATCCCCTCACCCAGCCCACCGCTCGTGAGCAGCTCACGATCACTGGCGGTTGCCCCCATCTGACCTGCTGCGAACGTGCAGACCCCGAACAGGCCGCCGGGCTCAAGGCAACGATCGAGGACTTCCAGGTACGTGACCCTCCGGTGGGGTGCCACGTGGTGGAAGAAGCCAGAGTCGTAGACCACCGCGAACGGAGAACCAGGAACCGGATCGCGCAGGAAGTCGCACTCGGCGAACGTGACCGACTCGACCGTCGTGCGGCTGCGGGCTTTCCTGCAGGGCAGGTGCCGCGATGTCGATACCGGTCACCTCGTACCCGTGGCCAGCCAACCACCGCGCATTTCGTCCCAGGCCACATCCGACGTCCAACGCCTCTCGACGACGACCCGACGGCAAAAGCCCGACGTCGCGCCACGCCAGGAGGTTCACGTCGGGTAGATCGGTGTTCAGCGGATGCCCCTCCCGCCGGAGCACCTCCGACCAGTGATCCGACGCGGACCGGCTTGTCCCGTCAGCACGGTCGGGCGTGAGGTGGTCCAGCAGATCCAGCAACTCCTCAACCGTCGAGATCCGCACACAACGATTAGAGCACGCGGCCACCACGCAGGATGCGGGTGCTCAGTGAGCGATCATGGCTCTCGCACATGCCTGGTGCTGTGGCCGTGAAGAAGGTGCATCAGAAGACGTCGTCGGGTTGGGTTGTCGCCACTGCTGGCTGATCACCGATACCCGCCAGCAACCCCTTTCGACGACCGCGCCGACGTCCCGCCCCGGCTCCGCCGCGACGGGTGGCTCGCCGTAGTGGGAAGGTTGGCCGGTGCGGGTGCTCGTGACCTTCGTGGGCGGCAGTGGCCACCTGCTGCCGCTGCTACCGGTGGCTCGTGCCCTCGCCGATCGCGGGCACGACGTGGCCCTGAGCTGTCAACACGCGATGCTTGATGTAGCGGAGGGCGCCGGTTTCCAGGCGTTCGACAGCGGTGGTGCGACGCTGGCGTACCCCGGTGCGCGCGGCCCGCTCCGCCCGGTCGACCGGGCGCGCGAGGAACGGGCGATTCGGGACGGATTCGCCGGGCACACGGCGACGGAGCGAGCCGGGCGTCTCGTTGATGTCGCGACCCGGTGGAAACCGCAGGTGGTCGTGCACGACGAGGTCGACCTCGGCGCCATCGTCGCGGCGGAGTCGCTCGGCTTCCCGCACATCGGAGTTATCGTGCTCGCGGCAGGTGGGTTGCTGCGGCCCGACCTGGTCGCGGAACCGCTGGACGTGCTGCGCACTGCACACCAATTGCCACCCGATCCGGGGCTCGCCGCGCTGCACCGTCACCTCACCCTGGTCCCCGTTCCCCCAAGCTTCCGAGCACCCACGGACCCGCTGCCCATCACTGCACGCCACGTTCGGCCCGCCGCCCTAGAGCCGATGGGGACGTCCCTCGGCGCCCCGGGGGCCGCGGCCCTGCTCGACTGGATCGGCCGCCGCGGCGGCCAGCCGACCGTCTACCTCACCCTGGGGACGATATTCAGCCAGGAGTCCGGCAACCTCCTAAGCCGGGTGCTCGCCGGTCTGGTCGAGCTCGACGTGAACGTCATCGTCACCGTCGGCCGCGAGATCGACCCGGCCGAGCTCGGGCACCAGCCCACGAACGTGCGGGTCGAGCAGTACCTGCCGCAGGAAGTGCTGCTACCCCACTGCGATGTGGTGGTCTGCCACGGCGGCTCGGGCAGCGTCCTGGGCGCGCTGGCGTTCGGGGTCCCGCTCGTGCTGCTGCCGATGGGCGCCGACCAACCGCTCAACGCCGACCGATGCGAGGACCTCCGGGTAGCCCGCGTGCTAAACCCCATAACTACGACGAGATCCCTCATCACGGCCACCGTCCGCGAGGTCCTGACCACTCCCTCCTACCGACGGGCCGCGCAACGCCTGCGCAACGAGGCCGCCACCCTGCCCCCCGCGCAACAGGCCGCGTCCTGGGTGGAGGACCTGGTCGAGTCGGACAGCCTGAAGCACCGCCCCGGCACCGGTGAACCCTCCCCGCGGACTGGTCGCTGACCAACCTAATCCCGTCACGCAACTCTCCCGCCCAGACAAGTACCGGCCGCGGTGCCGGCCCAGAACTCGAAGGCCGGGGAGTATCACAAACGATCTTGGTTTCAACCGGTCAACGCATCATTCGGCGACGGTGGTGGCGTACGCAGAAGCGCCGTGCCCGGCGGGTCCGCCCTCAGCCGGGCTCTCCGGGGGCGATGGGGGTGAGTGGGGGCTGGCATCCGGGCTCGGTGCTGGGTGCAGGGCGATCCCCCGGGTCGCGTAGCGCCAGGGTGCGAGGATCGTCATCGTGGATCTCAGCGCGCTAGCTCGTGACATCAACTCGGCCTGCCGACTTCAGGGAACATTCGTCCTGCGATCGGGCCAGACATCGAACGAGTACTTCGACAAGTACTTGTTCGAGTCACAGCCCGTGCTGCTGCGGCGGGTAGCGGAGGCGATGGTCCCGTTGCTACCGCGGGATACCGACCTACTGGGAGGGCTCGAGCTCGGCGGGGTTCCGATCGCCACGATGGTCAGCTCGCTGACCGGCCTGCCCGCGATCTTCGTCCGCAAGCAAGCGAAGGCCTACGGCACCCGCCGTTTGGCCGAAGGCGCCGAGGTCGCCGGGAAGTCGATCACGTTGATCGAGGACGTGATCACGACCGATGGGGCAGTCCGAGCCGCCACGATCGCCCTCCGAGCCGAGGGCGCTAGCGCCGCCGTCGTCGTCTGCGCGATCGACCGAAGCGGTACTCCCGGCGGGCCCCTCGACGATATTGGCGTCGAGACCCGAGCGGTCCTCACGCGCGAGCAACTCAGCGCATAGTGCGCCTGCGCGACGCGTTGGCCAACCGTCAGGGCGGCGGCAGGCTGCCGAAGAACTCGGCGACTATCCGTGCGATCACCCGCAGCACATCTCTCAGCGACACCGTCACTAGGTCCTCCGCAGGAGCATGAACGACATCAACGGAGGCCACGGCCCGTCAGGTTGGGGCCTAGACCGACGCGAGGAATCTCCGGAAGCCGACCACACGCACCGCCGATGTGGCGCCCCAACGGTCCCCTACCTGACGTCGGGCTAGGGTGTACCCCAGACAGACGGTACGGTTGCCAGCTTCATGATGGAGGGTGCCCGTGAGGTCTCCTACTGGATCGACCCCGCACGATGGGGCGAAGGGCTTGCCTCTGCCGCGCTGGAAGAGTTCTTGCGGATGGAAGCGACCCGGCCGCTGCTCGCCCGCGGAGCGCAACACAACATTGGGTCGGCGAAGGTTCTTGCTCGCGGCGGTTTCG
>JAABUV010005953.1_pt1 | contig 13567 bp, 12 predicted proteins | sample 5559971 | NCBI WGS metagenome assembly JAABUV01 (sample SAMN10711881, study PRJNA513362) | rock metagenome | isolation source: Antarctica rocks | place: Antarctica: Victoria Land, Knobhead nord | collected 2015-12-19
AGTCCGGATCTGTGAGCGGCTCGGGGTGAGACTCCCCGGGCCGACTCGGCACGGACCGCACGATGGGCGCCGCAACCAAGGCAAGCACGAGCGCCACGGCAACCTGCACCGCCGCCCCGGCATTGCTCAGGCGCATCATGGCGCTTCAGGTCACCAGTGACAGGCGCGGCCGCCCGGAGGCGTCGTCCTCGGCCCTCATCATCTCGGGCAGCAAGAGGCCCAGGGCGTCGAGGGTGCCGCTGCGCGCGCGGGTCAGCGGCAAGCGCAAGTTGCCGTTGCACAGGCCGGCCATGCACAGGGCAGCCTTGACCGGTATGGGGTTGCTCTCCAGGAACAGCGCCTGATGCAGCGGCGCCAGCAGGTCGCGCAGGCGCGCGAACTCGATCAGGTCGATCCGGTCCCACGCCGCATGCATCTGCGCACACAGCGCGGGCGCCACGTTGGCCGACACCGAGATGCATCCGTGCCCGCCCATCGCCCGGTATGCCGGCGCTGTCGCGTCGTCGCCGGAGAACTGCAGCAGCTCCCCGCCGCACAGCGCGCGCAGGCGCACCGGCCGCGACAGGTCGCCCGCCGCGTCCTTGACCGCCATCACCAGCCCGGCCTCGCAGAGCCGTGCTATGGTGTCATCCGCGATGGCGACGCCCACCCGGCCGGGAACGTCGTAGAGGATCACCGGCAGGTCGGCCGCGTGCGCCACCGCCCGGACGTGCGCGGCGATGCCCTCCTGCGTCGGCCGCGAGTAGGGCGGCGGGGCGCAGAGCAGGGCCGCGGCCCCGTTCCGCGCCGCGCCGACGGCCAGGACGATCGCCTGGTCCGTCGCTGGCGCGCCGCAGCCGGCGATGACGGGCACCTGGTTCGCCGCCGCCTCGACCGCGAGCGCGATGACACGAGTCTGCTCGGCCGGCGAGAGGGCGGCAGCCTCGCCCGTGCTGCCGCAGACAACGAGGGCCGCCGTTCCCCGCCTGATCTGGCGTTCGCACTGTGTTGCCAGTGCCGCGGCATCGACCCGCCCGCCGCGGAACGGCGTGACCAGCGCGGTGAGCGAGCCGCCGGCCAGCGAAAGCCTGCCCGAGGGCTGGTTGCTCGGCCTCCGTCCCGGGGCGGAGACGCCGGGGATCAAGCGCATCCGAGCCGTCCGTAAAGCGGCAGCTCGCCGCGGATGAGCGTTTCCCCGCAGAAATCCACCACGCGGACCGCGCTGAAGCCGTGCAGCAGGAGAAGCTGCCCGGCCTGTTGCGACAGCGCATCCGTCGGCGCCGCGGCGAGGCGGATGGCCACAGTGCCAAGCGGCGTCAGGACCCGGCGTGCGTGGGCGACGGCACGCCCAAGACAGTCAGACGACACGATATCGGGGATGATGGCCACGTCGGCGCTGCCCGCCTGCGGGTGATCGCTCACTCGGGTTGCGAGGACGTTGACGCTCCCCTGGTGGAGCAATGCGCATAGCAGTTCCAACGTGTGCGGGCCGATCAGGTTGACCCGGCTGTCCAGGCTCGGGTTGGCCATCGCCAACAAGGCGGCCTCGGCGGCGCTGATCTGGTGAGGCGGTCCGTCGAACTCTTCTATCGGTCTTGGAGGCTCGACGGCGAGGCTGGCGTGTTGAAGCACGGGAAAGCTCCTGCGAGAGAACAGGATGCGGAGGAACGAACCTGGCGGTTCCGATCATTCGATGGAAGTGTCAAAGCCGCCTGCTGGATGGGCTTGGCTGTCCCGCCGCGCCCAAGGCTGGCTGCAATGATTGCCGCTGTTCGAAGGTCGTGATTGTCGAGGGACGGTCCCTGAGATCCGATGCCAATATGACGGTCAGCTGATAAAGGTTCGATATCGATGATGTGCGATCTGCATAAACAATAGATGTGGATAACGGGGATCAGGTCAGTCTCCACCAAGAGGATAAAGGAAGTGATCACGACGCCGGAAAAGGCGAGCTGCGTGATGGCGGCGGGCAGCGTTGTGCCTGAACGGCATGAAAGGGAAGTAGCTCCGCAGCCGTCGTCAGGCGACCAACCCGCGTCCCTACACCAGCAACACGATAAAACTGCAGCGTGACACACACACAGTCGCCGGCAGCACGGCCGAGACCGACTGCCCCACCCACAAAAACCTGCGACTTCGAAAACAACGGCGTCGGGGCGAGCCGAATCTGGCCAAGAATCCGTATAGATAATTTACGCTAATAACGGCTAATGACCGGTCGTGCTGTCGCATACCTGGAAAGAGTCATGCTGAAAACACTCAAAGTTGGGTTGCTGCTGGCTGCCGGCTTCGCGTCGATTGCGGGCCCGGCGCTCGCATTGGAAACCACCGTCACGAAGGTGGACAAGAACACTGACGGAACGATGACCTACCACTTCACCATCAAGGTGGAGCAGAGCGAAACCCTGACGCCGGATGCCTCGAAGGACGCTGGTGACTTTGTGACGGTTTACAACTTTTATGGCTTGGTCGACGGCTCGGTGAAGTCGCCTGCCGGCTGGGAGTTCACCTCGGAGGAGTTCGGCCGGACCCCCAGGTCGAACGGGTATCCGCTGGTCGCGCCGCTCGACGTTCCTGGCACGCCCAACCTGACCTGGACCGCGACGAAGGCGGTTGCGGCGAGAACGCAGATCGAGGGCTTCAGCGCCACGACCCGCGTCGGCACGATCGTGCAGGGCCAGTATTCGGCACAGGTCTCGCGGCAGATGCCCGCGATCCAGGGCGCGGAGGCGGGATCACCGAATGCTGCGGCCATGTCGGCGAAGCAGGCGCTGATCGGCACGCTTCCGCTGCCGAGCTTCCTCGCTGAGGTCAAGTAGCCGACGGACGGCCTGAGCCGGGCGCTGCCGCAAGGGCAAGGGCTGACCCAGACTTGCCAGGACCTCTCCGATCCAGTCGCGCGCGTCATTGAGTTGGAAAGATAGAGCGGCATGGCAAAGAAAAAGGACCGGGCATTCTTCGTATGCCCCGGGTGGGACGAAGTGACGGGCGGCGGCTCCGCACCAGGTCCAGGCACGCCGAACCAAAAGCATGACAAGGTGCTGGCGGCGATCAAGGCGGGCCAGCCGGTCGCCCGGTCCACGCTGCGCAAGGCGCTGCTGGCCGCGCGGCAGGTGTCCGGGTCCTTGCTCGACGTGGACGCCTACATCGTCGATCAGCGGGCCGCCAAGCCGCGGTGAGGCTGGTCGTGGCCATCGATCGCAGCGTTTGAGTCGCGGAGCAGCCGAGTGGACGACGTCTCAGCAAAACCAGCGCGCAAGCCGGTGTCGATCCAGACCTTTGTCGTGCCGGCGACCGTCATGCTCACCTTCGTGTCGTTCTGGCGGGCATCGGCGATCGTGCTCAGCGACCTCGGCTCGTCGGCCTTCTACGTCGGCGGCATCACCGAGCAGAAGATCGGCAAGTCCGCGCCCTGGTTCGTCCTCGGGATCATGCTGTTCTCGTACGCCGTGCGCGCGGTGTACATCGAGAGCTGCAGCATGTTCACCCGCGGCGGCGTGTACACGGTCGTCAGGGAGGCGCTGGGCGGGCGGGCGGCGAAGTTTTCCGTCGCGGCGCTCATGTTCGACTACGTGCTGACCGGGCCGATCAGCGCCGTCAGCGCCGGGCTGTATGTCGCGAGCCTGCTGAACCAGCTCGCCGGCACGTTCGGCCTGCCGCAGGTGCCCTTGCCGCCGCCGCTGATCGCCGCGGCGTTCGCGATCGTGGTGATCTGCTATTTCTGGTGGACCAATACCGTCGGCATCCCGTTCTCCAGCACGCGGGCGCTGCGGGTGATGCAGATCACGACCGTGATGGTCGTCCTCTTGGTGGGCTGGTGCCTGTTGACGATCGCCCTCAAGGGCTACCAGCCCGTCCCGGCGCCCACGCTGGCGAACCTGAAGTTCAGCGAGGACGCCCTGGGCTGGCTCAAGGGAACCTCGCTGCCGGACGTCGCGGTGATCGCGATCCTGATCGGCCTCGGCCACTCGCTCCTGGCCATGAGCGGGGAGGAGAGCCTGGCGCAGGTGTACCGGGAGATCGAGGCGCCGAAGCGCAAGAACCTGATCCGCACCGGCGCCATCATCTTCGGCTACAGCCTGGTGTTCACGGCGATGGTTTCGTTCTTCGCCGTCATGCTGATCCCGGACGAGCAGCGGATGGAGGTGAAGGACAACCTGATCAGCGGCATCGCCATGGTGCTGGTCGGGCCTGACTGGCTGAAGCTGGCGTTCCAGTGCTTCGTCGTCGTGGTCGGCGTGCTGATCCTGTCGGCGGCCGTCAACACCTCGATCATCGGGGCCAACGGCGTTCTCAACCGCGTGGCGGAGGACGGCGTGCTGCCGGGTTGGTTCCGCCAGCCGCATAAGAAGTATGGGACGACGTATCGCTTGATCGCCGTGGTCGCCGGCTTGCAGATCGTGACCGTGGTCATCAGCTGGGGCGATGTCACGCTGCTGGGCGAGGCCTATGCATTCGGCATTGCCTGGAGCTTTGCCATGAAGGCGCTGGGCGTCACCGTGCTGCGGTTCACCCGGCCCGATGCCGAGCGGTGGCGCGTCCCGCTCAACGTTCGGATCGGCGGCACGGAGCTGCCATTGGGGCTGATGCTGATTACCGCGCTGCTGTTCGTGCTGGCCGGGGTCAACCTGCTGACGAAAGAGGCGGCGACCCTTGGCGGTCTCGGCTTCACGGCCGTTTTCTTCGTGCTGTTCAGCGTGTCGGAGCACTACCACAAGAAGGGCGGCGCTGGCAGTGATCACCAAGAAGCCGACCGCTTCCGTCTGGAGGCGCGGCAGGACCTGTCGCCCGAGACGGCAGGCGTGCGCCCGGGCGGCATTCTCGTCGCGGTTCACGAGACGGACCGGCTTGAGCACCTGGAGAGGTTCCTCGTGGAACACGACCCGGCCCAAGCAGACGTGACTGCGATCTCGGTCAACGAGCATGTCTCAGCTGGGCGCGCGTCCGATGAAAAGGTTGCCGAGACGATCGTCGACGAGTGGGAGACGCGGGTGTTCACGGCCGCGGTCGCGGTGGCCGAGAAGGCCGGCAAGCCAATCACGCTGCTCGGGCTGCCGTCCCACGATCCCTATGCGGCCATCCTGCAGGCCGCCGAGAGCCTGCAATCGTCGCGCATCGTCCTCGATGCATCAGCCGAGGACAGCGCCGCGGCGCAGCGCGGCAAGATGGAGCAGGCCTGGTCTCGTATGGCCGGGCACAGCCGGGAAGTCACCGTGCAGATCGACAGGAATGGGGAGGAGGACCCATCGTGCTTCAGGCTTGAGATGTCGGCTGGGTAGCGCGACCAGTTGCAGACACTGCAGCCACAAGCTCTCCGCCAAGTCGGACGGCGCATCGATCAGTCCTGGTCAGCGGACGCCGGCTGCATACGTCATCGATCTCAGCAGGCCGACGTGGCTCCAAACGAGCCCGCATCGGGCGGCGACACGCTCATGATCGCCGCCCGCTCAAGCAGCCACAATGCAGACCTGATGCGAAAGCAGCCTCAGCGGCCGCTGGACTTGGGCCTCTTGAATTCCGGCTCCGAAATATTTAGTAGAGGATCATGGCAAAAGGATTTAGCGTGGCTGGCCGCCACGCATGCATTTGAGTTCGGAGAAGGCCGGAGTCATCCGGGTCGCAACCGACTAGGTCATTCCTTCTACACCAGGGCTGTCATGTCCACCCTCGGGGCGCATCCGCCCCTCGTCTATGAACGGCTTGATCGCGCCAACCTTGGCGCCATCACCGCCATCGAACTCGACCCCGACCATGTCGAACGCTTCCTTGGTCCCCTGGAGGACATTGCCAAAGCCGTACGCAATGGTCCGGCACATGCGATGTTCGCCATCAAGGTCGATAGCGACGTGATCGGCTTCTACGTCCTGCATCCGGACGGCCGGAATGCCGCCTGCTGGTGGCTCGGCTGGTTCGCGCTGGATCGCCGCAAGCAGGGCCTGGGCCTTGGCCGCGCGACCATGGCGCATATCCTCTCCAGCTTGCGCCGGATTGCCGGATGCCGCCGCGTTCGGCTCCTGGTTGCCCCAGACAACATCCATGCCATGCGGCTCTACACACAGGCATCGTTCCAACGGGTGGGCATCAGCGGCAGCGGCGAGCTCATCCTTGAAACCAAATTACCAGCGTCCCTGGCTGCTGAAACGGTGCGGATCACGATGCTGCCTGTCGTGGTCACGCCAGGAGCGTCGTACCACGTGGGACGGCTGCGCTTGTCAGCCGGACCCTATGCCGCACGGATGATCGGCGTGAGCCGCGGGCCACCCTGCCAGTATCCATGTCAATGCGAAGTGTGCGCTGGCGCAGCAAAGCCTGGTTTGGCAGTCCCGTTGCGGTCCCGATCGCGTGATATGGCCGTCGCCATTCCGAAATCCGGCACGAGCCGGTTTTATCGTCCGACTCGAAAAGCGGTGCTGTCATCACAACTTCATCCCGCCCTGGCATCCATTTGCTCCATGTTTACGACAGCCTGCTATCCCGCGCACGCATCCGCGTGACCACTGGGGTGCCCCGTTTGACAACTTCCATCTCGCTCACAACCTGCGCGAGGGATGCCGGGAACAACCAGCCTCGCACCCCGCCGCCGCGGGATGGAGCTGAATGCCGGCGGATCCGATCCGCAAACAAACTACGACACGGCTGCCCCACTTGGCCCAAGAGAGCATGACCTGCCCACCTGACGCAGCCGCTGAAGAGGCCTGGGACGTCGTCTTTGACACCTATGACCCCGGCGACGAGCGGCGGCGCGAGTCCCTGCTTGCGCTCGGCAATGGCGTGCTCCTCACCCGCGCTGCCGCGACCTGCGCCGTCGCGGACCAGCACCGCTACCCCGGCACCTACCGCGCCGGGCTCTATGACGAGCGTGACGAGGTCGTCATGGGTGAGCGCATCGTCAACGCCGAGATCGTCAACCTGCCAAACTGGCTGCCGCTGGCATTCCGCGCGCAGGGGGAGGCGACATGGGTCTCCATCGCGACGGCCGAGATCCTGAGCTACCGGCATGCGCTGGACATCCGGCGCGGCCTGACCTGCCGCGAGGCGCTGCTCCGCGACGGGCGGGGCCGCCGTACCTGGCTGCGCGAGCGGCGCCTGGTCAGCATGGCGGAGCCGTGCCTTATGGCGCTCTGCCTGGAGCTGACGCCCGATGGGTGGGAGGGCGCGGTCGAGATCCGTTCCGCCCTTGACGGCCGTGTGGACAACGGCAACTGGCCGCAGGAGGCGCCGGGCGAGCAGCGCCTTCTGGGCAGCGTCCACGGCGAGGAGGCGCGCGGCGTTCTCCTGCTCCGGACGCACTTGGCGCGGTCCCACGTTGCTGTTGCGGTCGCGGCGCGGACTGTCGTCGCCGGGGCCGAGGTCGTCTCGCGCGAGCTGGAGCACGACGGCGATGTGATTGCCGAGCGCCTCGCCTGCTGTGTGGACGCCGGGCAGGTGGTGCGGGTCGAGAAAACCGCGTCGATCTGCACCGGGCGCGATGCGGCCGTGTTCGATGCGGGCGACGCGGCCCTCGCAGCCCTGCGCGGGGCGCCCTCGTTCGAGACGCTGCGGGCCGGGCACGAGGCCGCGTGGGCGCGCCTGTGGGAGCGCTGCCGGCTGGACGCGGGGGCGGGCCCGCTCGGCCAAACGCTCCGGCTGCATGCCTTCCACCTGTTCCAGACCGTGTCGCCGCACACGACGGCGTTCGACGCCGGGCTGCCGGCGCGCGGGTGGCAGGAGGCATACTTCGGCCAGGTGTTCTGGGACCAGTCATTCGCCTTCCCGTTCCTGGTCCTGCGTTTGCCGGGCCTCGCCCGCGCCCTGCTGCTCTATCGCTACCGGCGGCTCGGCGCGGCACGGGCCGCCGCCGCCCAGGCCGGCCTGCGCGGCGCCATGTTCCCATGGCGCAGCGCGACCACGGGGCGCGAGGAGACGCCGTCCGTGCAGCCCAACCCGTTCGACGGGCGGTGGATCCGCGACGACACCCGGCTCCAGCGGCATGTCAGCCTGGCGATCGCCCGCGATGCCCGCCTCTATGTCCTCGCGACGGGGGACATCGAGTTCCTGGCCGAATATGGCGCCGAGCTGCTGATCGAGATCGCGCGCCTCTGGGCCAGCGCCGCCCGGCCGGATGCGGCCTCCGGGCGCTACGACATCCCCGGCGTGGTTGGGCCGGACGAGTACCATACGCGGATGCCGGGCGCGGCGGCGCCGGGCATCGAGGCGAACGCCTACACGAACGTCATGGCGGCTTGGCTCCTGGGCTGCGTGCCCGAGATGCTCGATCTGCTGCCGGCACGGCGGCGCGAGGGGCTTTGCCGTGCCCTGCGCCTGGATGCCGGCGAGGTCGCATACTGGGACCTGCTCAGCCGCCGGCTGCTGGTCGTGTTTCACGGCGACGGGATCATCAGCCAGTTCCGGGGCTACGACGCCCTCACGCCTTTTGACCTGAACGAGTTCAAGCGCAACCATCCGGGCCGGCGCCTGGACCTGGCGTTGGCGGCAGACGGCAGGAGCGCCAACGACCTCCAGATCTCGAAACAGGCGGACGTGCTCATGCTGCCGTACCTGCTGCCGGGCCCACGGCTCACGGAAACGCTTGCGCGCCTGGGCTACGCCGTGTCGGACGACCAGCTTCTGCGCACCGCACGCTACTATCTCGCGCGCACGTCGAACGACTCCAGCCTGTCCCGCATCATCTGCGCCGGCGCCCTTGCCCGGCTCGACCCGGCGGCATCTTGGGAGCTGTACCAAGATGCCTTATGCCTCGACCTCGACCCGGCGCAGAAAGGTGCCGCCGAGGGCATCCATCTTGGGGCCATGGCCGCGACGCTGGACGTGGTGCAGCGGCTCTACCTCGGTCTCGATGTCGACCGGCACGGGCTGGCATTGTCGCCCGCGTTGCCACCCCGCCTCGGCCCGGTGGCCATGGGCTTCGGCTACCGCGGCGGCGCGTTCGATCTGACATGGGATGGGGCGGCGTTGCGGCTTGCCTCCGACCCGGCGAACCTGGGCCCGGTCGCGGTGGCGCGCGACGGACGGACGGAATGGCTCCCATCCGGGACAGCATTGGAGGTCGCCCCAACCCCATGACCATCAGCAAACCATCGCTGCCCCCATCTGGTCCCTCCCCGGCCCTGCGTGCAGGCATCTTCGACGTCGACGGCGTCCTGCTCGCCTCCCCGCACGAGCGGGCCTGGCGCGAGGCCCTGCAGGGCTTTGCCGAGCCGGACCGCTTCACCACCGCGCTGTATCAAGCCCATGTCGCCGGCAAGCCACGCCTCAGCGGCGCCCGCGCTGCCCTGGAAGCGCTGGGCGTGCCGGACGCGGAGCGGCAGGCCGCCGCCTATGCCGAGCGCAAGCAGGAGCGGCTTGAGGCGCTGATTGCGGCCGGAAGCGTCGAGGCCTACGCCGACGCGCTCCGCTTCGTCCAGGCAGTCGGAGCGCTGGGCTGGCCCATGGCGGCCGCGTCATCGTCGAAGAACGCCAATCGGATGATGCAGCCCATCCGCCTCGCCTCCGGCCAGGGCATGCTCGATGCCTTCAGCGCCAATGTCTGCGGCCGCGACCTGCGCCGGGGCAAGCCAGACCCCGAGATCTTCCTGCTGGCGGCAGTGGAGCTTGGGATGCTGCCCGAGCACTGCTTCGTGGTCGAGGATGCGCCCGCCGGCATCGAGGCCGCCCGCGTCGGCGGCATGGCGGCGCTCGGCATCGCCCGGCTCGGCGATGCAGCCCTGCTGCAGGCAGCCGGCGCAGACCTTGTGGTGACAAGCCTGGATGACGTCGCCGTCGATAAGCTGGTTCACGGGCGGCTCGAGCGATGATCGATAGGATCGGGCCTGGCATGATCGGGACGGCCGGGGAAATGGACCGCGCCCCCGGGGGTGGTGACCTGCCTCCGTAGAAGTGGGCCATCGGATATAAGAATCCGGCGGCATTGCGGAGAAGGACAGGATGGCACGCAAGCGCCACAAGCCGGAGGAGGTCGTTGGCAAGCTGCGTCAGGTTGAGGTTTTGACGGGGCGAGGCAAGCCCGTGGCCGACGCGGTGCGGGCGATCGGGTGACGGAGGCGACGTACTGCCGTTGGCGATCTGAGTATTTCGGTTTGAAGGTGGACCAGGTGAAGCGGCTGAAGGTTCTGGAGCAGGAGAACGGCCGGTTGCGTTGGGCGGTGGCAGACATGACGGTGGAGAAGCTGGTCGCGACCCGCTGCAAGATAGGCCACGCCGACCAACGGAAAATGGGTGTTGAGGTCGTTGCCGGCACAGGGTGCGTCCACCCAGCGGCGCGCGTCCCCTTCTCCGAACGGAATGTGCCGCGCTTCCGTGCGCCGATGCGGTACACGGCTTTCGGCGGAGTGCAGCAGAGTAGCGCGGTTGAACCCAATGCCGAGCAGCAGCACGCCAGCGTCCATCGACGTGAGCCGCTCAAAAGGCGGGTTCGCGTCCTGCCCCCACTCAAGGGCGTGGGGTGACACGACTTCCTCGGCGTGTGGACTGAGCGCACAAACCGAGACCTGCGGATGCGGCCCGTAGGTCGTTTTAGGCGAACGCCTTCGATCATCGCGGCGAAGGTGCGCCGGATGAAGCCGTCCACCAGCGTGGGCTTGCTCGCGTCCATGTAAACCATCCACGGCGAGACACGCACCGCCTCGAAGGCGGCGTTGACGAGCAGGTCGGTCAAGGCGCAATCATCGAACGCTTGCCGCCCTTGCGAGGCGCCCGACGCTGCGTTGCGCGAGGTGGATTCGGACGGGGGGCGGACGCGAGACCTCGGCGTCGTTGCCGACCGGGTTCGAAGACTTCTGGCTGGCGCGTGGCCCCGCCAGTGCAGGTCCATCACGTCGTGAAGGCGCGGAAGTGCTTGCGCCCGGTGACCTCGCGCACGACGCCAATGGCGAGCAGGTCGCGCAGCAGGGCGGTTGCGGTCTGGGGCACCACGTTCAGCCTTGAGGCGAGCGTCATACTGGTCAGTGCCGGCGTGCGCAGGGCGGCGTTGAGGGCGTCCGGCAGGCGCGAGCGCCGGTCGAGGCTCCCCGCTGCCGCCTTCCCCCGTTCGGCCGCCCTCTCCAGCCGGTCCAGCTCGCGCAGGCCGGCGAGAGCGGCCTCGCACGCGAAGCGGCGGCGCGGCCGGCCGCGCCGCCGCGGCCGAAGGCGGGGTAGGCCGCCCAGAACGGCAGCGGCACGGCCCGCAGCAGGCCCACGCGCGCCAGTAGCGCGGCCGCGCCATAACAGGGCCTGCGCCGCGTCGTCGCCCCTCTCCGACCAAGCTTGAGCAGCCAGAAGTGCCGCCAGCAAAGGGGGCAGAGGGGCCGGTAGACTGTCCCGTCCCGGTCGGTGCGTACCGACACCGGCAAGGGCGTCCCGGCGCCAAACGGCGGTGCGTGCCGGGTCGGGCTCGCCCGCGCCCAAGGCTGCGAGCGCCTCGACCAGCGCCGGGTCACTTCGCAGCGGGTCGCGGGTGCGCAGCAGGACCAGGCGCTCCAGAGCGCGCGCGAGGCGCAGCGCCCGGCTTACGGCGTAGTCGGCGGACGCGGCAGCGAACGGCTCGTCCACGCCTACCCCGCCCGGCCTTTCCAACGCCTGCCAGGCCTCGCCCACGCTGGTCGCTGTAGTGTTGGGCATCTCCGCGCCGCCCCGACCCGCGACAGCGGCGAGGCCGAACGGGCCGGCGAGACCCGTTCTGAGAGGGGCTTCCTGGCCCCCCTGGCCGCTTCATCCCATCCCCTCGCGTTCGGTCAACAGAACCGCGGCACTGCCGGTTCACGCCTTCCAGGAAGGGTCCGAAAGCCAGCTTTGTCGGTATTTCGGGCCTTTTTCCCCCCGCTGCGCCTGTCAGGCGCCCTGCCCTTTTCAGCTTTGCAAACGCCCTCAAACGGCCGGATGCCGGCGTCCCGCATCTGCGCCTGCAACGCCTGCGCGATCTCCGCCCGGGGCGAGCTGGAGGCGTGGTCGAAGGTGAGGTCGATGCCGTCGGGGAAGCCCGCGCCGGCCAGCAACGTCTGGGCGCGCGCCGGGTCGTAGCGATAGGGCGTGTCGGTCACGGCGGCGGGGAAGCCCACAGGCAGGAACGCCTGATGCACGCGGTATGTGTCGGCCACCAGGTTGGCCTCGATGCCCTTGTAGTCGATGGCCCAGCGCAGCGCCTCCCGCACCTCGGGGTGGGCCAGCGCCGGGTGGCGGGCGTTCATCGAGAGATGCACGAGACTTGCCTTCGGCTCCGACAGCACCTCAAAGCGCGGGTCGGCGCGGGCAGCCCTGACCCCTTCCGGCAGCAGGTCGCGGGCGATGTCGGCATCGCCGCGCTGTAGCAGCAGGAGCTGCACCGCCGGGTCGGCGACGTGACGGATGATCATGCGCCGGGCGCGCGGCGGCTGGGGATGGGAGGGGTTGGCGTCGAGCATCACCACCTCGCTGGCCCGCGCGCTGCGCACCACCCACGGCCCGGACCCGGCGCTGTTGGTGCGCAGCCAGGCATTGCCCAGGTCGCCGCCCGCGGCGTGGGACAGCGCCGCGCGCTTCTCGACGACGCCCCCCACCGAGGCCGACAGGCAATACAACAGGAAGGTCGGCGCCTGCCGCTCGGCGATCTCGATGATCAAGGTCCGGTCATCGGCCGCGCGGATGCGAGCGGCCACGTTCTCGGGGGTGAAGCCGAACTGCGCGATGATGAAGCCCGGCGACTTGTTCAGGATCACCGCGCGCTGCAGGCTGAACGCCGCGTCCTCCGCCGTGACCGGCGCGCCGCTGGCGAAGCGGCGGTCAGGGCGCAGGTGAAAGGTCCAGGTCCGCCCGTCCTCGCTCGCGGACCAGCGTTCGGCCAGCATGGGGTTGATCCGCGTGGGGTCCTCGTCGTCGGGGTTGACGAGCTTGTCATAGACGTTGCCGCAGATTTCGGAGCCTGAGTACTCGAAGCTTTCCTGCGGATCGAGGCTGATGATGTCGTCGATGCGCTTCGCCATCACCACCAGGGCTATCGCATATGACCGTTGAGGGCGAGGGTTGCCGGCGGAGGTGTGGCTGGACTCTAAACGCGGGGTTCAGCGTTGAGGCTCTGCCATGGAAGAGTCCGTCGCCTGCTTTGCCGAGATCGTTGACCTGCGGCGGGATAACGCCCGCCACGATCTGCATGAGCTGCTGTTGATCGCGCTCTGCACCATCCTGACCGGCGGCAAGGATTGCTCCGACATGGCGCTGTTTGGCGAGCTCAAGGAGCCGTTCCTGCGGCAGTTCCTGCGCTTGCGGCACGGCATCCCGAGCCATGACACCTTCAGCCGGGTGTTCCGGCTTCTCGACCCGGTGCCGTTCGAGGCCTGCTTCACGCGCTTCATGCAACGCTTTGCCGAAACCTTGCAGGGCGTGGTGGCGATCGACGGCAAGACGCTGCGGCGCTCCTTCGACCGGGCCGCGGGCAAGTCGCCGCTGCACATGATCCACGCCTGGTCGGCGGACCAGCGGCTGCTGCTGGGTCAGCTTGCGGTCGACGGCAAGTCCAACGAGATCACGGCGGTGCCGAAGCTGCTGGAACTGCTGTCGCTCAAGGGGCGCATCGTGACCGCCGACGCACTCAACTGCCAGCGTGCCATTGCCGCCAAGGTGGTGGCCCAGGGTGGCGAAT
>JAABUV010005954.1_pt1 | contig 13562 bp, 16 predicted proteins | sample 5559971 | NCBI WGS metagenome assembly JAABUV01 (sample SAMN10711881, study PRJNA513362) | rock metagenome | isolation source: Antarctica rocks | place: Antarctica: Victoria Land, Knobhead nord | collected 2015-12-19
TGCTTCAGTGTCAATCAATGACTTTAATGAGTAACTAATTTCATTGCTAGATAGTACACATTCAGTAGTCAAAGATTTCGAAGCAAAGAAATCATTTGAGCTGCTCATTGTTGAAGAAATTAATACATCTTTTATTACGTCTTTGATGAAAGTCACTAGTTTTTTGTCTCATTCTTTGATTTCTCTGTAAATAATATCTTCTCTTCTTTTGACATGACAATCTCATTGAGACGAAAGATGAATGCATGAGATGTTAAAGTACTAGTCTTCAGCTGAGAACAGTTCTTTGAAAGATGATTTGATACTTTGCAGTTGAAGCAGATGATTGACATTCTTGATTATTCAGATTCAAGAATGAAAAAAGTAGCAAGTCAAACATAGCTAGTAATCAAGACTGAAGCTGATGTCAATAAAGAAATAAAACGTTTTTTCGAAGTTGCTATTGATTTGACTGTTTATTGCTCATCACGTAGCTGATAATTGACTCATTATTTGTTATTTACATCTTGAAGAAAGATCTTGAGCTTATCAAGTGAGCTAAACTTTATAAAATAAACTGACAACGCGTTCTGAAGATGATTATTGATTTTATTCTGAATGTTGTTTGTCAGAATGACATCATCGTAGTTCAGAAAGCTGAATATTCTAGTGAATTCTGAATAGAAAGAGTTGAAGAACTTGTTGAGCTGCTTCAGAGTGACGTATTTATGATGACACTTTCGAATCAGATTCTGATCTTCGTAAATTTCTTTCAGATGTTTCAGTAACTCTGATAGTGATTGATAAAATGAGAAAGCATCAACATGATGCTTTGCATAAATTTGCTGATCAGCATCATCTTCTAGTCTGAAAATCACATAAACAATATGAATCTTTTCAGTAAAGTAATGATTCGCGTTGACATCAAGCTTGTCAACTATTTTGATGTTTCATGTCTTTCAGATAGAATCATCTGTTTCAATGAAGATGAATGAATTTGAAAGCTTAATGAACTTGTGATGATCATTCTTGTTTTTATTATCAAATAAAGTAGAAGATTCTTGTTGAGAGTGAACTTCTTTCTGATTGACTCATTGCTCAGCTGACTGAGTATCTTGATGAAGCATAAATCAATTAACTTGATGTTGTTTTGCTCTGAAGTTTAATCGCTCATCTTGTAACTAATTGATCTTTTTCTCTAACTCATCATTTTTATCAAAAGCGACTTTTAGTTATTTCGCTTTCTTTTTGTGATCATCTTGTATAAGAAGTCAATGTTCATTGAGTTGTATAGCTAAGTCTCACTGACTTTGAAACTCGTTCAGCATATTGATGACTTCATCAAGTTGATTACTGACTCAATGAAACAGTTGTTTTTTGATGTTTATGTTTCATGAAATGACAGCTTTCTCAACTTCAACTAAAGCATCAATGAGTAGAAGTGAAACTCTTTTATTGACAATGCTTCTAAGCAGATAAGTTATTCAAAACTCAACTGACTTAACGTTGCATGTCATAATAAGAGAAGATAGAAGTTGTTGAGATAAAAGTAAATGAAAGATTGATGTTTTGAATTGATGTTTTTTAATGAGTGAAAATTCAAAGAATTTCTTGTGAATTTCAGATAATAATTGAATGCTTTATTCAAAGAATTTCTTGCAATTTAAAATGATGATGCAAATTTGAAGAATCTCTTGCAAATTTTTCTTACTGAATAAATTGTTTCATATCATTTATTCATCAATAGCAAAGTAGTAAATGATGAGCATTTATCTAATGTTAAAAATCTGTCTAAAGCGAGTCAGATAGAGATGTCATTTAACTAGAAGATAAATGCTAAGAAAGAAAGATAGCTACAGAAAAGAAGCTGATTACATATGTATGTTTCTCAGTTGATGCTAAACTTAATAGAAACTAATCAAGATGACAAAGTGAGAATAAATTTAACAAGATTAAAAGACTGAGTTTAACAAGATTAAAATTATGACAACTTTGATCAGAAAATCACTGTGTAAAAATGATTTTGATTCATCTTTATTTATTCAAATGTTTCTTTCATTCACTTTTGTTTCAGCTGTAAAGATGTTTTGCACAGCTTTGATTTTTAATCTCTTTTGAATGTCAAGTCGTTGTGAATTCAACGCATTATCATCTTAATAACTTCGTCTAATTTTCAAGAGTTCATGTTTGTTATTGATCTTTGTATTAACTTTCATAAGTGAATGTTTATTAACATCATGTTCATTTTCATTTGTAAAATCTCTGTTGATGTTGCTTGATAAATGTTGATGATCTGTTACAATGCTCTTTCTTACACTGATTCAGCTTAATGCTCAGATTCTTTTAATGATCTTTCACTTTCTGTGATGTATATCATATGATGACTTTGTGACTAAACAGAAAGTGCGTCATCGCAAAGTATATTTGCTTATTCATCATCATTAATGAATCTCAAGTAAATTCAATGATTGTTTGCATGATCTTTTGTTTAATCACTAGTTTTGCTTCGACATGATGCATGTGAATTACTCATTTCAGCTTGAAGTTCAGTTGAATTCTTAAGATTCTGATATTTGATTTCAAGTCAATCTGATGTTTCATTAACTTTACATCAACTTTCATATTAAATCATTTAAAAGTTCTTGTAAAGTAAATCAACTCATGCTTTGTCATCAAGAATTTGATATCATGCATTTTTGATCATTGTTTGCATCTATCATAGATCTCATTAAGAACTTTGCAATTGCATTTTATAAACTTTTTGTATATCAAGATATTGATGTCATTCATGAAGTTTATGAAGTTAATTTTCAGCTTGATGTCATCACATGCTTTTAACAAGTTCACATCATAAAACAAATATAATATCAATGATAGTAAAAAGTCTTGTGATATGTTGATGTTCACGCTGCATTTCATCATTGTATAATCATCAATTGTGATCATGATACGTTGATCTTTCAGAAAATTCTTCACAAACTTGAGAAGCAGTCTAGAAATTTTTCTCTTCTTCATGTCATGTAAAAGTTTGCTGTGCATCATATTGTTAAATATATTCTTTTCATTCAAATTCAGCAGTGAAACTACTTTTCTTCTCATGTCACTTCACACAGTATGTATCTTTTCTATAATTAGTTGCAAAGTCATATTTGTTAATCTGTGCTTGTAAACTTTCATTTGAATGTTTAATATTAAGTTGCAAGCTTTTATAATATTTTGCAAATGTTTAAATATGATGAACTTTAATACTTTATTTAATATGTTGAATAATACAATTGATTTATATGTTTTTGCATTGAAGTAATCTTTCTTGTCTGACTTTTACATTATTATTGTGACTGCGCTTTTAAATTGAGTTAACTGTATTCTCTTCTGTAAACATCTTTCAAAGAGAAAGCATATTTATTCTGATGTGTTATCAACAAGTCTGCGCATTATTTATTTATATATTTTGTATGTTTTAATGTCTTGTTAAATATTACTTTGTAAATGACTCTTTTAATTTTATGATGCATCAATGAAATATTATCTTCAATTAAGAATGAATACTCAAAATTTATTATGTTCAGCATGAAAATTTCTGAAAATAATGAAAAGTGAGTTTGAAACATCATCTTCGCTTTATTTTACATTGTTGTGATGATGTCAAAGCACTTTGACTTGATCAGAGAAAAAATTGTTGCTTGAATCAATGTGTTTACAATTGCATTTCTTGTTCATTTCACAGTTTTGAACAGTTCTTTCAAGAATTGTTCAACATTCTGCATAATCTCTTGATATTCACTGCATTTCTGTTTTCTGATGATCTTGCTCTTCTTGTCACATGCTTGAATGTACTCTGTTCAATCATCAATGATTCAACAGCTTCTTCTCATTCATTGCATGCTTTTGACAATCTTTGTACACTTCTTTGTTCATTTTGCTTTGATCATTTCATGTGATCTCGCTCAAAGAGTGAAAATCTTGATGATTTTCTTCAATGCATTCAGCAGTTGCTTGATGTATTTATTTATGCATCAACGTTTCATTTCATGATTCAACAATGATTTTGACATTTATTCTTTCAAAATATTGATGAATTTCTCTTTATTCATTATCTTTCAGTTGTAACATGATTTTCACGCTGACTTTTTGCAGACTCTGAAATCTATAATTGTTTGTATTGACAAATGATTTGAGAAGTTTTTCATTTCTTTATTGATTTCACATCATATTAATTAATTCATGATGTCATCTGTCATGAAGATTAAATTTATTTTCATTTGAAATTCTTAATAATTTCTTGTAATTGTGTCTTGAAATAATGTTAGCAATGCATTGATGTTTGTGATCATTTTAATTAACTCATTTATTGAAAAAGTAAAGTGAACAGTATCACATCTGATGAAATCTATCTAGATTGTAGAGAGAAGTCACAGACTGCTTTATTTATATACTGTCACGCATGACAAAGTTGCAACACACGACTTTATCTTTGATGCTAGTTTAGAGAGAGTTGCTAGAAACAAGTCTGACTGAATTCAGACTGAATTCAGAGCTATTATAATAAGCTGCTAGAAACAAGTCTGTCATTGCACTTCTCAACATCATTCAACAATAAATGTTGTTTTGAATAAAATGATTCTTTTCATGTGAAGTGATGCAGATTGAAATCTTTTACAAAAATGCTTTCTTTTGACATGTGCAACATTCTTTTGATGTTTGAAAGATTTTCTTTTTCATGAATAATTTTATAATCTTTGAGTGACAAATTGTATGCTTCATGAATGTGTATAACTTTCTGAATCATCTGTGCATCATTTATTAATGTTTATAACATAATTGTGTTTACATCTTTGAAGTATCATGTTGAATATCAAATGTTGTTGTCAATTCTTTTATTTATGTTGAAACAGATTTTATCTTCATTATTCTTCAGCATGAAGTTGATAGTTGTTGAACAGTATGCTTTGAAAATATCATTAAATCATCAAAGTTCTTGAAGAATCAAAATGTCATAGTTTTTATTTTTTTTCTCATGTAGTAATGTTATTATCATCTTGTTTCTGAACTTGTGAACATTGTACTGTAGTATTCAAAGCTTCTTTTGCTGAAACATTAAAGTTCATCTTTTAAACTGTTTTGTGTTTTCTTGAGTGTTTGCAAAGTGCTTACTTTATTTGTAAAATTCTTAACAGAAAATGACATTGACAATGATGTGATTAATGTTGATTTCAATTTATTTAATCTTGACTTCTTGATCAAGTGATTCATTACAATGTTTTCTGATGTAATGACTGTGTTGAGCAGATGATTTTCATTCATTGAGTGCTTTTACTTTCTCTTCAAGTTGTTGTTCATCAGCAATTTCAGATTGATAAATATTTTTGTGAATATTTTTAATGTTGCTGTCTTGAGTTCTTTCTGCTCTCATACAACATGACGAGAGAATTATCATTTTCAATGAAAACTGCTTTGCACTACGTTTTTTTAATTAGATATCGTTGATTGCAAAATTTGTGTCATTTTTTAGAATTTATCAAGAGTTTCATTAAATTTAGTGATGAATCTTCTAAAAGTGCAAAATAAGAAACAGATTTGTAAAATCAATCTCACTGCTCTTTTGATGCTTCATATATAGTATATTCAGTGCTTCATATGTGATCTATTCAATGTTTTATATGTGACGTACTCAGAGCTTCATATGTGATCTATTCAGTGCTTTATATGTAATCTATTCAGTGCTTCATATGTAATCTACTCAGTGCTTCATATGTGATATATTCAGTGCTTCATATGTGATTTACTCAGTGCTTCATATGTGATGTATTCAATGCTTCATATGTGATATATTCAGTGCTTCATATGTAGTATATTTAGTGCTTTATATATGACGTATTCAATGCTTCATATGTGATCTATTCAGTGCTTCATATGTGATTTATTCAGTGCTTCATATGTGACGTATTTAGTGCTTCATATGTGATATACTCAGTGCTTCATATGTGATTTATTGAAAGTCAATGAGAAAGTTAATGAAAAAGTTAATGAGAAAGTTAATGAGATGTAAAAGACTCGTTATCATTATTTCAAGCTCTTCTTCATAACAATAGTTAATGCAGTTCTTTCTTCTATAAAACAGATAAGACGAAGAACTCAATGAAGCTTTGCAATGAGAAAGCAAACAAGAATGTAAATAGAGAAAGCAATGAAGAAGCTAATGAGATAGAGAGTCATAAAGAAAGTCATAAAGAAAGTCATAAAGAAAGTCATGTAAAGTGTTTGATAGAAAGCTCAATAGAAAGTTTGGTAGAAAATTCAATAGAAAATTCAATAAAGCGTTTGATAGAAAGTTTGATAGAAAGTTTAATAAAGCGTTTGATAGAAAGTTTGATAGAGAGTTTGATAAAAAGTTCAATAAAGTGTTTAATAGAAAGTTTGATAGAGAGTTTGATAGAAAATTTAATAGAAAGTTTGATAAAGAGTTTGATAAAATGATAGAAAGTTTGATAAAGAGTTTAATAAAGAGTTTAATAGAGTGTTTGATAGAAAGTTTGATAGAGAGTTTGATAAAGAATTTGATAGAAAATTCGATAGAAAGTTTGATATTGAGTCATGAAGAATGCTTTCTATCGAGCTAATTAGTATGTATGAAGCATACAGTATGTATAAATAAGCTTGATAAAGAGTTTGATAGAAAGTTTGATAAAGAGTTTAATAAAGCGTTTAATAAAGCATTTGATAGAAAATTCAATAAAGAGTTTGATAGAGAGTTTGATAGAATGATAGAGAGTTTGATAGAAAGTTTGATAAAATGATAGAAAGTTTGATAGAGAGTTTGATAAAGAGTTTAATAGAGTGTTTGATAGAAAGTTTGATAAAGAGTTTGATAAAGAGTTTGATAAAGAATTTGATAGAAAATTCGATAGAAAGTTTGATATTGAGTCATGAAGAATGCTTTCTATCGAGCTAATTAGCATGTACGAAGCATACAGTATGTATAAATAAGCTCGATAAAGAGTTTAATAGAAAGTTTGATAAAGAGTTCAATAAAGCGTTTGATAAAGCATTTGATAGAAAATTCAATAGAGAGTTTGATAAAGAGTTTGATAGAATGATAAAGAGTTTGATAAAAAGTTTGATAGAATGATAGAAAGTTTGATAGAAAGTTTGATAGAATAATAGAAAGTTTGATAGAGAGTTTGATAAAGAGTTTAATAAAGAGTTTAATAAAGTGGTAGAAAGTTTGATAAAGAGTTTAATAAAGTGATAGAAAGTTTGATAAAAAGTTTGATAAAGAGTTTGATAAAGTAGTAGAGAGTTTGATAGAGAGTTCGATAGAGAGTTTGATAGAAAATTCGATAGAAAGTTTGATAAAGCGTTTGATAAAGCATTTGATATTGAGTCATAAAGAGTGCTTTCTATTGAACTAATTAGCATGTGCTATGAAGCATGTACGAAGCATACAGTGTGTATAAATAAACAGGTAAATCGATAAATAGAAATGAACAAAGATTCAAAACACACGTTGAATTAGAATCAAGAAATTCATGAATGAGATGATTATGAGTACAGCGAGTACAGATGCGTTGAGACATGAAAAAGAATTGTAAAAAGAGATAAAGATTGATATATATGCATACAATGAAGATAATGACAGATGCAGATATGTACGAGTAAATAAATAAATAGATCAAGAAAATTTCAATTATTAATCAGATAATTTTCAATCATCTGATGTACATACAACAACTTCAATGAACTGTAAAAATCAGAATGATAGTTGAAGCAAAAGAAAAAGAAATAATGATAGTTTAAATGAGAAAAAACGACTTGCATGAATCAATGCAGCGAAAAAACATAGTGCAAGATTGAAAAAGTTTTGATGTTGAGTCACATGATGAAAGTCTTGACAATCAACAATCAGAATAAGTCGTTATTTCAGTACTATATAAATATAAAGATCTGTGCTTTGTGACTCTCTTTATTCTTTCTTTTTCAACTTGTCATTTATGACATTGAGAATTAAAAACTCTGTGTGTGTTTCAACATGCTTCACATTTTCACATGTTTCAAGTCTGTTTGTAAAAACAATGCTTTAAATGATGATTCAGCATGCAATAAATGCATTTTTATTTATTTTTGCATTCATACATTTTATGATCATATTCTTGATACTTTAGACATTGATGCATTCTGCAGCTTAAGTTGTAAAACTGTGTGATCTTTATGTTGATCTCATGATATACTCTCTCATTGATCAGCTTGTTCATCATCTCAGCACTGATTACATGTATCATCAGCAAAACATATCTCTTCTGCTCACTTTTCTTTGTGAGTTACTTAATCTTTTCAATCATCATTTCTGAATGTATGTTTTTGTTGATTTTGATGAGTATTTTCATCTCTTTCTTTTCTATGTTTTTAAACATTTCTTTGATTTTAATTTCATGTATCATTACTTCAAAACTGACTTCATGCAGACATGCATTTAATGATATTTTTTTGATTCAAAAATCATTTTTCTTTAATATTTTTTTGCTGTTTTTCATCTTGATTTAAAATATCAGCAGTTTTGATCATTTTTTCATCATTTTTATGTTTTTGCATGTTGACAGCATCTTGTCGATGTCAATCTCTCTTGCTCATCTTATTATGTTCTTCATTGTTGTTATCATGATTCTCTTTATTTCTTCTTTCTTTTTGATGAAGATCTTTACTTCAAATTTCTTACAATGATTTTGCATTGATAATGATATGTCAACATTGAACACAAGATGACTTTCAACTGATGTCATCAACTTCATGCTCACTCTCTTTGCTCAGCTGTCAACGTGTTTTCTCTTCTTTATGAACTCTTTTTCAAGTCTGTAAGTTCATTATCTTTTTCAGTCTTTTTAGCTGATTCTTCATGTGTTAATTGACAGTTAACGCAGCGATGCATTGACATGTCAGCTTTTCTATCATTTCTGTCAAACTTCTCATTTTCTCTCAGAGCATCAGCTCGTTGTTTCTACATTCGTTGAGTTCATAAAGTACTTGCAGCTTATGTAATTTCTTCTGTATATCTTTTGTCTTAATTGAATTCTTCTGCGAGATAACGATAATCATCTCTCGTTCACTTGTCGACGTCACATCAATGATGCTTCTCATCTGTTCTTGATGATCAGAATGAAGCGCAAGCATTATGTCAATGATGTGCTCTGTCTTTAAATAGTTTAAGTAATTCATTTTTGTGGTTTGATTTTTGTGTTAAACTTCTTTGAAAACAGTGAAAGTTATCGAGTTAATGTTACGAGTGTGTCGAGATTGTATAGAGTTTTCTAGTCAACAAGCTCTAGAGGTTTTGGCTCATGTTGAACCTCTAGCCTCAACACTCTATTCTAGCGCTTTCGATACTTGAGCAAATCTGCTTCGTTTTCTTTGTTTTGCTCTACTATAGATACAGCTCGAAATTCTTCTTTGATTTCTTCTGTATTCTTAATATTCTAGTTATAGCTACCTCTATTGATCAAACATTCTATTCAGCTACGCACTATCTCGCTGCAGTGTGGTTAGATTCTAGGCACGGTCCCAACATTATATTAAGAATTCGTTTACCACACGATATCGATTTCATTACCCATTCAAGCTACTCGACGAACAACGAAACGAGTATAAAGAAATTTGTTTTACCTGGTGATCGACGCAACCGAAAGACAGAACAACATCAGAGAATCAATAGAATCAACGACGAGGCTGTTTGAATTGCTAGAGAATCTACCGCTCATTAAGTACGCACAGTTCACCCGATTAAGAGAATCACGATAAAGAACCTTCGTGAATTGCTCTAGAATCAACCCATTCTCGTGAAGCAGACGAGTGAAAATAAGCTGTTCAACCCATCCCTTTCCCTCTTCGCCCCGAACCAAGCTCGTGAATCAGGCGAGTCAAAACAATCTGTGCCGTCAGATCAAATTAGTGAGCCTGCTACAATGGCACTCTTCGTCAATGCGATGACCTACCTACCCCCATCGCCTTACCTACCAGTGGACCTGGTCCTACGTCCACATGCAAATAGTGAGCCTGCTACAATGGCAAGCCGAAAGTTGACCTCTTCGATGAGCAAGTCGACTAGTGAGCCTGCTTCAATGGCACCCTCCGTCAATGCGATGACCTACCTACCCCCATCGCCCGACCTACCAGTGAACCGGTCTACCTCGCGTTCACGTGCAACTAGTGAGCCTGCTTCAATGGCCACCCTATCCCACATAGTGAGCCTGCTACAATAGGCATTTGGCGGGTTGGTTTGGATCAATAGGAAGGTTGATAGGAAGGCAGGCACCAAGGCCCTACTTCAGTGCTATGGACTACACTACAAGTCATAGAGACATGACTTTTAAAGAGAAGGAGGTAATGTTACGAGTGTGTCGGGATTGTATAGGGTTTCCTAGCCAACAAGCCCTAGGGGTTTTGGCCCATGTTGAACCCCTAGCCTCAACACTCTATCCTAGCGCTTCCGATACTCGAGCAAACCTGCTTCGCCCCCTTTGTTTTGCCCTACTATAGATACAGCTCGGAATCCTCCTTTGATTTCTTCTGTATTCTTAATATCCTAGTTATAGCTACCTCTATTGATCAAACATTCTATCCAGCTACGCACTACCTCGCTGCAGTGTGGTTAGATTCTAGGCACGGTCCCAACAGTTAACTGTTTATTTTTCATGAAAGTCTTTAAAGTCTGATGATCGATGAACATCTGAATGAGTAACTTCAAAAACAAGGGGTTAATTTTGTCATAATTTATAAAAGAAAAATGTAAGCAAAGTCTTCTACAAATACACATTGCTTAGCTTGAAGATTTCAAGCACAGTCTCTCACACTGAATTTTTGCTCCTGAGCGATCAAATAAGTCAAACTAACAGTCTCGATTTCAGGTTGTTTCTGATACTTCTTCAAGCCTACACTTTGAAGATCTTGCGCGACATTGTAACGAAAATAACGTTTTTTATCTAGAAGATCTCTGTTTCGAGCTGCGAACTATTCGCCGTACGTTCGATCTCTGTCGCTATTCCTTTTAAGGTATTCATTAAGATCCTGTGGCGCTGTCTCTGATGGGGGTTGACCCAGGATATCCGGTCCCAATAGACACGAAGCATTTTACCATGGGTTCTAGTTGTCCATCCTCGGGACACCAGATGCTCTGTGCTTCATTCCAAATGTGCTCGACAGGATTGTTAGACCTTAAAGCGCCATCTACATATTTTTAAACGCCAATGATTATTGGTTCAAAGAAGGTAGTTGCGGCAGATGTTGCAAGGGCAGCATCAACGATAGTTGCTTGGTCATGATTAGATTCTTCAAGCAGCGTGTAATCCCGAAGAAGAACAGTTGTTGTGTTCTCATAAGCCGTTGCGCATACAAAGCTGCCAGCTATCAATTTAGACAAGTAACGATCATCTAGTGTCTTACACTCGGTAGTTTCGATCTTCCTCAGAATTGGAGAGCTCCGTTGCAGAAAAGACCCTGTTTTCGACAATCTTTCTAATTGACTCGATCAATATTTTGGAATCGAATCATCCTTGCACATTTCCCCAGAAGTTGACCGGAAGAGCGTGCTTTGTTCTCTCGAAAATGTCCTTGAACATGGTTGTATATGCCGTAATACACTCATCGACGTCCGTTTGGAGACGACCAAGCATAATAGCGATCAAACTATTGGCGTTAGCATTGGTGGGAGATTTCGATGATCCTGTAGTCAGAACACGTACCCTCCTGTGCTTGTTCTACTGATAAGGTCAAAAAGCTCAAATGGCTTCACAGAAGCCTGCCTTTGAGCATGACGCTCTACATTGACCCAGTCCATTAAGGCCTTAAGAATCAGTAAAGTTGATAGCCCGCGAACGCCTCCACCGTTGAGCGAAAGCAGGCAAAGACCTGTCTCGTCCAAAGGGTCAACCCCTGCTTGAGCGAAAATTTATTACTGGTGCATGGCAACATCTTCTATGGCTGGGGTAAGATGTTGATAGACATGCAAAGATTTGAAAATCTCGGTCAAAGAGAGTCAGCGTACTTGGCTAACAGCTACGCCAGCGAGCAAGACCAACGCGAGAGGCATCAAGGACAATGCACACGAAATAGTCGGAGGAAATGAATGACAAGAGAAGATGGAAGACGAGAGGACCGGCGGTATTCATACGCTGCGAGGGTAGACAGAAATATGCCGAGAATGACGATTCTCTTTTATATCAACCAAAGCAAACGTTATGTATAACAAGATTACGGAGTATGAAGATCATAATCCTTTGCGAATCTTGCGCCTTGTTCAAAGCCTGTTCGGTGTTTGTATTAAAAGCTGTTGTTGGAAGCAAATGTGCTAGCCGACACGTGACCCTCTCCCAGCCATTCTCCGTGCTTGGTGCAAGCCCAACCTCCCCATACATACACGAGCATGATAGATGAATTTGACGATGTGATGAAATATTTCTTTTCAATTCTCTATTCCATTATGCGGTAATTACAATTCATATGTACATACTTGAGACGGTCTAACAAATTCACAAATCATACCTGCACCAGAACTAAAGTCTGCCAGATCCTGTTAAGTCTCTTGTTGCGCTCACTGCGTTCTGACCTCTAGCTCCCCCCTTCTCTCTGCGCTCAATGTTACTTCTAAAGACTCTTCAGCTGGCACCCATTTCGCTGCTACTATTCATTGCCAGCACTCCTACGACAGCGCAAACCCTCGAAGCTCGATGCCCCAACAACTTCCCCCCCCCGGCCAAATATTTCCCCGAAGACGAGCCTCTAGTGAGACGAAACTGCGACATACAAAAGAGACTGGTGGATCAGAGACCAATTGGTGTGCAAAAGATGAACAGTGATGAGGGGGAGATGTTCTTCTTGGAGTATTGGCGGTTTGAAGGAGGAAGTCAGGAAACAACGCTGCGGGATGAGCTGGGCCTGATAGAAAGAAGGGATAAATCGTTACGAGTGGGTTCGGATGAGGACGATATTACACCTTTGGGAGCTCAGTTCAACGTGACCTCGTTACCTCATCTGCAGGCTCCTTTCTCGCTGCATGCAAGTCATGAAGAAGCTTACCACGGCCCTCTATCACCACGCGCGGTTCTTCATTTCTTGAATGGACGTGCCTTCCAGTGTCCTACGGGTACGGCGAGCTGCAACTCCATCAGCCGACCAAACAGTTGCTGCCCCACCGGAGAAGCTTGCCAGCTCATCACGGATGTTGGCCTAGGAGATGTGGGATGCTGCACGCAGGGCCAGAGCTGTTCGAACCAAGTTTCAGATTGCCAGCAGGGCTACACGAGCTGTCCTGGCAGTTCAGGCGGAGGATGCTGTATACCGGGCTACACGTGCAATGGGGTTGGCTGTAAGGATTGATCGAACTATCCTTTGGAGGCGAAAAGACTAACAACATAAATCTCCAGGCGTCGTCAGCTCAACAACCACGATTGTGGTCAATCCGTCAGTCACCGCAAGACCGTCCTCAAGCTCGACCCTGAGTCCATCAACATCCACCACCGTGGTGGTTGTGCCAGCTCCCTCGCCATCCTCATCAACTACCCCCTCCTCTTCACCCCCATCGACAACTCCAACAACTT
>JAABUV010005955.1_pt1 | contig 13562 bp, 11 predicted proteins | sample 5559971 | NCBI WGS metagenome assembly JAABUV01 (sample SAMN10711881, study PRJNA513362) | rock metagenome | isolation source: Antarctica rocks | place: Antarctica: Victoria Land, Knobhead nord | collected 2015-12-19
CACCGAATATGGTTTGGAGGGTGGCGGCATCGGAGCCAGAGCGTATGCCGAGGCGTTGAGCCTTTATCTTTCGTTCGCCGTTAGTCGTTTATGCGATTATGGTTGCGCAATGGCAACCTGGCGAACCAAAGACAACGCAATGAGGTCTTTGTTCTCGAAACAATCGATCCCTATGACTTGGGACTTTGCTGAAGGATCTCCATTCGGTGAGTCAAGTGCTGGATTTAACGAGGCAGTGAAAGTCATCGCAAACGTATTCCCATACTATCGCGGCAAGCCATCAAGCAGCGCCAGCCAAGGTGCTGCGCAGGGACGATTGGAACTCGCGAACCGGGTAGTCTCGACTGACCCTCCTTATTACGACAATATTGGGTATGCGGATTTGTCTGATTTTTTCTATGTCTGGCTGCGCCGGTCACTCCGCTCGATCTTTCCAACCCTCCTTAACTCGATTTCATCGCCAAAGGCCGAGGAACTCGTTGCGACCCCGTACCGTCACGGTACAAAGCAGAGGGCCGAGAAGTTTTTCCTGGACGGTATGACCCGAGCTATGCAAAATCTTGCAACTAATGCTCATCCATCTGCCCCGATTACGATCTATTATTCATTCAAGCAATCCGAGACAGGAACCAAGGGAGGCACGTCTTCGACCGGCTGGGAAACCTTCTTGGAGGCAGTGTTTCGATCAGGATTGGCTGTCACAGGCACTTGGCCAATGCGCACTGAAGGGGATAACCGACAGATCGGGATCGGGGCCAATGCCCTCGCCTCCTCGATCATCCTCGTATGTCGCCCACGAACCGCGAGCGTGGGGACGATCTCCCGTCGTCAGTTCGTCCGCCAGCTCAACGAAGCCCTGCCGCTCGCCCTCGACGCCATGACCCGTGAGAGCGAGGGGCTGCATTCGCCGGTCGCCCCGGTGGACCTGTCGCAGGCGATCATCGGCCCCGGCATGGCGATCTTCAGCCGTTACGACGCCGTGCTCGAAGCCGACGGCACTCCCATGACCGTCAAGACCGCCCTGCAACTCATCAACCGCTTCCTGGCCGAGGACGACTTCGACGCCGACACCCAGTTCTGCCTCCACTGGTTCGAGCAGTACGGCTGGGACGCCGGCAAGTTCGGCGAGGCGGACACCCTGGCCCGCGCCAAGGGCACCAGCGTCGAGGGCGTGAAGGTGGCCGGGGTGATCGCGTCCGGCGGCGGCAACGTCCGGCTGCTCCGTTGGAAGGAATACCCCGCCACCTGGGACCCGCGCACCGACGCCCGCCTCCCGGTCTGGGAGGCGCTGCACCAGCTCATCCGGGCGCACAACGCCGAGGGCGACACCGGTGCGGCTCGCGTGTTGGCGGGCGTTGCCGGCAAGGCCGAGGCCGCCCGGCAGTTGGCCTACCGGCTCTACACCCTCTGCGAGCGGGCGGGCAGGGCCGAGGACGCCCGCGCGTACAATGATGTAGTCACCGGCTGGAGCGGCATCGAGAGCGCCGCCGTGAAGCTCCCCGGCCCGAGGCAGGGCCGGCTGTTCGACATGGAAGGTACGGAATGATGCTAACTCGCCTGCACCTCAAAAACCTGACCGTGTTCGCCGAAGCCGACTTTCGCTATGCGACTGGACTGAACGTCATCGTCGGTGAGAACGGAACGGGGAAATCGCACGTCCTGAAGGCCGCGTATACGGTCGCCTCGGTGATGGGGCGAGGCGCGAAGGAGTCCGAATTACCCTCGCCGACCAAGGCGTATCTTGAGACGGCCCTCGCCAACAAGCTGCGTGGAGTGTATCGCCCGGAGCGGATCGGCCGCCTCGCCCGCCGGCACATGGGCGTCAATCGGTGCGAGATCGCGGTCGAATTTCAACAGCCGGCCAACAACTTATCCTTTTCCTTTCATACAAAGAGCGCCACCGAAGTGACGGTGAAGACGGTACCCTCGAAGTGGGTTGGCCTGCCTCCTGCCTACCTGCCTACGCGCGAGCTGTTGACCATCTATCCGGGGTTCGTCGCCCTCTACGATGAAAAGGTCTTGCCGTTCGAGGAGACCTGGAGAGACACATGCCAACTCCTCGGAGGTCTGTTGCCGAGGGGCAGGCGATCGGGTGAGACCGACGACCTCTTGCGACCGTTGGAGGAGGCCCTGGGCGGAAAGGTCGTCCTGGAGAACGAGAAGTTCTACGTCGCTTCTTCGTCCGGTAAGCTGGAGGTCCACCTTGTCGCCGAGGGGCTTCGCAAGTTGGCCATGCTCGCCCAATTGGTTGTGACCGGGGCACTGGTCGGTAAAAGCTCCCTCTTCTGGGACGAGCCCGAAGCGAACCTCAACCCCAAGATCATCAAACGCGTCGCCCGGACCATCCTGCAATTGAGCCGATCGGGCATCCAGGTGTTCGTGGCGACGCACAGCTTGTTCCTGCTCCGGGAACTAGATATCTCGCTGAAAACAGCCGAGTTCAGGGACGTTCCAAGCCGCTTCTTCGGGCTTCATCCCGGCGACATCGGCGTTCATGTCGAACAAGGGGACTCGATCGACACCATCGGGAATATCGACGCGCTCGACGAAGAGTTGAGTCAATCCGATCGGTACTTGGCCGTGGAGGCCGAGTGATGCCGACGATCATCGAAGGTGACTTGCAGTTCGAATTCCCGGACACATGGATTGCCGAAAAATATGATGAATGGGATTTTCACAAGCGTAAATTTTCGCATGTCTGCAACGGTTCGAAGGCAATCGACATCCTCGCTATCGATCCGGGGGCTTGTTGTTGGCTCATCGAAGCGAAGGATCATCGCATGGGTCACAGTACAACGGCCGTAGATCTCGCGATGCTCGTTGCTCAGAAATTTCGCGATTCTCTCGCCGGATTGGCGACGGCACGAGTGAGGGCCGCCGGCGTCGAGCAGCAGGCCTCCGACGCAGGCTTAGATTGCCCGGAACTTCGCGTCGTGCTCCATCTGGAGCAGCCTCCGACGACTTCCCCACTCTTCACAGTAGCCATTAACCCGGCGAACGTCTTGCAACGACTCAAACAGTTAGTCAAGGCGATCGACCCCCGACTGCATGTTGTGGATATCAACAGATCGCAAAACCTCCCCTGGAACGTCACCTAGCCGAGAGCGAATCGTCATGAAGCCCTGGCGCGAAGTCGCCGTCCCTCACTCCGACGTGCTCAAGGGCACGTTCCAGCAGGCCGAGTTCGCGGCCGACATCACCGCCGTCCACTCGGGCAAGGCCCCGCCCGTCTACCAGGACGCGGCGGCGTTCTTCGAGCGGACGTACATCACCGAGGGGATGCGGCTGCTGCTCACCCAGGTCGCCCAGCGGCTCGCCGGCCGGGGCGGCGAGCCGGTCATCCAGCTCCAGACGGCGTTCGGCGGCGGCAAGACGCACACCATGCTGGCCGTCCTGCACCTGGCGACGCGGTCGGTACCGCTTTCCGACCTTCCCGGCATCCCGACGCTGATCGAGCGGGCCGGGCTGATGGACGTGCCCCAGGCGAAGGTGGCCGTGATCGACGGCACCGCCCGCGCCCCCGGCCAGCCCTGGAAGCACGCACGGGCGACGGTCAACACGCTCTGGGGCGAGCTGGCCTGGCAGCTCGGCGGCGGCGACGGGCTCGCGATGGTGCGCGAGGCCGACGCGAGCGGCACGTCGCCGGGCAAGGAGGTCCTGCGCGACCTGCTGGCGGCGTTCGCCCCGTGCGTGGTGCTGATGGACGAGCTGGTCGCCTACATCCGCCAGTTCCCCGAGGGGCAGGCGCTCAGCGGCGGGACCTACGACAGCAACCTGTCGTTCGTCCAGGCCCTCACCGAGGCGGCGAAGCTGGTGCCGACCGCCGTGGTCCTGGCGAGCCTGCCGGAGTCGGAGGTCGAGGCGGGCAGCTCGCGGGGCGTGGCCGCGCTGAGGGCCCTGGAAAAGACCTTCGGCCGGGTCCAGGCCCTCTGGAAGCCGGTCGCCACCGAGGAAGCGTTCGAGATCGTACGGCGGCGGCTGTTCGAGCCGGTCCGGGACGCGAACGCCCGCGACGTCGTCTGCCGGGCGTTCGCCGACGCCTACGTGGCCGAGGGGGCGAAGCTGCCGGGCGAGACGCAGGAGGGGCGGTACTACGACCGGCTCTGCCAGGCCTACCCGATCCACCCCGAGGTTTTCGACCGGCTCTACGAGGACTGGACGACGATCGACGGGTTCCAGCGGACGCGGGGCGTGCTCAAGCTGATGGCGAAGGTGATCGCCCGTCTCTGGAAGGACAACAACCAGGACCTGATGATCCTGCCCGGCAGCCTGCCGCTCGCCGACGGCGACGTCCGGAGTGAGCTGACGTACCTGCTCCCGCCGGGGTGGGACGCTGTGATCGAGGGGGACATCGACGGCGACCGGGCCGAGACGACCGAGCTGGAGGCGAAGGAGCCCCGGTTCGGCCAGGCCAACGCGGCCCGGCGGGTGGCCCGCACCCTCTTCCTCGGCACCGCCCCGTCGAGCGTGGCGACCAAGCCGGGCATCCGCGGCCTGGACCGCGGACGTGTGCTGCTCGGGTGCGTCCAGCCGGGCCAGCCCTCGGCCGTCTACGCCGACGCGCTCGGGCGGCTGGCGGACCGGCTCCACTACCTGAACAGCACTGGCGATAAGGCCGCCGACGCCACCCGGTACTGGTTCGACACGCGGGCCAACCTCCGCCGCGAGATGGAGGAACGCAAGCGGCGGTTCGGCCTCGCCTCCGACGTGAGGCAGAAAGTCGAGGCGGCGGTCAAGCAGCTCCTCGCCAACGCCCCGCCGTTCGACGGCGTCCATGTGTTCACCCCGCACGCCGATGTGCCGGACGACGGCGCCCTGCGGCTGGTGGTCCTCCCGCCCGAGCAGCCGTACCTCAAGGACGCCCCGCGACCCGCCACGGTCGCCGTCCTGGACTACCTGAGGTCGCACGGAGGGCAGCCGCGGCACCGGGCCAACCGCCTCATCTTCCTCGCGGCCGATCAGGCGGTTGTGAAGCGCCTCCAGGACGCCACGAAGGTGGCGATGGCCTGGGGCAGCATCGTCGAGGACGTGGATGAGGGGCGGCTGAACATCGACCAGTACCAGAAGCGGCAGGCTCAGAAAGAGTGGCAAGCCGCCGAGGCCGCCCTGCCCCGGGTTGCCCGCGAATGCTTCCGATGGCTCCTCTGCCCCGTGCAGGACGACCCGAAGGCGGACCGGCTGGCCGTGGAAGCCTTCACCCTGAACACCACCAGCGGGGGGATCGGCGGCGAACTAGCCCGCGTGTGCCGGGAGAACGAGCTGGTCATTGAGGAGTGGTCGCCGATCCACCTGCGTGAATGCCTGAAAGGCCTGTACTGGAAGAATGGCCGGACGAACGTGGCCGCCGCGACGTTCTGGGAAGACTCGCTCCGCTACCTGTACCTTCCTCGTCTGAAAACCCGGGATGTCTTCGCGTTGGCCGTCCGTGCTGGGGCTCCCACCAAGGACTACTTCGGCACGGCCTACGGCGAGTCCGGCGGGAAGTTCGAGGGTTTCCAGTTCGGGGCCGGCAACGTATCGGTGGACGGGACGCTGCTGCTCATCGAAACGGAGGCGGCGGCCCGGTACGACCTCGAAAGTGGTAAGGTCGTCGCCCCGACGGATGACGATGGAGGAGACAACCCCGGCGACGGCGGCGGGACGGTCATTGCTGGCGGCGAAGGCAATCCGGGGAAGATCGATCGCACGCCACGCCCAAAGGCCGGTTCGTTCCTGGGGACGGTGGACGTGCCGGCCGCGACCGCGAAGGTGAAACTCATGCAGGTCGCCGAGGAGATCGTGAACTTGCTGGCCTCGGACCCCAACGCAATGGTCCGCGTGACCTTAGAGATCGCCGCCGATTTCCCCTCGGGCGTCGGCGAGTCGATCAGGCGGGGGGTCAGCGAGAACGCGAAGAGCCTGGGCTTCCGGACCACCGAATGGGAAGAGTGACGCTTGGCCTGGTACTTGGCCGAGACCGGGTCATCGCCCATCGATTCCGAGCGGGCCGAGGGGTAAAGTTCAAAGGACCGAACACTCCGTGCTCGGACCGTCCGGCGCCACGCTTTCACTCCGGCCGTCACACCGGGGTGGGTTCGCTTCCTTGGGAATCTTCAAGGACGACACGGGCCCCTTCGGCCACCGTCCTACCACTCGCCTTGACCATCGCCACGATGCCCGCCCTTACTACCTGTGGCAGTGAATGCCAGCGGTCGAAGACGAGGGCAAGTTCGGGATCGATTGCTCTCCGGCCACGATCGGCGGGCAAATGGTGGGCAAGCGACCCACCTCGGTTCGGCAAGTCGTTGCAAAATAACAGGTTACAACTCCCGATCGGCTGACTCTTAATCAGCGGGTTGTAGGTTCGAGTCCTACGGGGGGCACTGAAGAAGCCAGTCTCATTCGAGGCTGGCTTTCTTCGTTTCGTCGCCTAATGGACGGTCAGGCAAGGGTTTGCAACGCCCGAAGGCCGCTTGGAGGGAAGGTGGACGGGGCTTCGAAACCAACTGCGGATCTTTCGGGGTGTCAACAATAAGGACTTGCACCAGTCTATCGCGATATGCGAGTGGTCTGACAACGAGAAGCGGGCGACGCCGGAATTCCTTCGGGCGCTCTTGGGAATCTGACATCGCACCAAATGTCCGACATCAGCCACGATCCCTTCCCTCGGCGACCGACCGGCCCCGTGGGGGCGACCGGGGTGGGAACGTCCGGGTGATTTGGCGGGCCCGCCGGGCCCCCCGTCGCGTGAGGCGGCGGGGGTCGGGCGGTCGCCGGGACGGCCCTCGCGACCGGACGGGACGCCGGGGGGGTGCGGCGTTCGAGGGGGCGCGGGGGTCGGATCCGGCGCGGGTCGCGGCCCTCGGCGCGAGGCGCCGGGGCCACCAGGCCGGGCCTTCCGGGATGCCCTGGGGGGCGTCCGGCGTGGTCGGGTCGTCGGCCGGGGGGATTTCGATGATTTCGAGGGCTCCGGCGAGGGGTCCGGCGTCGTCGAGGACCGTCTCGTCGACGGCGGTCTCGGTCGGATCGTCCCCTTCGTCGGCCGCCATCGACTCATCGGCATCCTCCGGCATCATATCGGCGAGCGGGGGCCGGGCGGTCGGCTCGGGATCGTCGGGGGGCGACTCGTCGTCGGCCTCCGGCGTCTCGGCCCTCTCGCCCGCGTCCCATCCCGGAGGTCCGCCGGCCTCGTCGAGGGCCTCGGACCCGGGCGGTTCCGCCCGGAACTCCCCGAAGGGCCAATCCGCCTCGATCTCCTCGAAGGGCTCCTCGGCCTGCGGCGCGATGCCGTCGGCGGCCGGGAGCCCCCCGAATCCCTCGGGCGTCTCGATCGCTTCGATGAATCCCGGGTCGGTCGGCGACCCCGATGCGACGTCCCGCCCGGCCGGGTCGCCCCCCAGGCCTTCGATGGGCTCGAAGGACGGCAAGGCATCCTCGGCGGGCTCGGGGGATGACTGCGTTCGCGGCGTGGCTGGGACCTCGACCGGGATCCCCAGGAACTCATGGGGCCCGGCCTCGGCCGACGGCCGCGGTGCTTCGACCCGGACGAACTTGCCGGGCGCCACTTCGACCCAGGTCACTTCCCTGGATTCGGCGATGGCCTTCCCCTTCCGCGCCTTCCCCTTGCCGCGCCGCCCCTTGGTGAGGGTCGACTCGGCGGCTGGATCCGCCCCAACCGATACCCCGGCCGGAGCATCGGTCGCTTCCGGGGCAGGCCGGTCGACGGGGGCCTCGGCCGACGGTGCCGGTCCGAGGGCGTCCGACGGATCCGGTCCGGTCCCGGCCGGTCCGCCCGATTGGGGGTGACCGGCGGCGGGGAGCAGGATCCAGGCCATCAGGATCAGGTACGGCGGGACGAGCCACGCCGAGGCCCAGGTGGCGACCACCCAGCAAGTCCCCGCCGCGAGCAGGGCCAGGACCGCCGACGAGACGACCCCCCAGCCGGTCCGGGCCGATGCCGGCCGGTCGGTCGAGGGGCCCTCGATGGTGTCCGGGTGGTTTCGGTCGTCGTCAGGCACGCGAGGCCGCTCCGGTCCCTCGAAGCTACCGAAGGGGGCCGGGACGCCGCCGCCCGCTCCCTCCGGGATCTATCGGACGCCCTCCGCGGGCTCCTGGCGTTTTTGGACTCGGGGCCAACGATGGGGGTTTGCCTATGGCCGGAGATCGCCGACAATCGACAGCGTCGACCCGAAAACCCATCCAGGCATCGAAGGATCAAGACCCATGGCGGAACGACCCGAGGCGACCGTCCGGCCCGTCGACGAAGCGGGGGCGACCGGGCGGGTCGCCGCGATCTTCGAGGATATCAAGGCGACCAAGCGGATCGATTTCGTCCCGAGGTTCTGGCGGGTCCTGGCCACCAGCCCCGACCACCTGGAGCTGACCTGGACCCGGCTCAAGGCGGTCATGCATCCCGAGGCCGCCGGGCGATCGGGCCGGCTCGATCCCCTGACCCGCGAGATCATCGCGCTGGCGGTCTCGGCCACCAACGGCTGCCCGTACTGCGTCCAGTCGCACTCGGCGGCGGCCCGGAAGCTCGGCCTCGGGCCCGAGGCCCTGGGCGAGGTGATGGCCGTGGTCGGCCTGTTCAACGCGACCAACGCCATCGCCAACGGCTACCAGATCGAACCCGACGTCTTCCCGCCTCAAGGCTAGGTTTGCGTCCGACCGGTCGTGTCGTCTCGCTTACCAGGACGGAGGTTCTTGACACGCCAAATTTGCAGCCTCACGATTCGACGGGCCGAAGCGCTCCACGGCCAGAATGCCTTTTGTATCTCCCTGCCCGCCGCCTGATCCTTCGCCGTAGGAATTTCACCCACCCCATTCAATCGGCGACGTAGCGGAACTTATATCGCCCTTCGGGAGCCACGTCTCCGCTCGCGTAGAAGTCCATGACGTCCCCGGGACGCTGGATGTTATCGGCCCATCGGAAGTCGATCGCCCAGCCGCCCACCCCGTCCGGGAGCCCGAGTGCCGCACGCGGGATCGCCAGGTGGAGGCGGTCGCCCGAGGTCGCGCCCCGGACCCGGGCCACCTTCTCCCAGCGCCAGCCGCCGGCGTTCCGCTCCAGCCAGGACGTCCCGTCGGGCTCGATCGTGCGGTTGACGACGAAATCGAACCCCTCCCAGCCGGTCCGGGTGTCGCGGTCGGCGTCGATCAGGAGCCACATCCAGTTCGGGCCGGTCCGGGGCGTCAGGGCCGCCCGCGTCCTGGCATAGAAGGTGACGTTCACCGGGTCACGGGCGACCTTGAGGGCGACCAGGTCGTTCCGGCCCGAGCGGTCGACGTAGCGGGTCCCGCCGGCCCCGTCGGAGTCGCGGGGGGCGGTGTCGCCGGCGTCGTCGAGGAACTCGGGCCCGACGCCGTCCCACTGGTCGAAGCCGGTCCCGAGGTCGATCGCCTTCGGGGGCGATGCCTTCGGCAAGGGCCCGAGGCCCTTGTAGCGGCGGACGTTGGCGGCGAGCTGATAATAATAGTTGTCGCCGTGCCCGCCCTTCATCGGCTCGATGTCGCGGCTGTATTCCCGGTCGAACTGGTCGACGAACTCGACCGGACCGCCGGACTTGCCCCACCGGCCGGCGATCCACTCGTTCCAGCCGGTGACCAGGACGAACGGCGGGTCGAGCTCGAAGGCGCGTTTCCATTGCTCCTGGAAGTTCCCCCCGCGGTCGACGGCGCCGGGCGACCGGTCGCGGGCCCCGTCGTGGAAGGAGCGGCCCCGGGCGTCGCCGGCGCTCATGTTGGTCACCCGGCCGTCGGAGGCCCGGAGGTTCTGGGCGACCGAGACGGTCACCTGCTCGGGCCGGGCCGGGTCGTCGGTGTACCCGAAGGGCTGCGGGTAGGTGGCCTCCCAGTGCCAGGCAAGGGGGGTGTTCACCAGGGTGAACGGCCAGTGGGCCTTCCGGAGGGTAAAGAACTCCCGGAGTTCGGGCGAGGCCTCCGCCGGGTCGCAGAGCATCAGCGGCCTGCCTTGCCAGGTGAACCAGAGGTCGCGGAACTTGCCCGGCTGGTAGAGGTCGCGGTAGATCCGGCCGGCGGTCGGACCCGCCTTCGTGTTCACCATGAACGCGACCCGGGGCGTCCGACCACCGGCCGCCCGGACGTCCCGGAAGACCTCGCAGAGCTTGGTAGACACGTCGGGATAAGACTGGGCATTGGTGGCATCGAAGATCAGGGTGTCGACCCCCGCGTCCGACAGGAGCCGGGCATGCCGGCGGATCAGCCAGGGGTCGGTCGACAGGTAGTAGCCGTGGAGCGGCTCGGCCCAGTAGTGGTATCGCCCGATCGGCCCCCAAAGGGGCGATCCGGGATGCTCCCGGGCATCCAGGTCGCGGGCCAGGATCCGGGACACGTCGAACGGGCCGTCACCGGCGGGGTTCCGGCCGCCCCGGTTGTCGTGCCAGAGGAAATAGAACATCCCGAAGAACCGGCCCGGCCTCGACTCCGGGACCTCGCCGGGCATCGGCAGCGACCGGCCCAGCGCGTCGGTCGCCGGGCGGGGGTCGATGGGTACTGGGCCGTCCTCGGCGAGGGCGGGCGAGTGGGAAAGCAGGCCGAGGGCCAGCCAGGCCGCGCCCCGACGGATCAACCATTTCCTGCGCATGATCCAATCCCGGGTTGATGATGTGAATCGGTCGAGGCGAGATTCAAAGCGGGTCGGGCCGGCGGAGGAGCCGGTCGGCGCCCAGGCCGATCAAAATCTCGGCTACCCGGCGGCCGAGGGCGTCGGGCTCGTCGGTCGGGCCGGTCGCCGAGGCAACCACGCGCTCGCGGCCGTCGGGGTCGAGCACGAAGGCGTCGAGGGCCAGGGCGCCTCCGAAATCGCGGGCGAAGGCGGCCAGGGGGATCATGCAGCCCCCCTCCAGCTCGGCCAGGACCCGACGCTCGGCGACGACCGCGCGGTGGGTCGCTGGGTCGTCCAGCGGGGCGAGCAGGGCGAGCGTCGCCGCGTCGTCGGTCCGGCACTCGATCCCCAGAGCCCCCTGCCCGACCGCCGGGAGGAACCCCGGAGGGCCGAGCCGCTCGGTGATCCGGCCGTCCAAGCCGAGCCGGTGCAGGCCCGCCTGGGCCAGGACCACCCCGTCGAGTTCGCCGTCGAGCGCCTTGTTCAGGCGGGTCTCGACGTTCCCCCGGACACCCACCACCGCCAGGTCGGGCCGGGCGTGGAGGAGCTGCGCCCGGCGTCGGAGCGACCCGGTCCCGACGGTGGCCCCGGCGGGGAGGGCCGCCAGGGTCCGATGCCTCGGGGCGATCAGGGCGTCGGCCACATCCTCGCGGACCGGGACGGCCCCCAGGGTCAGGCCGGGGGCTTCGAGGGTCGGGAGATCCTTCAGGCTGTGGACGGCGACCTCGACGCGCCTATCAACCAGGGCCCGCTGGATCTCCTTGGTGAACAGCCCGGTCCCGCCGATGGAGGCCAGGGGCGAGTTCCGGTCGCGGTCCCCCTGGGTCTTGATCTCGACCAGCTCGACCGCCAGCCCCGGGTGGAGCGCCCGGAGTTGGTCGGCGACCCAGCCCGACTGCCACCGGGCCAGGTGGCTCCCTCGGGTCCCGATCCGGATCGTGGTCCGGGTTGCCGCCGCCTCGATCCCCGCCCTCACGGCTTTCCCCCGCCCAAACGACCATGATAATCTATCGTCAAAGAATTTACCTTTAGTGAATTGATACAAATTTATTCTTGCATCAGTGCATAAAGGTCAGCCGTCCTCGTTCGTCCGCAGGGGTCGTCCCATGTCTCGACGCTAGCGAGCGGGACCGGCCGGGGCAAGCGAAAGATGATTTGACACCGAATTTCTTCCTCTGGCGGCAAGCTAGTAGTCCGCCAACTTTAATTTGCAAGTTGGCCCTGGATCGGTTCTTATGGGGCTTTTCTGCCATCGAGATCGATCATGAAGCGGTTCAAAGTCACCCTCACCGCCGACGAACGACTGCGGCTCCGTGACCTCATCGCCGCCGGCAAAGCGGCCGCTCGCAAGCTGACCCATGCCCGCATTCTGCTCAAGGCCGATGCTTCCGACGACGGCTTGCACTGGCCCGACTGGCGGATTGCTGATGCCCTGGAAGTTCACGTCTCGATGGTCGAGCGGGTCCGACAGCGGTTCGTCGAGCTGGGCTTCGAGGCGGCCCTGCAACGCAAAAAACGAGAAACACCGCCCCGTCCTGCCAAACTCGATGGGCGGGCGGAGGCCCGCTTGATCGCCCTGGCTTGCTCACCGCCACCGGAGGACCGGGCGGTCTGGACCATGCAACTGCTGGCCGACAAGCTGGTGGAGTTGGAGGTCGTCGACTCGATCTCCGACGAGACGGTCCGCAAGGTTCTAAAAAAAACGAGATCAAGCCGTGGTTAAGGAAGATGTGGTGCATTCCACCGGAGCAAAACGCCGAATTCGTTGCTCAGATGGAGGACGTGCTTGATGTGTACCACCGCCCCTACGACGAGAAGCGGCCGGTCATCTGCCTGGACGAATCGAGCAAGCAGCTCATCGGCGAGACGATCTTGCCCATCCCCGCCACGCCTGGCCAACCCGAACGCTTCGATCATGAGTATGTCCGCAACGGCGTGATGAACCTGTTCATGATGACGATGCCGCTGGTGGGCTGGCGAGCGGTCCGTGTGACGGATCGTCGGACGATGCTCGACTTCGCCGAGGTGGTCCGTTGGCTGGTCGAGGAGGTGTGCGAGGAGGCCGAGAAGGTAGTGCTGGTGATGGACAACCTCAACACTCACAAGATCGCCAGCCTGTACGAGGCGTTCCCCCCGGAGCAAGCCCGGCGGATCGCCGCCAAGCTGGAGATCCACCACACGCCCAAGCATGGCAGTTGGCTGAACATGGCGGAGATCGAGTTTTCGGTGCTGGCCCGGCAATGCCTGGACCGGCGGATCGAGACGAAGGAGGACCTGGAGCGGTTCGTGGCGGCGTGGGAGGAGATCCGCAACGAACGTGGTGACCAGATCAAGTGGCGATTCACCACGGCGGATGCACGGATCAAGCTGCATCGGCTTTACCCCGTGCTTTGAGCGTGGCGGACTACTAGGGCGATGCTGTTCCCTTCTCGATGCGGCCCACGACCGACAGAGAAACTCTCGGGCTGGGCACGCTGAGGTGTAGATCAATGGTCTGGGAGAACGGCTTCCCCACTTGCGCGGACGTCGGGGCCACCAGCAACCTGAGCGTCCGCGACGCGCGGGGGCTGAGCTTCATCGGGAGGGCGTCGATACTGACGCACGTACAGGGGGCCCGCATGCCGATGATGGTGATCGATTCGGAGGTAAGGTTGGTCAGCGGAAACGCGACCTCGTAACGTCGCCCCGCTTCGAGCGACCCCACCGAGCGGGTGGCCGGTCGGGCCAACACGACATTGCCCAGAGCGATGGCGGGCACCGCCAGCGCCGAACTGTAGGCAAGCAGTCCCCACAGGGCGATCAATCCCACCGCGACCGCGAGCGACAGCGTCAGGCCCGCCAGCCGCAAAACCGTCGAACGCAATCTCGGATGCATGACACCCACCTTATTCTTGGGGCCGATCCTTCGACACATCCGTCCCGATGGCGCTGCCGGTGATGGCGACCATGCGACCACCGA
>JAABUV010005956.1_pt1 | contig 13556 bp, 10 predicted proteins | sample 5559971 | NCBI WGS metagenome assembly JAABUV01 (sample SAMN10711881, study PRJNA513362) | rock metagenome | isolation source: Antarctica rocks | place: Antarctica: Victoria Land, Knobhead nord | collected 2015-12-19
GCATTCTCGCGGCCGCGCGCGCACGCCGCGCGCATCCGCGGCGTCGCGGCGCTGGGCGCGCATGCGGCAGCCGGCGGCGGCGGCGGCGGTGGCGACTGGCTGGTCGGCGCCGCATCCTCGGACGGCGTGGTGCGCCTGTGGGACCTGCGCGCCGCGGGCGGTGGGGCCGCGCCGACGCCGGGCGCGGCGTGGCTGGCAGAGGCGGCGACGGGCGCGCGGCTGACTTGCCTGTGCGCCGCCGCGGCGCCGCCGCCGCCGGCGCGCGCGGCCGCAGGCGCCGCGGCCGCGGGCGCCGCGTCTGCGGGCGCCGTGACCGCGCCCGCAGCGGCAGCGCGGAGTAAGAAGCGGCGGAGGCAACCCAGCGATGCGCCCGAGGGCGCTGGCGCGCGCGCGGCGGCGGCCGCCGGGCCGCCCGACGGCGGCCGCCCTTCCCGAGGCGGCTCGGACGCGCGGAGCAGGCAGGCCGCCGCCCCGGGCAAGCGCAAAGCGCTCGCACCGGCGCAGCCTGGCGCGGGCGTGCGCGCGGGGCGCGGCGGCGGCGGCGCAGCGGGGCGCGGGCGCGGCGCGGAACCGAGGGCCGCGGCGGAGGATGGCGTGCGCGTGCGCGACGGCGTGGTGGAGTTCCTGGACCCGCCAAAGCCGGCTGCGGGCAGCAAGCTGAAGAAGAAGAAGAAGAAGGCCGCCGCGCTGCACTTCACGGGGGCCGCTTCCGCTGGGCGCTGAGCTTGGAGCTGCTTTTCGTTCACCAATTGTGCTGCTGTATCTTGGGTCCTGCGCTGCTCCATGTTGGCGTCCCGGCGCACTGCATGGGAGCAGCATCGCCTGTATGGTTCAGCCCCTTTGGAGTGACCCAAACATGACACTCGAATCTGCAAGTATGGTCGCATCAGTCATGTGGATAAACTTCCTGAACCATGCTAGTACCAGTCCTGCTGATGTATGCGCACTGAGAGTTGCTAGGCAGCCGGCATGCAAAACCTGCTATCAGACATGCATGAGAGGATGTTTAATGTAAAAAGAGCTGTCGATGAGCGACTCTGAGAGTGCTTCCGGCATGGCCAGAACAAGAAGCCAGGAACACAATCTACGGCCGAGTACAATTAGGCAGGCCAACCCAACACGTCCTTGGATGCGGCTCTCTACCTGGAAGTTGACCCCTGAGAAGAAAAGCTGAATCAAACTGAACAACGCAGCAGTACGACGAAACGCAAAGTAGAAGCAACACAGAGGGGGACTAGTGAGGCATGCGCGTGTTTGTGCCGCGAGTTTTCAAGCACAGAAAACAGCACCCTGACAGCACGACTGCCTGAAACCCACAGGGTCTGGCATGGGCATGATGCTGTTTGATGCACCGGCCTGCAATGCAGACATGACTTACTACCTCCCACACTTATACAAGCTCACAGCGCGCCAGGGCCCGTCGACCTCATGCGTTTCCGCCCCGCTCCGGAGCGGCTTCAGCTTTCAGGCTGCGCGCGGCATGCGCGCCCAGGGGCCCGCCCTCCGCACAGGCGCAACGAGCAACCCCGCACCAGAGCTGCGACTGAGACGCGCGCAGACACGCGGTCGCGCGCTGCGCCCCTGCCGCGCTCGGATATCTAATGCCGCGCTGAGGCCCTCGTCGCGCGCTGAGCCCTGGCCGCTCTCGAGCACCTGATGGTCGCGCGCTGCGCCCCTGGCCGCGCGCGGCGGCCCTAGTCGCGCGTGGCGGCCCAGGTTGCGCGCTGGGACCCTAGCCGCGCGTGCGGAGAAACCCTAGTCGCGCGTGCGGAAAAACCCTAGTCGCGCGCGAACACCTGCGCGAGCGTCTGCCCGCCGACGCGCGCGGACTTGAAGTCCTCGCGCAGGCGCAGGAACGTGAGCGCCTGCGCGTGCGGCAGGCGCAGGCTGGCGTCCACGAGGCCCAGCAGGCTCTCCGGCGCGACGAGCAGCACGGTCACGTAGCTCGCCAGCTCCTCCATCTGCGCGGCGGCGCCGAGACAGGGGTCACGGTCATCCCCTCCAGGGTTAACTCCCCAGCGCCGGCGCCGCGGCGCTGTACGGCTGGTCGCGGCGGTGCGGCAGAGCCGCGCGGCGCCGGGCACCTCAAGGCGGCGAGTCCCGCTTGCAGGGCGCGGGGCTGCGGTGCGGACTGGAACCGTTCTGCCATTGCACAAAAGAGAGCGGGGCGCGCGCCAGCGCCGCGATCGGCGGCGAGTGCGCGGTGCGCAGCACGTCCGCGTACTCGGTGATGTCGCGCTTCCAGCGCAGCGCGCCCGTCGCGCTGTAGCTGTACCGCTGCATGTGCGCCAGCAGCAGCGCGTGCGCACGCCGGCCCACCTGCGCCGCGCGCGCGCGCGGCGGCCCGTCAGGCCCCGCCCCCGAGCTGGAGCGGAGCCACGCGGGGACCCTTGTCATGGGTTTGTCTCCTATGACAAGAAAGAGCACGCGCACGTGCCCCTGTGTGTGTGCACGACGCCTCACTGCACAGGTGAGCGGGAGCCCTGCAGGCATGCCACCCAACATGCGCCCTGCGGCTGCTGACAAAGACGTGATGCGCATGCTGCGGTCCCCTGTGGCGACAACAGCAGGCTCGGCGCGCCGCAGGTGCACATCCCAGACTCACTGGCAGCAGCGCGATGGCAGCACTTTCAGCTCAGCAGCTCTACTTGCCAGCCGGTCAGCCGGCGCCCTCAGCCCCGCTGCGCTTTGCGGCGGGGGGCGGCGCGCCTCGGCGTCAAAGGCAGCCAGGTTGGAGCCCTGCAGGTGCGTTGCGCTGATGCGCAGCAGCGCGCCCAGCAGCGCGGCCACGAGCTCGCACGCGCCGGTCGGCCGGTCCAGCGGCGGCGGCGGCCCGTCCTCGGGCGGCCGGAAGTCGGCCTTGCGCTGCTCGGCCGTCAGCGTGCGCTCCGCCTGCGCCCGCCCGGCCCCCTTCACTCGCTTTCCTTCTCTTTTACCCCCCGCCCCGCCCCCGTCCCCTTCCGACAGGAGGGCAAAGCCCCCTTCCCAACCTGCCCCTCTTGCGCAGCGCACCGCGCGCCGTTGCACCCCTCCCCGAGCTGCCCCTCTTGTGCGCGCAGTGCGCTGGGCGCACAGCATCCCGGGCATGCCCGTCCGCCGCGCCCCGGTCAGCAGCGGGCAGGCGCCGTCCGCGCGGCGCGGCCCAGCCGGGCGGCGCGCCGAACGGGCAGCCTTCCCTGGCGCCACAGCCAGGACGGGCGGGCGCGGGCGCGGGCGCGGCGGCGGGCGCGCGCCTGCACGAAAAAGGCGCTGAGCGACGCCTGCAGCGCGGCGAGCACGCGCTCCTCCACCGCGCGCACGAGCGAGGCCAGGCCGGTCGCGCACGCGGCCGCCTCCGCGGCCGACTCCTCCACGCGCGGTGCGACCGCGCGCGCATAGTGCTGCTGCAGCTGCCGCACGATGCCGCTGGCCGCGCCAACGGCCTCAAGCACGCGGCCCACGCCGTCGCTGGCCGCCTGGCGCGCGCGCCGGCAACCCGTGAGCCGCCGCCCGCCGCGCTCTGGCGTGCCTGTGGCCCAGCGCCGCTGTTGCTGCTCTGCGCTCGCGCCGGGCCCAGGCAACTTCCTGCTGCGCCGCGCAGTGCGTATCTCGTGCATGCTCGCGGCTTCCCACCCTCTCAACAGCCTCGCAGAGATTGGTTCCAGAAAAGGCCTACCCCTAACGCCAGGGCAGCGGGGTCACCGAGTAGGCGGCCTTGGCGGTGGCGATGCGCGAGGCCGGGCCCAGGGTGGCCGCGCCAAAGGGCGCCGCGCACGCGCGCTGGCACGCCTCCACCGCCGCCGAGATACCCGCCAGGATGTGCGTGGCCACCTGCGCGGGCGCGCGCGCTCTCCACGCAGGCGAACGTGCCCAGGCATGCAAATGTGTGGCTGCGAGAGCATGGCTCTGGGGCGCCTATGTGCAGACGTGCGCTCGACAGCGGGAAAGTATGTGGCGGCTGGCGCGGCGCCTGTCTGGGGTGCAGCAAAACCAGGAGCAGGTACCTACCCTACCCTAACCGCCTAAGGCGACAGGGAAGCATATGGCCATGGGCCAGGGTTTGGTGGCTCGCGACGCTGGACCCTGCTCGGAGCGTACTGGCAGTTTCCTAGGTTCCGGGCTGCGTGTGTGCTAAGGCCTGGCTCTCGCCCCGCCCGCTCCGGCAGGCAGCTGGGGTTGGCACGCATCAGTGTGGGCGGCTGGTACGGGCGGGCCCTGGGCGCCCTGCGCCGGGGGGCCGGGCCGCGCGCGCGACCGCACCTGCTCCAGCAAGCAGCCGGGGCTGGCGCGCTGCGGCGTGGACGAGTGGAACAGCGAGCGCACGTTGCCCGGCAGCGCGCCCGCCGGGCTCAGCTCCTCGCAGCGCTCCACGGCCTCTGCGTTGCACGCGCAGAAGCCCGCCACCGCCTCCGGCGACAGCGTGGCCGCCTGCGCACCTCCGCATGCTGCTGTCATGCCGCGGCGACGAGCGCCGCCCGGCGCTGGCCTGCGCGGCGCTCGCCCGCCTGCTCTGCGGCGAACGGCGCGGCTCTTTGTGACCCAGAGTAGCGCTGTCAGATAACGCTGTCAGGGCTGATACAGATTCGCGCATGCCTGTGCACACGCCGCCATGAAGGATCGGCCGGCCGGGCCAGACTGCGAGCGGCGTGGCCAGGACAGGCCGAGCCAGGGAAGCAGACACGGGTGGTGCACTGCACTCCGCGGCACAGAGGCTGGCACAGACCGGCAGCGGCGCAGCATGCCACATCAGGCTAGCGCTGCCGCAGCCGGCCCGCCCGGGGAAGACGAGGGGGCCGCCCCGCCCATGCGAAGCACCAGCCCCGGCCGGCGCGCGCCTGCGCGAAGCGGCTCTGGATGGCCGCGGGCAGCAGGCCGACAAGGCCGCCAGCCGCCTGGCCGCCGCCCGACGACGGCAGCAGCGGCGCGGCCTGCGCGGCGGTGCTGCTGCGCTGCTCGAACATGGCCTGCAGCCAGAGCAGCTCCAGGCCCGGGTAGTCGCTCAGGTGCGCCGCGAACACGCCCTCGGCCATCTCGGCCACCTCGCGCCCCTCGCCGACCAGCGCCTGCGCAGGTCGAACTTAGGGTAAAGATTTGAACTTGCTGGCCCCGTCCCGCCCTGCTGCCGCTGTACAAGAGCAGGCGCGACCACCTCCGCGCCCGTCCGGCATTGGAATCTTGGGCCGGACGCACAGCCCTCCCGGACGCATAGCGCGCAGGGACCTGGGCTGGCAAGTGAGGCCTGGCAGTGCGCTGGCAGTGCGCGTGCGGCCCCCCGGAGGGGGGCGCGCGGCGGCGCGCGCCGGGCGGCGCGCCTGCAGCTGGTCCACCAGCGTGCGCACGCGCTTGTGCGCCTCGGCCAGCAGGCGCAGGTGCAGCTGCAGCGCCTCCTTGGGCGCCCCCGGCGCCGGCGGCGCCAGCATGCGGTCCACGCCCGCCTGTCACGCGCGCGCCGCCGCCGCGTGAGCGGCTCCGGACAAGCTTAGCGCAGCACGCCGCTCAGCGGCTTCCCCGACCCGGAGCACCACATCTTCACTGCACAGGCCACTGCGGCGTGCACCGATATGAGCAATTGGGCCAAATTTAGTCCGTGACTGACAAGGCATGCCTGATGGTGTGCATGCAACGCATTGGCGCATGCCTGACGCATGCGGCGCACTGCTCCCTCGCACGCCCGCGCCACAGACCAAAGCCCTACCTGCTGCCGCAATGTAACGGCAGGAGCGCGCGGGCCCTCAGCGGGGCCCTGCAGCAGGGGCGCGCCTGCACGCGCTGCTCAAAAACGCGCTGCACGTACAGCAGCAGCGCCGAGCGGCCGCTCGGGAAAACCTGCGCGGCGCACAGCGCCCCAGCTCGGCGCCCCGGACGCGCGCCGATCGTGCATGCTTAAGGTCCGGCCTCTGTGCGGTGCCATCCGCGCCGCCGCGGGCCGGCGCGGCGCCTGCAGGCATCGCATGCGCTTCGCGGCGAGCGCGCGCTTGCGGCGGGCCCCGGCACGGCCCCGGACAGGGCGCCCCAGATCACGACCGCAGGACCAGGTGCCATGCTGCGTGCGAGTGCGCTTCACAGCCGGTGCGTTCCGCGGTCAGGCAGCAGGCAGAATACGACCGCGCAAGTCAAACGTCATGCCAACTGGGGCGCTACGGCCACCCCTGCCCCTTCCCCGGGCGCAACATCCAGGCGCAGCGCGGGGCGGCGCCTGCTCCATGACGAGCGCGTCCTCGCGGCAGGCCGCCAGCAGGCCCTTGAACAGCGAGCTCAGGCCGCGCAGCGCGTTCTGCGCGCCGGCCGCGTCGCTCGCCGCGCCCTCCGGCGACCCCGGCGCCAGCTCGCGCACATCGATGAACATCGCGCGTGTCGAGATGTAGCGCTGCGCGTGCGGAGCGCGCCCGGTCACGCGCGTGCAGGCGGGCCCCTGCCCGTGCCTCGGCATCGCGCGCGCGGGCCGCCGCCTGGCGAGCACATAGATGCCGCCTCTTGCCTCAGTGGCGCGAGCGCGCACCGACCGAGGATGCGGTGCACTGTTGCAAGCACGCCAGGCCGGGACCAGCGCCGCCGCTCAGCCAGCGCACGGCGCACCGGCCGCGAGCACCGCCCTCGCCGCCCCGGGCCGCCGCCGGAACAGGCCCCAGCGGGCCCATCGCGGCCGGCGCACCGGCTGGCGGCGCGCCAGGCTGTGCGCAGCTGCCCGAGCCTGCGCCTGCGCAGACAACCCTACCCTACCCTGTCCGGCTCCGGCACCAGCGGCGCGCGAGGCGCGCGCCTGCACGAGCTGCGCCTCGCCGCGCCGGAACTCGGCCATGATGCGCGCGCACTCGGCCATGCCGCCCAGGTCGCCGCCGGCGGCCGCCGCATCGAAGCGCACGACCACGCGATGCTCCAGTAGCGCGCGGTACGCCTCGATCTGCGACACCGCGTGCTCAATCGTCCCCTGCGCACGCCGCGCGCGAGCGGCTTCAGGCCGCAGCCCTCCGGCTTTGCCCCGCAGTGCCCACCCTGCCCCGCATGCGCGCCGCGCCAGCGCGCGCGCGCAGCGACGGAGGCGCGGGCGGGCGCATGGCGGGCGGGCGGGCGCGGGACGCGGCGCCGGCCTGCGCTGCAGGGACAGGGGAGGAGCGTGGCAGCGCCGGGCCGCCCTCTCGCTGAGGCCAGGCTTTCCAGACATGCGGCACCGGGTCTGCGCCCAGGCAGGAGGCCACAAGGCTCGTGCCATGTCCGCAGGCCGGGGCAGCCCCACAGTTCCAGGCACATTGGCGCGCCCAGCGCGCCCATGCCCGGCAGCGCGTCGCCGCCGTCCGCGCCAGACTCGCACCGGTTGAAGTCCTGGCACTCGAGCGCCCCCAGGCGCGCAGCGCAGGCCGACCAGGCCGGACAGGCTGGGCGGCGCGAGCCGGCGCTCGAGTGCCTGGACTTTGACCGGTGTGAGTTTGCGGCAGATGGCAGGGACACGCTTCAGGGCATATGCGCGCTAGTCGCGCTGACATGAATGGAGCTGTGGGGGTGCCCCGGCCTGCGCCCTATGTCGCCATACAGGCAGAGCCGCACCAGCAGGTGGCCGCCGCGGGGGCTCCGGCGCGGCGCGTCGCCGCGGCTGTCGCGCTCCTTCGCGGCCGACAGCTCCTCGGCCAGGCCCAGGATCTGCCGCGTTGCGGCCTGCCGCGGGGCGCGCGCGGCAAGCGTCAGAGCAGGGTTTTGGAAATCCTGCACAAGCCAGGCGCGGGGCGCTACAGACACTCCCTGCGCTGCTGCCTGGGAGTCGCACGCGGGCCGACAGGCCGGGGCCTACGCTCTGCCCGCCCAGGGCAGGCGCAGACAAGGCCTCGAGGTCTCCTGACGGCGGACGCGCCGTCCATCGCTGCGCAGGCGCCACTCACGCTTGCCGCCGGGGCTGCCAGCGGTCACTGGAACTCCCGACAAGGTCGGGACACTGGCCAAATTGCGCCCTCTGCACAGCGCGCGTCCCCCGGACCAGACGGAGCGGCGCTTGCCGGCTGGGTACCCTGTGGGGCAGATCACCAGCGTTGGTAGGTTCAGGCACACAGCAACACAGCGCGCCCCGCCAACCCGGCAGCTCTTCAGCCAGGCCGGCAGGGCGGCTGGAAAGGCGGCTGGGCGGGCAGTGCCTCAGGGCGTCTCAGGGACGGCGCGGCGGGGGGCGCGCCGCGGCCTCGGCCAGGCGCGCGTCATCCTGGAACAGCTCCGGCAGCGCCTGCAGGCTGGCCGCGCCCGCGAACTCGAGCAGGTGCTGGATCACGCGCCCGCCCTGCAGCGCGCGCCGCCGGAAGCCCTCCGCGCTCTGCGCGCCGCCGCGGCCGGTCAGCGCGCGCCGCCGGCCTGCACCGGGAGCCGGGCCCCGGGCGACAGGGGCGCGGGAGCCGGAGCCTGCAGACGCGCTGACCGAGCCGCAGCCGCGCGCTGCGGCCGCGCGTGCGCGCGCGCACGCGCGGCGTGCAGGCGCGGGCGCGGCGGGCGCTCGAAGAAGGGCGGCCCCCAGCCTCCCAGCAGAGGCGCCCAGCTGCAAGGCAGGCCGGGGGCCGCGCCCCGCGGGCGGCGCGCCTACAGGCGGTCGCCGATCTGGGCGCCTTACCGTATCCTGCAGGCCTGTCGCTCGAACCAATCTTGGTGCAACACCCTGAGCTGCAGGCGGTCGCCCTAGCCCATCTTGCGCCCTCCCCTAGCCTGCCGGCGGTCGCCCTGACCGCTCGTGCCGCGCAGCGCGGGGCGCGGCGCGCCTGCAGGCGGTCGCCGATCTTGGCCGCCGCGTGGCTGAGCGCGCGCATCTGGCCGTCCAGCGCCTGGAACGTGCCGCGCGTCTCCTCCAGCCCGGCCTCCATGTCGACGACCTGCGCCTGGAACGCCTCCTCGCCGGCCTGCACGCGCTTGTGCAGCGCGACCACCTTCTGGTCCACCGTCGCCGCCAGCGTGTCCAGCTCCTTGGCCGCCCTGCCGCGCCCAGGGTAGGGTTAGGGCGCTCTAGGGTAGGGCTATGGCGCCTCAGTTTAAGTGTAGGGCGCCACAGCCTCAAACTGGGCGCCCGCCTCACCACACGCCGCCCCGCCCCGCCTGCCGGGCTCCAGCCCGCCGGCCTTCGCGGACCGCAGCCTGTACGGCGCAGCCCGGGCGGCCGGCGCGCGGGCCGTGCGCCAAGCGGGCCGGGCGCGCGCGGGCCGCGCACCGCTCGAAGGTGACAAGCAGCTTATCCACGGTTGCCAGCGAGGCCGCGTCCGCGCCGCCCTGCCGCGCCGCCACCTGCGCGCGCGGGCGGGCGCGTCAGCGGCCCGGGGCGGCGGCCATGCATGTCGGCGCGCGCCGGCGGGGGAGGGCGAGGCCACTGCCGCGGCCGCCGGGGACAAGGTTGGAGCGCATGTGTCAGATGTAGTGGAGTTTCGGGCGGGCAGAGTGCGCGCCTGCGGGCGGGAGGCCGCCGCGACCTGCGAGCGCAGGTCCTGCTGCTCCAGGTCCGCAATGCGGTTGATCAGGCCGGCCACGCTGCGCGCCGCGCCCGCGCGCGCTCACGCCAGGAACAGAGGGCGCCGAGCACGCGCGAGCGTCGTTGAACGCGCGCCCGGGCTCCCGCGTCTCAGGCACAGACGCCATGCAGGATGCAGACAGAGCGGCGGGTTGTGCATTGGGCGCGAGCTTGCACTCACCCGCTGTGGGCGGGCTGCAGGCACAGGGTAGGGTATGTGCAACCCTACTCTACCCTATCCTTTCCGTGCAGGGGCCCGCGCGCGCCTGAAGCGGTTCAGGAAGGTGTCCAGGTTGATGACGGAGAGGATGTGCATGCTGCCGGCGCTGCCCGTGCGGAACACTGCCGAGCCGCTCTGGATGCGCGCGGGGCCGCCGGCGCCGCCGCTGAGCGGCGGCCGCGTTGCGGATGGCGGGCCGCCCGCAGACGGCCCGCCGGCGGCGCCCCCGCCGCTGTGCGCCGCGCCCGGCGCCGCGCCGTCCACCGAGTCGCGCCCCGGTCTGCCGCGCGCCAGGCTCGGCGCGGCGCCGTCCACCGAGTCGCGCCCCGGCCTGCCGCGCCCCAGGTTTGACGCGGCGGCGTCCACGGAGTCGCGCCCCGGCCTGCCGCGCGCCAGGCTCGGCGCGGCGGCGTCTACTGAGTCGCGACCCGGCCTGCCGCGCGCCAGGCTCGGCGTGGCAGCGCCGTCCACCGAGTCGCGCCCCGGCCTGCCGCGCGCCAGGCTCGGCGTGGCGGCGCCGTCCACCGAGTCGCGCCCCGGCCTGCCGCGCGCCGCGTTCGGCGCGGCGGCGGCGTCCAGCGACTCGCGGGCGCGGCCGCGCGGGCCCAGGCGCGCGCGCAGCATCCCGGGCGACATGTCACGCAGCAGCGCCTGCGCCGCGTCTCGACGGCGTCAGGGCAATGCTGCGTGAGCCGGGTTGCCCGGCGCGCAGTGCATGATCACAGGGGCGCCTTGCAGGCCTGCCGGGCGATGTTGCGGTGGGAGAGGCAGAAGCGAGACAGGGAGCCCCTGCGCCCCGGAAGGGAGCACGTCCGGTCGGCCACCTGCACAAGCGCCGCATCGCGAGCCCAAGCCCACCCGGCTGCCGGCATCGCGTCGCGTCAGCCCGCCAGGCCCACGCCTCCACGCCCGCCACAGCTCTTGCGGGATGGGCACTGCTCGCACACCGGGGCAGCCAACACCCCGGACATGCCGTGTGGGGTGCGCCGTCCCACCTGCCCGCCCGGCCCATCGCGCGCGGACGTCTGCGCGGGCTCGCCGTCCTCGCCCGCGCCCTCGCCCGGCCGCGCCGCGGCCGGGCCGCGCCGCGCGCCGCCCGCCGCCTCGCCGTCTGTCGACGGCCGCGCCGCGGCCGTGCCAGGCCAGTGGCCGGACATGCGGCGCGCCGGCTGGCGCGGCGGCGGCCGGCCCTCGCGCTCCAGACCCTGCCCGCTGGGCGGCGCCTGCCGCGCGCCGGGCTGCAATGCGTCAGGGCGGCGCTCTCGCGCCTGCCTGGCGGACTGCCGCCCGGCCGCGCAAGTGCTCAATCTCTTCCCCTCAATTTGCCTTGCAGCCACTGCAGAGCAGCCAGGCGTGGCGATGTCGGGGAGGGCGCCCACCTGGCCGTCTGGCCCATCCCGCGCCAGCGGCTGCGCGCCGCCGTCGGCGGGCGCCTCCGCCGGCCGCGCCGGCCGCTCCCAGTAGCCGGACTTGCGGCGGGCCACCTGCCGCGGCGTGGGCCGCGCCTCGCGCTCGGGCGCCTGCCCGCCGCCGGGCGGGGTCTCATTGCCGGTGGTGCGTCGCGCGAGCTGCTGCGCGAGCGCCGCCGGGGCCCTGGCGGCCGCCTCGAGCGCCTGCCCGCCGCCGGGCGGGGCCAGGTCCGGGTCGCGCCGCGCGAGCTGCTGCGCGTGCCCCGCCGGGGCCCTGGCGGGCGCCTCGAGCGCCTGCCCACCGATGTGCGCGGGCAGCTCGCCGGACTTGCCCCGCCCGAGCTGCTGCGCGAGCCACGCCGGGGCCCTGGCGGGCGCCTCGAGCGCCTGCCCGCTGCTGGGCGGGGCCACGTTGCCGGAGTTGCGCCGCGCGAGCTGCTGCACAAGCCCCGCCGGGGCCCTGGCGGGCGTCTCCGCGGAGATGGAGTGGCGCAGCGAGCGCGCGCGCGCTGCCGCCAGCTCGCCCGGCGCGTTCGGCTGCGCCGAGATGGTGTCCCGGATGGCGCTGCGCGACACGAGGCCCTGCCCGTTGGCCGGCAGCGGCCGCGCCAGTGGCTGCGCATCGCCGGCGCCTAGCGCGGCGACAGGCGGCAGGTCGGGCTGCGCCTGCGCCGGCAGGCGCTTGCGCGGCGCACGGAACAGCCCCTGGCTATCGTCCATCGCGCCACTTGCGCCCCGCCGCGCGCCTCCGACGCCTAGCCGCGCGCACTGGGCCGCGCGGCGCGCACTGGCCTGCCCCGCCACGCAGGCATTGGGCGCGGCAGGCAGGCTGGTGGCCCGATCGGTGCGGTTTCTTCTTGCCTGCTCCTTGCACGCAACTTTGCGAGCGCCCGCTGCGCTACCTCCTCACACACCAGCGCACACGCGCAAGATGCCTCTTCGATCAGCCCTGCACTGCCGCTGTCCGCCGAGCATGTTGAGACGTGCGATTCAGCAAGTTAAGCAGCGGCTGCGCTTCCAAGGCGTGACCGGACTGAGTCGATTTTGTTTCTGTTCAGTCTTTTTTGTTTTCAAGCTTCCCAAGTCCAGGCTGCCAGGTTTGTGAAAACCCCTCACTACATGAAGCGGAGCAGGACAGGCCAGACGGTGACGCACAGACCGACAATGGCGATGGGGCTTTTCGTGAGCTTTGGAACAGGGCGCGCTCACCGCAGCCTCCCCGCGCCGCGGCGGTCCTGCACATGCAAGGCGTTGCGGACCGAGCGGCAGCAGCAGCTGAGGAGCACGCCCCACAGCGGCTACCACTACGACGGCAGGACGGGGCGCTTCTTCGAGGGGTGGTACTTCAAGGCATGCTCGCTCGAAGGACGGCTTGGCTTGCTGTTTATGCTTTTTCGCACCAGTGTGATAACTTAACACTTATTAGAGAAAACTTGGCACTTGAGTAAGCAGCGCCCAGCGAGCAGGTGACGCTGCCGGAGGAGGGCACGAGCTTTGCGCTGATATACTCCATCGAGGACCCCGCTGGCAACAGCTCCCAGAGCGGCGTGGGCGCACAGGCGCGCCGCCGGGCGCGCGAGGCCCGTGCCAGCCACTCGCGGCGCCTCGTGTAGGCTGCTTCGCGCACTCCGTGACGCGTGATGTGCAGAGCCGAAACGGACAACCAGCGACACAGTAAGCCAGCGCCGGGGCAGGCAAGGCTGACACGCGAGCGCCCTGCAGGTCATGGGCCCGGACGACTCGTACCTGCTGCAGTACTCCAAGGACGTGCGCAGCTTCTGGGCCGACCCGCACGCGCTCGCGCTCGGCGCCTGCTTCCGCCCGCGCGGCACTGGCCGCCCGGCCGCGCCGCTGCAGCGCGTCGTCCCGGAGGTGCCGCCCTGGGCCTGGCAGCCCTGCGAGGCGCTTGTGCATTCCATGGTGCCTGCTGGTATGGGTGCCGAAAGGTGGTCGCCCTCTCTGTCTCCCGCTGTGCGGCGTATCAAGAGAGTTTCTGAGACGCCAAAACGCTGAGGCGGGCGGCAGGCGTGACGGGGGCTTTGCCTGTGCAGGCACACTTTGACGCGGCGGTGGCGGAGGGCTACCAGGCCTCGCTGACCTGGCACCAAGGCGCGCACCGGGCAGCGCGCGGCGTCGCATGTGCCTGCGCCTCAGGCGTCCACGCATGCCCTCCCCTTGACGCCCATGAGCAGAAGTTTGCAGCCCATGCGGACAAGCGCCAGCCTCTTGCGGCAGCAATTGAACGTCGTTGCAGTGAGCCTGAGCCTGCCAGAGACCGGCAGTGCAGTCGCGCGTGCACCCGAAGCGAGCAGGCAGCAGCAGCATCACCGTGCTCAGCGCCATGTGTTCGGCGGGCGCGCGTGCGGCGGCAAGCCGGCAGCGCCGGGCACGCGCAGGGGCGCTGGTGGCGTGCGAGGCGGGCGCGGCCGGCGACCTGCCCTCCACGGTCGGCAGCGCGCGCTGGGCGTTCTCCGTGCGGCCC
>JAABUV010005958.1_pt1 | contig 13553 bp, 27 predicted proteins | sample 5559971 | NCBI WGS metagenome assembly JAABUV01 (sample SAMN10711881, study PRJNA513362) | rock metagenome | isolation source: Antarctica rocks | place: Antarctica: Victoria Land, Knobhead nord | collected 2015-12-19
GGCTCCAGCAGGCCCTTGTCGCCCTGGCGCGCGGCCGAGCGCGCGCTGGCCCCCTGGGCTTTGTGGGCGCACCGCCGCAGCGCTGTGGCGCAGCAGAGGTGTGGCAGGAGCTCTGGACTGAGCTGGCCGGCAGGGAGCTTGCCGCGCGGCGCAGTGCTGCAAGGCAGGCCAAGGGACATTGTGGCACGCACTGTGAAGCACAGCGATGTGAACGGAGCCCAGGTCATAGCTGCACCCCTTCTTCGTGCCATGAGGTAGGCACATGTCCCTGGATGCGGGCCTGACCTAGGCCCTCCGTTCACATCGCTATGCCGCACAGAGCTTGTCACCCACGTCCTCGGCCTGCCTTCCAGCACAGCCGCGCGCGATTCTGGCACGACGGAGGGATGCAGGGCGGTATGACTGGCCTTCTCTGCTGATAGCACAGGGCCGATCGCAGTCAGGAAGTCTTGGGTGGCACATGGGGGTGGGCGTGGCGTGGGTGCTGCTGCTGGGAGGTGCATGGGGCGGGGCAGGGTAGGTGGGGCGTCTGGGGCAGGGCATGCGGGGTAGCGCCTGCGGCCGCTCACCTGCCGCAGCAGCCGCTGCGGCGCGGAGTATGGCACGAGCGCCATCGCGCGCCCCATGTCCAGCATCCCGCCTGCCCCGCGCGCGCCGCGCGACTCACGCCCAACTTTGCCAGGCGTGAAGGCCGACGCCCGTGCCAAGCGGCTGGCTGCCTGACCTGGGCGCCCTGCGTCCGGCATTCCCGGGGACGGTAACAGCGGCTCCGGCGCACAAGCAGCTGACCGATCTCATTCCTGAGATTTTGGGGATATCTGCAGCTCACTGCTGCATGTCACTGCTGCAGCTCACTGCCGATGTTCTGACAACTCCCAGCTTTTTGAGCGCGGCCGCGCACCCGACTCGCACTTGCTGGCCAGCTCGTCCGTCTGCACGACGCCGGCCATCAGCGCGTCCTTGACGAGCGCGCCGGTCATGTTGGGGAAGCCGGCCGCGCGGTAGGCGGCCAGCAGCAGCGCCGCGCCGCCCGCCACGTACCCCGCCGACTGGCTGGTGCCCTCGTGCATGCCGTACTGCGCGCGCACGCACTGCCCCCGGTCACCAAAGGGGCGCTGGTGCGGGCCGTGCGGCGTCAGGGCCACCGGACACTGGCTGTCCACATGCACGCCCCAGCACTCACACAGCACCCTGGGCAGCCATGAAACGCCCATGCATGCATGCAAACCTGGTGCCCTGGTGCATGCCGCAGTGTTGCCATTCCCTGCCAGACACACATGGTGGGCTCACCCTCATCATGCAAGCCCACGACACGGGCACCAGCGCCCGGGAACGGCACCCCCGCCAGCGCGCCGAGCGCGGCGCGCCTGGCCATTGAGGATGGTGGACAGGATGCGGCTGCCGGGCGCAGCAATGTCCGCGTTGTGGTGCCCGAAGTTGCTGTAATTGGCCAGGCGGTTGCCCTGGTCGGTTGCGATGACCGACACGATGTTGCTGTTGTTGTAGCTCGCCGGGTAGGTGGGCGTGGCGTCGATGTTGGTGCCTGCGCGCGCGGCCCGCTCGGAATACTGTGATGGTGGGCTGTATGGGACTCGTCGTCCTGGCGCCTGTGCGTGGCCACAGGCACTCCAAGTGGCGCGGCCGGCAGCGGAGGCCCGCGCAGCGTGTGGAGCTGCCTTCTTGGCGACGCTGACGATTCAATGCCTCACTCACAGTTCTTGCTCTCCACCAGTGCGGCACTGGGAAGACGGCGGCGGCGGCGGCGCGCCGTAGTCGTTGCCGGCCGCGGTGACAAACAGCTGCCCTTTTGCCTCGGCGACGCCGATGGCCGTCTTGAGCGCGGCCGAGTCCGCGTACAGCCCGCCGTAGCTGTTGAGCGTCACGTCCGCGCCGTTGGCGAGCGAGTACTCCAGGCAGCGCACCTGGGGTAGGGCATGGGGGGTTTCGTGCGCAAACATCCGTGGTGCGCGGGCGCCGGCGCGTGGTGCGGCACCCAGTCCGGTGGTCTTCTGCCAGCTCAGCGCGCATGGGCGGACACAGCGTCCCGCACGCGCGGCCGAGCGTCCGGCGCATGTGGGAGGGTGTGAGGAGTGCGCTGCGCTTCTGCGGCGCAGCACACGCTTCGCGGTGCATGCCGTGGCAGAGGCGGGCCACAGGCGGCGCTGTCGCGACACAGACCGGCGGCCAGCGGCTCTGCTCGCGTGGCGGGCGGGCGCCGGCTGCGAGCGGGCGCCGGCCCGCCACGGCCGGGCCGCGCACCGCGTCGCTGGTGTACCCGTTGCCCTTGGCGTCCAGGAACTTGCAGGCCATGACCCTGCGCCGGCGCCCGCCCCCCCCCGACGTGCGTCACGTGTGCGGGGTGTGTGCGGGGTGCGTGAGAAGCCCTGTGTGTGTGAGAGTCATGTAACGTCCATGGGCACGGGCTCTGCTGGCCGGCTCAGCCGCTGCGCGCCTGGACAGCGTTCACGCGCGTCCGCCGCAGCCTCTTTTGCACGGCTTGCAGACCTGGCTGTGGGGCTCTCCGGATGGCTTCACGTGGTGGCTGATGCTGTGCGACAGCGCATCTTTCAGAGAGCTTAAGCAGTCAAGGGCCAGGGTGCTCACAATACGCCGCGCATGCAGACAGGCCGGCCGGGCTCAGCGCCCGTGCAGCGGGGCGGCCGGGAGCATGCCTGACGTTGGGCGCAACGCCGCAGACGCCCATGTTGTTGTTGCACACGGCGCCGACCATGCCTGCAGCGTGTGATGTCGCTCGGCGGCCAGCGGAGGCGCACGCCGGAAGATCAGGTGACACTCTGTAATTGGACAGATCTATACACAGGGTGTAGGGTAACCCTATACCCTTCCCTAACCCTATACATCACCCTATAAAAAGCTGTCCCACACGGCAATATGGGTAGATTTACATGGCGTGTAGATATGAGCCCGACCTGGTCCATGTTCGGGCAGGCAACATGCTGACAGCATGAGCAGGCACATGGATGGTCTGTCTGTCACACAACGAGAGTGTGCAGTTGGACCCGGCGGGACGCTGTCACGGCCTCATACGGGCGGGGCAGCTGATGCAGCAGCGGGAGTGCACCAGACAGATGCGTGCCGTGGAAGTTGTTATCCATGGGGTCCCCGTTGCTGGCCAGGAAATTGTAGCCGTGCACGTCGTCGACGTAGCCGTTGCGGTCGTCGTCGATGCCGTTCCCGGGTATCTGCCGCGCGGCAGCACCTCCTCACGCGCCGTGACATGCGCCCAGCTCGGCACCGATCTGCAGGGAGCGTGGCGCGGTTGCGCCAGGCGCCCCAGCCGCACGGCAACTGTTGCAGGGTTCGCACGCAGGCCGAGATTGCCCCATTGCTCAGGTCGCTCCGCGGCGCGCCATTTGTGCTGACGTTCGTGCTGACAACTGAGCCTCTGCACAGACAGGAGTTAACAGGCATGCGCTGGTGCAGGCGCGGGCGGGCGGCTGAGGCAGGGGCCGCGGCAGGGGAGGGCAGGCGGGGGCACGGCCGCCCACCTCGCCCTTATTGGTCCAGATGTTGCCCTGCAGGTCGGGGTGCAGGTAGTCCACCCCGGAGTCGATCACGCACACGACCACCTCGCTGCTGCCCTGCGTCCTGCGCGCGCGCGCCGCGCCCGCCCGCCCGCTCAGCCCCTGGCCGGCGCTGGCCGCGGGCCCTGGGCTCTGCGGCGGAGAGCGCGTGCATTCATGTGGAAACTCTCCATACGTCGCAAACGCGGCTACGTCGGACAACTGCCGCTCGCGTGCGCTTGTGTTGCATGCAGCCTGCATCACTGAATATAGCCCTGCACATGTTGCTCCCGACACAGGGCGCACAGAGCGTCTGCGTAACGCCAAGCGCGGGCACAGCACGCTCGCGCCGAGCGCGCTAGGGGCCAGGGGCAGCACGCCAGAATAAGCACCACGCCGCAAGCGCCATCGGCAGTGCAAGGGAGGGGTCTGCCAGCTCTGCACTTATTGGCAGCATGCGCCCTGGTTGTTGCTATGGCGGCCGCGCCTGGGCCCTCGTAAAGGGGCTCAGGCGGTGCAGCGCTCCCCGCGGCAGCAGGTCCGGGCCCGCTCAGGTGCTGCGCTTGCTCGACGGCACCCCCCCATTGCCAAACCTCCAAGGCCTGCCAGGCCAGGGCCGCGCGCGCCGCCGCGCCGCGCGCGCGCACCGGTTCCACGCGCCCTGGTTGCTGCCGCGCTGCAACGGCGTGTCGGTGAAGAGGCCCAGGCGGTAGAGCGCCCACTGCTGCGGCAGGTCCGGGTCGTTGGGCGTGGCGTACGCGGACAGCACGCGGTCCTCCTCCGCAAACTCCACGCCTGCGCGCCCGGCCCGCCCGCGCTGGCGCAGGCGCCGCGGGGTCGCAGCACATGATGAGCGCGCGCGCCGGCGCCGGCGCGCTCGAGCCGGCAACGCGTGTGCGCCGCTGGGGCGCCTGGTGCGCGCCCGCGCCGCTGCCTGGCAGTGCTTGCTCGCGCGCCTCCGTGATGGCCTCATGGAGTGCGCTCTCAGCGCGCGTTCCCCGTGCGGCGACAGGCACATGGGCAGTTGTGGGCGGGCACACGTTGCGTGGGGTGGGGAAGCGTGGGGCGGGGCGGCGCGGCGAGGAGCGCGCCCGGGTGGTCCTGCAGCGCGCGCAGCAGCCAGGCGGCCGGCTGGCCGTGCGGCAGCTGGACCATCTCCAGGCCCGCCAGCTGCCCCAGCGACTGGAAGCGCAGGCCGGACGGCGCGCCCGCCTGGCGCAGGCGGCGCCCCTCGGGGCCGCCCTGGCGGCCGGCGGCGAGGTGCAGGTCGCGCTGGAGGTCGCCCGGCGCCGTGCTGTCATGCAGCTTGTACAGGATGCGTGGCCCGCGCTCCGAGGCGCCTTCAACCGCGCCGCGCGCCTGGGGGCGCAGCGAGCCGGGGTGTCAGGGCCGGGCTGCCGGCCATGTGGTGCGCGGCGCGCTGGGCGCCTGCAGCGCCGCGCTGCTGCGCGGTCTGAGGGGGGTCGGCAGGCTGCGTTTTGACGCGCCGCCGGCCGCCCTGCGCACCTGTTGTTGCAGGTAGTGGGCCATGACTGCCCCCCCAAGCCATGCCCCTGCTAATTACGTAACTTGCACAGCTGCGCAGGCTGCCCAGCGGTGGCCCGTGCAAAAGGAACTCTTTGATTGCAGACACTAGCAGCTGACTGGGGCGTGGCATGCAGCCAGAAGTCTGAATTTGGTAAACGGCTAGGTATCAGACGTCAGAGCTGCTGGGCATACCTGCACCAACAGGCTGCACAGCAGCACCAAGGCCAGCCCAGCCGGCAGCAGTTGCCGCCAGTGCGCCTGCATTGAGTGCATGCGCGCGCAGGCGCAGGCCGTCGGCGCTCACCCTGTACGGCAAGAAGCCTCCTTTCCGAGCAAGGGAGGCATCTGAGCAAGGCCTGCTGAGGGTGAACCAGGCCCGCTTCTGAGTGTGCAGGGTAGGCAAACTATCGCAGCAGGCCAGCAGCTGGACTTGAATGTCTGAGGGTCCCAGCAGGGTTGGGCATCCATGCTCCCAAAATATAAATAAAATAAAAGATAGCCTCAGTGGTCGCCCACTCGTCTCTAGGATGGTGCGCAGCGGCGGGCAAGTGGTGGCAGCAGGGCGCGGGCACGTGCGCTGCCACGCAATGGTGGACTCGTCGCACCTGCTCAAGGAAGCGCTGTGCACCGGGTGCTGGCGCGCCCTGCAGCAGCGCCTGGCGCTCGACGGGTACCTGCAGCTGCGCGGCGTGCTGCCCGCGGCCGACGTGATGGAGGCGCGTGCCCTGCCCTCTCCCCCCGTCTGAGTGTGCTGTGGTGTGCGCTTACAGTCTCCGTTACTAACTGGCAAGGTACTGGCTTCACAAGGCCGCTGCTGGTTGCAGAATGATGACCGGCACCCGGGTGCTGCATGTGGCAGGCCAATTGCTGCTGTGTGTGCAGGCTCGGGCGCGGCTGCTGGCGGAGCTGCACCGCTGGCAGCCGCACGTGTTCGCCTCAGAAGGAGCTGCAGACGTGCCGCCAGGGACTGCCGGCATTGGCCTGCTCTCGCGGCAGGACCTCGCGCGGCATGCCGTGGTGCTAAAGGTGTTGGAAGCGCCGGCGCTCTACCGCCTGGCGGCGGGGCTGCTGCAGGTGTGCCTCTCGGGCTCACCCGGACGGAGACCGCTCCTCAACGACAGGGCAAGAGCCACTTCTGCCTATACATTTAAAGTGTGTCCGTGCGCTCACCTCTGCCGGAGAGAAGCTTGCATCATGCTGAGACGATGACAACGTAGCGAGAAGTACGACGGAAGTGTGGGCCAACTGGTCCTAGGTGTGTGCGTCCAAGCAGGGGCCTGCTGTGACGGCGAGGTACAAATGGCTGCGAGCCGTGGCGCCCGACGAGTTTACAGGCACGGCCCTGCTCCATGGGTGGCCTTGCTGGACGCATGCTGCTGCATTACATGCAGTGCAGCTGGCAGCACCTGCTCCTAATGCTGTTTGGAGGCATGAATACTCACTGTTGCCAAGCCGTTGCCGCATGCACTGGCACTGGCTGCCTGGGAAAGGGTTTATATGGAAATGCCATCAGCATGCAGGAGTTTCGTCGGCCCGCCACCTGTTGCACACCAGCTGCCACTTAGTGGGCTCGCTGCATTATGCGCAGGCCTGCATACAGACCGCGTATTTGTGGGCGGCGCCTCTCCGCGGTTGCTGACGGTCTGGGTGCCCCTGGGCGATGTAAGTGTCTCGCACGGCGCCTTGCTGGTGCGTTTGATCCCTATAAGTCTCAGTTGTTTTAGAACGCGTGTCAGCATGCTGTGGATGCGCTGCGCCCTGTTCGTGTCTGTCGTAAACCTTCTAATTTGTCGCAGTCGGGCTTTCTATGCAAATACGCTGACACATCCATACTCAACATCAGGTAGCTGACTGGATTGCGATCCATATGGGCTGTGCATGTGCACCGTGCTGCAATAGCTAGCCAGCCGTGATTGCAAGATGAGGGGCTCCAGCAGCCGTGCTCGTGCAACAGCCTCCTCCACATTGGGGGCTGCGGCAGCGCTGCGAGCGCCCCGACATTGACCTGCACTGCTGCATATGCATTGGTGCTCACGAGTGCGAAGCCGCTGCCCGCGGCGGTGCTCGTGTGCTCCTTGGACATGTGTGGACGTTGTCCATGACGCCGCCGGCCTGGGCCAGCTGTTGTCAGGCGGCCGGGGGCGGCCATGCTGAGAGGGCAGAGCGCTGGGAGCGCCTGACCCAGGCCGGCAGCGCCATGGACTGCGCCCACATGTGCCAAGAGGCTCGCGAGCACCGCAGCGGGCGCAGGCGCCGCGCACTTGGAGTGCCGGGCCATGCGCGGCGTGCAGGCCGGCGGTGGGGCGCTCGCGGCGCTCTCGCAGCCCGCCAACGTGGGGAAGGCCATGACGTTTGAGCTTTGGCACGCGCTCGAGTCTCAGGATGGGTTCAATGTCAGCTTGCATCGCTGCGCCGACGTGCCATGCATCAGGCAGCGCTGCGCACTCGCCCTCGCCCCTCTGTCCGGCGTGGGCACCGAGTGCGCCGAGGGTCGTGTCTGAGAGCCTTTGCAGCATGGGGTGACAATCACCCGTCCGCGCGGCCCCGGCCCAGGTCTGCCGGGCCTCGCACCGGCTGCGGGCGTTCCAGCGGCTGCGGAGCTACGGTGCATCGCGCGTTGGCGCAGACGGCACCAGCAGCGGCTGGCTTTCAGATGACGGCGCGCCTTGAGCGCTGGCTGCACGCCCGGCCGCCCTGCTCATGCTGCATGCTCAACTGCTCTGCTCTGGCTGCATGCCTGACCACTCTGCTCTGGGCTGGTGGCGCAGACACGGTATGACGTGGCATGCGTGCCTCATTGGGGAGCGGTCTTCTCTGTCAATGACAACACCTGGTGCTCAGGCTTATCTGCTGAAAGAACTAAGGCTTGCTCCTGAGACTACGTGTGCTGTCCTGTCGTGAATGGGTGAAGCAAGTGGCGCACGTGCAACGGCGGTGAGAGCACCGCCCCGGCGCGCAACAGGGGCCGCCCTGGGCGGGCTCGTGGGCCGGTACGCGGTGGACTGGCGCGGCGCCGACCTGCGCGCGGGCGATGCAATCGTGCTCGCGCTGGACACCTACCACATGACCGCGTGTAACCTGACGCGCGAGGCGCGGCTGTCCTGCGACACGCGCTGGTGCGCGCCTGCAGGGGCCTGTGGTTTCCTCACCTTGGCCGCTCACATTCCTGCAGGCTCTGCCAGAACCGTTGCGGGCATGTTGGGCTCGCGTGCGGCCTGCAGGCGCTTGCAAGTTCGGAAAGCCCTCCCGGTTGCTGCTCCCTTGTGCAGATGCAGCAAGGAGTGGTCTGCCTGTGTGGAAGCTGTCTGAGGCAGCAGGCCCATGCTGAGTCGTTTGCGCATGCGTGCGGCAGGCAACCTGCTGAAGACCCGCGCAAGCCACCCCTGCATGACTGGCGGTGATGGGGCAGGCTGGACGAGGCATGCTGCCAGAGCAGTGCCTAAAGGCATGGTAGCAGATCAGGAGGTGCCTCTAGGCAAAGCAGGAAAGCGAAAGTGTGGTGCGTTCGCTTGCACAATGGTGTCAAACCAGTAGTTTACAGGAGCAGCACACGCCTCATGGCACAGGACATGAGGCGCAGCGCTGCAGCACAGACCGCTGGAGCGGCGCAGGCGGGTCGGCCCTTTCCCAGCCGCTCAGTCCTTCTTCAGCGGCATCACCTCCTTCCGCGTGCCCTCCTTGGTGATGATCAGGATCTCGACCGCGTCGCCCTGCCAGCCAGCGACACAGAGTCTCCACACTGCCATACGCAGCTATACTGCCGTATGCACTCGATCCCTTTTCTCTTCTGAAAAGTCCCACACGAAGGGCAGTGCCTCGCAGTAACACACTCTTCCCAGCGGGTCCTGTTTAAGGACAGGCAGTGAGCCAGGTCGGCAGCTCAGTCTCATGGCACTGCCCAGGACAGTGCTCGCAGACCTGGCCGGCCTGTGGCGCACCGTGTATATGTCGCGCTCGCCGGCGGACACAAAGGCGTCCTTGACCAGGTCAATGGCCTCCGCAAGCGGCAGCGACGTCATCCACTCCTGCACACATTGCGGCCAGCCCCCGGTGAGGCCGGCTGCATCTGCGCGTCTGGCTCGTGCTTCGCGGATACATGCTGTCACGCGCCAGCACAGGGCGGGCACCAGTGCAGTCACGAGCGAGCACTTCAGGCAGCCCTGCCTCCTGCTGCCACTACCACCTTCTGCACATTGCGGGCCTCCTGCTGACAATCTGTACAAACCCGCCCTCGCCAGCAGCTCAGTGGTGAGAGGCAGCGGGCCAGTGCGCCAACAGGAAGCGCGCAAGCACAATCCCGCACCTCCGGTGGCAGCACGAGCGGGCTGGCCGCCTTGAGCTGGTTGTCCAGCACCGGCTGGATCAGGTCCTTGCCTGAGCCCTGCCAGGCCCGGCGCAATGTGCATTAGGGGCACGCGCTCGCGCTTCTCCACATTGCAGCAGCCTCGGCACCCCGCCCGAGCCTGCCAGGCAAGCAGCAGGGTGTCCACAGCGTCACGCATGCACTGTTGTAGCCTCAGCATCAACCCAGTCAGTTGCAAGGCACAGCTTGTCATGCAGCTGCGCGGCATCGCGTATCTGATAGCCCCCGCTCACTGCACACGTGCAGAGCGAGCACCTGGCAGGAGAAGCCGACGCGCTCGTGCGAGCCCACCGCGTCGTACGTGTACACCGCGCCCTTGCCTGCGGCGCGCCAAGGACAGACCTGACCCGGTGCTGAGATCATGTGCCGGCAGCGAGCGAGGCCAGCAACACAGGTTGGCACAACTGGGAGCGTATTGGTAAGCGTGTGAGCATGGCACGGGCTTAGTACGATGCGCTGCTGCATCATGGCATGTCCAATCAGTGGATAGTAGCCTCTCACTTGCGTTATCTCTCAGTTGCGTTATCTAACCGACGCATGTCCCACGCTTCCCGAAGAACAAGCACTCTCCTCCATGGTTTACAAGCAGCAGCACCAGATCTGAGTCGCATACCAAGCATGCGACAGAGAGGGAGACAGCGCCGCACCCTCCGCGTCCAGGCCCGCGCACAGGTTGAAGGTGCACTTTGCTGAGACGCGTCCTAAGCATGGGTCCCAAGCATAGGGCCGGGTAGGACGCAGCCGCACCCTCCGCGTCCAGCCCCGCGCACAGGTTGAACGTGTAGTAGGGGAAGAAGCGCTTGTAGTACAGCGTGTTGCCCAGCAGCTGCGCCATGGCTGCCACGCTCATCGGCCGCTGGTGCGCAAACTGGTACTGCACGTACCGCACCTGCGCGCAGCGCCGCGCGTCGCTGTTGCATGCACCTGCTCGCAAACAAGGCAGGCCAGGCGGCATCGCGGCCCCGCCCTGCCACTCGCTGGCAAAGCACAGCGGAGGTCTCAACCAAGGTCGTGCCCGTGCCAGTACAACAAATTTTCATGTAAGCGCAAGAGGCTGATGTAGAGTGGGTGGACCACAGGCAAGATGACCTGATTTGCACATAGCTGCGCGGTGTAGGCGCTTGCTGTCTTCAGTGGCGAAGCCACACTCTGACCCACGCATGCAGGCACACCACCCCGGAGGCAGCGCGCCTGCAGCGTCTTGTGCAGTGTTCGCGAGTCCGCCTGGAAGCCCGCTGTGACAATCACCAGCTGGTCCGACCTGTCGCCCCGACAGGGCAGGCTGACAGCCGAAAGCGCGGGCAGGCCCCCTCCTGCGCATTTTTAGCCTCTCGTCCAAATCTCGTCCACTGCTACAGCAAGGGCCAGTCCCCGCGGGAGCAGAGGCGCAGGCAGAGGCTGAGGCGTAGGCAGGTGCCCAGCCTGCCCCAACACGCTGGCAGGGCGCGCACAGCTGCAGGAAGAGTGAGCTGTCTCGCTTCAGGATGCTGAAGCCGGTCGACATGCGCGTGCTCGCTGCCACCACGCAGTAGTCCTGGCCGGCGACCGCCACGCAGGTCCTGCCAAGAGGCTGCAGTGTAAGGGACCAGCAGCAGTGGTAGAAAAACACGGGCAAGGAGCAAGCATGACGAGCAAGGGACTTGGCGCATCGCACCCGCCGTTGTTGTCATACCTGCGCCGCGCGCTCCGCGCTCAGACAACGGCAATCACGCTTGCAAGGAGCAAGAGGTGCGGTGATGCATCACAAAATTTTGCCGGGAGCGCACGGGCTCCAGCTGGGGTGCGCGCGCGGGGCGCTCTGTGCGGCGTGCGCAGGCGTGGCCATCTGGTAAGCCGCGTTGGCCATCAGCCCAGATCGCCGTCCGCGCTGCCCCAGGCGGCTGCCTTACTATGGCGCGTCCTATTGCCAGCGGCTCTTGGCAGCAGGGGTGTGTCTTGCCAGACTTGTTGTCAGAGCTGCGGTAGTTGAGGGTCACTTCAAATGGTGTTGCACACGCAAGAGATCAAGGAAAGGCTTACAGCAAGGGAGCAAGTGACCAGTCACTGGGTGCTGGGCACTGAGTGCTTTGGCAGGCCGCAGGTTTTTTCACCAGCCCTCCTCCATCCAGCAAGTGAATGAAGCACTCGATGTCAGTGTTATGAGTCTCCCCAAAGCGTTGCTGCCCATCGCCTCATACCAGTCAACCAGATCACGCAAGCCGGTGCTTCCTGAAAAGTGACAGGCTCAGGTAGTGCGCAGGACTGCATGTGCATCCCCTGAGTGGTTGCCGTAGGTCTGGTGCAAGCATGGTAACTGGTCAGGTGACAGGCAAAGCGTACCAGGTCAATGGCCTCACCATCCATGCAGTGGTGCAAGGCTCCCCGGCCGCAGAGAACACAGTCGTCTTACTCCACGGCTTTCCAGACAGCTCAAAGCTGTGGGACAAGCAGGTGTGCTGTTCCTTGCTTTCCTGCTAGCACTGAAGCCACTGCCAAACGTCGCGTGTTTGCGTGCTTTGCTTCAGCTGCAATTGTGCGCGTGTTCACCTGGGCATGTTGTTGGTTAAACTTGTGCTCATCCAACCTCTGGGCTGCCTGTCTCTAAGGATACGCCTCGTTTCCTGTGTATGACTTGGCATGCTCAATTGGCCAGCAATAATGAAGTGATTCACAAGCAAAGCAACTTGACTTGTGTCACATCTTGATGTATATGTCAAGCCCACCGCGCGTGAGAGGGCCCTCCGGGTCGGGTGTGGTAGAGCAGACACGCGGCGGGCGTGCAGGCGCCAGCGCTGGTGAGCGCGGGCTGGCGCGTGGTCGCGCCTGACCTGCGCGGCTTCGGCCTGTCCAGCCGGCCGCGCGATGAGGCCGCATACGCGCTGCGCAGCGTGCAGGCCGACGTGGTCGCCCTGCTCGACGCGCTGGGCGTGCGCGAGTGCGGCCTCGCGGGCTAGTTGCATGTTCCCAATGAGAGATACGAGTGACTACTGTGTAACCGCCAACTTTGGCCAGGCACCGGCAGGGCCTGCCGAGTGCCTGAGCTTCCCATAATGATGGCCCGGGGTGGGGGCTGGTGCGGAGCTTGCGGACGCCGAACCAGCGCGCTGCCGCGCCTCGTGAGCGTCCTGGCTGGGGTTCCAGGTTCAGCCTGGTGGGCCACGACTGGGGCGCCGCGCTCGCCTGGCGCATGGCCAGCGCGCTGCCGCGCCGCGTGCGCCGCCTAGTAGCCATCTCTGTCGGCCACCCAGGCATGGGTCGGTATGGGTTAGGCTTAGGGTACCTTGAACTAGGCAAGGAGGCTGCCTTCCCCCTGCTTCTCTGCCTCTAGCAGCAGTGCCAGATGCGTCTTGGTGTCTTCCCTGGCTCCTGCATCATACCTAATTTGTGTTGGCCGTACATGCAGGTGCCTCAGCATGCGCCATGGGATCTGGACGTATGCACATATTCATGCGTGTTGAAAGTCAGAAACCCATGTGCTGGCCATGCAGGAGCTTTGCATGTCCGCTGCCACCCACGGATGGTGTCATGTGCCCGCACCAAGAGGCATGCAATCTCACACTGCTGCAGCTCCTCCAAGGTGGCTGTGGGGGCATTGATGATGATAGCCTGGCCTGAGCGCGCGACACGCGCGCGCCAGGCGCGGGCTGGGGCGCGGGCGGCAGCCGGCAGCGCGCGCGCAGCTGGTACTTCCTCTTCTTCCAGGCGCGCACGGGCGCCCGCCGCCCCGGCCGGCTGCGGCTTGCAGCGGCGCCTTGACGCAGTTTGCGGGCAGTGTTCATTTGATTCACCCACTACTTGGATTTGACTTTGTTGCCATTTGGTTCCAGCTCTGGCTCTGCCTCTGGTTCTGCCTCTAGCTCTAGCTGGAAAATGCCCACGCCGCGATGACGCAACTCACATCAGGTCGAGGCCAGCTCACATCAGGATCGGCTGCCTGAGCGCAAGTGCATGCCGGCTGTGCACCGGCCTGCGCCAGATGCAATTTTCGCTGCTGGCTGCTCAGTGTATGTGCGTCATGCAAGCGCAGCTGTGTGCGCAGCAGCGCGGCCAGGCGCAGGCGCCGCTGGCGGCGCGGGGCGCGCCATGTGGGCAGCTGCATCATGAGACCCTACCCTATGCCGCGCGCGCAGTACCGCGGCCAGGCGGAGGCGCTGCTGGCG
>JAABUV010005959.1_pt1 | contig 13553 bp, 11 predicted proteins | sample 5559971 | NCBI WGS metagenome assembly JAABUV01 (sample SAMN10711881, study PRJNA513362) | rock metagenome | isolation source: Antarctica rocks | place: Antarctica: Victoria Land, Knobhead nord | collected 2015-12-19
GCCTCCCACAAGCTGACCTGCTCAGCGTAAGTCCGTAGCATCCAACAACTCCCAGCCGTCGCGCCCGATCCTTTCACCCACTCTCCCACGAACAGGTCCCCAACCAGCGGACCTTGGCAGCGAAACCTGCTGCGCCGCAACGACTCAGGCTCCGACTTTTTCATGGGAAAGTAACCGTTGCAGTCGTCGCCGGCCTGATCATCGTCATCGCTGGTGGCGTGATGCTTTTCAGCAGCGAGTATGGACACCGAAAGAGCCAGAAGGCTGCGCGGCGGCCCGCAGACGGCGACCCTGCCTTTCGGATCCCGCCAGTCGCCGGGTAGCCGGACCCGCCCCTGATCAGATCGCAACGGACCTCATCCTGATCGGGCTCGGCCGGTTGCTCACCGCCGGCTCGGCGGGGCTGCGACTCCGCGAGAACCACACCGACCGCGTAACCGGCGGGGTGGGGTTCACGGTCCGGTCGGTGGGCTGAGCCGTACGCAGCTGTTGGCTCCACGGTGCCCGCAACCGGAAGCCGAACCTCTACGGTGAACATCTGACCCCGCCGCCCGTGGTGATGACCAAGATCGTCATTGTCCCGTTCGCCGATGGTCGACCGGGACTTGCCTTCTGGATTGACCGAAGCATTTAGGTTGTGGGCGGTTAGTAGGACGAATGGATTTCGGGGTGGTCGGGAAAGTCTCGGTGTCGTTTGAGTGGTCCAAGGAGTAGGGAGAGCGCCGCCAGGCTGACGCCGGCGGTCATCAGCCACATCGTCGAGCGCAGACCGATGCCGGTGGCCAGAGCGCCTGCGGTGACGGCGCCGACGGGGATGGTGCCGTAGTTGAGGAACTGCATGCCGACGATCACCCGACCCAGAAGCCGGCGGGGTACGTAGGTCTGGCGGAAGGTGGTCTTGAGAATGTTCGCCGAGACGATGGTGACACCGACTCCGATCCCCCCGGCCACGACGAGCAAAAGCCGGGGTCCGGGGGCGGCGAGTGGAATCAGCAGTGCGAAAGGGCCGGCGGCGAGGTTGCCGATCAACGTGCCGCGGGCGGTCCCGATCCGGCGGCCGAGGGTGGGCGCGACGAGTGCGCCGAGCACCCCGCCCACGCTCATCCCGGCCAGCAGGACCCCGATCTGGGCCGGGCCGGCGCCGACGTCGCGAATGAGGAACACGACCAGGATCGACTGGTAGCCGATCAGGGCGAAGTTGCTCAGTGCGCCGAAGACGGTGAGAACCCTGAGGTAAGGGTCGCCGGCGAGGAACCGCAGACCTTCGCCTACCTGGCGGACAAGGCTGTCCTCGGGTTGGCGGGTCTTTCGGGACCGGGTGGGGGCATCGGCGGTCGCGGTGGTTTCGGGTGTCCGCATGCGCAGCAGACACAGCGCTGATACGGCGAAGCTGCCGGCGTCGGCGGCCAGGCCGGTGATGGCGCCGAGGGTGCTGGTGAGGAGCCCGGCCAGCCCGGGCCCGGCGATCTCGGCGGCCGATTCGCTCCCGTGCAGCAGTGCGTTGGCCTGCGGCAGATGAGCGGCGTCGACGACACCGGGGAGATAGACCTGGTAGGCGGTTTGAAAGAACACCCCTGCCGTTCCGATCAGTACCGCAGCGGCGAACAGCTGAGCCAGGGTCAGCACACCAAGCCAGCCGCAGATCGCCAAGCTGGCCAGAGCAATCAGCGCAACCGCGTCGGAGATCAGCATCACCGGTTTACGGGGCAGCCGATCCACCCAGGCACCAGCAGGCAGCCCGATCAGCAGCCACGGCATCCAGGTCAGCGCGGTCAGCAGGCTGACTTGAAATGCACTGGCGTGCAGGGTGAGTACTGCAACCAGGGGCAGCGCCAACCTTGTGATGTTCGTGCCGAGCGCGCTGGTCGTTTCACCGATCCACAGCAATCGGAAATCGCGTTGGAGCGCTACCCCGCCGCGTCGGCTCGGCACCCCACCCCGCCGGTGCCCGATTCGTCGGTGAAGGGAGCTCGGTGCTGCCGGGCGGGGCTCGGTCACGGTTCGGCCGGGACGCCATAGGCGAAGACAACGACCGGATCGCGTTGTTCCCCGTCATCGGGAACGACCCGGGTGGTCCAATCATCGAACAGCGCGATCACCTGCCCGGAGAACTCGGCGAGTTCGGCTGGACTCAGATGAAGCCATCTGTCGGTGGAGAAGCCGGCATCGGCCCACCGGCGCCGCCGGTCCTCGTCGGCGGCATACCAAGCCCGAACCGCGCCGACATGGTGGTCAAGATTCAGCGATAACGCGGCCTGGGCGATCACCGCCCCCGCCGGGTCGTCATCGAAGTCCTCGGGCGACCAACGCATCCTGGGTGAGACCAGCCGCCACCACCGTTCCCGCCGGTCCCCGGCCAGCTCGGGCGCCTCGACGATGAGGTCGGCCGCAGCCAGGACCTTGAGGTGGTGGCTGATGTTGGGCACCCGCTCGCCGGTGTGTTCGGCCAAGGACGTGACCTTCCCCGGCCCGTACACCCTGAGCACGTCGAGCAACCGCCGCCGCAGCGGGTGCGACATCGCAGCGAGAACGGCGGAGTCGGTGACCTGCCGGGGTGAGTCCATGTCGTCCACGCCACGAAGCATAATGCACAACCACTCTTGCGCAACTAGAATTGTTGATTAATACCGCGCTGGCCGGAGTTCCGGTAGCGGAACGTCCTACGGTGACCGAAGTGATTGTTGGGTCGGGCCAGGCGCTCGATGGGATGAGTTAGGACGATGACGCCACCGGGGTTGCCGGGAGGACCGTCACGCGCGGAGAGATAGCCAGTACCGTGTACCGCGTTCGCTGGGTACCGAGCTGAAAGTCCAGCGCCTTGGCTGCTTCTTGGCCGACTCCGATGAGCGCGACACGACCGACGGCCAGTGCGTTCACGAAGCGGTGCCCATCCTTGATCGCGCTGCCCAACCGAACTATTTGCGCTGGCGGCGCCCGCTACCCCAAATGATCGCTATCTCGGCCACTCCAGCGGCGACAATGACACCTACGGCGACCAAGGATAAACTATGGGTGCGGGCACCGATAGAAAGCGCGACAAGTGGGATGAGCGGCAGCACGGTTAAACTTGCCCGTATTCGCCTGCTCGACATCCCGTGTCTATCTCCGATTCTTCAGCCGAGGGTGATTATGGATCCTGGACCGTCTTGGGCGGCTAGCAGATGTGACTCTAGCCGCTGGCCGGTGGGGGGCAGTAGCGCCAGGCCGGCCTAGGCGGCGGCCGCCCAGACTCGGCCGGCACCAACCAGGAGGAGAAAAGGGTCATCCCCAATGTCAAACCTAACTCGAAACCCCAGGGCCACTGATTTGTCACGAATACGATGAAGCCATCCAGTCGGCACGCGCCAGTAGTTCATCGTAAGTGATGACCTCAGGCTCCTGGAGCTGCCTCCTATACAGCTCAAACGATTGGATCTTCCCTGGGTGGTGACCGCCGCCTTCACCGACGAATTGGTCGAGCGAACCAACGATCAAGAACGACTTGGGTCGGAGCGCATAGCCATACTGGCCGAGTTGCTCCGTACCGTCAGCGTCCCTCTTATTCAGTCTGTCCCCAAAGTGCTTGACGGCCTCGTGGACTGTGCCGTGAACTTGGGCTACACCACCAGCGACCTCAGATGATGGTGACCAGCAGCCAGATCGGTATTCGCTGTTGGTCAGTAGCCGAGTCCTATGGGTTTTGAACTCGGCAAAGACGAGCGAACTGATGCGACCGGCAGTCTCTAGAAGCGCGTCGACACGCTTCCCTGGGCCGGCAACAGACTGGCCGGCTACGACACGTTCTAGCTTGCTTGGATCAAACGACGTGAGCAGAGTCGTCGACAGCGTTATGCCGAGTATCCATTTGTTAGCCTCAAAGAACTCCTGCCATACAGCTTCAGGCTTCTTGCCTGAGGACTGGGCGACTGCTTGGTCAAAGAACGCGTCGTCTTCCATATACTGGTGGAAAAGCTTGACCTGGGTCCTTCTTCGTTCGAGGGCGATTACGTCCTGTGCGTTCTGATCATTCTCGATCATCTCTCGGAAACTACTGCTGTCCCGTCGATAAGCCCGGTTAAGAGCGTTCGGATCTTCTAGGACTTCGCGGATGAGTGAGTCATCAATTCTAGTGGTCGGACCACCTTCGATTGGCATGTTCTCGACGAGTTTAAAGAAGTCTAGTAGGACCCGCACGTCCGGTGCCTTGAGGTTGAGCAGGGTCTTCGTGACGCTGTTGAATCCAGCGGCCGGCACGCGCTGTATCCAGAGCTCCTTGACGTTGCCGGCCTCCCTCGCTACCAACAGCTTGAACTGGACCCTACCGGCAGGGCTGTCCTTGATAACCCATTCGGTCCCGTCAAACGTGGCGGTCGATTCGACATCGTTGTCGAACACCTTGCAGATGAATCGCGCTGGCTGTCCGAAGTCGGAAGAGTTCTCACGCTTGATCGTGAAAGGCGTAGCGGGGTACGTCCGACCGGGGACTCTGCGCTGCGCCCACTGGGTCTCGTTTGGGTCATCGTCGAACGGATCATCTTCACTAGCTGCCATGTCGCTGCTCCCCTGGTCGAACGGTTGTGACTTGCAGTATGGGTGCGGCCACGGTTTGACAGAGTCTGAAACGACGAGAAGCCTCAACTTGTCAGGGAGCGGTCCCCTGCGTCCTGTTGTCCGCGTCGGACTCGAGCGTACGCAGTATAGCTATCTAATGTTTCGTTAACGGGTTAAACTCGATGGTGTCGAAGCAACTTGCAGAGCAACGGACAGCGCAGCTGGTCGACGTATGGACCATCGCTCAGAGGCTGGCCGCCGTCGAGGCCCACGCCGACGAGTTGCGGGCCATGCTGCACGCCGCCGCCGCAGTGGCGGTCGATCACGGTGCCAAGCAGAAGGTCGTCGCCGATCTGGCCGACCTGACCCCCGGGCGGATCAGTCAGATCGTCGCCGAGCAACACGCGCAGGAGTCGGCCGAAGATGGGATTGACAGCCGCCGGATCCACGAAACCCTTGTTCAGTGGGACAGATACACCGGGGACAGGCTGGTCCAGCTCGCCCAGACGGCGACTGAGAGCGAACGCCTGGACTGGAACCGCAAGTACGAGCTGTGTCACCGGCGACCGGGCAACCTCGGCGCCGCCGCCGCGCCGTACCCCCAAGATCGACCTGCGGAGCTTTCACCCATCACCAACTGGAACAAGGCCGGGCAGCCGTAGGACCCACCTACCTCAGCAAACCGGCAAACGGTGCGATGACAGCGAAAATCAGCTAATAGAACGGCGATCAGCGGCTTGCGCCGTCGAGCGCAACGGATCGCGGCTGGTGGTTTCCTCGAATTTCGGTGCGGGCATGGCGCGTGGGCGCGATCATTGGTCGTGGCCGATCCCACGGAACAACCATCGAAGACGATGCGGCTGCGGTACGCCGGAAGGTGCCGCAGCTGCGCCGTCGCCCTGGCCAAAGGCGACCTGGCGGTCTACGACCCGACCGACCGGAAGGTGCTGTGCCTGCCTTGCGCCGGCGCTGCAGGCCCAGACAACCCCGCACCCGACGGCCAAGCCCTTCGGGACCCAGCTCCAGGGTCCTGGCCCGACGTCGACGATGCCCTCCCGGCACTTCCGGACCGCTCCGCGCAGGGTTCCCTTGTCGATGGCGTCGCCGGCGCCTCGGCCAGACGTGAACACCAGCGGCGGCAGGCCAAGCGCGACGCCGACGTCCGCACCAAGCACCCCCGAATCGGCGGACTGATCCTGGCGCTGACCGACGAGCCGCAGAGCACCCGGGCCTGGCAGCGCGGCGCCGTCGGCGAGGAACGACTCGCCCAGCGCCTGAACCAACTCACCGACAAAGGTGTGCGGCTGCTGCACGACCGGCGGATCCCCGGCACCCGGGCCAACATCGACCATCTCGCCGTCACCGCCAGCGGTGTCCACGTCATCGACGCGAAAAGGTACACCGGCCGGCCGCACCTGCGGGTAGACGGCGGGTTCCTGCGGCCCCGCACCGAAATGCTGATGGTCGGCACCCGCAACTGCACCAAGCTGCTCGATGGTGTGCTTGGGCAGGTGCAACTCGTCTCCACCGCGCTGGCGTCCTGCCCGCAAGCCAAGGACAGCCCGGTCCGGGGCATGCTGTGTTTCATCGACGCCGACTGGCCGCTGATCGCCGGATCGTTCCGGATCGCCCAAATCGATGTCCTGTGGCCAGGAAAGGCAGCCGAGAAACTCACCAGTGGGGGAGCTCTCACTCCCGCCGACATCGACCTCATCCACCACCACCTGGCCGCCGCGTTCCCCCGAGCCTGACCTACCCCCGCGCCGGTCCGCATCAAGCAGTCCCCACAGTGCGCCATCTTTCGGTGCCGCCGCCAGCGACCGCACCGTTGAGCCGCTCGACGGCGACCGCCGACCGAGGCCCTGATGTGTGAACTTGCACGGTAAGTGGCCTAGTTTTTGCAAGCTATCTGGCCGGAATTGGCGACTTATTTGACCGCCAAACCGCCCGCGCGCCCTGTACTCGAACTGGTGTTTGAAAACCGTGCCATTTAGCGTGCAAAGAAGCGGCCAGATAAATCGCCAATTCACACACCATGAACGGTCCCGGCGGATGGTTGATCCAGTTGGGAGAACTATCTGAGGCCATTCCGGTAAGCCATCTGGAGGCCGTTGCCCGCTTACTCGATGGCTACGATCCCGGCTGACGACCTGTAAACCTGGGACCAGGCTAAAATGGTACGCCTGGGAGTCGCGTTCCTAGGTGCCCGAGGGGTACCCCCTCCCGATCCCCAAGCGACGCGATCGAGATCTCGATCGTCGAGTGGCGGGGCGCGCCGTCCGGGCACCATAGGAGTGTCGGTAGCCAAATTATTTGTGGCGAAAGCAAGCCCCAGGTAATTTGGCGATTCACAGCCCGGGCCCGTCAACCCCTCGAAAGCTGACGCTCAAACCGTCTAGCGCCGTTCGCCGACGCCTTGGAGGACTTTGAAGCCCGCGTCGTACAGATGGCCGCTACGCGCGGCACCTCGAATCTTCGTATATGGGAGCCGGCCCGCTTCAGCGCCGTCTGCAAAAGCGATAAGAAGTAACGAAGAGCGATGATGCCGATAGCTGCTAATTTGCGATACTATGCGGTACGTGTCAGAAACTCCAGGGACCTTTTCGACGCCGGGTGGGGGCCTTCCTGCCATGCCACGCGTCGACACACCACGCGACATGGATGCGGTGCTGGCGAAAGGTTCGGTCCTGGCGCTCGGTAACCAGCCGTACCAAGGCGACTTCTTCGTCGCTCCCATCGGCAAGGTTCGCCGCGGTGGGACGCGTGGAGGGACCAATTACAAGTGGACTCGTGAAGGCTGGGCACTTGCCTGGGCTGAGTTTGAAGCCGGCGATCCAGCGGCGGCAGCCGAATATCGCCTGCTCGCAGACAGACGTCAAGAAGCCATCGCCCGCGACGACCTGCGACGGGCGAAAGCAGAGGCTCCGATGATTGCGATGCTCGCTCTGCGCGACACATCCTTCGCGGTTGTACCCAAGTGCGGTTGGATCAATGGATACGGCTTCGGAGGGCTCTCCGAACACGAGGTCACCATATTCTTTCTGCTCGACAGCATCGAGATTGTTCCGACTACCTCAAACCAACCAATTCTTTCGCTACAGCTGACCGACCTCCTGATGATTCACGTAGACGGGCCCGGCTTGGTCACAACAGGTGGCGGCTTCATCGGGGGTGGTGAAGGTCTGACGGGCGCCATCGAGGGCATGGCGATCGCGCGTGTATTGAACGCGTTAACTAGGCGCTCGACCGTTCAAACGTTTATTGAACTCCACGCGCTTGGCAAGCACGCCCTCTGGATTACGGATCAAGTCACGCCTCGGCAGCTGGGTTTGCTGCTGCGACCTGTGCAGGCGCGCCTCCGCGAGGCCCGTATTATGCATGATGAAGTTGCCCTCGACCCGCTGGACCGGTTGGCGAAACTTAGTGCACTGAAAAGCTCCGGCGTCCTGACCGAAGACGAGTACGCCTCTGCGAAGTCGACCATATTGGGCGACCTTGTTTGATCTCAACACCCTGCGTTGGTGCTCGCAGGCGCTGCTGTGGTCATTGCGTCCTTGGTGACTACTGCCGCAGCTGCCTTTGCAGCTGAAGTAACCTTATCGCCCTTGGCTATGGCTGCATCAGCAGCGCTCAGTGCTGACGTAACGTCGGATCGAGCCCGCGGTGGATCCGGTGATGTGCCGGCCGCGACCAGGACTGAGGCGTTGATCCAACTGCGCTGCAGGCCTACGAATTGAGAACCGTCGCTTTCGCGGCGGAAAACTCTCGGTCGGTGAGAGCGCCCGCGCTGTGCAGGGCACTGAGGCGCTCCAGTCGGGAGATTAGTTCTTCTCCAGCCGGTACAGCCGGCGCAGGGGCCGGATGGTGGTGCTGGCGGATGTGAACGAAAGCCGAAGAAAGCGTCCGCCGTACGTCCTCAGGCGTCGTTTGGGTGTGCACGAAGAAGCCCTCGTGTGCGCGGTCGGCGACGGTGATCAAGGTGACGATCGTCGAGTTAGTGGTAAGCGCATTCAAGATTCCTGCGATCGCCATTCCTTCTGCTGCCCCAACCAAGCCGAAGCCACCGCCGGCAAATCCTCCGCCTGAAGTGACCTTTCCTGGCCCAGAGATTTCCAAGGTCAGGCTGTCGCTAAACGGGATTGTGGCGAGGACGCCGACGTTTTCCCGCGCCGGGTGAGAGTAAATCGCAAGGTGGTCTTCGCGGAAGAGGAGGTCGACCTGAGCTCGTTGGGGGATGCCTAAGTAGGCACCGCCAACGAACTCGCACCTCGAGATCAGTACATCGTCATCCGCCAGCGGGACGGTCATAGGCGGGCCGGTGACCCTGTTCCGCTTCGCTGCGAACTCGTCATGGAAGGCGGCTGCGTCGGCTTCGGAACCGAAGGTGATCTCGAAAGTTGCTCCGTAGATCTCCAGAGTGCCGCGCATTGCACCGGTCAGCTGCAACTGGGAGTCCTTGAACCCGCCGGCGGCGAAGTTGCCCATCACGCCGCTCGACGCGAAAGCAACCTCAGAGTTGGAGAACGCTACTGCGGCGGGCTTGCCGTTCCACAGACACGGGGTGACCATCTGGTCTGCCCTGAAGACGGCCAGTCGTTTGATGACCTTGGGATCGAGTGCCGCGTTCTTACGTTCCGGTAGTGCCACGCGGCCCTCACAGTCAGCTGTCGCCCTCAGGGGCGCTGCAGGCCAGTTTAGACATCCCGCGGACGCAACTTGTCCAGTTCAAACCTAACCAGGCCATATATCGCCGTAGTGCTGGTGGTGACAGGTACACGCCTGTGACCCGTCGATTTGTTGGAGCACTGTGTTCAATTATCTTGCCAGCTCACGCCCCGATCCCTGCGGACTTCGTCGACGTCGCCGCCGGGATTCAATGCCGCTTGAGCTCGCGCGGCTTGCTGTCCTACACGGAACATAGGACTCTTATCCGATTCGTTCTGTGTGTACACACGCCCGCGAAAGGTACCAAATAGCGCGAGGAAACAGTACCATTTAAATAGAGGATTCACAGCCCTAACCTGCAGCGATGCGTCGAACGGGGTTGCCCCCCCGCATACTCGCATAGAACCGCCCATTAATTCGATCAGAACCCGCATCTAACGCGACCAGTTACAGGCATACAGGACTGATGCGGGTTGAGTTGAGCGGGCCTTGGTGGGTCACTCTCATCCAATGAACGTTCCTCTTTTTGGCACCCGTGCTGGCGAGATGGCGGCCGAGTTGTACGCCCGAGTCTGGCCTTGTGTCATGCAGGCCGCAGAGGCGGGATCAGACCACCTTGGTCGGGAATAAAGGGGCTGGCCGCCTGCGGGGGGGCGAGGCGGCCAGCGGGCTCGCCCCTGACGCGAGGGGGGTCGCGTGGCTACGGAGAGCCTTCAGGTAGCGGGCACCGCCACGCTACATCCCCGCCGACACCTGCAGCGGTGACTGGTGGCCGAAGCGTTCAGGCGGGGATGGGGTGGGCGCCCAGGATTCGTTCCAGCAGGCTCAACGCCGTCAACGACTCATCATCACCATCTGGTGGCGGTTCGGGCGGCGGCCGGTCGTACCAGTCCGCGGCCGTCGGGGGTGCTGGTCGGTGGCGGTCCGCGATGTGCAGAACCAGTCGGTAGGCCGCCCGTTCGTGTCGGTGACGTACTACTTGCCGGTGGATGGTTTCGGCGACGCCGAGCTGCTCGGCCAACGCGACGAGGCTGGTGGCCGCCACGAGGACCCACCGGCCGCGGCGCTGCGCGGCGAGGTTGAACGCGGCGAGGGTTTCCAGCGCCTCGTACACCGCCGACCGCGACAAACCCACCGATGTGGTGAGCTCGAAACTGGTCAGCGGCCCTTTGGCGTGTTCCAACGCTTCGTACACCAACGCCGCCGGAATGCCCAGCTCCAGGAACACCGGCCGCAGCGCGTGCAGCTTCCCACCTCTCCAATCCCGCCGACCGGCCCGATCGGCGTACCTGGCCGGAACAACCAGTTCGTACAGGTCGCCGTCGACGCCGCGGTTCCCGTCGATCAGCTCGATCAACGCATCCGGTCCGGTCCGCAGCGCCCGCAGGTGGGCGGCGACGGTGGTGTGGTCCACGCCCGCGCCGATGCTCAACGACCGGGTCCCGAAGTGCACATACCGGGAGCCGCTCATCCGGGCCGCCTGCCCGACTGCGCGGAGCACCATCCGCGCGGTCATCCAACCCGCCCTACCCGGATCGTCCAGTTCAGCCAGGGCCATCGCCGACTGCCAGGTCCGCAGAAACCGAGACTCCGATTGGGTGTTTCTGTTCGTTTTCCCGTGGTCGGGTACCCCCCGGTGTGTATCTGGCTCGCTAGTGGGGGATTGGCGGACAAGGATCTGGGTTTGTCGGTGGGCCTTGGCTGCGGTGACCAACGCGACGGCTTTTCTGAAGTCCCCGGCCAGGGCTTGACGGCGGGCGGCGGCGGTGCGGTACCGGGTGTAGAACGCCCGCAAACCGGGCCACCGCCCGGCGTGTAACCGGCCCAGCACGGAGCTCAGGTCGTGGCCGGCCCACACCGCGGCGGTGATCACCGCCTGCCGGGCGTGGGACGGGGTGGGGTAGCGGCCGGTGTCATAGACGCCGGTGGTGGCGATGCGCAGATAGTCAGCGGCCAACTCCCGGACACCACCGCGGCGCGGAACACGCCGCCCGTCGACGCCCTGCAGGTCCGCCGTCGACGACGTGAGGTCGGCTGGCTGGTCAGCGCTGCCAGTCCTTGCTTCGCCGAATACATTGCGTGCTCTGCGTTGGCTAACAGATTTTCCGGGGTCGAGCCGGCGCCCTGCGACGGCAATGCCGATGGTGGCCGAGACGATGAGCTGGTTGCCGGTGATCTGCATCGGCTGACTGATCGCCCCGGTGTTGCCTGGTCCTTCGGGTTCGGAGCCGGACGATCTGAGTGGCCGAATAGCCCATGTTCTTCACGGGCCGGTAGGTACCGGCAAGTACCGCCGTGAGTTCGGCCAGTCGAGAACCGAGCGCCGGGATTTGTGCGGCGCCGCGTCCAGCGTCTTTGGGGAGGTCCTCACAGATGAAGACGAACAGGATCTGGACGCTCCAAGCACGATCTACGCAATGCGTTGGGCGCCGAGGATCCGTTCAAGTATGTCCAGCGCGGTTTCGCCTTCCTCTGGTGGACCCGTCCATGCCCCGCCCGGCGTATGCCCCGTTTCTAGGGGTTGCACGACCCGCAGTGCACGCCGGTACTGGGCCCGCTCAGCCCGGTGCACCTGCAGCCTCGCGGCGATGACGTCCGCGCAACCCAAGGCTTCCGCCAGAACGATCAGACTGGTGGCGGCGATGATGAACCAGCGGCCGGCGCGCTGTTCGACCAGGTTGAACGCGGCCAGGGTATGCAACGCCTCGTACACCGTGGACCTCGCCATCGCGGTTTCGGCGGCCAGATCGAAGCTGGTGGCCCGCCCTTTGGCGTGCTCCAGGGCTTCGTACACGAACGCAGCAGGCAAACCCAGATCCCGAAACACCGGCCGAAGCCCATGGATTTTCCCGGCCCGCCAATCCAACGCCCCCGCTCTCTTGGCGATGGTTTCGGGAATTCGCAGCTCGTATAAGTCTCCCCGTAGGCCTCGGTCACCTTCTACCAGGTAGACCAGCGGCTCCACCTCTTCCCGCAGCATCCGCAGATGTGCCGCGACCGTGGTGTGGTCCAACCCGGACGCGATGTCCAGAGCCCGGGTCCCGAATTCGATGTACCGGCTACCGGCTTTCATGCCCGCCTCACCCAGTGCGCGCAACACCATCCTGATCGCCGGCCCAGTCCGCCCCCGATAACGATCCAGCTCAAGCAAACCGACCGCAGTACGCCACTCCCGCAGGAACTGATATTCCACAGCGGTTGATCGTTGTTGTTGAGTTTGCAGGGCAGTCCTAGTGCCGCGGTGTGTGGAGGGCTCGCTTGTGGGGGATATACGGACAGGACTTACCCCGGTGTCATTCGCCTTGGTTTTTTGCACCCAGGAGACGGCGTTGCGCCAGTCGCCCAGGACCGCCTTGCGGCGGGCGGTGGGGTTGCGGTACCGGGCGTAGAAGGAGGCCAGGCCTGGCCAGGCGCCGCCGTGCAGTCGGCTGAGCACGGCCGGTAGCTCCATGCCGGCCCACACCGCCGCGGCCAGGACGGCCTGCCGAGCGTGGGACGGGGTGGGGTAGCGTGCCGCGTTGTACAGACCGGTCGTCGCGATCCGCAGATAATCCGCGGGCAGATCCCGCGCGCCGCCGCGCCGCGGCAAGAACCCGGCCTCTTCACCCTCCGGTAACTCGCCCACGTCCCGGGTCGACTGGGTGGACCGGACCCCCGCCAACTCCGGGCCAAGAGCCTCGACCAGCGCAGCCCACACCGCCGGCGGGTTCGGCTGCTTCAACACCCCGTACGCGGCCGCCAACGAACCCCGTAGGCGTTGGAAGCCACCCGAGCGGTGCCGGGAACCCGGCGGCCGGATCAACCCGTCCGTCAAACCCAGCATCGGCTGCGGATCCGACGTCGGCGTCCTGGCCGCCAACGCCAACGCCACATCCCGGGCCTCACCGAACGGCACCGCCCGGGCCAACGGCACGTATAGGTGCACCCCACCCGACGGGGACTCGTCCGCGACCAGCCGGCCACCGGCCCGCCGCACCAAATCCTCGACCGCGGCGGCGTCCCGGAGCACCGCCGCCCGGTCCGCCCTCGAAGTGTCCAGATCGACCACCAACAGTCGGGTGTCGCCGCCCGTTGAGTAGATCGGCACCGCCGCCGGCACCACCGGCAACCGATCCGACAGACCGCGGGTGCCCTTCCGCGGATACGCCGACCCACCCGAGGTGGACTCCCGGACGATCGGACGACCGGCCAGCAACGGCGTGAGAGCCCGCCACGCCGCCACCGCATCCGTCAGCTCGCCGGCATCGACGAGCACCGCAGATTCCTGGTGCGGCGTGTCGCCGTCGAAATCATCACCCGGAAAAGGGTGCGCGCTAATGTGAGAGCTGCTCATCCAAGCAGACCTTTCGTATGATTCG
>JAABUV010005961.1_pt1 | contig 13550 bp, 21 predicted proteins | sample 5559971 | NCBI WGS metagenome assembly JAABUV01 (sample SAMN10711881, study PRJNA513362) | rock metagenome | isolation source: Antarctica rocks | place: Antarctica: Victoria Land, Knobhead nord | collected 2015-12-19
CCGGCATGCCTCCCGAGGTAGGCACGGCCGGGTGGGAGCGCGGAGCAGCCCGCGCCCAGCTGCGCGACCCCTGCATGGGCCAAACCCCACTCAGGCCATGCACGGGCGCCGCGCGCGCCGCGCCCGCCGCGCGCGCACCAGAAACTCGGCGGCCGCCGGCACGGCCGCCTGCAGGTAGGCCAGCACGCGCCCGCGCGCGACGCCGTCCGGCGCCCAGCGCCGCGCCGCCGCGCGCGCGGCCGCCAGCGCACGGCGGCCGCCCTCGGCGCCGCCGCCCACTGCAAAGCGCTCAAACACGTCCTCCGCGATCACCAGCTGCACCAGCTCGCCCTTGGCGTGCGTGCCGCCTGCCGCGCAGGCGCGCGGATCGTCTGCTGGGCATGGGCCTCCGCTGGGCATGGGCCGGCTCGATGCGCGCCCGGCGCGTGGCGACGGCGACAGGCAGCGCGTGCGTCGGCCGCGGCTCCGCGACGGTCGGGACCAGGCGAGCTTGGGGGACAGAGCGGCAGCGCCGGCAGAGCACCGCAGGCGAAGAGAGGTGCGCATTGCCTGGCAGCGCCCGTATTTCACAGCACAGGGCGGGTGCAGGGGGACTGCCGCCGCGCCCGCCGCGACCATGGCGCCGAGCCGGTGACTCAGGCTGGGAGAGCGCACTCTGCAGCCGAGCAGGGCGGGCGCACCGCCGGGCAGGCCGAGCGCGGCGGCGGCGCGGCGCAGCAGCGTGGGGTCGCGCGCGGCGAGCGCAAGCGCATCCAGCGCGCCCGCCACGCCCACGACGCCGCCGGCCGCCGCACCGGCCGCAGTCGCGCGGAAGCCGTACAGGCCGCACGCCGCCGCGTGCACCTGCACCCGCCCCCGGCGTCCGTGGGTGCAGGCCAGCGGCGCGCGGGGCCGGGAGAACTGAAGCGCCGCCAGGGCACGCTCGCCGTCTGCTGCGGCAGCACGGCGGAGGCGCGCGCACGTGGCGCGAGCATCCGCGGGCGCACCCGCAGGCCGGCCAGGTGGTCAACGCCCAGCGCAAAGTCGGCCAGGCCAGCCGCCACCGCCATGGCCGCGCCCGCGCCCGTGCCGCTCGCGAGCGCGTGCGGCGCGGCCGGGTTGTGCGCGGCGCCCTCGCGCCCCAGCAGCCTGGCGCTCCCGCGCGTCCCATCAGGGTGCGGTGCATAGACGGGCCCCGGGCTGCCGGGATGCAAACCCGAGCACGACGGTGCGCAGAGCTGCTCCCGGTGAAAGCTGCAGCGACGCGCGAGCGCACGAGGGGGTCGTCCCGCACGTGCCCCCTCTGCGCCCGCTTGCCCTCCAGCCGGTCGCGCAAGGGACGCATGCGTCGCGACCCGCTGGTGCACCTCGACAGTCCCGACAAGGCGACGCAGCGCTCCCCGCACCTCTAGACCGTCCCGCCGCTCCTGCGCTCGCGCGCGACATGCACGGAGCAGCGGCCGCCATGCACCAGGCCCCCACTCGTACACCGAGCATGTGTTAAGCGCCCCGGGGCTGCAGGCTGGCGCGCGCGCGGGCGCGCGCCCCAGGTGCAGCTCCTCTGTCAGCGTGCGCCCGACGGCGCGTGCGCCGGCCGCCACCACGGCGGCCAGCGGGTCCGCGGTGCGCGCCGCCTTGCGCGGCGACTGGTCCGCGCTCGCGTACTGCGCAACCGCGCCGCCGACGTCAAACCTGCGCGCGCGCCGCGCGTTTGAGCGCCGGCGGCTGCATCGCCTGGCGCACTGGCGGCGCCGGCCATGCAGTGGGCCTGCCTGGGCGGCGGGGGTCTGCTGTGTGCGCCACCCGCCGCAACAACCAACCATCTGGGCTTGCGCCGCGCGGTGTCGCCGCCCAAGTTGAACCGTCAGCGTGCACCTCAGCAGCACGTGCTTCCCAGCACCTCCTCTGGGGTCCCACCGTGTGCAGGCAGCGGCCATGGGAAATATGCGGCGGCTGCACAGAAAGCAAGCGTGCGGCTGTCCACACGACGGCACCAGGCATCAGCGGCAGCTCGCACGCCGGTGACAGCACAGCGCACCGCAGGTAAGCGCAAGCGCCGGACAGCTTGCATGCACAGAGATGCAAGCACGCAGCTGCAGCGCCAGCCCGGGGGGCGCACAGGCCGGACAGCACGACAGTCGTGCCGGCCAGCGGCAGCGCGGCCGAATGGTTCGCCCCCGAAGGCGAGGGTGCGGCAGCCCCAGCCGTCAGGCCCCCCGGTACGGACACGGCGGCAACCAGCGCGCCATAGTCCGGCTCCGCCGGCCGCTGCTCACGGCGCCGCCGTCCGCGGACCGCCCGCCACAGCGCAAACACGCCCAGCGCCACAGCAAGCGCAGCGCCGGCTGCAGCCGCGGCGCGCGGTATGCCGCCGCCGGCTGTCCGGGGCGCCTGCTGTTGTTGCGGGGGCGGCGGCGGCGGCGGCGGCGGCGGCGGCGGCGGCGGCAGAGTCAGAGAGTTAGAGTCAGAAACAGCGTCCGCAGGAGAGCCAGCCTCCCCCTCGTCTCCTACCTCGTCATCCACGTCGGTGTCCTGCGGGCAAGCGGAGGGTTGGATGCGGCTCGGGCCGAGCCCGGGCACACGTGGGCGGGGCCGCAAGCGCGCATAAAAAAATGTAGCTAGGCGCAACGCACCTCGTCCTCAAAAGCCGCGCTCAGCACGGACTCCGCCGCGCTGTTGTTGCGTGGCAGCACCAGGTCGCCCTCCGCCTCCTGGCTATGCGCTTTGCCGCCCTCGGCCGCCGCGGCTGCCTCATGCACAGGCGCCTGCTTAACCTGGACGCGCCGCTTCCGCTGGAACTGCAGCGCGCCAGTAGAAAGGAGGTCCATATCGGGCGCGGGAGTGTGCCGCCTAGCGTGGGAATAGGCACAGCGCGAGCTGCCACTAACAGACACAAGGAGGTGGAGGCCTGCCTCCACCTGAAAGCTCAGGCCGAGCGCCGCGATCGGGACGACAAGGCATGAAGGCCCGCCAGGGTCTTTTGTCCTTGGCACGTGCACAAGCTTGAAATAAGCTGTGTGCACAAGCCTATTTGACAACACCTGCCTACAAGGGCAATGCACAATGGAGGACAGCATAGCACAGCAGTGCCGGGGCCCGTGCGGCAAGTCGCCCAGCTCTTGGTGGCCACCCTCGACACAGACCCGGCTGTTAGGCATGCAGGCGAGCGCGCGCTGCACGAGTGCACCGCCCAGGCAGGCTTCGGCCTCGCGCTGGCTCAGGCTGCGCTCTGCAAGGTAACATCCATTTGTCAATGCCTGATGAGACCAGTCTCGACGTGACACGAGCTTGACAGCCGGCGCTCAAGCACACGTGTGGAGCTTTTGCGACGCGTGAGACCGGCATGCGCACACCCGTTACCAGTTAAGCGTGTGCCCGGCGGCGCAGGAGCTTGCCACTGGGCTGAGGCAAATGGCCGCGGTCCTGCTGAAGCACCACATAAAGAGGCACTGGGCGCCAGAGTCCAAGAGCTTCGAGGAGCCCGTGGTGGGCAGCGACGAGAAAGCGGCCATCCGCGCGATGCTGCTGCCTGGGCTGATGGACCCGGCCTCAAAGCTGCGCACCGCCATCGGCATGGCAATCGCCGGTATTGCCAAGTGGTGCGCCGCTCCTCTTATAAGGTCTTTGCTCTGACTCCCGCCGGCCTGGCGAAGCGTGGTGTGTGGGCCACTCCCCTGCAGTGCGCCCGCAGAGTGCTCCATGCTCCCTGTTGCACCAGTGCCAGCGCTATTTTCAAGCCAGGGAAGCCGGCACGCGTGAGGCAAGGAGGCACAGGGTTCCTTGCGGCTGTCTGGCAGTAGCGCCCGGTGAGCCGAGCACTGAGGCAGTGCAGGTACCTGCAAGCCCGCAGCGCCTCGCATGTCCAGCTGATGCACGCCTGTTCTGGTTACTGTATGCATACGGGCACCACATAGGCTGTATCATCAAGGTCCTGCAATGTGTGGTGCCCTCTCAGCAACCCCAGTACCAAAGGGGCCTGCGCGCTGTGCATGCATGTCGTTGTTTCGCTGATTGTCCAGCGGCGGATGGGTCGCACACTGCACGCGGAAAGTACACACAGTAACATGCCCGAGGTAGCGCAGGGGGCAGGCGGCTGCCCCAAACCCGCGTCATGCTTTGGCCGCAGGGACGTGCCGGACGAGTGGCCCGAGCTGCTGGGCGCCCTGGTGGGCGCGATCGCCGGCGCGCGCGACGGCGCGCTGGTCGCCGGCGCGGTGCGCTGCCTGGCGCTGTTCGTGGACGAGCTGGGCGACGAGCAGGTCCACCAGGTGCCGCCCGCCTGCCGCGCTGCCGCGCTCCTGCGATGCCCCATGCGCGCCCCATGCTGAGCTGCCATGCGCGGACCTGACCAGCGGCGGGACATAAGCACGCCTGCCGCGTGCCAGAGTTGCGCACCAGCTGTTGCGGCGGCGTCACTTGCCGTTGCAGTTTGCTGGGTGTCTGCTGCCGGTTGCTGTTTGTCTGGGCGACAAGCACCTGCTTGGATGGTGCTGTGTCGCAAGATGCCTACCATTCCAGCCCCTTTCCAAGCCATGTCAAGAGCCTGGTGTGGGCGGCGGTGGGGCGGCCGTGCAGGTGGCGGCCACGCTGCTGCCCGCGCTGCTGCCGGTCGTGGCGCGGCCGGAGGCCGGCGGCGCGCCCGCGCACGCGCCCGGCGTGCGGCGGCGCGCGCTCGCGATTGTGCACTGCGCGATCGCCATGCTGGCCGACACGCTCGGGGACGACGCGCGCGCCGCCGCGGCGCTCGCGCCGCTGCTCGCGCCCTGGTTCCCGGCGCTGGAGGCCGCGCTGCGCGCGCCCACCGGCGCGCACGTGCGCGCACCCCCGCTCCCCCGCTCGCACTTTTGCGCGCCCCTCGCTCGCGGCCCCTCTCGCGCCCCCGCACGCGCCCCCGCTCGCGCCCCCGCTCGCGCCCCCGCTCGCGCCCCCGTGCAGCCCGCTGCGCGCCTGCGCCGCCGCGCGCCCAGCGGGAGGCGCCCCGCGCAGGACGTGGGCGACTGGGGCGTGAAGCTGGAGGCGCTGCGGCTGCTGCTGGCGCTGGCGGCCGGCTTCCGGCGCGTGCTGCAGCCGCACCTGCCCGGCGTGCTGGCCGCGGCCTGGGCGCTGCTCGCCTCCTGCTGGCCCGCCTACCAGCGCGCCGTCCTGGACGGCGCCGAGGAGCTCGACGAGGCGGTGCGCGCGCGCGGCCGCGCGCGCGCCAGCGGGGTTGCTCTGCGGTCGAGCGGTCATGGCTGTACGGTGTCATCAGTCCAGTACCATCTGTCCCTGGTTTGCATCTCGGTGACAGACTCAGGCAGCAGAGGCGTTGCTGTGACAGAGACAGCGCTCCTCCCAGGCGGCGGACGGAGCCGCTTGCGCTCCCTGCACCAGCGAGGGAGGCAGGGCTCATCGGCGGGAGGGCCCCGCCGTGCGCGCAGGCAAGTCGCGCATGAGAGGGGGCGATTTGGGCGGATGTAGGTTGGCCGCTAAACTTGCGGCCACATTGCCGGCAATCATATGGCGTGTATGTTCTACAAGCTGCCGCGCGGCGCAGGCGGACTCGGACGGCGACACCGTGGACCTGGAGACGCTGGTGGCGCAGCTGCTTGAGTTCCTGCTGACCGTCGCGGGCAGCGCGCGCATGGCGCCGTGCCTGGCGCCGAGCGTGCCCGAGCTCATGCGCGCGACGCTGGGCGCGCCGCCCCGCCGGCGCCGCCGCTCCTTGCATGCAGGAGAAGACGAGAGGGTTGCATGCGTGGCATCGTGCCACATACGGGGTGCGCTGACGGGCGGGCAGGCGCGCCCCGGCCGCTGACAAGACGCGCGGCGCGCCGACAGGGTACATGGAGATGACGGCCCGGCAGGCGCGCGAGTGGGCGACGGACGTGAACCAGTACGTCGGCGACGACGAGGAGGTGCTGCTCCCGTGACAGCTGACCGCAGCGAGCGGCCTGCGCCCCTGTGCACCCTGCGCGCCCCTCTGGAGCCGGGCCGCAACAGACTCGGTACTCGGCAAGAAGAGGGGGCGGGCAGTGCCCGCACGCTCTCACATGTCCAAAGGCCCTCCAGGTGTCCGCCGCATGCATGCGCCGCGCTGCGCATCTGCGCTCGGCGCCGCCGCTGCCAGCCACCCGCAGCGTCGTTGTATCGTCACCCGGCTCCGCAGGCGTCATGCTGGGTGTGGATTGGGGTTAAGATAAGGCTACCAACCCTGCCGTAATACCGCACACCCATGCAGGACGCGTTCAGCGCGCGCACGAGCGGCGCGCTGCTGCTGGAAGCGCTGCTGGAGTCCGCGGACGGCGCCGCGGCCTGCCTGCAGGCCGCCGTCGCCGCGTCGTTTGAGCGCGCTGCGGCAGCCAAGGCGCGCAGACACTCGGCCGCACACCGCCTCCGGCACCCTCATGGTGCAATGGAGCGCAGCCTGCGTCTCGGCAGGCCGCTGCCGGCCAAGCGCATCGAGCAGCCTGGCTCGTGCGTGCAGTGGGCAAACGGCGACACCGTGTACATCCGCAAGGCGCAGCTGTGCACTCCCTAGCCTGGAGCTGTGCTGCATGCGGCGGGTGGCGCGGGGTCAGAGGGCCGCACAGGCGCAGGGTTTCTGGTGCCTGTGGCGTGCACATCACACGGGCGCGCGCCGCAGGCGGCGGGCGACGCGGCCTGGTGGCGGCCGCGCGAGGCGGCGCTGCTGGCGGTGGGCGCGTGCGGCGAGCCGCTGCTGGCGCGCGCGGGCGCCGGCTTCGACCTGGCCGGCCTGCTGCGCAGCGCGGCGGATGATTTGGGGGCGCGCGGCGCCGGCGCGCCGCCGTTCCTGGCTGGGCGCGCGCTGTGGCTGGCGGCGCGGTGCGCGGGGCCCTGCGCGCGCCGCGCTGGCTCGCGCAGACCGATGCATGCGATGGGGGCTCTGTCTAAGTATATCCTGGGGTACGAGGGGTGGCCATGAGCTGCGTGGCGCTCGCCTGCCATCGTTGTCCATGCGTGCACTGCCGGGGACGCGGGCGATCGCCTGGCCAGCTGGCGATGCGGCTGGCTCGCCCCGCAGGTGCCCGCTGCGCCTTGCCACCTCACTGACACCCGGCCATGAGCTGCTTGGACAGCCTGCGTGGGTGGGTGTCAAGGCGGGCAGCGGCGTGCCGCAGGCTGGCGCCGGTGGTGAGGGGCGAGCGCGCGGGCGCATTCCTGACGGCAGCAGCAGCCGGCGTGGGCGCCGGCAACGCGCCGCCCCTGCAGGTGCGGCCGCTTGACAAGGCCGGGCGCGGGCGCGCGCGCTGTCATGCGCGCCCTCACAAACAGACAGGCCCCTGCAGGCAGCGAGCTCTGTCGCGCAGAGTGCGTGCGGGCAACCGTCATAGCGGCGATTATGGCAAGTTTGCCCCAGCTTGAAGCTTGACGGCGGCTGAAAGAGCTGCGTGGGGCATGTTCACGGCTCGAACGCAACCTGCGCGCCTGCAGGCAAGCGCCTTCATCCCCCGAACCGCCGCCGGGCGCGAGCCGCGCAGGTCGGCGCATGCCGCGCGCTGGCCGCGCTGTGCCCGAGCGCGCCCGCGGCGGCGCTGCAGGCCGTCCTGCCGCACGTCTACCAGAGTGCGGCCCAGACAGCTCCGGGCCTCCCACCACTGCTGGGGGGTTTCCATGTTTTGGTGGTCGAGTGCATGTGCCTACCAACCAGCAGAGCTTGCAAACCCAGGTAGCGCGGTCGATCCGCGTGCTTGGTGGAACCCATTGCACACTCGTGCGACGCGGCAGCTCGCACTTGCCTCACTGAGTGATCACTCAGGAGTGCAACCAGACCCCATCTCGCGTGCCTGCAGCAGGCGTGCGCCATGGACAGCTTGTGCATGAGCTGCAGTGACCGCAAAGGCTGCCTTCAAGGCTGGAAAGTGGCCGCCGCGTCCGCAGGCCTGCTCGCGCTGCTGGGCACGCTCACCGAGGACGCGCTGCACCTGGTGCTGGAGACGCTAGCGTCCGTGGTGCGCGCGGACGCCGGCGCAGCCGCGGCGTGGGCGCAGGCGACGGCTGGCGCGGTGCTGCGCGTCTGGGCGGTGCGTCCTGTTGAGCACGCCTGTGAGCTGCACCAGGGGGATACAATGGCCAACAATTAATGGTCGTTGGCACACACAGACCAGGCCGGACACGGGGAGCTCCCACCAAAGCTGATGCAGCATGTGCACTCGCCTGACAGGTACCACAGTTATCACGTCAACAGACAGGGTGCTACATGCCTGATCTGGTATGTCTGTGTAATTCATGAACAACATGAGAGCACCGAAGCAGGTACGATTGGGGAGCGTGCTTGGGATGCCCGTAAGAAGGGGGCATCCTGTCCCGTGCCCGGGGGCCAGGGTGCACCACGTGCTGGACGGCGTGAGGCTGGGCTCTGACACTCCTTGGACCCTGCAGAACACGGCGAACGACCCATTGACAACGATGGACGCAGTCGAGGTGCTGGAGTCGCTGGCGCGGGTGCCGGCCGCGCTGTCGCAGCTGCTGGTGAGCGCGCCTCCAACCTCGCAGTGCCTGCCCCGGGACGCCGTCGCTGCCTCCGCTTGCCTGTGAACGCCGCATGCGCATGTGCTCTTCTGCTTCACCTGTGCGCAGCTGTCTGTTTGCCACTTTGCGTCTCCCTGTGGTTGGCCCCACCGCACTGCCCTCGGAATCTGGGAGGGTGCCGGCCACATGCTGGGCAGGCCTGCAGGCGCGGGCGCGCGCCCCTGCGCCCCGTCCCTGTCCCCGCATGTGGTCGCCCTCTGTGTACGCCTGCTATGCTGCCACCGCTCTGCCGACCATGGGCGCCCTGCGGCGGGCAGGGCTGTGTGGTGCCGCACCTGGTCACGGTGGTGAGCGCGCCGGAGGCCGCGGGCAGCGCTATGGTGGGCGGCGCGCTGGACCTGGCGGCCGCGCTGCTGCAGCGCGCCAGCGCGGCGCAGGCGCGCCCCGCCGCTGGAACTTTAGCGGGGAATCAGAGGATGCGGGTTGGGTGGAGACTTGGGGTGGGCTCGAGCCAGCCTGCGCGCGTCTTCGTTGACATGGCCAGCTGGAAGTGGCCAGCTGGAGAGCCCCGCGAGTCGACAGGGCGCGTCCCTCCCCGCATCGCCCTGCGCGGCGCTGAGCGGCGCCGCGCGGCTGCGGCGCACAAAGGCGCGAGGGCCTGCGGGGGGCTGCCTGCCTCAGGCCTGGGGTCTGCGCCAACGTGGAGTGCTTCGGCCTCCTCAGCGCCCGGGCAGTGCGGCCCCAAGCGCCAGGCCCGCACGGCGCTTGCTCGTGCTTCCCCTTGCGCGCACCCACTGCCAGACATGCGCGCCCTCAAGGTGACGCGTACCACCGTGCGTGAGTCTCTGGAGGCGCAGGCAGCGGCGCTCGGGGGAGCGATGACGCCTGGCGCCCTGGCGCTGCTGCGCGCCAGCGACGACGCGGCGGTCCTGCAGGGCGCGTCGGAGTACTTCCGGTGCGCATGACCGCCGCCCAGACCGCATGCAAAGCACGCTGCTCGCGCGGCGTTGCAGGCCGCGCCCACGGGGCGCGCCACACGTGGCAGCGGCATGCGCGTCTCGCTGCGCCCCTGGATGGGAGGATCATGCCGGTGAGTTTAGCAGGGAGTGCAGAGTCCAGAGACAGAGCTGGCGTGCCTCAAAGTCGTAGCCGCACCCACGTCACTGGCCGGCGCACGCGCTGCCAGGCTGCTCATCCGCGCGGGCGGCGTAGCGGCCCTGGCCGGCGCGGGGGCGTCAGCGGAGGATGCGCTGCGCGGCCTGCTGGCAGCGCTGGCGCGCCTGCTCGCGCCTGGTCTGCCCGACTCCGCGGCCATAGGTGCCGCACCGGTGCGCACCCCGTCCTGATTTTTAAATCTGTCTCACACCGCGCTCAGCCCGCGCGCCCGGCGCGAGCCGGCCCGGCTGCGCCCGCAGGCACGGTGCTCGTGACCTGCTGTGCATGCCATGGCGTGCATGCCCAATCGCTCAGCCCTGAAGCATGCGCCTTGTGAGCAGGCCCACGCTGCAGCTCACTGTCTGTATCCATAGGGCACTGCAAGGCCCTGGCCTGCGCGCCAGGTGTTGGGCGCGCTGCTGCGCAAGGCGCCCGACGCGCTGGCGCCCGCGCTGACGCCGCTGCTGGGCGCCGCGGCCGCGCGGCTGGCGGCCGCCGAGAGCCCGCAGCTGATCGCGGAGCTGGTGGCGCTGCTGGCCGCGCTGGCACACGCCGACGCGCCCCGCCTGCTCGACTTCCTGGCCGCCGCGCATGTGCCCGGTGCGCACGCGCCCCCGGCCCGGCTGAGCGCCTGCGCGCCCCTGCGCTCAGCCGGTCTTACGATGCGGTGCTTGCGCCTGGGTTCCTGGCAGTGCGGGACCTGCTCAATCTTTTAACCCAGCTTGCTGCAGTCATTCTTTTGCACCGTGGGCTCCGAGCTGCTGCATGCATGGCGCCCGCACGGCGCCCAGGCCTTCCGCATGCACTCGCCGGGCGCGGCCGCGCCGCCAAGCAGATCGGTGCGTGACAGCCGCCGGGACGCCCCGCGGGCGCCGGCCCCCGGGCCTGACGGCCGGCGGCGCGCCCGCAGGCGGCGGCAGCGCGCTGGAGGCCGTGCTGCGCGTGTGGATGGAGCGCCAGGGCGAGCTGCGCGGGCACTTTGAGATCAAGCTGGCGGCCACGGCGCTGCTGCGCCTGCTCGCCACGCGCCACCCTGCGCTCTCGCGCGTGCAGGCGCGTACACCGCCACGCGCGCGCGCAGGCGCATCGCCGCTGCATGTGGGCTGCAGCCTGAAGCAAGCTCCAACCCCGCTCGGCGGTCTATAGGTAGGGCAGTCTCTGTGTACGGCCGGCTGGCGATGACATGCGGGGGGCGCCCGCCCGCAGGTGAAGGGCCGGCGGCTGGACACGGAAGGCGGCATCCGCACGCGCGCGCGCGCGCGCGAGCAGGCGGAGCGCTGGCACATGGTGCCCGCGCCCGCGCGCATCCTCACGCTGCTGGCCGACACGCTGCTGGAGGCGCGCGAGGGTGCGCCGCGCTGCAACCGCGGCTGTCGCTTGCTGGGGGGTGTCCATGGCGGCGCCGCTGCAGGCGCCCGCTGTTTCACTTTCTAGCGTTCATGCTGTGACGGCTCACCTAGCCCTGAGGCTGCTGCGGGTGTGCACAGGCGCCCGCACACCGCCCCTGAGGCGCCACAGCACCCTGGTGACAGAGGCAGTCACGGGTGAGGGTTTGCACGCCGCAGCTAGACGCGGCGGCGGCGGCGGCGGCGGCTGCTGCGAGGAGGGCGACAGCAGCGGCTGGGAGGACGCCAGCGAGGCCGACAGCGACGCGTCTACGGACGACGCGCATCGCGCGCACGCGGCGCCCTGCGAGCACTGGGGCGCTGACAGCGACGCGCCCGCGGACGACCCGGATCAGGTAGCTCATATTGTTAACCTGCCTTCTGACCTAGCCATTCGCCGCACCGAATGTCATGGGCACTCTGCACATGGCACTACCCGCACGCGAGCAGCCGGGTCCTTTCCTGCTCACACCTCGATCTCACTCTGCCCTGCAGCGCATGCGTACTTTGTTCGCGGCTGCGACCTGGCGCGCCCGCCTGCATGTGGCCTGCAGCAGGTGGCAGACAGCAATACAAGCGGCAGCCGCCTCGCTGCGCCCGCGGCCCTTCCAGGCCACCAGGCCGGCGCCAAGCGGCGTGGCCAGCGGCACCGCTAGCGGCACACGGGCCCCGCCGGTGCGTGCGCTGAGGCAGCCGCATGGCGCAGGTGGCCGACCCGATCTACCAGCTGGACCTGGCAGCGCACGTGGGCGAGCAGCTGCGCGCGCTGGCGGCAGCCGCGCCGGCCGAGTTTGCAGCCACGGCCGCTGAGCTGAACGCCGAGCAGCGCGTCGCCGTGCAGGCCTGCTTCTGCTGAGCGGCCGTCGCTCAGTGCGACGGCTGAAGGTACTGTGGGGCGCCGCTGCGGCTGGCCCGCAGGGACAGGAACGCGCTGTAGCGTACGGCAAGGCAGTGACAGACAGATGACTCATTTGTACCAATGTGACGCCAGGACGTGCACAAGACCGTGCCATGCTGTTAACCAATCATGTTGCCAACCACAGTCCTACGCCCAGATTCGGCCATCGCTACAACATAATGCATGCGAGGATAACGAAAGCTACAGTGCAGACACATGGGCTGGCCTTGCGGCCGCGCGCAGTCTTTCGCTCAGAGGGCGCCCGCAGCCTTGAGCATCGGCTCCAGCTGCCCCCTCTGGTGCAGGGTCATGATGCCCGGGCCATCGTTGCAGCCGCCCACCGGCTGGCGGTCGATGAATATGTTGGGCATCGACGTGCGCTCGGTTATCTGCAGCGCCGCCGCCACCGCGTCAGTGCAGTGCTATGCGCGTCCGAGGCGCCGAAGCGGAATGCCACAGCAGAGGCCAGCAGGACCACCGCCGTGCCGCTTCGTCCGGCTGTCGCTAGCTGTGCCGCCGACCAGTGCACTCGGGCCGCACCCGGGCCAGTTCGCAGCGCAGCGCGGAGCCCTCCGAGCCCATCTGGTCCAGCTCGACGGCGGTGAAGTCTGTGCCCAGGTCGCGCAGCAGCGCCTTAGCCTTCTTGCAGAAGGGGCACGCCGTCCAGCTGAAGACCACCACCTGCAAGCGCACGTCGCGCCTTTGAGCTGCCGGTGACAGCCGTCCACTTGGCCAAGTCAGCCCGTGACGTGGTGTGCAAGTCAGCACGGACTGTGAGTGTCTAAGATGTCCCGGTTGCCGCTGGCCGCGCACCTTGTGGTCGTTGATGTACGACTCCAGCCTCGCCGCCACAGCTTTCTCGTCGTAGTCACCGGCTTGCGCCTTGGCTATCGCCTGTTTTACTGAGTTCGCTGGCGAGTTTTTCACGGCAACAGAGAGCCAGTTGACGGCGCGCGACACAAGACCGTCGTCGCTCTTCGCTTCGGCCCGGGCGCGCACGGCCAGTGCGCGCCCAGCGCAGCAGCGGCGGGCGGCTTGCACACGCGCGCATGGCGTGCACGGCAGCCGTGCTGTCAGCGACACTTGCGCAGCGAGAGCCATGACAGCGCGCTTCGTTACGTCCACAGGACTGAGCTGTTGATGTTAAAAGACCACCGACTCGGCGAGATCGGGAATGATGCAGAGGTGGCTGTGCACAGCAGAGGATGTTACTGATGAGCCAGAGTAGATGCATCTAAACAGAATTCACTAGGGGACCCTTCTCCTGCAAGCGCACTGAGTGCGCGGTGGGCCCGGCGCCTGGACTTGCGCGCAGCCTGCCGGCTGCCTCTCACCGCTCGTGCCTGGCTGCCCGCCATGGCGCGAGAAGTGCAGGCGCTGGCACTGGCACTGGGTGAAGCTTTCGCAGCCAGCAGCGTGCCTGAGAGCCTCAGGGCAGAAATGCGGCTGCACCTGGCCTCGGCAGAAAGTGTGAGGTACGTTGAGTCCGAGCTTCCCGGTCATGCATGGGGTTTGTTTCTTGCGCTGCCGACCACAGAGTTTGTTTGCTGCAATGTGCAGGCTGTATTGCTCAATTATATCAAGGTTTGCCAGGACGTAGTGCCGTGACATAGCGCATGCCCTGAAGATGCACCTGTCCGCGCTGGCAGGCTGGCGGCAAGGGT
>JAABUV010005962.1_pt1 | contig 13550 bp, 10 predicted proteins | sample 5559971 | NCBI WGS metagenome assembly JAABUV01 (sample SAMN10711881, study PRJNA513362) | rock metagenome | isolation source: Antarctica rocks | place: Antarctica: Victoria Land, Knobhead nord | collected 2015-12-19
GTCTCTGAACATTACATAAATAGAAGCTTTTGTATCAATCTTCTTCTGTATTCTTAATATTCAGTTATAGCTATCTCTAAAGATCAAGCACTATTCAACCCTGACTTTCGCTGATTGACTCATCTAGGCACGATTCTGACACTTTTCTTGAACAATCAATAAATGAAAGAAATTTATCAAATTAAGTCTTTTCTTGAAATGTTAATAATGAAAATGTTGTTAAAAGCAAAAGAAGCTTCTGAAAAGAAAGCTTTCAAGAAAATGAATCATGAGTTTAAACAATTTAACTTTGCGTGATCTTTAGATTTGTATCTGATGCACACTCTTTCATTGATTCTGCAATATTTTTTCTTTTGAAAGACTGTTTTTCTCAATTTTGATTCTTGTTGCTCTTGTTAATTATTAAAGTATTCTTCTTTTTCTTGATTATTGATTCTTTGCAAAAAACTTTGCGAACTTTTCTTGTATGATCAATTTTCAAAAAATGAGTTCATTTTCAACTATCAATTCTGCTGAACATAGTTTAAAGTATATTGCATATTAATGTACTTCATCAATTCTTGACAGAACATCTTACTTCATTAAATGAAAGTTAGTATGATTAGCTTGATCTTGTTTGAAAAAAGTAGTTCATTCAGAAATCTGAACAATAGCACTTTCTTAAACTTCATGATTTTGACATGATTTTGAAAATGTATCTTGTTGAGTTTCAAAAAGAATAATACATATGTTTGATTGCTTCTTTTTATAATGATATTTCATAGATCATCTGCTCAATTCTGAAGTGACTTCACGTCAAGCAAGCATTGCTGAAGAGTCTCAAGAAACTTCGCTCATGTGATTCTAATTTTTTTTTCAACAGTCTTCTCAATCTGTTGAAGATAGTGTGTCATCATGATCTTTATATATTTTATGATATAATTAAGCTTGTCATTGTCTTTGATGTAGTTCATCTTAATGAAGTTCAACTTTAGTTTTCTGAGAAATAACTTCAGATTCTCATTAATGATGAATTTAAACTTCTTCTCTTTTAAGAACTTATTTGAGAAAATAATCTTAAAGATGATCATTTTCTTTTTAGAAGAATCATCATTAATAAAAAAAATCTCTATGACTTTAATGATGATTCTTTTGCAAAACTTTGATTTGAGATGATCAAATGCACGACTTCATTATGTTAAAAAGTAATTAAAGTTCAACATGCAAGATGCTTGATTCAGATCTTTTAATAAAATGATGTTTTCAATAAACAACATTTTACATTGAATGCACATCTTTAAATAATTTTGTTGTCTTTGCAAAATCTTCATGTCATTGATAACATTCTGAATTTCATTGAAGATGATGAATGAAAATTCATGCTCAACAACTTTCATTCTTATCTGAAGCAACATATGTTATCTTTTTTTTTTACATTAATGTGAATACTTCTGATGTCTTTGTTTAATGTTGCACAACAATGAGTCTTTAATAAATTCTTTAAATCAACGTTTGCAAAATCAGAAAATGATTGAGTTGATGAAATTATCATATCAATGATGATTGCTTGATACTACATAAAACTCTTCATCAAGTTCAATTAAAACTTCTCTTTATTATTACAAGAGATTTGATCAAGCAAAGTGAATGCAAACTTTGTGAAAATGATGAAAGTAAACGAAACAATGCTCTTGAAAAACATGTGAATATTGCTTTCAAGAAATGAGATCATGACATCAAGAGAAATTGTATCTTGATCATGATGCTTGAAGAATACATTTACGATGTCAATGATAATGATTGCTTAAATCAGAGATGCAGAAGTCTTAAGAATGAAAAGAAATTAAGATTTGTTATGAAAATTAAGTGTCATATTCGAAGAATTGCTGTTTAAGTTAATGATTTTTTTTGATCATATGAATTATCATTTTTGCAATAAAGTAGAGTGTTAAAATTGTGAGTAGCTCGAGAAATATGCAGTTACACTAAAGAATATGCACGTAAATAATACGATCAAATTTGATAGTAACTTAGTAATATCTATTCATATAGAAAGTTAACATTAAACTATGAAATACAGAAGTGAACTCTTCTTTATATACTCAGAAGACTAAGCTCAAGCATCATTGATGAAATCAGCGAAATTACATGTGATTCATGCAAAATTTCTTGAAGATCATATGTGACTTGAATTCTTATCATTGATGAAACATTGAGATTTGTATGTGACTTGAATTCTTGTAGACTCAGAGTCTTTGAGAATCAATGATAGAAATTCTCGTAGATTCAATGCTTCTGAGAATCAACAGTAAAGTTTCTCGTAGACTTAGTATCTCAATTCTCATAGACTCAGATTTTTATTTGAGAACTCAATGATAGCGTTGAAGAATAATTCTCATGTTTATTCTTTATTCTTTGAAGAACTCTGATTCTCATAGATTTGAGTTTTGACAATGAGATACATTTCTGAATCAGTATTAAAAATTCAACAGTAATATCAAAATAAAATAAAACTTTTCAGCATTCAACATGTGATTCAGTCAGTCTAAAAATCACAAGCATATCATTCAAGTAAAACAAGTGACTTCAAAGAAGAATCACTCAACTATTTATCTGTCATATTGATGCATTTATCACAATGACAAGAAGTGCTGACTTATCAAAGATTTCTTTAAACTACAGTCAATGAAGACACAGTGAGCACTGATTGCAAAGACTTAAACATTGCTTTGCGAGTTACATGCACTCATCACATTCATAAGAATAAACAACAAGTATGTTGATTTACTGCATCTTTTTGATTGCTTTAACTATCAATTTAACTCGAAGAATCACTTTGAAGTGCAAATCAATGATGACAAGTGAACTATTATTATTCTTGTCAAATCATTTATTTTCTTTAATACAACAAATGTGAGCATAACTCTTCATCACTCTCTCATCAAAACAGATTGAAGCTTGATCAAGTTGAAGTTAACATTCAATCTTCGCGAGCATAAGCAACAAAATGATGATAAATAAGTACTTCAGTATTGTCTTTTCAATGCATCAAACATGATTTCAATTCATTCAATCATGTCTGACAAGCTCAACAGAATCAAAATAGCGACAATCAGAATTTTTAATTCTGCTCATATTGATGAGAAATATTATGAATACAACAATCACTTTCATAATATTATACTGAGTCAGAATCTTCATATCAAATTTACATCAATTCTCTTTGAAAACTTGAATCTCTTGACTACTTTTGCTGAGTGAAATATCAAGCTGAATAAGTTTCAAATGTTGATTATGCAATATCTTCAGAATCTTTTTAATGATTTTGATCTTATCAAGAAATTCTTTGAGATTGAAAAGACATTGATGAATGTTGTTATCACAATGTTACTTTTAAAGCTAAGTAAGAAAGTCAAAATGCTGAGTTCATTCAATAATACAGCTGATACATTTATTCTCAAATTGAATAAACAGCTTCAATGATTGAAAAACAAAGACATCATTCTAATAAATAAGAAGATCATTTATTTTCACTCGCAGTTCACTGAACATCAGATAGTCACTCAAGACAGTCATGCATCTTACTCAGTAAACAACAATCTTACTTAATGATGATAAAATATCTTTTACAAGTTATTTGATATCTTTTATGATCAGCTGACACATCAAATTATTGATCAAAGCAAGAAAACTTTACATGACATTAGAAATCATTGATACAAATTGCATCAAATCAGTCTTGATACTCTGCTTTCAAAAGTTATGAGTTTAAGCAATCATTTGATGAATAAGACGTAATCTCAGAATCAACAGAGTAAACAGAATGATAAGCAGCATAAGATACAAGATTCTTCAATTGTACAAATCAATAATGAAGAAGTTAATATGACTTATGAAGATTTTAAGAGTGACGAAAATTCATTCAATATGAATTACGAAAATCTTAATTCTCATGTCACACGTCAACTCTTGAAGCGAGATCACGAATTCAAACATCATATGCTTCAGAGAATTATTAATGTCAAGCTCAATAGAATAAATAATGAGACTGAGTGTAACGTTGTTATTAAGACTTTCTGCTTGTACTTTTAAAAAATCAAGATGAGAGAAATTCTTGACATGAAAGATCAAGAATTCTTTCAGCGCATCAAGATTAAGTTAAGTATGAATATTCTTGAGCATGACGTAAGTGTTGTTGTCTGCACGCTAATCAACTTCGACATTACTATGCTAAAAAAATTCAAAGAAGATCATACTGTCATTCAGAAAGTTATGAAAGTTGAGAATGCAAAGATCTTTATTGCTATGACTCACAGCAACAATTCGATGCATATGTTTAATGATGATGAGCAACTTCAATTGATGAAAGAAGACATCAAGAATAATTGCTTTACGCATTACATAAACAAAAGTTTATTTGAACATCTGATTATGCTTAAATACTCTCATATGCTTCTCACTGAACAGTATCGTGCAATTCTTATCATAGATGACATTGTATTCACTATCTGATACAAAGCTCAAATGCAGTTCTCAATCAACTCTTTACTTTGACTCAATATGATTATCACAATCATTGTATTGAAGAGCTTTTGCAAAATGAAACAATCATTGACATTTCTCAACATCAATGAAATCGATATAAAAGTCAATGCATCTCAGTTCAAGCAGAATGAGATTAAAGTCATTGTAGCAATCGAGTTAATCAAGATCTACGCTGAAGTCGAGATATTTATCAAGAACATCATCATTCTCATAAAATATACTGCATAAGTTCAACTATTGAAGAGAAGCTTAGTTTTAAACTCGAAAGTTTAAAATGTTGAAGCATACATGATTGATTCTTTTTAAGATGAAGAAGCTTCTGTCATCATTTTATGTATGATAAAAATCTAGAAACTTGACTTCATGTCTCAATTCAATTGTCTTCTGACTGTCTGTAATCATGCTTGCGACTTGTTTATTGTATTATGTAACTATGATAAATTTCAGCATGATTATGCTTATAATTTACACATGATACAACATGTTCAAAATCTGTTCTCAATTAATGAAGTCTATGAGAAATACTTTAGTTAACAAGAATTCATTGATTTCATGAAAACAGAGCATCAATTTCAAGAGCAAGAATCACAATGAAATGAGAACAAAGCTTGATACATGAGCGAAGATCAAGCAATAAACTTCTCAGAAAAGCAAGAACATTATCAGAATGCAAGTGAAGATCAAGTAACAAATCTTTCAGAAGAGTAAGAGCATCATCAGAACATAAGCGAAGATCAAGTAACAAATTCTGCAAAAGAGCAAAAGCATCATTGAAATGCAAGCGAAGCTTCTGCAACATATTTTGCAAAAAAGTAAGCATTGCAAGAAAATAAATCTGATTAAGAGACAGTATTCATTGATTGATAAACATGTTTCACAGAAGACAACATTCTTTTTCAATGTTTAAATTCTTTGTCTGCTGCTAGTTTAAGTTTGTCAAAGAGATTGAAATACTGATTATTGTATAATACATACTGAAATATAAATATAACAACTTGCATATACAATACACTTCAATCAACAATAAACTAGCTTAGTCTTTAAGCTGTTATGCGCATCATGTGAATGCAAATCTTCAACGTAAGTTTTAAGTAAATTTATTATGTTTTAACTTTTACAATATCACATTCATTGCATGTAATATAACTTAATCTTTCATTTATCTGCTTATCATACTCGATGTGAGTCTTTCAATTTGTTCTCATAATCACATAAAATCATGATTTAGCATCATATGTTTCTTTCAACGAGCATCATCATCAAGATCAAGATATGTTCATTGAACTTAATCTTAATTAATTGAATCTGTATATTTAACATCAGTTGAGTACACGTCTAGTTTATCACGTCAACTCATCTCATATAGTTGAATAACAGCATCAGTATTTCATTATTATTATTTATTTTATCAAACTGATTTTATTGACTCATCATAATGACTAGCTTACGTTTCAAAAAGAATATTACTATCAAATATCAGAATTCTCAACTTGATGATGAGTGTTCAACTTTCAGAAACATGATAAAGATTCTTAAAATTTTAAACATTGATAAATATCAGTTAAAGAACTTAACAAATTAAGCTGAGCAATGAACTGAAAAGCATGCATCTACACTCAAGCACATCAGATCTAATGAAAAGTCAATTATCATTAATGAACAATTAACATCATTTCTGTACAAGATCAACATGCTTATGTTCAATGACTTCAAAACAAATCAAATTTTCAACATTTTAATTACTGTAATTCAATGAATGCTTTACAACAGAAGATGCTTTGAACAGAGATGCATCAAACAGATCAACACATCTTTCACTCATACATAAACTAGTTCTACATTATATTCAGATGATTAATCACTCATCATCATACACAAAATTATAAAGATTTAATGAGTATCATCTGCATCTAAGTTTTTGCAATCACAAGAAATCATGTCATTCATCAGAATACTTGAAGACGTTGAACTTCATATGATGATGAGTTTACACTTGAATTTGATCACTTTAAAAAAATTGTGAAAATGAACTTGACTTTGATCGAAGATGTACTTGATTATGATTTACATAATGACAAAGATTGATTTTATAATGTTTTGTTTCAAATATGAATTGACATTCTCAAAGATGACATCAGTTACACTGAGATGAACACTATTATTTACATCATAAATGACGAAATCTTGAAAATAAATTCAAACAAAGCTTTTTGAGCTATCTTACGTGATGTCTTAAATCAATTTAATCATGCTGCTTGCTTTAATGTGACTTACGCTACATTATATTCTGATAGATCAGAAATACATGTATGTAAACAATGAACTAATAATCAATGCAGAACTCACAAACAATGCTTCATTAATCTCAGCTTCTTGTCAAGAGCACACAAGATTCATTGATGTTAATGAAAGTGAAAAGATTAACAAAGTTACAACTTGAAGAAATGAGTTCAACACATTATTAATCAATCATGAAATGACAATTAATAATTTGATAGATCATGTATATTAATAAAGATTGACAAGAAGTTTAGATTTTATAAAGCAAAATCAAATAAACTTTACTCATATTCAGAAGCAGTCAGCAGTCATTGACATGAAAGAGAGCATTGTGAATGACATAGCTGTTCTGTTTACAACAAAGAATAACGTTGACTTGATTGATAATGCAGCGTTTACTCATGTTCAGAAGCAGTCAGCAATCATTAACATGAAAGAAAGTGATGCAAATGACACAGCTGTTCTGTTTATATCAAAGAATAACATTGACTCAACTGATAATGCAACGTCTACTTATGTTCAGAAGCAGTCAGCAGTTATTAACATGAAAGAAAGTGATTCAAATGACACAGCTGTTCTAAGTACAATAAAAAATAACATTGACTTGATTAATAATGCAACGTCTACTTATGTTCAGAAGCAGTCAGCAGTTATTAACATGAAAGAAAGTGATTCAAATGACACAGCTGTTCTGAGCATAACGAAGAATAATGTTGACTCAGCAGATAATGCAGCGTCTATTCATGTTCAGAAGCAGTCAGTAATCATTAACATGAAAGAGAGTGATGCGAATGACACAGCTGTTCTGAATACAATGAAGAATAATGTTAACTCAGCAGACAATGCAGCGTCTACTCATGTTCAAAAATAGTCAGCAGTCATTAACATGAAAGAAAGTGATGCAAATGACACAGTTGTTCTGAATACAACGAAGAATAATGTTGACTCAACAGACAATGCAGCGAAATCTGATAAATTTGTAAAGAGTGTACATTTACAGCGAACTGACAAAAGTGAAGATTTCATGAACAAGATTCACACACTCTTATATTATTCTTGAAAGTGATCAAAATTCAATCATTCAAAGAAAGATATAATAAACATCACATTAACTGATCAAACATTGCACTATAGTAAGTCATTAAAGTATGTGTATGAACAACAAACTAATGACAAGTAATCTTTACAAAGAATGATGAAAGTTTTGAATCATTGCATTCAAAGCAATGAAAGTTGAACAACAAGATGCAGACTCAAGAAAATGACATGTTGACATCAGCTTTGAATAAGTTTAACATCTTAGCTTCAAATGTTAATCAATCAATAAACATAAGTTCAAAATTAAAGTATGATAGTTTTTCATTGAAGAAAAACAAAATCATCAGCTCACATTGAAATTCAATGAATCAAATTAAACAACATGAAGCAACTGTATCATCTTCATTTCAGCAGATGAAATCTTAACAGAATATGATGATCTTTGATCATTCAATTACAGAAAATCTTGCAAGAAAGTCAGATTAAACGCGATTAAACATGAATCTTAATGATGATAAAGATAGTGAGCAGAATTTGAAGAAGCATTATGTAAGATGATTGAAATATCAAAGTTAATCTTGTTTCTTGATTAACAAGATCAAACAGACTCATGATAAAAATATCATTGACTGTTACAAAGCATCTTCATGAAGAAAATAAATGATAAAATTATATTCAATTATTTCTGCATGATTTTAATCATGTTGAATCTCAGTCATGCATACATTTGCAGAAAATAAACATGTCACTCTTTTTATATCAGACTTTTGAAATTTTGATGATAATAATAATAAAAAATTCATACATTCTTGTAACATCAATTAAGTCAACTCATGAGAGACTCTATGCTATCTATATTGAGTGAACAAAACTCTCTGAGGTAGAAAATCACTCGCTGTCTATACGACTGCTTCACGCAGTCAAAACTATCATTATGAGACTATGTATCAAATTAGTTCGCGTTGATTGCATGTTAGAAAATGAGTGACTCAGTTATTTTAAATTGCTTCAGAAGCTTCGTTTTCATCATCATTCTTGCAGTTGCTCTGAGACTTTTCGTGATAGCAACAATTATTCAATAGTTTAAGAAGTCAATGTTTTGTAACATTCTTGATCGCAGATGCAATCAGTTTAAACAATGCATGAATACATGTTTCATCATTTGATGATCTCAGTTGCAGTTGCATCACATGCTATTTGCGTCTGAAATGTTTCTGAAGTGCAGATAAGCATTCAGATCTATGCATTTAATTCTGATGTAAGTGATGAAAGTGCTTTCAACTTTATGAAAATCATTTCGCATTTTTATCATCTTGTTGAACAGATGCAATCTTTGTGTCAAGATGATGTGAACATCTGCAATGCATTTTCTATATTTTTTCCATCATTGCTTTCACTGACTTCTGTAATACTGCGCTATTGCGATGCTGTCACTAGTCAAATTCATTGCAGCAAGAACTAATTACTTACATTTTAACTGTATTTTTGCATCTTCTTGAATTAAATTGTTCAGAAGCATCACTTTCTTAATGATAAAAAAGCGAGAAATGATGCGATTAATACTCATCAGACAAATGCATATTAGTTTGCATGCTTGTCTGATTTTCTGCATACAATTGTTGACTCAACTGCGTAATGTGATCTTGTCTTGCAACATGTTCAAATGAACATGCAGCGAGCTTATGTATATTTCTGCTTTCAAAGTCTTGATGCTTATTCTTTTGAACATTTTTGTGATGTGATGCAGAATCTGATTCTGTAATGTTTCAAGTTTGCGTTCTTTGTTTGACAGCTTTTTCTCTTTTTCTCGCTGATGTCAGACTGATGCTTCAAATGCAATTTCTGATCTTATTACTGCTAAGTATATCTGTCTTGCTTTTGTAAAGATTGTCTCTCATATGAAGACTTCAAGTCGACTAAGTGCTAGCATTCATGTGACGTGATTCACTTCGATTTAACGAAGATATACATCTCATTGCAATTTCATGTTCAGTTGTACTCTTAGAACTTGCACGTCTGATTTCAGCTTAATAATTGAGCTTTCTATTTATATGCTAATCATCATGTCAAATCTCTTTGATTTTCTGATGAAGTGTGTAAATTCATACTTTTCTGATGCAAATGTTGCGTCATGAGTGCAAACTTATTTCATGCAGACGTTATGCATTCTGCTCAGTGTTCTGCAGATTTCTTCAATGAATTTATCATATGCTAGAATGTTAATGTCATTTACGAAGTTAAGCACTTTAATCTTAATTTTCAGTGCTTTGCACTTCTCAATCAGACTTGCGTTGAAGAATAGAAAGAGAATCGATGAAATGAAAGATCTCTGTAATATGTTTGCATTTATCTTGCGCATGTCATTCATTTGCTCGTTGAATCTCAGTGATGTTTCTCAATTCTTAAGAAAGCTGCATGCTCATTTAACTATGTAGTCTGAAGTTTTTTTCATTTTCAGAGTATGCAGAAGTCTGATGTGCAAGACTTAATTAAATGCTTTGATAATATTTAAACTTAGCATGAAAGCTACGTATTTGATTTTGCAGTCTCATATTGTGTGAATCTGATCTACTAGTAAATCTAATGTCGAGATCACAAATCACTTGCATCTCACTCTCATTTAAGCATCAGATAGCATGTGATGAGTTTCAGCTATATTACTTAATCTTTTAATCATGATCAACTTCAAAGCTTTGCTCATGATGTCAAGCAAAGCAATGAGTCAATATATTTTTAAATCAGTATAATTGCTCTTCTTTAATTTGCATAATACTATCATTTAAGTCTTTTTGAACTGCTTAGAATAATATCTGTGTGTTACACATGCATTGAATAAACTCGTCAGTATTGAGATCAGTTCTGCAAGACTCGTTCGCAACGCTCTGTTTAAAATGTTTATTGAAAATATGTTGCATACATTGCATGCAACATACATAAAACATGATCTCTATGCTGATTTCTCTCTTAGTGAAAGATAGTTTTTCTTGCAGCAGATTCACAGTTTAAGACAAGTGAAATCTCTTACTGCTTAAATTTCAGCAGTTTACTTCTTAAGCATGAGTTGCAGACATTTCATCAGCGATACACATGCATATTGCAGTCGATTTCTTCTTTAATCATATTGACATGCATTACTGTTCTCTTGAGTTATATAGATGATGTTTTCAACTAAAGATTGATTCTATCATTAAGATATTCAAGAGTCAGAATTCAGTGAAGAAATAAGATTCTTGAAATCAACAGTCATCATCATTGTATATTACATCTTGCAGACACTTACTTCACTTGTAAGACATGCAACTCATCTGTTTTATGTTATCTGTAAAGATCTTTCTTGTGCAAATCGATCATGTCTTGCAGAAATATTCACATGCTACACTTTTAATCAAACAGTGTAGTTTGATCATTCTTTATTAACTCGCTTGTGTTTCTCTTCTTTTAACAAAGTTTTCTCATCAGCGTATTGCATATGTATAAAATGTCTGTATGTGAACGTCTGTTAAACAATATTAACGAAACTCTCAAGTTTACTCATGTTGAACTTAATGAGTCTCATAAGTTGCTTATGTTGTAGTAACAAACATGCAGTCTTAACAAGATTTATACATAGTTAGCATGTAAATTTAAAGAATGTTCATGATTCAAGTTCTTTCTGCTAATCATTCTCAACAGATCAAATGCAAGAATGTTCTGTCTCAGTTCTTGTTATTACAATGACAAGATACTGAATCAAATGATTTTCATAAGCGATTTTTCTCATAGTTCTGCGTTCTATTTAACTTTCTCATCTGCATGCAGATTGCTTATAGCATGCGCATTGAGATTATCAAAGTCTGCGCAATCGCGAAAACTTTGCATGCAATCAACGCACAGCGCTTCATCATCATGTAGCATCTCAATGTCATTCAAACTTTTGATAATCTCTAGACTTTACTGTAACTAAACAGTAGATTCGTAGTCAGCATTGCATACAAATGAGTTTCATCACTGATTAATTTTTATGATGTTTAAAATAAAAATGTTCATGAAAGAAAAATTCAATGTCGATGATATAAATCTTGAAAAGATAAACATGAATGTCAGTAAAATTAAAAATGAAGCATGTTAATTTATTAATAAAACAATAAAGATGCTTGAATTAATTTGTTTGAATCATTTATTGCACATAGCACATAATGAGATCAACAATACTCATTATAAGAAGAAGTTCAATGAACATCTGAAAGAAGACACTTTCAATACATTTCAGTTTAAAGATGCAAAGTGCTTTTTCAATAACAAGTTGAGAATTGAGTATTTCTATGTGAATGCAAACTCATCTGCACATTTCATATCATTGAAATTTGTTAATCTAGTTATTGTTTCGTCAATCTTGATTATCAACTGACTAAAGAAGATTTGAATTCATTTTAACAAGAACAATGATTTATTACATTGATAAATTCATCACGCATATTGTGATGCAAAGATGAACGCGCTAGCCATCAGATTAACATGAACAGATAGAGATTTTTTAGTAGAACAAAAGCAAGCTAGTTCTAGTCTCATATGTGTAATCATAGTAAAAATGTACAAGACTTATGTTGCAACATTGATGAGAAATTAATATTAATCTGAAAGAGCAACTTTTAGATCAAAACAATCACAGTCGATTTTCAAAGATTCGCGCAAAGTTTGAAAATTTACAGTTACTCAGCTAGAAGTATTCTCGACTCGATGCACGTTTCGATCTCGTGCACATTCTAAACTCGATTAGCAATTCATACTTTTTTAATTATTATTCAACCATCATTCATAGAATCAAATTGCAATTAATATAGAGAGTTGTCGATATCTATATGAAGCTTTCAAGCTATAAGAATCAATCATCAAATCGCTTAGAAGCTTTGAATTGTCTTTCAGCTCGCGTAGACCTGATTTGACTTGACCTTCTTTTCACCTTCTCAATAGCAACAAAATCAGTGAATTGCTGTACTTTCACCTCTTTAGACTTCTTCTTTTGTTCTTTCTGAAGCTCTTTAGTCTTCAGCTTTTGCTTCTGAATTAGACGTCGTTGCTTCAATTTCTTCGTTCGTAGCTTCTTTTTTCGCTTCGCTTTCTTCTTTCGCTTCGTCTTCTTTTTTTCTCGTTTCATCTTTCTTTCAGCTATTAAACGCTGTTTCTCTAGCTTTCTAAGCTTTCTTTGTTTCTTTTCTTCCGCCTTTTGAATAGCAGCTTGCTGTTTCTCTTCGATTCTTTGAATTTGATGATCACGAGTCGCCTGAATCTTATTAGAACTAAAAAACACTTTCTTTGCCTCATCATTAACCCCTAAATCGTCAAATAAAGGCTTTTCACGTCGTCTGCGACTTCTCTCAATACGTACTGTTCGTCGAAAATCTTCATTTTCTGCTTTCAGAAGAGCAACATCTGTAGTAAGCTTTTCAATCGTATTGTTCAACTTACGAGCTTGCGAATCAATTGCTTCTTCTACAACTGACTTCATTAATCGTTGAACCTTTCTTCAATCAGCTTCTGACAATGCTGAAGAAGAAGAATGACTTGAAACAGGTCTAGCGTTCGATTTAATCTGCTTTATGACCTGTGACGAATTGAAAGGCAGCAATTCTGTCTTTTCTCATTCACTTTTGATGTTGGCAGACGTGAAAGCAGCTTGATATGCAGGTCAAAATAGATCAAAGAAGTCTCTTTTTGATATTCGAGAAAGT
>JAABUV010005963.1_pt1 | contig 13545 bp, 13 predicted proteins | sample 5559971 | NCBI WGS metagenome assembly JAABUV01 (sample SAMN10711881, study PRJNA513362) | rock metagenome | isolation source: Antarctica rocks | place: Antarctica: Victoria Land, Knobhead nord | collected 2015-12-19
CAGCGGAGCCGGCGCGACAAGGGGCAGTTGCATCAGGGCGTCTTCCTTTCCTTTCATTCCTCACGGTTTCTGCCCTTGGAGGGTAACAGCACGCCCCTACCATCGCAAATCACAACAGTCGAGTTAACAACTAACCACCAGATAACGTCCTTCAATACTCACGACTTCCGACTCACGACTACCGTCCGGCCTCCGCTGGCGCCGGCTTTGCGGCGTTCAGGAGCGCCGCGAGGTTGCCGAGCAACGCGTCGGTGGTGCTCTCGGGCAGGCGCGCCATCATCGTCGCGAGGCGTCCCTCGTGCATCTCGGCGCAATCGACCTGCGCTTGTGACCCCTTCTCAGTCAGAGAGATAAGCACGATGCGCCTATCCCCTTTAGCGCGCGTGCGAAAGACCAAGCCTTTATTCTCCAGCGCGTCGATGATACGCACGACCGTGGGACCGGTCACGCCGAGGCTCGTCGCGATATCCTTTTGTGAGAAGTCGCCTTTGAGGGCGATCATGGAGATCACCTGGTACTGGGCAACGGTGAGGTTGCATGGCACCCCGCTGCTACGCTTGAAATCATCCCTGAATGTACGGTTGAGTTCCGTCAGCAACTCATCTAACCGCTTGACCTTCGATTCGTCCGGTCCGTCCCCGCTCATCCTGACACCGCCCTACAACTACACCGTCGGGTTTAACGGTTGATATGACTATATAATAAAAGCCGCCGTGCTGTCAACTACTATGCATGTGTTAGACACGTATGCTGTCAAGAAGCCTGCCGACGATGGCATCGGCGGTGAGCCCGTCGGCCTGCCCCTCGAAGTTGAGCAATATACGATGGCGCAGAACGGGATGGGCGAGGGCCTGGACGTCCTCGATGGAGGCGTTGTAGCGCCCATCGAGCAACGCGCGGACCTGGCCGCCCGTGATCAACGCTTGTAGGGCGCGCGGGCTGGCCCCCGCGCGCACGTAGCGCCGCACCTCGGCTGGGGCGTCCTCGCGCTCGGGGTGCGTGGCCAGCAGCAGCCTTACGGCGTACTCCGCGACCGTCGAGGCGACGGGGACGGCGCGCGCCACGCCAATCATCGCGAGCAATTGCGCGCCCGTCACTACCGGCGTCAGGTCGTCCGGCGGCCTGATAGTGCGCCCGATGATGCCCATGAGCTCTTCGGAGCCAGGAAACGGCACCAATATCTTGAACAGAAAGCGGTCTAGCTGCGCTTCGGGCAAGGGGTAGGTGCCCTCCATGTCGAGCGGGTTCTGCGTGGCCAGCACGAAGAACGGACTGGGCAGGGCGCGCGTCTCGTTGCCGACGGTGATGGTGCGCTCCTGCATCGCTTCGAGCAGCGCCGACTGCGTCTTGGGCGTGGCGCGGTTGATCTCGTCGGCCAGCACGACATTGCCAAAGAGCGGGCCGGGCTGGAACGAGAAGGCGCGGTGGCCGGCCTCGTCCTCGCTGATGATGTTGGTGCCGGTGATGTCGGCAGGCATCAGGTCGGGCGTGAACTGCACGCGCGAGAAGCGCAGGCTGAGTGTCTGCCCCAGCGTGCGCACGAGCAGCGTCTTGCCGAGGCCAGGGACGCCCTCCAGCAACACATGTCCCCCCGCCAGGACGGCGATCAGGACCTGGCGCACGACCTCATGCTGGCCGACGACGACCTGACCGATAGACTCTTCCATGCGCTGGCCGGTCTCCGTGAAGGAGCGCACCGCCGCCTCGTCGATACGTATGTCGGGAACTATGGACACTTTTTCTCCTAACTAACGGCCTGCCTGCGACTGCGGTCGCATGGCAGACCACAGACACTGCGGTGTCAGGACGAGGAGGGCCACCCGACCGCAGTCGGCGTAACGCTGCCATGCGACCGCAGTCGCAGGCCCTTAGGCCCTTTCACTTTCCGTGATGCAGCCGGTCGAAGTACTGCCGGACCAGCGGCTGGTCGGCGGCGGGGACGGAGCCGTTGTTGAGTTCGTTGCGGGCGTTGCGCTCGTAGGAGGGCAGCACGGCGGTTAGCGGCTGGTAGCTGCCGCCCGTCGGCGGGGCCTCGGAGCCATTGGTCGTCGTCGAGCGGCCGTTACCTTGCGAGCCGGGGACGTAGACGCGATCACCTTGATTGCCGTTGTGGCCCCCCGCGGCGGTACCGTTACGGCCGGCGGCGCCGCTGCCGCCGCGCCCGCTACCCGAACCCTGCCCTTGTCCAGAACCGGCGCCTTGGCCCTGGCCTTGCCCCGAGCCACTGCCCTGGCCTTGCCCCGATCCGGCGCCTTGTCCTTGACCCTGGCTCTTGCCGCTTCCCTGACCTTGTCCTTTACCGCCTTGTCCTTGACCCGCGCCATTACCCTGCCCCTGACCGGGTTGATTGCCCTGTGAGCCGGCGCCTTTGCCGGAGCCGCCCTTGCCCGCGCTACCGGACTGCCCCGTGGTCGCGCCGCTCTTGCCGGCCGCCTGGCCGGACGGACCGGACGACCCGTTGTTGCTCAGACCCGACACGTCGTTGCGCGCGCTGTCGAGGGCGGCGTTGGTCTTGTCGAGCGCGGCCTGCTGCGCGGCGCCCGCCGCGTCGGCGGCGGCCTGCTGGCCGGCTTGCTGTAGCGCGCTCTGCGCCCCTGCCTGGTCGCCCTGCGCCAGCGCGGTCGCGGCCTGTTGCAATGAAGCGCTCGCCGCGCTATTGGCGCCCGCGGCCTGGGCCGCCGCCTGTAGCGCGCGCGCGAGGGCGGCGCGGTCGGCCGGCGACTGCTTGGCGAGGGCGGCGGCAAGCCGTTTGGCAGCTTGAGCGATAGCGCTGGGGTTACCGCTACGCAGCGCGGCGGCCAGCGCTTGCGCGGCCGCACTGTGCGCCGGATTGTGCGCCAGCGCTGCCGCCATGGCCGCGAGGGCGGCGCGTTGCGCGGCCGCGCGCGGGTTGCCGAGCGCCTTGAGAGTATCCTGGGCGCGGGCAAGGGCTTTGTAGGCCTGGGCGCTGGTACGCGCCGACGCCAACTCCTTCTGGAGGCGGGCCAGCGCGCGCGCGATTTGCGCCTGCCGCAGCTTATCGGCCTTTGTCAGCGCGGCCGTCGTTGTGGGCGGGATACCGGCCGCGGCGCGTTGCGCGGTCGTGATGCGTGTCGTGGCGCGCTGGATGTGCGCGCGCGTGGCTGTGCGCGCGGACAGGACTCCGTTCTGTGGGTTCGGTAGCAGCAGAGCCGCCAGCAGCAAACAGGTCCCGAGCGCGGGGGCCAGCGCCTCATGGCGCGGCGGGCGCAGCGAGAGCCTGCCGCGCAGGTCGATTTCTCTGGAGCGGGCTACGAGCTCGTCGCGCTGCAAACGCAGCATCGGGTCCGCGCGTCCGCCAAACTCCCACGCCGTCGTCAGGCGATCGCGCAGCCCCAGCAGCCGATCGGCGTGGCGCAGCGTCGTCGCCGGCTTTGGACGAGTTACGAGCGCCACGCCGGCTCCGCCGAGCGTCAGCGCGCAGAAAGCGGCCAGCGCCCACCACGCCGCCCCGGTCCAGGGGACGACGTGCGCTATGAGCAGCAGCGCGGCGGCGACGGCCAGCCCCGCGGCCAAACCGCGCACGAGCCACGGTACGGCATGACGCCAGGCCATACGCCGCAGTACGCGGGTCGTGAAGTCGTCCTCACCCCCCTCCCATGCGGATTGGTCTCTCGGCTCTGCGGAGCCGACAGCCCAACCGGCTCTCCCGTGCGCGGGAGAGGGGGGCCGTCCTGCTGTCATGCTTCACCTCCCGTCGTGGCGGCCACGGCCGGACGCGTGGCGCGCTGCTGGCGCGGTGACCAGCGCGGGCGCAGCAGGCGCACGCTGCCAAGGATGAACAGGGCTGAGAGCAGCACATCGACGATGGCTTGATCGGACCAGAAGGAGAGATTGAGCAGGCCGCCGGTGAAGTAGGTCGTGTTCTGGAAGACCCCCCCCGTGCCGACGACGGCCGCGATGAACCCGATCAGCGGGTCGAGATAGGCCACGAACGGGAAGGACGCGGCGACGCCCGAGGCGACGCCGTTGTTGGACGCGCTGAAGATCAGGTAGAGGCTCAATAGGAATAGTCCCACCGTGAGCGCCAGCGTGGCCAGCAGGCTGATGATGACCGACGCGCCGCTGCGCCGCATGATGGTGGAGATGAACAGCGACATCGAGCCGATTAGGAGCGTCGAGGCCAGAAAGATCGCGAACACGCTGGCGAACGTGCCTGGGTCGACCCCGCCAAAAAGGAAGACCAGGCTGAACAGGGGCAATGAGCAGAGGATGAGCAGCACGTCGAAGGCCAGCCCCGCCACGAGCTTGCCCAGCACGATGGACAGCGACGACAGCCGTGTCACCAGCAACAGTTCGAGCGTCTGGCGCTGACGCTCCCCGCTGATGGCGTCGGCCGTCGACGCTGGCGTGACGAAGATGATCAGCGCCATCTGGAAGCTGGCCAGCAGGACGAAGAGGAACGCGCCCACGCTGGCCGATTGCGAGTAGCTCTGCGGCGTGTTCTGGCCGCTGAGCGTGAGCAGCGAAACGACCGCCAGCAACGTCAGGTAGATCGTGATGACGGCGGCGGCGCGCCAGCCGCGCATACGCGTCGTGATCTCTTTGCCCAGGACCGCGTTGACCCGCATCATCCTTCCGCTCCCTCCGACCCCTCGGTCAGCTGCATGAAAATCTCCTCCAGCGAACTGGCGGCCGGCGCGAAGTGCAGCACGGGGATGGCGGCATCGACCAGCGCGCGCAGCAGCGCCGCCGTCGCGGCGTCATCGCCCGTGAACGTCGCTTCCAGGTCGTCACCGACGACCTGTACCTCGCCGACGCCCGGCTGGCGCGCCAGCACCGCCGCCGCGGCCTCCCGGTTGGCCGCGTCGCCCATCACGCCGACACGCACAGCGCGGGCGCCACGTAGCGAACCCAGGATCGCGCCGACCGGTCCCTCGCGCAGCAGCTTGCCGCCCTGGATGATGCCGATGTGCGAGCACATCTCGGCCAGTTCGAGCAGGATGTGCGAACTGACCAACACGGTCTTGCCGAGGCGCTGTAGTTCCTTGACGATCTCACGCATCTCGTAGCGCGCGCGCGGGTCCATACCCGAGGCGGGCTCGTCCAGCAGCAATACCTCGGGGTTGTGCACGAGGCAGCGCGCCAGACCCAGGCGTTGCTTCATGCCGCGCGATAGTCCCTCTACGAAGTCGGCGCGCTTAGGCCCAAGGTCGACCAGTTCGAGCAACTCGGGAATCGTGCGGCGCGCCTCGGCCGACGGGACACCGTAGGCGGCGGCGTAGAAGTCGAGGTACTCGCTCACCGTCAGGTTATCGTAGACGCCAAAGAAGTCGGGCATGTAGCCAATCTTGGCGCGTACGCCCCGTGGGTTGGATGTTAACGGGCGGCCATCGACGTAGGCTTCGCCGCTGTCGGGAGCGAGCAGCGTGGCCAGGATACGCATCGTCGTCGTCTTGCCGGCGCCGTTGGGTCCCACGAAGCCGTAGATGCTGCCGCGCGGCACATGCAGCGAAAGGCCATCGAGGGCGCGCGTGCGCGCGTAACTCTTGGTGAGCCCTTCGGCCCACAGCATCGGCGGGGCGGCGTTGGCGGCGCCCTCGACGGGCGCTACCGGCGTTTCTAGAGCTGTTGTCATTGGATACTCCCTGAAGCGCCGATCTGGATGTTCTGATCGACGTTGTTGAAAGAGAGGCTGCTACCGGATGGCGCCTCCAGCCGCAGCAACACACGCCCGTCGTCCGATACATAGGGGGCGGCGTTCTTGACGTCGAGCGAGCCATTGCTCAGGTCGACGTCGCGCCAGTGCCGCGTCCGCCAGTTCCACAGCTGAGCGGTCGAGGGCGCCAGCGAGGACGAGCCGTTGGTCGGGTTAGCGACCAGCGAGAGCGTGTCTACGCGGCGTGTGAGGGTCGTCGCGGGCAGCGCGAGTTGCACGTCGACACGGTCGCCCGCGTTGAGCGTCAGCCCGTTGGAGCCGTTGATCTGGCTCACCGACGTGCCAACGACACCTACGGGCAGGTCACCCGGCGCCAGCGTGAAAGAGCCTGGCGACATGCTCAGGCCGAGCGGCGCGACCACGAGGTCGAGATCGGTGCGGCGCGGCGACGCGCCGTTGACAGAGAACAGACCCAGCGGTGTATTGCTCCAGCCGATCAGCGTGAGCGGGGCGGATATCGTGGCGGCGGAGCCACTGGGAAAGACCGCGCCGAGGATGTTGTCGTAACGATCGATCGCGGCCAGCGCGCCGGATTTGCCGCCGCCATTGTAGCCGCTGTACAGGCCGCTCAACGGACCCGTTGGCGTCCCGTTGAGGCCGGATGAGGCGCCCGGATTCCCGCCGAGGCCGCTGTCGAGGCTAAACGAGGACACGCGCACGGTCTCGCCGGGGTTAATGCGCGGCAACACCGCGCTGGCGCCGTTGGCGCCCACGACCACGCAGTCGCGCAAGGTCATCGTCGTGTTGTTCGTCACCGTACCGGCGGCCGTTTTACCGGACAACACGAGCCGCCCCGTCACCGCGCCCTGTTGCGGCAGCAATTGGTGCAGGCCAATGTTGCGTTGCGACCACATCTGCAACCCTATCAAGTGCGCGGTGAGCGGCGCCGCGCCCTGGTCAACGCGCATGCCGAGGGGCGAGCCCGACGAACCGAGCGACGGACCGTTGGCGGTATCGTTGCCCAGGCCCCAGACCAGGGTCGGGACGGCAGTGGATGCGGTGAGATCGTAGTCGCCACGGAAGGGGGCAAAGAGCCCGATGTAAGAGTCGGTCTGCATCGCGCGCGCGCCGGGATTCAGGTAGACCACGCTATCGACATTGGCGAGCACGTCGCCGCCATTGCGGGCGTAGGCGATCCCGAACGAGCCGGCGCCGAAGAGCACGGCGACGACGGGGATGGTGACCCAGCTCCACTCCAGGCGGCGGCGCCAGCGCAACAACAGGTAGTTGCCCGGCCCCAGCACGAGCACGTAGAGCACGATGAGGAACACATAGATTTGCAGCGCGGGCAAGCCGCGCGCGTAGGCCTTGCCGACATCGCCGGTGACGCCGGACAGGGTGTTCTGGCCTGGCTGCCCGAAGTTGGACGTCGTGTTGTCCTGCATGCCGCTCTCGACGAGGGCGTCGCGCGGCCCCTGTAGCGCGGGGGTTAGCGCGCGCTCCCAGAACGTGCTCTGCGCCTGAGGCGAGTAGCTCTGAAGAGGGTTGGACGCCGGGTCGAGCGCGCTGTAGACGAGGTGGCCGCGGCCAGCGGGGAGATCGACGATGAGGGGCACGCTGTTGTGCGCCAGCAGGACCGTGGCGCCGGGCTGCGGGACGGCGACGCTCAACGCGACCTGGCCGCCGCCCGTTCCACCCGCGGTCGCCAGCCGCGCCACCTCGGGAAGGGACGAGACGACGGTCGTCGCGTTGAGCGTCGCCGCCAGCAGGTCGGTCGGAAGATGGCCCATAGTCTTCTGGGCGTGGGCGCCGCCGACCACGAGCAGCGCGCCGCCGCCGTGGACCCAGGTGCGTAGCGCGTCGAGTTGCGCCCCCGTCAATGTATCGGACGAATAGTTGGAGAGCACGATGAGGTCGAAGTTGTCGAGCGCCTGCGGCTGCGTGTCGAGCGGCATCGCGCCCTCACCGAACTGGGCCGCCGCCACCGTGGTATCGTCGAGCTTGAGCGCCTGGAACGCCGGGCGCACGGCAGTATCGTCGGAGAGCACGCCAACGGCGAGCGCATCGCCCGACTGCGGCTGGAGCGTGGCGGAGCGCGCATCGACGGTCTTGCCGCCGACCTGTAGCGAGACGGTGAGTTGCGAGCCGAGATCGGCCGCGCGGATATAGAGCGTCACCGCCTTGCGTGAGCCCTGCGGCAGCTGCACGTCCGCCGTGTAGTCGGTGTGGTACGAGGGGCCGGTATTATTACCATTGTTACCGTTGCCCTGGGGGTCGTCGGTGATGACGACACGGCCGTCCGTGATGTTGTCGCCCTGGTCGTTGCGCAGCGTCACGCGCACGGGGACCCACACCGCGTCCGGATAAGCGGTCGACGGCCCATTGAGGCGGTAGGTAGCGCCGCCACTGAACGGGAAGCCAGCCTGGACACTGGATATAGAGGCGCCGACCCCCGCGCCAGAGGCGCCCGATCGCGCGCCGGCATGGCTGTTAGCCCGCGCGAGGGGCGCGGACCACCACGAGGCTCCCAAAATCAGAGCAAGCGCGAGTGGCGGCAGCGCCCGCGCCAGAATGCGGCTAGTCATCGTCCCAAGCTCTCTTCTCTAGTACGTACCGAACGCTGCGACTGCGAAACATCGGGGCGCCGTTGGCGATAGCCTCTTACGGCATTATAGGCGCGCGGTGCTATCGCGGCTACTGTGCGTGCAATCCTGTCTGATTAACCTATCACGCGCCCCTATGGGCTGTAGGGGCGTATAGCGATACAGCCCTGTCCGATTAAAATTGCCCAGCCTCACCGCAGGCGTAGGGGCGTATGGCATACGCCCAACCGCCGCCGCGAACCCCTTCAATGTGACGACGGCGGTTGCCGCGAACCGCACACCCACGACCACCCGGTTGGGCTGTCGGAGCGGAGCGGAGAGAGACCAATCCGCATGGGCGTATGCCATACGCCCCTACACCCCGATCCGCGCCATTTTAATCAGACAGGGCTGTATCGCGATACGCCCTACACACTCGTGAGCGATCCTCGGAATGCTTACGACCTACCTTTAGGTATAACGGCCTAGCCGGAATAAGAGTAACAGCACACCGGCGAGTAGCCCCGCCACGGGCAAACACCCGCTGGGACGCAGCGCCCGTGCGGCGTGGGCGCGGTGGACGCGCGCGCCGCGCTCCAGGCTCTCGTCGCGCGCCGCCAGGTCAGCCAGCAGCCGGTACGCGGGCGCCTCCTCGGCGCCCGCACCGTATCGCCTGCGCAACGCGGCCATGCGCCGCGCGATAACGGCGGGCTCCAGCGCGGCAAGGTCGGCCGAGCGCCGCTCGTACCACCATTGTCGCCGGCAGCGCGCATAGGCGCGCACATCGCTGGCCGCGTACAGTCGTCGCATCATATATCTCCTGGGAACTTCCGGCTCTGCTGGCCCTACAACAGAAGCCGCTCACGTCCCGCCACTTCCCGCTGCTCCCAGGAAGATTTGCATCCCTCACTCCTTGCCACCAGGTTGCAGGCCGATAGCGGCGGCGAAGCGGCCGGTGTGGCCCTTGTCGCCGCGGTGCGAGTAGAACAGGTCGCGCTGGCAGACGGTGCAGACCTCGGCCACGCTGATGTGCGCGGGGCGCAGGCCGGCCTCGCGCAGCTGATGCCGATTCATCGCCCAGAGGTCGACGTGGCCGCAATGAATGAAGGGGGCGCACCAGCCGGGCAATTCGTGGTGCGGGTCGGAGAAGCGGGCGCAGCAGGGGCCGAGACACGGTCCGACGGCGGCGCGCAGGTCGGACGGATCGCTGCCGTAGTGCGCGCACAGCGCCGCGACCGTCGCCGTGAGCACGCCGGCCGCCGCGCCACGCCAACCGGCGTGGGCAATGCCCACGGCGCGACGGCGCGGATCGACGAAGAGGACCTGCGCGCAGTCGGCGGCGGTGATCACGAGCGTCACGGCCGGGTCGTCCGTCACCAGCGCGTCGACACGGGGGATGTAGCGTCCGCCGCCATCAAGCGACTCGCCCGCCGTCGTCCCATCGACGCGCGCGACGTCGACGCCGTGCACGAGTCCGCCCATCACCAGCCCCGTGCGCGTCCGGTCCAGCGCGGCCAGGACGCGGGCGCGGTTGACTTCGACGGCGGCGGGATCATCGCCGATCGACGAACTGACGTTGAGCGAGTCATAGGGCACGGCGCTGACGCCGCCGCGCCGCGTGAAAACCGCGTGCGCCGCGACGCCCGCGGGGTCGAGTCGGTCGAACACATAGTAGGGCGGCCCGTCAGCGGGCGTCGCGCGGCGCATCGGTGGTAGCTCCATGTGATCAGGTTACCGCACCACGCTCGGACGTACCAATGCCACGAAGCGGGGCGCGTGCTGCGCGAGCGTATCAAGAACCTGCATGGGCGTTACCGAAGATTTCGACATACCGGCGGCTTGATCCTTGACGATGCGCGCCAAGGCATCCGCGTCGGCGGCATAGAGCCTCGTGAGAAAGACGTCGGGGTGTTGGGCTTCTATACCATACGGCGCGAGAGACCTGATTGGGAAATGCCTTAGATTGAACGTGACGATAACATGCGCCTCCCCATGGATAGCCGCCGCCAAGACGTGACGATCCTTCTCATCGCAATCCAACGCGGGAATGAGAGCATCGTATCCGTTGACAAAAGCCGAGGGGAATGCGGCTTTTAACTGGGCGTTGAGGTACCCGGCGCCTTGGGGCGTGATACGATTCGTGGCGACGAGATTGCGGATAGCCTCGTCCAGGATCTGGTCGCTCCAGAGGGCCTCGTACAGATTCTCCTCGACAGCGCGTAGGAGAGTATCCCGAAGCGACGCCGGAAAGAGCACGTTGGCGTCAAGGACAGCGGTTAGAATGGGCATCAGGCTGCTTAATCGTACGCGTTATGTTCTTGAGCGACATCGAGCATCCACTGGAATAGATCTTTACGCACGTTGCTACGTTGCTGCCTGTACGCAAGGACATCACGCAGGCGAACGCGCCGGTGAGTACCCATCTTGATGTAAGGAATGGCGCCATCCTCAAGCAATTTGATCAGAGAAGGCCGTGACATATTCAGGAAGTCCGCCGCTTCTTGCGTCGTCATCTCCTTGTGTAGCGACGTGACTGTCACCGCATCCCCCTGTGTCAATAGGGGAATAGCCTGCCGCAGGATCTTGCGAATGGACGCGGGAAGGTCCAGCGCCTGTCCATCGGCTGTGGTCAAGCGGACCGCGCCCGCCGCGTCGTCCCGCGCGGATTCATCCAGCAGCCGCGCCACCTTCCTGACAGCATCGACCTCGCGCTCGTCCGCCGTCACCGGCTCGTCGTGCCGGGGTGTGGGCTCCGCCGCCATATCACGCCCTCCTATCGCTCTCTGTTGCCGCCGCGACCCGCGCGTGGACGCCGGTCCATATACCCATAAGTGTAGCGATATCGGGCACCAACCGCAATAACCGAAAATGAGAAAATGATGCGTGTGGTTGCATGCTGTCCCGCCCCTGTGCTATTGTGTAGTGGTTAAGAAAGGTCAAGAGTAGGTCCGATGGTTTTCACTCCTATCCCACACATCAGCTAGAGCGGCAACCCGTCTCAGATGATAGGATCTGTGGCAGGACCGGCGCGCCTACGTCCGGTCGTGTCCATGTGTCCGGCCTATGGCCGGCGTACACCAAACTGGATGTGAGCGCTCTCCACGCTGCCGGACCCGGACCAGCCGCCCTGACCGATCGTGCCGGCTACCCATAGCCGCCGCCTGACGTATCCCTCTCATTCCGTGTCGTTGCGCTGTTACGGGGTCATCCGTCGCTATCGCCGCGCGGCTTCGTGTCCTTATGTTGCCCCAGTCCGCGCGATCACGATCGTGGATGCGCTCACCAATGCAAATGCGAGAAAAATAAAGGGGGTAACCAATGCCGGCAATCAAGCCACTGGTCGATCACGAACAAGCGCTCGCCCTATTGCGTGAGCAGTTCGACGCGCCAATCTCCCACCTCGACATCATGGAAGGGGGCGAGATCGCGCAAACCTTCTCTTTTGCCGCCGATGGGCAGGAGTACATCCTGCGCTTCAACTATCACATGGGGGCCAATTTTGAGAAGGAAGCCTTCCTGTATGGCGCCATCGCCTCGCCGCGCATTCCCATTCCGCCCATCGTGCGGGTCGGCCGCTTGGGCGATTTGCATTACGCTATCTCGCACCGCACCGCGGGCACGCCGCTGACCCAATTGCCCCCGCCGCGTACAGCGCGCTCAGGCCCCAGTTCATCGAGACGCTGGAGGCCATCCATGCCGTTGACACGAGCGCGACGTCGGGATACGGCGTCTTTGGCGACGACGGCGTTGGGTTCTTCCCGAGTTGGCGCGCGTTCCTGGCAGCGATTCGTGACGAAGATCCGGAGTGGGACTTCTACGGCCATTGGCATGGGCTGTTCGCGTCCACATTCCTCGAGCGCGATGTCTTCGACGCCATCTATGACCGCATGGCGCATCTGCTCGACAACTGCCCGGAGGAGCGTGCGCTGGTCCACGGCAATTACGGGTTCGGCAACGTGCTGGCGTGCGATGGACGAATCACAGCGGTGCTGGACTGGATCGACGCCACGTATGGCGACTTCGTGTATGACATCGCGTGGGTAGACTTCTGGTCGCCCGGAATGGGCTTCCCGGATCGCGTCCGCCAGTCCTACGCTCAGCAAGGCCTGGAAATCCCGTACTACACGGAGCGGCTCTTGTACTATCGCTGCTACATCGCGCTGGGCGCTCTGCGCTTCTACGCCAAGGCGGGACGGGAAGACTCCTACCGCTGGGCGCGCGATCGCATCCTTTCGTTCCTGGGATGAGGGCGCGTGGGGTGTCAGTGATATGCCGAGGGAGTAAACATCTGTGGACAGCGCGCGCCGCGCGCGCTATAGTCACGATATCACGACAATTTGGGCAGGAGGGGACGAACGTGCTACATGACAGCGACCGCGCCAAGCGCCTGTATCGCGTGCAGCGGACGGAGACCTATGAGCAAGAGGTCTATGCGGACGATTGGCAGGGGGCGGCGGCGATCGCCCTGACCCACCCGTTCGATTGGGAACTCGCCGGCGCCGCCTCGCTCGACGTCGACCTCGTCATCTGCCCCGACTGCGGCGAAGCTATCCAGCCGGGCGACGGCCACGACGTGGAGTAAGGGGGCGTGATCCATGCGCCCGGATCGTGGGCGGGCCGCGCGCATAACCCGCGCCGTGCGTCGGACGGTTCGGCGGCACACATCGGGCGCATGACGATCAGAACGATTTGGTGGTCCGCGACCCGACGACCGGGCGCGTGCTCGCGCTGGTTGCCCCTAACGCGACCCTCAAAGGATCAAGCGACGGGAGCTTTTCCGCGCCGGATGTCTCGAATCTCGTCGTCGATCGGGCGGGCGACGCCGTTAGCATCGCGTTCGCGACAAGCGTCCCCTACCAAAACAGCGTGACCGGTAGCTCGACCACCCCTGGTTTGGTCCTCGCCAGCTTCCACGACCGCTTGTGAGGCGGCGTCGGCGCCACATTATGTGGCATCAGTAGGAACAGGTGAGAGCCGCGGGGTGTGATGGACTGTCGCTTTCCCACCGAACCAAAACCGGCATCGGTACGCGCACCGGAAGTGACAGGCCGTTCACGCGCGGCCACGGCGGTACCTACCCGTCGTATCCACTGACTCATCTATGGGATACATCATGTGCTTCGGTAGCTGGCTACCGCGATGTGTCAAGCACGCTGACGCTTCCAGGCCCTGACAATGCACGCGAGGCTAGACTCGGACATCCCTTACCAGCCAACTCTCTAATACTCTAGTTTCCGCTGAATCAGGCGGCTAGGTCAAGCGGAGCAGGGGTTTCTGGGGCCGCGCGCGGTCGCCGTTGGCCCCAGAAACCGGTGGGTAGCTGGTCCGTCCGGGCCTTTTTTGTGC
>JAABUV010005967.1_pt1 | contig 13542 bp, 17 predicted proteins | sample 5559971 | NCBI WGS metagenome assembly JAABUV01 (sample SAMN10711881, study PRJNA513362) | rock metagenome | isolation source: Antarctica rocks | place: Antarctica: Victoria Land, Knobhead nord | collected 2015-12-19
CTGGAAGCATGCCCGAAATCACACCCCTAGGTGGGGCTAGCAGCGTCTTGGCCGTCGGTGCCTCACCGCTGCCGGGGCAGACCTAGCGCTGATCCAGCACCGGCAGTCGGCGGCGGCCCGTCCGGCAAGGGTGAACCATCGACCCCGCAGACCGATCCCTGACCGGGCGCATGCCTCGTTGGCGCTGCAGCGCACCTTGGCGGCCGCGATGGTGGGGTAGCCTCATTTCATGGCATGCAGCAACGTGTATCTCAGCGGCTCTGAGGTGAGTCGCTAGATCTTTGTCGCTGTAGCGCGCACCCAGAGCCGACAGGTGAGGACCGAATGGTCCTCACCTTCTTGATTTCGACAAGTTGGGTGCCGCTGGGGGTCTCGGCTTGCGTGACATCACAGGAGACGTCATGACCACCCCTCAAGCCGTCCTCGAACGGTTGCATCGAACGACTGATCAGATTCTTGGTCGAGAAGACCTCATCACCCGACTGTCCTCGGGCCGGAAGCTGCGCATCAAGTTCGGGGTTGATTGCACCGCGCCCGAGCTGCACCTCGGACATGCAGTCAACCTCTGGATGATGAGGTACCTGCAGGATCTCGGCCACACGGTGGTCTTTCTGCTCGGCGACACGACCACACGGATCGGTGACCCTACCGGTCGCTCGACCACTCGGCCTGTCCTGACACCCGAGGAGATCGACCGCAACGCGGCCGCGTTCTTGAAGCAAGTCACCATCGTTTTGTCTGACGACCCGCAGGTTTTCGAGGTCCGCCGCAACTCGGAGTGGTACGAGCAGATGAGCATCAACGAACTCGTCAGCGAGCTGGGCCTGGTCACCCACTCCCAGATGATGTCCCGCGACATGTTCCAGGCACGCGTCGCTGAGCACCAAGAGATCGGCATGCACGAGCTCATCTACCCCGTCCTGCAGGGATATGACAGCGTGGCCCTGAAGTCCGACGTGACGATCGTGGGTTCAGATCAACTGTTCAACGAAGCGATGGGACGAACGTTCCAGGCCAAACACGGCCAGCTCCCGCAGACCGTGATCACGAGCACCGTCACTCCTGGCCTGGACGGCGGACCCAAGCAGTCGAAGTCCCTGAATAATTACGTCGGGCTGGCACAGTCGGCTCAAGAGCAGTTCGGCCGGCTCATGACACTCGCCGACGCCCTCCTGGGTGTGTGGGCGACCGCCTACACGGACCTGCCAGACAAGCAGGTCCTCGAACTCGAGCGCCGCGGACTCGCCGGTGGAAAGCAAGCGCGGGACGCCAAGCTCGACCTCGCAGAAGCAATCGTCAGCCGGTACCACGGGCATGGCGCAGCTGGGCAGGCGCGCGGAAGCTTCCTGCGCGTCTTTTCGCAGCGGGGCCTGCCCGACGACGTCCCCGACCTATCCCTGCCTGGACCGCCCAGTAACGTCCTCGAACTCGTGGGTGCCGCTCGACCTGACCTCACCCGCTCGGCTGCCAGACGGCTCATCACGGAAGGCGGCGTCCGGCTCAACGACGAGCAGTTACTCGACCCCTTTGGCATCGTTGCCCTCTCCAGCGGGCAGGTCCTCCAAGCGGGTCGACGTCGCTGGTTCCGGATCCACATGACAGCCCAATCGAGTTGACCACTCCCCGGAACGTGACGCTCAACCCGCCGGCCAAGCGCGCAACGCGCGCAACCCCTCACCGCGTCTCAGTTAAGGAACGTGTTACGGCGACGATCTCGGCGTGCCGCGCGCCTGAGCTCTCGCGTGATCAGTTCTCGCAAGGGGATCGTCTACCGGTAATCGTTCACGCCAGCCGGAACGTTGCCGAGGCCGTCAGCCCCGTGTCGCTCAGCGTTCGACTAGTGAGACGGTTGCGTCGTCCCCCGGGTGTCGCCCCGTGCTGGTGTCATCGGCGATGACACCGGTGATGGCGCGGTCGACGAAGTGGGCGAGTTGGTGGCCCCCGGTCTTGGTTGCGGAGGGGTCCTCGGGTGGCTGAGGTCGGACAGGCCATGGACGGCGGCCCCAGCACTTCGGGTCAGTCCGAGGCTGGGCTTGCACCAAGCACTAGACCCTCGACTGTGGGTCCGGCGCGGCCCAGGATCCGGTGACGGCCCAGCGGGTGCCACGGGTGCGCGCGACCATGCCGACAAGGCGTACGAGCACGAAGGCGAGCAGGCCGGCCCAGACACCGCCGATCCCCCAGTGCCAGTGCAGGGCGGCGAGATCGATGGGTGCGAACGCTCCGACGCCGGCGAGCACGGTGAGCCCGGCCATGAACCCAACGTCGCCGGCGCCGATGAGCACGCCGTCGAGGGCGAAGACAACACCAGCAGGGACCCAAAGGGCGACGAACCACGGCCAGAGCACGTGCGCCTGGTGCTGTGTAGCGGCCGAGGAGGTGAACGCCTGCGGAATCGCCCACCACCCTGCGGCATATAGCACGCTGAATGCGAGGCCGGCCGTTGCGCCCAGCCGGGCTGCCCGCCACGCGACGTGCCGGGCGGTTGACGCGTCGCTCCCGCCGAGAGCCGCGCCCACCAGCGACTGCGCGGCGATGGCGAGCGAGTCGAGCAGCAGCGCGGTGAACTCCCACAGCTGAAGGCCGATCTGGTGTGCGGCGATCTGCGTGCTGCCCATCCGCGCCGCCACGCCGGCAGCGGTGAGGAACGCGACCTGGAAGCCGACGCTGCGAACGACAAGGTCTCGGCCGACACCCAGCTGCCGGCGGATCACCGCCCAGCGCGGGACGAGCGATCCGTGTAGCGCACGCAGAAACAACACCCCGCCCAAGACTTGCCCCGCGAGGTTCGCCACCGCCGACCCGCGCAGGCCGAGGCCGGCGGGGTAGACGAGCAGCGGGCAGAGTACGGCGCTCACCACGTTTGCCAGCAGCACGATCCGTATCGGCTCGCGGGTCTGCTGGACCCCGCGCATCCAACCGTTGCCGGCGAGCACGAGCAGGACCCCCGGCATCCCGATAAGCCCGATCCGAAGCCAGTGCACGGCGTCCGCACGGACGGCCGGGTCGCTGCCCGCGAGCAAGTGGACGAGTGGGGTGGCGAGCAGCTCGCCGGCCAAGGCCAGGGCGGTTCCGATGATCAGTGCGAGCCACGAGGCCGCCACCCCCTCTGCGTATGCACCGTCGAGGTCACCCGCACCGAACGCCCGCGCCGCCCGGCTTGTGGTGCCGTACTCCACGAACTCACCGATCACCAGCAACAGCCCGATCACGGCGACTGCGATGCCTAGACCACCCAGCTGCGCGGTGCCCAGGTGACCAATGACCGCCGTATCAATCAGGAGATACGACGGCTCGGCGGCGAGCACCACGAAAGCCGACGCAGCGAGCACCACCAACCGACGGGTCGGTAACCCGCTCTCGACCGGCAACACGCTCGACCTATCGTAAGGCTCTGACACGTACTAGAGCATGACACAGATCGCCGTTACCGGTAGGGTTCAGAGATGCATTTAGAGTCTTACGCCGATCGGGCCGTCGCCCTTGCCAATGCGACCCTCGACGACCTCGCCGGCGTAGAGACGCTGCTGCACAACCAGGCGCTCGCCTGGCACGCGGATCGGGCAGTCGAGGCCGACCTGGACCTGCTCCGCGTCGTACGCGATGAGCTGCGAGCCGTCTTCGCCGATGCGGGCTCGGGTCATGACCGCAGCGCCGTGGAGCGACTCAACGGGCTGCTGCGTGTCTGGCCGGTGACACCATGGATTTCCGGTCACGACAGCGGCAACTGGCACCTGCACGTCACCGGGACGAACGAGGCGCACCCGCTCGTCGCCGAGGAGTACGTCACCTCCGCCGTCTATGGGCTGGCCGTCGCGCTGACTGAGCACGGCGCCGAGCACCTCGGAGTCTGCGCGGGCACCAACTGCGGCAATGCCTTCCTCGAACGCAACGGCGGACGCCCGCGGCGCTGGTGCTCCGACCGCTGCGCGACCCGCGTCAACGTCGCGGCCTACCGCGCCCGCCAGAAGATCGCCCAGGCCCAACCCCATTAGTCGTCTGGATCTCCGCCGCTCGGCGTTCTTCGAGGGCTGCATCCCAATGGGTGATCAAGAGGCCACGCCTCTCAACATTGTGGCCAGTTGGGGATCCCCGCATGGCGATCCCCTATCGGTGACGAACGAGGGCGCTGCGCGGGGCGTCCGGTGGTGCCCCGAGTCGCGCCGTAGAAGGTTCCTCAATTGGGAACGCGCTCACCAAACCGAGGTTGGTCTCGGCGGGCCGCCGATCTAAGCCTCGCGTGAGGCCGGGCGAGCCGCCCCGGGACGTCCGGAGACTTCATTCGTTGGAAGGATGAAGTCCATGTCACGTCCGTCGTCTTACCCGCAGGAGTTGCGGGAGCGCGCCGTCCGGATAGTCGTTGAGACCAGGGCCGATTGCCCCTCTGAGTTCTTGGCGATCAAGTCGATCGCCTCGAAGTTAGGGATCGGTTCTCCCGAGACGCTGCGTAAATGGGTCCGTCGTTCCGAGGTCCACACCGGCGTGCGGGCCGGGGTCACCACCGAGGAGTCAGAGAGAGTCAAGGAGTTGAAGGAGAACGCCGAGCTGCGTCGAGCGAACGAGATCGTGCTGCGAGTCATTCGATTCCCGAGAAGGCGACATGGTTCTGTGACGCCGACCGCTCGTAGACACTGATGTGACGCCAGCTGGTCACGGTGAACGGTTCGCCGTCCCAGCCGCCCCATCGTTCGCGCAAGCGCAGACCAGCGAGGCGGCCCATCAGGTCGAACTCCGGCGGGTGGGCCAAGCGCAGGCGGATCGGGGTGACCACGACGGCGTCGCTGCCGATCCGGACGTGGCTCTCGTCCAGGATCTGCGAGACCGGGTCGTAGCGGCCGACGTCAAGCACAACATGGTCGACGTCGACGCGTTCGGCGTCGACGTACTGGTGGCCCGCGCGGGCGGGGGCGGTCGGCACCCGGCACTCGAGGGCGAACAGGCCGTCGTCGGTCAGGTGGCGGGCGGCGTTCGCGAAGCACCGGACCTGGTCGTCTTGACCGAGCAGGTTCCCGATCGTGTTGTAAACCAGGTAGACCAGTCCGTAAGTGCGCCCGGTGCCGACACGCGCCATGTCGCCCAAGGTCACGTCGACCTCGTCCCCACCCGGCTTCTCCCGCATCCGCTCGACCATGTCCGGGGACAGTTCGATGCCGTCGACGGGCACACCAGCGGCCCGCAAGGGCAGCGCGATCCGACCGGTGCCAACGGCGAACTCCAAAGCCGCCCGTCCGGCTGCAAGCCGGGCCAGGAACGCGACGGTCCGCTCCTCGTCGCCGCGGGTGTCCTCCGCGTCGTAGCGCATCGACACGTCATGACCGAAGCTAGTGCTGGGGTCGAACCCCTCCATAACAGCCTCTCCTTCCAGATCACCAGGCCGGGCCGGGTCAGCCGACGGGGCCGCCCGCAACGTAGAGCGTCTGGCCGGTGACAAACCCGGCGGCCTCATCGGTGAAGAACGCCACGGCTCGGGCGATGTCCTCGGGCTGGCCCACGCGACCGACCGGGATCTGTTCAGCCGCGAGCCGCTGGTACTCCTCCACCCTGTGCCCGAGACGCCGCGCGCTGCGCTCGGTCATGGCGCTGACGACGAATCCGGGGCCGATCGCGTTGCAAGTGATGCCGTGCTGCCCGAGCTCGGTCGCCAGTGTGCGGGTGAAGCCGAGCAGACCAGCTTTCCCGCTGGCGTAGCCGACCCGGCCAGGATCGCCGAGCGCGGAGATGCTGCTGATATTGACGATGCGCCCCCAACCCGCAGCGATCATGTGTGGGACAGCGGCGCGGGTGAGGTAGAACGGCGCGTTGAGCACGACACCGAGAACGGCGTTCCACTGCTCGGTAGTCATCTGCGCGATGTCGGCGGCCTCGGCGAACCCGGCGTTGTTGACCAGCACACCCGGCGGCCCGAGCGTGGCCGCGACCTCGGCGATCGCGCCGGCCGCGGCGCTCTCCTCGGACACGTCCACCGTGATCGCCCTGGCCGTTGCACCCGAGGCGGTGAGGGCGTGGACGGTGGCGTCGCACTCATCGCCGTCACGATCGAGCAGCGCGACGGCCAGACCTTGGCTGGCCCAGTAGCCGGGCGGTGGCCGCGCCGATTTCCCGCGCCGCCCCGGTGACGACAGCGACCCTGACGTGTCCTGAAGGAGTCATGCGTCCAGTACAGCGACGCGCCTCCAAGTCTCCCAGAGATGTAGCATAGGGCTTAATGATCGAATTCGAGCTCGACGTCGAGGACCTGGCTGACACCCGCTTCGCCGTGTCTCCGATCGCCGAAACAGTGTTCAGCCTCTGGGCCCTGCGCGACCCCGGATCAAACGGGCTGCACCCCTGCCCTGGCTCCGATCGGTACGCGACCGCATCCCGCCGGCGATGGCCGAGCGCCTGGACGCGATCGTCGGCCAGACTCGCGCCCTCCCCGACTTCCTGACCCCGCGACCAGCGTCCTTCGCCCCCACGATCGACGACGAGCTGACGATCATCCGGGCGACCCCAGCGCAGGTAATCCGCCGCGATCTGCTCGCCGCCCATGCGCCCCACCCGCTACCCGACTCGCTGCGCGCCGCCCGAGGCTCTACCGACCAGATCACCGCTCTCGCCCACGAGCTGTGCGAACTCCTCCAGCAATATTGGGAGCTGGCCATACAACCGTACTGGACGCCGATGCGCCTAGTTCTCGAGGCCGACATGACCTACCGAGCCGGACGGCTTGCGACCGGGGGCGCCCGCCTGATGTTCGCCGACATCCACCCCAACCTCCGGTGGCGACGCGGCGTACTGAGCATCGACAAGATGATCGGCCAGCACCGCGTCCCCGCCGGTGGGCGGGGGCTGCTGCTCATACCGTCGGTGTTCGCCTACAAACCGGTCCCGCCGGTCAGCGCGACCGACCCGCCGTCGGTCGCCTACCCGGCCCGCGGACTGGCCACCCTGTGGTCACCGGTACCCGAACCGGATGCGACCGCGCTCCCCGCGCTCCTCGGCGCCCCCCGCGCCGGCCTGTTGCGCCAGCTCGACTCGACACACTCAACCAGCGAGCTCGCCCGCCGCCTGACCGTCACACCAAGCGCGATCTCGCAGCACCTGCGCGTGCTCCACTCCAACGGCCTGGTAGCCAAGGCACGCGACGGCCGCCGTGTCCTCTACCGGCGCACCCCGCTCGGCGACCAACTCGCCGACCCGGCACGATGACGCCGCTGCTCCCGCGCTCATTCGGGGATGATGCCGTCCCGGTTCCCCATCCGCCAACGGTCAACGTTTGGGGCCATCGGAGCTTCTGCTAGGACTTCATCGTGCGTCTTTACCTGTCCTCCTTTCGATTGGGTGACCACCCCGCTCGACTGCTCGAACTGGCCGGGCACGGTCGTCGGCTCGCGCTGGTCGCCAACGCGATGGACGGCGCAACCGACGATGTCCGGCAAGCCGGCGTGGACCGCGAAGTCGCCGATCTCACGTCCCTCGGCTTCCTCGTCTCATCAGTCGATCTGCGTGACGGCCGAGAGGCAGTCGAGCAGTTGCCGGAAGCGGACGTCATCTGGGTGCGCGGTGGAAACGTCTTCGTGCTGCGGCGCGCCCTCGCTGACAGCGGCGCGGACGCGGTGATCCTCGACTTGCTCAACCGTGACGAGGTCGTCTACGCGGGGTACAGCGCTGGCGTTTGCGTCCTGGCCCCGGACCTGCGCGGTCTCGACCGAGTTGACGACGTCACGGAACGGCTCGACCCGATCTACGACGGCCTCGGCGTCCTGGACCGCCCTGTTGTGCCTCACGTCAATTCGCCCAATCACCCGGAAACGTACGCCTGCACCGCGCTCAGTGCTGACCTGACGAGCAATGGCCGTCGCCACTGGGCGCTGTCCGACGGCGAAGTCCTTCTCGTGCGCGACGGCACCACAGAACGACTCGAGCGCGGGCGACCTCCTACGTCCCGATAGCGGATGCTCGACCGGGCACTCGCGGCACGGTGTTCTGGCAGTCCGCTGCAGTCATGCGATTGGATGGTCGTGTGGAGGATTCAGCAGACAGCCAGGGGCGCGCCACCGCCGAGGCACTGTTCGCGGACGTGGAGCGCGCCCATCGCGCGGAGGACGTTGACGCATACTTGAGCTTCTTCGACGAGGACGCAGTGTAGGTCACCAGCCGCGGTGTGTGCTACCGAGGACGATCCGACTTGGGCGACCATCTGCAGCGGGCAATCCCAGGGGGTTTGGGCGACGGGTCCGTGCGGTACGTCGTTGAGTCCATCCACTCGATCGGTCCCAACTCGGCGCTGTGGACCAGACGTACACCAACCGGGACGGCGAGCCTCGGGACGAGCATGCCTGGCACACGCACACCTATGTCGTGTCGCTGCGCGACCACCACAGCCGCATCCTGGCCGGCCAGAACACCGTGCGGGTCGCGCACTGACACCCTCGGTCGACCGAGCAAGATCGGAGGTTCGTCATGAGCAGGCCCTCCTTCGTGGTCACCGGCGGAGCGCTGCCCTACGCAACCGCCAAGGCCGCGGTCGAGGGCCTTACCCGCGCGGTGGCAGTGGACCACGGTCCCGCCGGCATCCGCACCAACGCCGTCGCCCTCGGCTCGATCAGCACCGCCCGGTACGAGGCCTACCGTGCCCAGCACCCCGAGGCCGATGCTCAGATGGCCACACTGCACCCCCTCGGCAGAGTCGGCACCAGTAGCGAGGTAGCCGACGCCGTGGCGTTCCTGCTGTCCCCGCACGCGAGCTTCATCAACGGCGCCATTCTCCCCGTCGACGGAGGCCGCGCCTCCATGGGTGCGGACCCCGAAGCCGTCGAGGGCTGAGCGGCAACTGATCGCCAGCCTGGCCGCCGACGACGTAACGATGCCCGACCGGTTGAACCTCGTCGTGTCATATGCCGATCCGCCATTGGGACAGCCGCCAGTCGTCGCGTCGACTACGGAACGATGGGCGATGATGTGCCTATGCGCCTCGTCCGGTACTCCCATTCGTGTGTCCGGCTCGAGTTTGAAGGCGTCGTGGTAGTCGTGGACCCCGGCGAGTGGAGTGAACCTGTGGCCCTTCTGGGTGCCGATGCGGTCTTGGTGACGCATGAGCACGGCGACCATGTCGACGAATCGCGGCTCATCGATCTGGCTTGTCCTGTGTTTGCCCCAGCTGGAGCCGCACTGACGCGGATTGACTTCCAACCTGTCCATCCCGGCCGCTCGATCACCGTCGCCGGGTTTGAGGTCGAGGTCGTCGGGGGTCGGCACGCTGCAGTGCTCGATGGGCAGCAGACTTGCCCGAACGTCGGGTACCTGATCGGCGGCGTCTATCACCCTGGCGACGCGCTCGATCCCGCTCCGCGCGCCGTGGAAACGGTGCTTGTCCCGATGCAGGCGTCCTGGCTGAAGACCGCCGAAGGTGTCAACTTCCTGCAGGCGTGCCAGTACAGGCGAGCGATCGGCATCCATGACGGCCAGATCAATGACCGCGCCATCGAGAGCATCAACCACTGGTACGGCGTGGGCTCGGATGGGCGCTACGACTATCTCCCACCGGGCTCATCGACCTGATCGCCGGCCTGTGGCTGGGCCTAGTCTGCGTCGATGGGAGCGTGGGGCGCTGAGGGGGTTGGGGTTCTGCGGATGCCCTCCGGGCGGCTGGTGAGAGGACGTGGCCTGCACCGGACACTGCCTGGAGCTCCGTTTCCCGAGTTCGGGTTGTATCTCTTGGGGGGTGCGCCCGAGCCTGTCTCCTGGCCGGCCCGGTGGGTCCGTTGGCCAGACTTCCGGCTACCCGCGAACATCGCCGACGCTGGGGACGCGCTGCGCGACGCGTGGCGTCGCGCAGCGGATGAACGGGTAGAAATCGCGTGCGCGGGTGGACGTGGCCGAACGGGCACCGCGCTCGCCTGCATCGCCGTCCTAGACGGCGTCCCTGCGGCCGAGGCGGTCGCCTACGTGCGCGCCCACTACGACTCCCGCGCGGTCGAGACCCCATTGCAAGCCCGCTTCGTTCAGCGGTTTAGTTCCGCTTGACCGTCGCCTACGGCACCTCGTCTAGCAGTCGAGGGTGGTGGACCCGCCAAAAGGCGTCCCGACGGGCCGGAACGGAACGCTGCGGTGCAGGGGGCAGCTGCGACCGGGCGTTCCCGAAAGACGATCCCGCCACGGGACGACGACGACCATGTCGTGCGCAGCGGCGCAAGCCACCCTGCGTGTCCCGTAGCCGGTTCCCCTTGTGAAGATCATCAGGACTGCCCGGCATAGCCGCGTCCGCGTAGTGATGGCCGCGGTCGTTGTAGAGATGTCGTCGGATCCGGGAGATCGTCCGTACGCTTGGTGCGTGGCCGAACCGCGCAGCAAGCAAGAGCGAATCGCAGACACTTTGCTCCGCCTGAAAGACGACTCCGACGCCTGGGTGGCATCCACCGGCGCCGAGCGACCATGGCTGGCCCCTTTGTCATTCCTGTGGCGCGATGAGCAACTGCTGCTCGCCACCGACGCGGCCACCCCAACTGCTAGGAACGTCGCCATGATCCCCCAATTGCGGTTGGCGCTCGGCCACACCCGAGACGTCGTCATCGTTCAGGGCCAAGCGCGGCTCGCGTCAGCAACGGATCTCACGGACGATGAGGCCGGCGCCTATCAGACCAAGCACGGCTCGGACCCCCGCACCTGGGCAGACTCAGTTCTGCGTTTACGGCCCTCGCGGATTCTGGCGTGGCGAGAAGAGAACGAGCTAACGGGACGACTCCTGATGCGAGACGGCGCCTGGCTCCGCTGAGCGATCCCAATCGGTGACGAACGAGGGCGCTGTGCGGGGCGTCCGGTGGTGCCCCGAGTCGCGCCGTAGAAGGTTCGGCTTGCGGGTCAGACGACGCCACCGCAGCTCCACCTACCGACCACGAGCCGGTTGCCTGGCTCGGTCCGGTTCTCGCTCGCCGAGGCGCGATACGGTTCCCGGATGTCGATCGTGGTCGTTGACGGTCTCGCGATTTACTACGAGACATACGGCGAGGGCGTCCCTGCCGTTCTGATCCCGCGATGCAACTTCGCATGGTCTGCTCTGGATCTGGCGGTCCTGACTGGCGACTACACCGTGGTTATCGCCAGCCCCCGCGGCTTTGGGGAGAGCGATCGAACCGAAGAGCCGTACACCGCCGCTAACATCAAGTCGGACCTTGAAGCCGTCCTAGACCACGTGGGCGTAGACGAGTACGTCTCGTTTGGCTACTCCATGACCGGGTCAGTAGCGCCGTGGCTCGCTCATGAGAATCCGCGTGTGCGCGCCGTGATCTCTGGCGGTTTTCCGATCGCAACTGCCTACACAAACGTGCTCCCCTACATCACGGCCAACCGAGCAGACACGTTCAAGGACCCGCGCCGATGGCAGACCATGACGGAGAAGTTTGATCCCGATGCCTTGATGGCGTGGTACCTCGAGCTGGACAAGTTTCCCCCAGCCGGACTGCTCGATGCGCTCGACTGTCCACTGTATTCATTCTGCGGCGGAGACGATGAAGTGATCGAGGAACTCGCCGGTCTGGAAGCACTGCGTGCAGGGATGCAAACTCGTCGACTGCCGTTCGAAGTGGTCCCGGGAAGGGACCACGAGGGAATGCTGAACAGCATTAACGAGGCGATGCCACAAGCCCGGCGATGGCTGAACGCAGTGGTTCCTCCCCAAGGAGAATGAGGTCGTGCAGGCACTCGGTCGTCGCGGCCAGCAGTTGAGTCCACGGACGTGGTGTGTGAGTTCCTCGTCGGCCAGCGTGTCGTGAGGTCGTAGGGGACGGCCATCGCGTGATCCTTCAGAAGACCGGTAGATCAACCTGAAGGAGATCGTCACGATGACCGCCGACCCCAAGAGTATTGACCTGTCCACGTTCGTGTCCGAGCACCTGGAGCGGGCCGAGCCTGACCTGTTGCGTTCGATGCTCCAAGCTTTCGTCGAGGCGCTGATGGGCGCCGAGGCCGACGCGATCTGCGGCGCGCCGTATGGCGCCCGGTCGCCGGAGCGGACCAACTCACGCAACGGCTACCGGGCTCGGGAGTGGGACACCCGGACCGGGAGCGTGGAGCTGGCGTTACCGAAGCTGCGCACCGGCTCCTACTTCCCGGACTGGCTGCTGGAGAAGCGCAGGCGCGCCGAGCGGGCGCTGACCACGGTGGTGGCCACCTGCTACCTGCTCGGGGTGTCCACCCGGCGGATGGAGAGGCTCGTGGAGACCCTGGGGATCACCCGGCTGTCGAAGTCCCAGGTCTCGGTGATGGCCCGGGAGCTCGATGAGCAGGTGGAGTCGTTCCGGACCCGCCCGCTGGATGCTGGGCCCTACACGTTCGTGGCCGCGGACGCGTTGACGATGAAGGTCCGCGAGGGCGGGCGGGTGGTGCTAGTCCACGCCCTGCTCGCTACCGGCGTCAACGCCGACGGGCACCGGGAGATCCTCGGCCTGGACGTGTGCTCGGGTGAGGACAGCGCCGGCTGGTTGGCGTTCTTCCGCGGCCTGTCCGCCCGGGGCGTGTCCGGAGTCCAGCAGGTCACCTCCGATGCCCACTGCGGCCTCGTGGCGGCCATCGGCGCCACCCTTCCCGGAGCGTCCTGGCAGCGCTGCCGCACGCACTACGCCGCCAACCTGATGTCGATCACCCCGAAATCGTCGTGGGGCTGGGTCAAGGCGATGCTGCACTCGATCTACGACCAGCCCGACGCGGCCGCGGTCCACGCCCAGTTCGACCGCGTCGTCCAGGCCCTGACCGAGAAGCTGCCCAAGGTCGCCCAACACCTCGAAGAAGCCCGCGCGGACATCCTCGCGTTCACCGTCTTCCCCAAGGAGATTTGGCGCCAAATCTGGTCCAACAACCCCCAGGAGCGACTCAACCGGGAGATCAGGAGACGGACCGACGTGGTCGGCATCTTCCCCGACCGCAACGCCCTGGTCCGCCTGGTCGGGGCCGTCCTGGCCGAGCAACACGACGAGTGGATCGAAGGCCGGCGCTACTTCGGCCTGGACGTCCTGGCCCGCTGCCGCACCGGGCCGCTCGACGGCGCCGACACCACCCAGCCCGAGCTGCCCGCACCCGCCGAGGCCATCAATGCCTGAGCACCCCGAGCACCCGCAGCGCCCGTCGCGTGACAGCTACGTGACACCTACCGGATGCCTCAACTGCGGCGCCATGCTGCCCTGCCGGGCCGACCAACGCTACTGCGGCCACCCGTGTCGACAAGCAGCCCACCGGCGCCGCACCAGCCCACCAATCGAACCGGCGGCGGCACTGCCCGCCGCCGGCACCCGGCGCGCGCACACCATCTACGAGTGCGACACCTGCGGGCAACGCCTCGCCGGCCAGCAATGGTGCCCAGACTGCCAACGACCTTGCCGCCGACTCGGCACCGGAGGTTCGTGCCCCAGCTGTGGAGACCCCATCCTCATCACCGACCTTATCGGGCTCTTCGTACCTGCGGTGGGGTCATGAGAGCCGGGGGTCGGTGAGTCCGCCTCCGATGAGGAGCATGCGGAGGCGGTAGTTGTCGCGGTTGCGGAAGCCGCGGGCGACGCGGCGGTGGAGCTC
>JAABUV010005969.1_pt1 | contig 13541 bp, 15 predicted proteins | sample 5559971 | NCBI WGS metagenome assembly JAABUV01 (sample SAMN10711881, study PRJNA513362) | rock metagenome | isolation source: Antarctica rocks | place: Antarctica: Victoria Land, Knobhead nord | collected 2015-12-19
CAAGCTGGCATCTGCGGGAAAGGTGCCGGGCGTGGGGAGAGGGATGTTAGGTCGTCGGCGGTTCCGGAATCCGACCGCCCATGGGCTGCATCAGGTGATCACGGGGGTGCACAGCAGCGTCGGGGTGAACAGCACAGTCCAGGCGGTGACCGACGCGGTGGTCGCCTTCGCCGGGTTCGGGGTGGCCGTGGTCAGTGTCCTTCGCCCGGGTAGATTGATGGAAACCGTCGCGGTCGCCGGCAGCGAGGACGCCAAGGGTCAACTGCTGGGTCTGCGGAGATCCCGACGGCACTACGACGAGGCTGCTGGAGCAGGAAGCGGAGGTGATGCGCCGGGCGGTGGCCTACCTGTTCCGGGACACGCTCCCAAAATGATGTACCCGCTGGTCCTTGACCTTGCCGCGAAGGAAGCGCCCGTGCGGGTGCCGGTCGCGGTGACCTGCCGGGTGCTGGGCTTTTCAAAGCAGGGGTTCTACCAGTGGCGCAAAGACCCGGTCACGCAGCGGGACTGGGACGACGCCGCGTTGATCAACGCCGCCTTGGACCGCACCAGGGTTGCGTGCTGCATTCCGACCGCGGGTCTCAATTTCGGGCCAAGAAGTATGTCCGGACCTTGACCAACAACGGCCTGCTCGGGTCGATGGGCCGGGTCGGTGCATGCGCCGACAACGCCGCGATGGAGAGCTTCTTCGCTCTCCCGCAGAAGAACGTGCTGGATCGGCAACGGTGGCGCACACGGGCCGATCTACGCCTGGCGATCGTGACCTGGATCGAGCGGACCTACCACCGCAAGCGTCGGCAACGCCGGCTGGGAACCCTGACCCCGCTCGAGTTTGAGACAATCAACAGGACCGCAGCCGCGGCCTGAAGAGCCGGTCAACCAAACCCTGGGCAGTCCCGAACGCACCCGTGCGGGTGCCGGTCGCTGAAGCCAGGAGCAGGTGGCCGGGGTGGCGCAGAACGCCTTCCTCACGCCCGGTGCGGTACCGCCCGCCATCCGTCTGACTCCCAGCAGCCGCCGACGCCAACCATGCAGTTGTCGGCGGACCGGTCATTTCAGAGGAAAATCAGAGGAGGACCCTTCATGGTGATGAGATGGTTCGACCGACGGTGCTCGATCCATCACAATCCGTCCCAACCAGGGGCGAACCCGACCTGAGGAGAGAGCATGAGCACCATCACCCGCGTCCGCACCAAGAACGGAACGATCTTCGCCTCGCTCGCCGGCCTGACCGCCCTCGCCGTACTTCTTCAGGGGCTGTGGGCGGGCATATTCCTTGAGCACGACGGGAAACGAGACGCCGCGTCCAGCTGGATCGACGCCCACGCCCGCGGCGGCGAGGTCGCCCTTGCCCTGGCCGCGATCACGACTGTATTCGCGGTGTGGAAGCTCCGTCCCCGCAAGGAGTTGTGGATCGGTAGCGCAATCCTCACCGTGCTAATGATCCTCGAGTCCTATCTCGGCGGCCTCATCCGCGACGCCAGCAAAGACACCTTGACCGCCGTCCACGTCCCACTCGGCATGGCGATCATGGGTTTGGTCATCTGGATCACCGTCCGGGTCCGGACAGGCAACAGGGTGGCTACCTCCTGACCAACATCCGAGCACGACGACATCCCACTGTCCCCGTGGCCCGACCGCCAGGATTGACAGACGGCGCGGCGGGGCGGGGCATCGTCACCGTGAGAATGCCGGCGGCAACCAACAGGTCGTCAGCGATCGCCAGGCGCTGGCAAGCATTGGATCTGACACGTTGGACACCGAGATCAGATGCACGAAAACTTGATCTTCAAACTGACCCACCGACAGCCAACGCTGCGCCGCCAACGTATCGGCAACCACTACAGCACAGTTCCACGCACTTTCTTCTCTCCTCAACGCGACGGTCCAAGAATGACCGGTATGCCTCCACTCGATGCCTCGGGATTGCACGGGTTTGCCCGGCGCCGTCCGGGTGAGCGGCTGAGGGTCGGTAACAGGAGTTCGCGGGCCGCAGGCACCGGTCTCCACAGCGCCCGGAGGCCGTCGGTGAGCCGGCTCCGCCTGCCCGCCGTCGACCCTCAGTCCGTGGTGGGTACGCGGCGCTGGACGAATTCGAGGACGAGGTCGGCTACCTGCTCGCCGGCGGTCTCGAGCAGGAAGTGGCCTCCCTCGAGCAGGTGGATCTCCGGGTCGTGGGCGTCATCGGCGAAGGCGCGGGCGCCCGCGGGCCCGAAGATCTGGTCGCCCGCGCCCCACACGGCCAGGAGCGGGACCCGGCTGTCGCGGAGGTAGTCGTGCAGGGCCGGGTAGAGCGGGATGTTGTTGCCGTAGTCGCGCAGAAGGGACAGCTGGATCTGGTCGTTGCCGGGCCGGGCCAGCAAGGCGTGGTCGTGGTGCCAGGTGTCCGGGCTGACCAGCGACTCGTCGGGGGCGCCAGTGAGGTACTGCCACCGGATGTCCGGCAGGGTGAAGGCCTCACGGACCGCCGCCTCGGTGGCTGCGGTGGGGTTCTGGCCATACGCCTGCGCTCGACGGGTCCAGAAGCTGTCGAAGAAGCCGGCCTCGTAGCCGTTGCCGTTCTGGGTGATGACGGCGCTGACCGCGTGAGGGGCCGCCAGGACCAGGCGCCACCCGATGGGGGCGCCATAGTCCTGGACGTACATCGCGAACCGGTGGATGCCGAGTTGGTCCAGCAGGCCGCCGGTGAGGTGGGCGAGGGAGTCGAAGGTGTAGGTGAAGTCCTCGACGCCAGGGGCGTCCGAACGGCCGAAGCCGAGCATGTCGGGTGCGATGACGCGGTGGCGCTCGGCCAGCCGTGGGACCAGGTTGCGGTACATGTGCGAACTGGTCGGGAAGCCGTGCAGCAGTACGATGACGGGCGCCTGCTCGGGGCCGGCCTCGCGGTAGAACAGGCGCCGCCCTTCGACGGTGGCGAAGCGGTGGTGGATTTGGACCATGCCCATAGCTCCTCAGGTTGCTGACAGACGTGAGTCAAGCGCAGGTTGACTAACCTGTCAAGGACTATCAGGAGGTTAGGCGTGATTGAGTCCGCAGGGTGTGGCGCTGGCAGCGCAGCGGTGAGCGGCGAGCACCTGCTCCTCGGGCTGCTGAACACCGCGCTGGTGGTGGACGGCGCCCGTCAGGACCTGCTCGCCGGTCCACAGGCTCACCGCTGGCTGCGCATCCATGGCGGGACAGGGACGGCGTCGGAGCTGGCTGCGGCAGTTGCTGCCCGGGACGTGCTGCAGAGAGTCGTCAGGGGAGACGCGGCGGCGAGCGCCCTCGCCCCGCTGCTTGAGGGCGTGCGGGCCGTACCTCGGATAGGTCCCACGGGCATCGTGTGGAGCACGGAGGTAGAGCAGCCGCGAAGCCTCGCAGTGGCCGCAGTGCTGGCCTGGGACGAGGTGCAGCGGTCCAAACCGGGGCGTCTGCGCCCGTGCGCGAACCCCGACTGCGTGCAGTTCTTGCTGGATCGCAGCAAGGCCAACACCGCGCGATGGTGCTCGATGGCCGTTTGCGGCAACCGGATGAAGGCGCGACGGCACCATCAGCGCAGCCGAGGCGAGGTCTAGTCGCGCCGGGCCGGGCCGGCGAGATGTCCAGGCGCTTGATCAGGCCGCCAGCCACGTACAAGGAGTGCTGGAACGAGCCGCGCGACAGCGCCCGCCCGTCAAGGTCCTGGACGGTCTGGCTGATGTCCACGACGAGCTCCTGCGGCGACACGGCCGTGAACCGGAGCCGCTCGCCGTGCGTGCGAGTCGTCAACCACTGGCGGAGCCAGTACTGCTTGACAGCAGCCTTCCCGACGAGCCTGTCGTCGCCGTCCGGCCAGTCCACGTCGTCACTGAACAGGTCGAGCAGTGCCTTGACGTCGCGCCGGTTGAACGCCGCATAGGCGTCCACGACGAGGTCCTGTGCGCTGAGGTGCGCCCGCTGCACCCCTCCGGCGACGCGAGGGGGGCTGCCGGTCGTGCGGAGCCGTCGCCGGACGGTGCGTCACAGGCCCAGCAGCAGGTCCCGGATGGCGGGCCGGCTGCGACAGGAAGGGGTGGTGGCCGGTGTCGAGCTCGACCATCGTCCCGGCGCGACGCGCGGAACTCCCCCTGCAACCGCGGCGGCGTCCCCCTGTCCTGGGTGCATACGAGGTAGGTCGATGGAGTTCGCTTCCAGGCGGCCGCTCCTACGGGCTGGGCCGTGACCTGCACGCTCTGCCGAGCCAGCCTCGCCGCCGCCTGCGCCTGCGCCTGGACGTCACTGTCGCAGTCCTGCAGGAACGTCTCCACGAGCAGTTCGGGACGGACGCCGAACGTGCCTGTCTCCAGGTCGACGTCGAGGAACGGCGCCGAAGCGCCGTCGCTGTCACCGAACTCGGACAGGCTCTGCCCCGCCTCGGGCAGGTAACTGGACACGAGAACCAGGTGGCGCACCGCGTTGACGCCCGCGGCCGCCTCGGCGACCACGATCCCGCCGTAGCTGTGCGCGACTATGACGGTCGACTCGTCGCTGCTCGTCAGGACCCCGCGGACCGCCGCGACGTCCTCGGTCAGCCCGGGACCGCTCGCACCTCCGGGGGTCCCCGTCTCCCCGCAGCTCGGAAGGGCAGGTGCCACGCTGGTCATGTCCTGCGCCTGCAGCAGCTCAGCCGTGCGGTGCCACCACCACGACCCGTCCTGCACGAACGCGCCCTGCACGAAGACCCACCCTCACTGTCACTCCTTTGGCTTGTCCGGCTCCCTCTGGTCCCGGTCGTTACGTGAAAGCGTCTACTGATGGGCAGGCAGCGGCTGCTCGACGCGTGCACCGAGCACGCCCTGGCCGACGGCCTCCCGGACCGGCTCGCGCCGCTCGCTGCCGCAGCCGGTACGTCCGACCGCATGCTGCTCTACCACTTCGGAAGCCGCGACCTGCTGCGTGCCGTCCTCGCCCACGCCCGGCAGCGCCAGGTCGAAACCTTCGGCGATCTGCTCCACGTCTGCGCCAACGAGCCGTACACCACTACCCTCGGACGTGCCTGGACCGTGATGAGCGGGCCGCACGGCCAGCCCTACCTGCGAATGTTCGGCCAGCTGCGCGAGAGCACCGAGCAGCAGCTCTGGCCCGACTTCCCGCCGCGAGGCCACCACCGACTGGCTCGGGCCGCTCGACCGCCGCCGCCCGACTGCTGCAGGAGCGTGCCGGGCGGCTGGACCTTCTCGTCAACAACGCCGGTGTCGCCGGCGGGTCGGAATTTGTCAAGATGGTTAAGACTATCGGGAGTTAGTGAGGCGGCGGATGTTTGGTCAGCCAACCGCAACTCCGGCCCAATCCGGCACTCCCCCGGTCCGAGCCGGGCAGATCTGGTTGATGGCGTCAGTAATCGTTCATCGAAGCACGCCAACTGGGCGGGGCGATATCGAGGTCGGACGCCGTGCACGGCGAGCAGGCGGACTTGCTTTCGCCCTTCAACCCGCCGTCGAGCCTTGAAGACTGCCAAAGCGGGCTGTACTACTGGTGGCATGACCTTTCTTCGTGACCCGCTGGACCCGGACTTCTTCAACCTTCTGAAGGGCAGTTATCTACGCATTGTCGGCTCACCACTGGTACCCGAGCGGGCAGGTGCACCGTGGCTGTACCACGATGCGCCGTTCGGGGTTTTGGCACATAGTGCTGAGCCTGAGCCTAGATTTATATACGCGAACGAATATGCATTGAAGAGCTTCGACTACTCGTGGAGTGATTTTATCGGTTTGGCCTCGAAGTTCTCTGCTGAGCCCGACGCGCAGGAAGATCGCCAGCGACTCCTTGCCGCTGTCGAGTCTGACAACTTTGTGAGTGGCTACCGCGGCAGGCGAGTAGCTCGGTCAGGTCGCAAATTTTGGATCGAGGACGTGACCATGTGGAATTTGATCGACGAAGGCGGTCGAGGTAATGGGCAAGCGGCTCTATTTTGGGATAACCTGACAGATTCATAAAAGTATTAAAGTATTGTCATTTAGGATTGGTATACGATACGACTGAAGATTAGTGTTGGATTAGTGTCGTCACGTCAACGTAAGGCATAGGACAACCATGGTCAACATCCCAAATATACAGTACCTTCAGTACTTATGGCCTCCGAGTGTCCGGTCCGGGAAGTCACACGAACGATATCGAGATAAACCAAAGGTGTTGGCGACGATTCCGTCCGCTCTCTTGGTTCAACGACGTCGGGGTCGAAACCGCCCGCTGGCCTTGGGTATTGGACGGCGGGCCACCGGTCAGCGGGTGTCCGCGATCGACCGCTATCTTGGCCCACTATCGAGAACGCCACCCCTCGGGCTGCACCGCGAGATCGTCGGCAACCACACGTACTGGATGCCGGCGGATCGCCTGGTCGCGTGTTACCAAGTTGACGACTCCGGCCCGCATCCAGTGGTGCAGGACGCGGACCGGAGGGTTGATCCAGGCCTGGATCAGCGCGCGGCGGTGCCGGTGTAGTCGTCGTCGGAGCGCACCCAGCTCATCAGGCCGCGGAGCTTGCGCCCGGTCTCCTCGATCGGGTGCGCCTCCTGCTCGGCGCGGAACTTCTTGAATTCCGGCGCGCCGGCGTCCTGGTCGGCGATGAAACGGGCGGCGAAGGTGCCGTCCTGGATGTCGGCCAGGACACCCTGCATGTTCTTCGCGACGTGGTCGTCGATCACCCGGGGGCCGGAGACGTAATCCCCGTACTCGGCCGTATCCGAGACGGACCAGCGCTGCTTGGCGATCCCGCCCTCGTACATCAGGTCCACGATCAGCTTGAGCTCGTGGAGCACCTCGAAGTAGGCGATCTCCGGCTGGTAACCGGCGGCCGTCAGGGTCTGGAAGCCGGTCTGGATCAGCCGGGACGCACCGCCGCAGAGCACGGCCTGCTCGCCGAACAGGTCGGTCTCGGTCTCCTCGGTGAAGGTGGTCTTGATGACGCCGGCGCGGGCACCGCCGATGGCGGCGGCGTAGGACAACGCCAGCGCCTGGGCACCGCCCGTGTGGTCCTGTTCGACCGCGATCAGGTCGGGCACGCCCTTGCCGTTGACGAACTCGCGGCGCACGAGGTGGCCGGGGCCCTTCGGGGCGATCAGGATGACGTCGACATCGGTCGGTGGCTTGATGTAGCCGAACCGGATGTTGAAGCCGTGCCCGAAGGCCAGCGCCTTGCCGGCGGTCAGGTTCGGCTCGATGTCGGAGGCGTAGACGTGACGCTGGATGTGGTCGGGTGTCAGGATCATGATGACGTCGGCCTCGGCCGCAGCCTCCGCGGGCGTGACGACGCGGAGGCCTTCATCGGTGGCATTGGCGCGCGACTTGGAGTTCTCCAGCAGGCCGACGCGGACGTCGACGCCGGAGTCGCGCAGGCTCAGCGCGTGCGCGTGGCCCTGCGAGCCGTAACCGATGACCGCGACCTTGCGGCCCTGGATGATCGACAGATCAGCGTCATCGTCGTAGAAGATCTCGGCTGCCATGGGTGATCGACGTTCCTTTCGAGGGCGCTGGGCGCCCTTCTGCGATGGGTGGTGCTGACGGATTGGTGCTGGTGAGGCCGTGCGGTGCATGCGCGGCCTGCCTACTCGGGTGTTTCGGCAGGCCGCGCAATCTAACCAGCCGCCATGAACGGTGATCGCAGCGCCGGCCTCCTCCGCGATGAGATCGCTATTGATGGCAGCGCCCACGACCAGGCCCGACGCTGCCGAACCGACGACCTACGCCGTGAGGCGAACATTGCCCGCCACCCACAATCCTGGCACAGGCGTCACCCCGGCGGCATCGGCATCGATGTGGGTACCGAGCACGAGTCCACCGACGACTTCAGGCCCAGCGGTTCGAGCAATTCAACGTGGGCGGTAAATCGCGCCGCGACCATCAGCGCATCAAGCTGCACGCGGTGCCGTCGGATAGGCGCACCCCGGTCAAGCCGCCCGCATCTGCCTCAACTTGGGCGACCTCGCCCGCGACGACCGCGATGCTGAGTGCGTCGAGATGCTCAAGCTGCTCCTCGCTGAGCGCCGGACCGGTGTGCTGCAACACCGTCCCCTGCCGGCTCAACTGACAGAACGCCAGAAACCTGGTGCACTGACATTGGTCCAGTAGCGAGCACGACAATGCGGCACTCGCGCACCCTCCCAACCGCGGCAGTAAGAGCAATGCAACACCGTCGAGACCCTACCCCGCGGCGAGCCCGGGAACTTCAGGAAGTTCCTCGCGCAGACCGATAGCAACCAGGACGTCGAATGGCGGCGACGCGGCCTTCCTCGACCCGGCCACCATACTGCTGCACCTCCACGGATCCGACGATCAGCAAATCTGTCGGCCTTACACCCCTCGCGCGTCAGGAAATTGTGCACATGTGCTGCCACCGCGTTCCGCAAAGGCCCCGCCCCCTGCACCAGCACCGAGCGGCGTGGCCGGGCAACACCAAAGCACCACTCAGTCCGGCAGGACTACCACCGATTATCACGACATCCAAAAGTTGGTTCGCAATGTTCACGAATATCAGCATGCGCCCGGATATGACTAATCGCAAATAATACGCTGAATAATCTTATCGATTACGAACCTCGACGTTCCCTCTCACCGGCGGTCAGCGAACCGGACCGCTGGATCGTCGTTGTCGAGTGAAAGCTAGGCAGGCACCTCGTACCCGAAGGGCGCCTCCATGAACGGCGGTCTGCCGTGGCCCGGCGTTCACGGTCGGTCGAGACGGTCGGTGACCATGTCGGCCAGGGCCTGAGCCGCGGGTTTGACCTGCCTGTTCTTCGGCAGAATCATGTAGACGTCGAAGGTGGGGGCGGGTTTGGGCTGGATGACGACAAGGTCGTCGATGTTCGGCGCGGATGATGGCGCGACGAGGGCAATACCGAGCCCTACGCGGACCAGGTCCAACACCGTGGCTACATCGCCGACCTCGACCTCGATCCGTCGCGCAAGGCGGAGACGGGCGAACAGCTGGTCAGTGCTGGCGCGGCTGCCCCAACCGATCGGAACATCGACGAACGCCTCATCCGCCAGTTCGCCGACAGGCACACGGCGGCGCCGCGCCAGCCGGTGCCCGGGTGGGCAGACCAGGACCATCTTTTCCGAGCTGATCCTTACCGCGTCGACCTTTGACGACTGGGCGGGTGTGGGGGCGGCGAAGGCCAGATCCAGGTCGTTGTCGATGACTGCCTGAACCAGACCGGCGGAACCGTCCCGGCTGGTCTGCGGGCGCAGATCGACGTTCGGCCGGTGCAGGTGGAACTCGGCCAAAGCCTGCGCGAGCGGCGGCGCCAACAACGAATGCATCAAACCGACGCGGACTGTTCCGCGCTCACCGGCGGCAACTGACGCGACCGAGGCCTCGGCACGTTCGATGGCCTCCAAAATCTCCCGGGCGTGCACCAACAGCGTCTGACCCGCGTCGGTGAGTACGACCCGGCGGGTCGTCCGGTTGAACAAGGTGACCTTGAGCTCCCGCTCCAGACCCGCGACGGTGGCCGACATGCCGGACTGGACCAGGTGCATCCGGGTCGCCGCGCGCGTGAATGACCCCTGCTCCGCCACAGCGACGAATTGCTCGAGCTGCCGAAGGTCCACCAGCAAAAGTGGATCACTCGACGTGCTAGATGACAGCATGAGACATCGTTGGACGTGCTGCCTTCGGAGACCGACACTTCAAGGGGTGAGGCGCTGCCGGTCTGCGCCTTCGGATTAGGGAGACACCCAACATGCCCACAGCCGCACAGCTCAACTACGTTCGAACCGGACCACGCGGGCTCGCGCCGGTGGTCCTTGTCCACTCGGCGGGCCTGGACCTGACCTATTGGGACCAGCAGATCGCCGACCTGTCCCGCCGGCACGACGTGATCGCGTTGGACCTGCCGGGCCACGGCCGCAGCATCACTCAGTCCGAATCCATCACCATCACCCAGATGTCCGCAGCCGTCACCACCGCACTCGATGCGCTGCAGTGCGGGCCCGTCCATCTCGTCGGCCTATCGGTCGGCGGCCTCATCGCGCAACAGATCGCCCTGACCGACCCCCAGCTCATCACCTCCCTGGCCCTGCTCGACACCGCCGCGCGCTTCGCACCGGGCGGGCAGGCCTCGATGCGCAACCGCGCGGCCGTCGTGCGTGAGCACGGCATGGAGGCGATCCTGGACGGGCTGTTCGGTCACTGGCTGCTTCCCGAGACACGCGAGCGCAGACCCGATCTGATCGACCGGGCGACCAAGACACTGTTGCGCGACGACGCGGGCGTGCAGGCCGCCCTGTGGGAGACGATCGCCGACTTTGACGACGCCAACCGCCTGGGCTCGATCGCCGTCCCGACGTTGGTGCTGGTTGGCGAGCATGACACCAGCTCCCCCGTCTCGTCTGCGCGCGAGCTGTGTGCGGGCATTCAGCACGCTCAGATGCGGGTCATCGCCGACGCCGCGCACCTGACGCCAATCGAGCAGCCGACCGTCGTGACCGGTCACCTCGACGCGTTTGTGCGCTCACTCATCGCGGTCGGCACCAGCTGATGAGCCGCCTGACCCTGGTGGACCCCAGCAACCTCACCGGCCAGCGGAAAGCCCAGTACGACCGCTTCCCCTCCAACCTGACCCGGGCACTATTGCTGCTGGATGATCGACTCGCCGGTGCCCTGCCTCTAACCGCCAACGCACTGCGGACCGCGCCGCTGGACCCGGCATGGCGGGAGGCGGTGATCTTGCGCGTCGCGGCGCTCCACCGCAGCGGCTACGAACGGTTCCAGCACCTAGGCCAAGCCCTCCAGCAGGGGTGGACGGCTGAACAGATCGACGCCATCGAATACGGCCGACCCGGCGACGGTGTACTACCACCGGAGCTCACCAGCATTTTGCGATTTGTCGACGAAGTCGTCGCCGGCCCGACCGTATCCGGTGACGTCTTCGACGCCGCCCACACCCTGCTCAACAATCAGGAACTGGTGACCGTCATCGTCCTCATCGGGCACTACATGACCGTCGCCCGCATTCTCGGCGTGCTCCAGGTCCCGCTGGACTCTGCGCCTGACAGCTGGGACACAGAGCACTGACAGCTGGAGGGTATACCCCAGATGGGCCGTTACGATTCGGCGAGGGTGCCGATGACGTTGAGGAGTTCCAGCTGTTCTACGGCTGCTGTTCCTGGTGGTGGGGTGAACCACAGTAGGCGTTGGGTGCCGTCCTCGCTGAGCAGGCTCAGGCAGTTCAGTTCTATTTCCCCGATGGTGGGGTGTAGGAGCCGTTTGCGGTCTGCGCGCCGGATGGCGACGTCTTGCCGGGCCCACAGCTCCGCGAATTCTTCGCTTTCGCCTGTGAGGCGGCGGGTCAGGTCGGAGACGAGCCGGCCGCTGCCCCGGCGTGCGGCGACGGCTCGGAGGTCGGCGACGAACACGCCTGATTGGTGGTTGTGCTCGTCGGGGTGGTAGAGCTGCCGCGCCTGGGGATCGGTGAACCACTGGTAGATGAAACTGGCACCCAGCCCGGTCGCAGGTTTGGGCCAGCCCAGCAGCGCGGCCGCCATCCGATTCTGGACCAGGGTCACGCTCAGGTCGCTGATGATCTGCGCGGGTGTGGAGGGCAGCCGGTCCAACAGGTCGAGCATCCCGGGGTGGACGTGCGCGTTGGGACCGCCTTCGGGCGGTAGTGGGCGACCGGCCAGATAGTACAGGTGATTCCGTTCGTCCAGGCCTAGGTGCAGGGCCCGGGCCAGCGCGGCGAGCATCTGCTCGGACGGTTGCGCTCCGCGGCCCTGCTCGAGCTGGGCGTAGTAGTCCACGGATGCGCCGGCCAGGGTCGCCACCTCATCGCGCCGCAGCCCCGCGACGCGACGTCGCGGGCCGTGGTGCAAACCCAGGTCCCGCGGATTGAGCCGATCCCGCCGGGATTTGAGGAAACCACCCATCTCGGTCAAGTCCATGTCGCCATTGTGGGCCCGCAACGGGCGACTCAGCCAGGTGCTGCCAGCACCACCGGCACCACGCCGGGCACCGGCATGCAGTCGACAGGTTCGGGGCGCCCCCCCGGTTAGTGGGTGTGCCGCTGCGGGTCTGGGCTCAGCCTGGTGTTGACGTCACCAGTACAGACGTCGCCTCGCTCGCAGACTGACGCCCTGGCAGGGTCGATGAAAAGGCGGCAGGCGCCGAGATCGGAAGGTGGGACCGCTACATGACCGGGGCGAAGGTTGCGATTGTCACGGGCGGGTCGCGTGGCATCGGGCGCGCCGTCGCCGAGCGGCTGGCCAGTGACGGCAACGCTGTGGCGGTCACCTACGTCTCATCTGCCCAGGCGGCGCAGGAGCTGGTCGGGACCGTTCAGGACGGCGGCGGCCGGGCGGTGGCGATCCGCGCCGATGTGTCCGACGCCGCGCAGGTGCAGGCCCTATTCGAGCAGACCGAGTCCAAGTTCGGTGGGGTGGACATCGTCGTCGCGGCGGCCGGGATCATGCGGCCGGCGTTGCTCGCGCAGGCCACCGACGCGGACTTCACCGCACAGGTGGAGGTAAATATCCGGGGCACCTTCCACGTTCTGCGGGAGGCGGCCCGCCGGGTCCGCGACGACGGACGCATCATCACCTTCTCCAGCACCACCTTGGCGTTGAACGCACCCGGCTACGGCATCTACAACGCCACCAAAGGCGCCGTCGAAGGGTTCACCCGGGTCCTGGCCAAGGAGGTCGGGCCCCGCGGTATCACGGTGAACGCGATCGCCCCCGGACCGGTGGAGACGGAGTTGTTCCTGGCCGGCAAGAGCGTGGCCGATGTGCAGCGGATGGCCGACCTGGCCCCGCAGCACCGCATCGGGCAGCCGGTGGACATCGCGGGCGCCGTGGCGCTGCTCGTCTCGGCCGACGCCGGGTGGATCAACGGTCAGATCGTCCGAGTCAACGGAGGAATCGCATGAGCAACCCACAATCCAGTACTGCTGCGCAGGTGGTCGTGGTCACCGGCGCCGGGTCCGGACTTGGCCAGGCCGTCGCCGAGAAGCTGGCACTGGCCGGTCATATCGTCTACGCCGGGATACGCGGCATCGCCACCCGTTCCGCAGAGCGCGCGGCCGCCGTCGACGCGTTCGCCGCCGCATACGATGTGGTGTTGCGCCCGCTTGAGTTGGATGTGCTGTCTGACACCGGGTGCCGCGCCGCGATCGACCAGGTGTTGGCCGAGCAGGGCCGGTTGGATGTGGTGGTCAACAACGCCGGGATGCTGATGGCCGGTGTTGCGGAGGCGTTCACCCCGGATCAGTTCCTGAGGATCTTGGACACCAATGTGGTGTCCTGGCTGCGGATGAACCGTGCGGTGCTGCCGGTGATGCGCCGCCAACACGCCGGGACGCTGGTCTACATCTCCAGCACCACCGCGCACATCGTGGAACCGTTCATGGCCACCTACATCGCCAGCAAAGCCGCCGGTGAAGCCTTCGCCGAATCGATCGGTTTCGAAGTCACCGGGTTCGGTCTCGACACCGTCATCATCGTGCCCGGCGCGTTCACCCAGGGCACCCAGCACTTCGCTCACAGCGCCGCACCGGGCGAACCCGCCGTGGTCGCCCAGTACGGCGACCTCGCCGCGGTGGTCGCCCAGA
>JAABUV010005973.1_pt1 | contig 13536 bp, 13 predicted proteins | sample 5559971 | NCBI WGS metagenome assembly JAABUV01 (sample SAMN10711881, study PRJNA513362) | rock metagenome | isolation source: Antarctica rocks | place: Antarctica: Victoria Land, Knobhead nord | collected 2015-12-19
GAGACCCGCGTCGAGGGTGAAGCGCTCGCGGTCCCAGTCGCACGACACGCCGAGGCGGCGGTTCTGTTCGCTGATACGGCTGCCGTAGCGGCGCTTCCAGTCCCAGACGCGCTCCACGAAGCGCTCGCGTCCGAGGGCGTAGCGGTCTGTCCCCTCATCGCGCAACTCGCGTTCCACCACTATCTGCGTGGCGATGCCGGCGTGGTCGCTGCCGGGGATCCACAGCGTGGGGTCGCCCGTCATGCGATGGTAGCGTATCATGATGTCTTCTATCGTCATAGTGAGGGCGTGACCCAGGTGCAGCGAGCCGGTCACGTTGGGCGGGGGCATCGAGATCACGAAGGGCGGGCGCTCGTTGGGCGCGCCGTCGGCGGTGGTCAGGCGCGGCTTGAAGTAGCCCTGTTCTTCCCACCACTTGTAGATGCGCGGCTCGACCTCTTGGGGGTTGTATGTCTTGTCCATAATACGTCTCCGACATTAGCTATCAGCCGTCAGCGGTCAGCTATCAGCTTTTTGCTGGCAACCCGCTCACTTCGAGTAGCGCCGCGCGTGGGGTAAAGCTGACGGCTGATAGCTGACCGCTGACAGCTAAAAAAAGGGCCTCCGCCTGTCCCGAGGACGAGCGGAGGCCCGTGGTACCACCTCTATTTAGTCGCGCCCGCGTTATGATTTTATTAGATATACGCGGGGCAACCCTCATAGCGCGCTGTAATGGGCGCACCCATGGACACCAGTCCGGCGACTCGCGGGCGACTTTCAGGATGCGCTGCCGCGAAGGGGTTGCAGCCGATGCCCCCTCGTCTCTAGCCGGCCTGCGGCTCCCTACTCCTCCCGGTCAGAGTCATGTTGCTTGAAGAAACTATAACACTGTATCATCAAGTATATCAGTTCCCCATCGTTATGAAGGAGGCGGACCAAGGCCCGCACGACGTAATGAACTCTGACTGTCTCTTCTGCCGGCTGGTCCAAGGCGATCTGCCCAGCCATAAGGTGTACGAAGATCACGATTTCGTCGTCTTGCTCACGATCCATCCCGTCAACCCAGGGCACGCCATGGTGGTCCCCAAAAGGCACATCGAGAGCTTCTACGACATCGAGGACGCGCTGTATACGCCGATGATGCTCCTGGTGAAGCGGATGGCGCGCGCGATCAAGGACGTTTTCGCTCCGCTGCAGGTTGTGATGGAGACATCAGGCGTGGGCAATCGCCACGCCCATGTGCATGTGCTGCCGGTGTACGGCCTGTACGATCTCGCGCCGCAGGAGTTCGTCGAACGGCAAGAGGCGCATGCGCCATCCAACCGGGAGTTGGCGGCTGTCGCTCAGAACCTTTCCGTCTACCTCGCTTCTCACTCCCTAACCTGAAAACGATGACGGCCCTGGAAAGGATACCGCATGTACGCCCATCATGAGCGCGTGATCCAGCGTCTTGTCGAGCGGTTCAAGGATGATCCACGCTTCCCCGCGTTGATCGTCGGCGGCTCCATCGCCAAAGGGCGCGAAAAGGCCGATTCGGATGTGGACATCCTGCTCGTCGCCACCGCCGAGGAGTTCGCGCGGCGGCTACGCGAGGTGGACATGCACTACGTTGACCTAGAAATCGCCGACTATCCTGGCGGCTACGTTGAGGGCAAGGTCATCGACCGCCAATTTCTCGTCGATGCGGCCGACCACGGCAGCGAGCCCGCCCGCGCCGCGTTCAAGGGCGCCTTTGTCGCCTACTCGCGCATCCCCGACCTGGGAGAGTTGCTCGCGCGCATCCCGGTCTACCCTGAGCGCGACCGCGCCGAGAAGATCCGGGCGTTCTACATCCAACTCGACTCCGTGTCTCGATGGTTCATCCCCGACGCCGAGAAGCGCGACGACTCCTACTTGCGGGCGTGGGCGGCGACCACGTCGGTGTTCTATGGCTGCCGGCTGATCCTGGCCCACAACCGTATCCTCTACCCATGGCACAAGTGGCTGCTGCACGAGGCGCGCAACGCCCCGGACAAACCAGCTGATTTCATTGAATTGACGGAAGGCTTGCTCCAACACCCCAGCAGGGAGACGGCCACGGCGTTCCACGACAGCGTGATGGGATTCCGCGACTGGGGCGTGTCCGGGGACAAGGCCGTGGGGCGCTTCATCCTGGACATCGAGTGGAACTGGCGCGACGGACGGCCGCCGTTGGCGGAGTGGTGAGACGCAACAGTTCGAGGTGGGCAGGTGTGACCGCTGTTGCCCTCCGCACGCGCGACCCAGGCACTTTACAGGGGGCAATGGCGCGACAGTGACAGGGCGGGTAAAAAGCGCCACATAGTTTGACTATTTTGTGTTACTCTGTAGTCAAAGGGGGGGCGCAAGTGGGAACCATCACGCAGAGTGTTCGCATGGACGAGCGTACAAAGGCCGAACTCGCGTCGCTTGTGGAAGCGACAGGCCGCAGCATGAACTACTTGTTGAATGAGGCTATTGAGCAGTATCTCAATCGTCAAGCGTGGCAGGTCCGGCGCGTGGAGCAAGCGCTCACGTCTGTCGAGGCTGGCCGTCTTATGCCGCACGACGAGGTGGTGGCTAATTTTGCGCGTGACGGGCTGTTCACACAGGAAGAATACGACGAGGAACTTCGTGAGGCCCACGACGAGATGACGCGGCTGGCTGGGTCGTGACTTTATGGACGCCTGAGGCGCGTGCGGACGTTGAAAACATCCACGCATACATTGCGCAGCATGCCAACGCTGTCCAAGCCAGCACGATTGCTCGCGCTATCAGTGCTCGAGCCAATCTGCTAGACCAGTTTAAGGGACTTGGCAAGGCGGGCAACTTGCCGAACACGCGGGAGTATAAGATCGCCCGTTTGCCATATATCATCGTCTATACAGTACGCGACGAAGATGTGGTGATCCTCCGCATCTGGCACGGGCGGCAAGATCGCCCGTGAGATACGAACAGTAGCAGGTAGCGTGCGCGCCAGGTATATCCGCCGCCCGGTACAATGCACTCGTGCAGAAAGTGATCCATGCGCCCTATCTCTTGGGCGCCGCGAGCAAGGCTAGGGCCAGGTCGCGCGCGTCGCTCCGGGCCTATGCCCGCTATGGCGCCTATACGGTGGGCGCGGCCATAACGATAGCGGCGCTGTGCTACCGCTTCGTGCTCGTGCGCGGGATCTTGAATACGGTCGATAGCGACCAAGCCGTGCTCGGGATCATGGCCCGGCACATTCTGCAGGGTGATCGCCCCGTGTTCTTCTACGGGCAAGCCTATCAGGGCGCGCTGGAGGCGTACCTCACGGCGGGCGTCTTCCATGTGTGGGGACAGAGCGACCTGACGCTGCGCGTCGTGCCGGTGCTGTGCTCGATTGTGCTCGTGGCGCAACTCTACGCGCTGGCGCGGCGGCTCTACGGTCAGGGGGTGGCCACGGCCGTGGGGCTGTGGGCGGCGTTGCCCGCGCCGGTGCTTATCTACTGGGGGACCGTGGCGGGGGGCGGCTATGCCGAGGCGATGGTGGTTGGGACCGCCATCATGGCCGTGGCGATCCGGCGTTGGGGGCTGGGTGATCCGCGGCGCTACGACCTGCCGCTGCTGGGCTTCCTGAGCGGGCTCGGTCTGTGGATACATCCCGTCACCGCGTACTACCTCGCGGCGTTGGCCGTCGCATACGCGCCGCGGCTGTGGTGGGCGTTACGTGCCCTGTCGGGACGCGAGGCGCGGCGAACGCTGTCGCGGCCGCTCCTCCTCGCGCTGGTTCTGTTCGTGGTGGGGGCGGCGCCATGGTTGGGCTACACGCTCGTCCATCGGGGCGGAAGCCTGGCGGTCCTCGCCGGCCGGCCCTCGTTGGCCGCGCTCCCCGACGCGCTGTGGCGGCTGTACAGCGAAACACTGCCGCTGCTGTTCGGAGGGGCCGTGCCCGCGACTCTATCTAGCGAGTTCACCGCCTACACGGACACGCACACCCTGGCCTATGCGCTGGCCCTGCTCCTGTTCGTCTACGTCGCCGTCCGCCTGGCCTTCTCGCCGGGAGGGCTGCCGGCGCAGGCGCGCGCGCTGTGGCGCGGCTGTCCGCTGGCCGACGCGCCGCTGGCGCTCTTGCCCGTCGTGACGCTGCTGTTCTACCTGGCCAGCCGCTTCGAGGCGCTGTCGTGGACGACGCACAACCCGCGCTACCTGCTCCCGGTCTACACCTCAGCCCCGTATATTTTCGCCCTCATCGCGCCGTCGCGCACGCGCTCGGCCGTACGGCGGCGGGCGCGACAATGGGCCGACTTTCTGGCGGTGGTGGGGCCGCGCATGCGCACGCGCGCCCTACGCTACGTCCCTTATACGCGACGGGCCGTCCCATGGCTTCCGGGGTTGGCCCTGGCTATTGGCCTGTCTTTGAATGTCTACGGTACTGTGCGGTATCAAGATCCGCCGCGCATCACGCCGCTGGCGGCGGCGTTGTTGTCGCGCGGCGACGACGCGGTGTATTGCCTGTACTGGTGCGCCTGGCGGTTGGCCTTCGAGAGCGGCGAACGCCTCACGCCCGTGGTCACGGACGGCGTGCTGGTCGACACGCGGCCGGTCGGTAACCGCTACCCGCCCTACCTGGCGCGGGCGGCGCGCGCGCGCCGCTGGGCCTATGTGCTCCCCTACGACCAGGACACGCCCGCGCTCCTCGTCCTGCTGGCCCGCTACAAGGTTCCCTACGCCCACTGGCATTGGGGCAACGCCAGCGTCTTCGATGGGCCGGCGCGGCCGGGCTTCCCGCCACGAGTAGTCAGTAGTCAGTAGTCAGAAGGAGAATGTGTATGCCAACGGATTCGATCCAGGATTTGAACGCGCGGTTTGCCATCGCCGATCAGGTGGCCTTCGCCGCTGGTCCCGGCGGCTTCCCTGTTGTGTCGGTGCGCAACGCCCACGCCGATGCGGCCATCGCCCTACAGGGCGCCGACGTCACCGGCTTCCAGCCGCACGGCCAGGAGCCGATCCTCTTTCTCAGCCGGCAGGCCGTCTATGCGTCCGGCAAGGCCATCCGCGGCGGCATCCCGATTTGCTGGCCCTGGTTTGGGCCGCACCCGACCGACCCGGCGAAGCCGGACCATGGTTTCGCGCGCACGCGGCCCTGGTCCGTACGTGATACGACGGCTATGCCGGACGGGGCGACGATGGTGCGGTTGGGGCTGACCGACGACGCGGAGACCCGCGTGCTGTGGCCATATGCCTTCGCCCTCGAGTTGGCGGTCACCGTGGGGACCACGCTGGAGGTGACGCTCGTGGCGCGCAACACGGGCCATGAGCCTTTCGTCTGCGGCGGCGCGCTGCACAGCTACTTCCATGTGGGCGATGTGACGGCCATCACGATCCAGGGCTTGGAAGGGACCGCCTACGTCGACAAGGTAGACGGCGGCCGCTCGCAGGTCCAGCAGGGGTCAATCACGATCGTGGGCGAGACCGACCGTGTATACACCGAAACAGCCGCGTCGTGCGTGATCGTGGACCCGACGCTGGGGCGCCGCGTCACGGTCGCCAAGGAGGGCAGCCGCTCCACGGTGGTGTGGAACCCCTGGCGCGACAAGGCGCGCCGCCTGGCCGACTTCGGCGACGACGAGTACACCGAGATGGTCTGCGTCGAAGTGGCGAACGCGGGCGGAGATACCGTGATGGTGGCGCCGGGCGGGAAACATCACCTGGAGATGATGATCAGCGTCGGCGCCATAGCCTCGTGATGGACCTACCAGGATAGAGCAGGAGATGACGGTAGACGCTGCTCGGTTTGTCGTATCCTGATATCAGTGATGACGTAGTGAGCGATAGCCATAGTGGGGAGTTGGGCATGACAACTCGCCACTTGCCGCGTTGTCTATGCCAAACTGTACCAGTGTGCAACATCGAGGGAGGTCTCGCATGAGCCTGGATTTGATCGCGATCGTCCGTCAGCTGCAAGAGGTGGAGGCGCGGCATCCCGACACCACGAATGATCTCGCCCCCATCATCGAGGCGCTCAGTAGCCCGGAGGAAAGCGCCATTGATGCCGAGCAGGCTCGCAGGCTCCTTGGCGTGCGCTCTGTCGATACCGTGAAGCGATGGATCGAGTTGGGTATCTTGACGGGACGTTGGGATGATCGGTCCAAGCGTTGGCAGATTCCGCTGGTTGAGGCGCTGCGCCTACGCGGCGCGCAGCAGGCTCTCGCGGCTGGGGGGGGGGAGGACCTGACCGAGGAGGAGTTAGAGACATTGTCGGTCACTCGCCCTGGGACGGCTCCCTGGCGCCGCTCGGAACGCGCGTGATCGACTCAGCGCCGCGCGCTGTGCTGGATACCAGCGTCTTGGTACCAACGTGGTCGCGCCTGCTGTTGTCCACTCTTGCTGCCGCGCGGCCGATTTTGTACACACCTGTGTGGTGCGAGTGGATCATCGCGGAGACCTGGCGCGTGTTGACCGTGCGCCGTCAGCGCCGTGCGCCGACTATCACTGCCGCCGACGAGCGGCAGCTATCCACCTCGGCCAATGCGATGCTCATGGCGCTCCTACAGGTAATGACCTTCGAGTCGGTCGTCCCTCCATTTGATCCGGCGTGGCCCATGGCCAGCGACGCCAATGACCTGCCAATATGGTCGGCGGCCGTGCGGTCTGGAGCGCGGTTTGTCGTGAGCCATAACCTGCATGACTTCCCGCCTCGTGACGCGGACGGTCTGTGCGCCTGCGACGGCGTTGAGTTCATCACAGCAGCCAATTTTGTGGGTGAGATACTTGGCCTCGACCTTGATGTCGTCACGCCCTTATCAATACCGGCTGCGGGTCGCATCGCCCATCGGCGTCGTGTATAGGCGGCAGGTGGGATGGCTTACTGCGTCCAGCGCGTGGCCTCGGGGTCGCTCGTGTCGGGGCGCACGGCTTGCAGGTCGGCCCACACCTCGTCGGGGATGGGATGGCGCGCCAGGTCGACCGTCTGGGCCAGGCGTTCGGGGCGGCTCATCCCCACGATCGTCGAGGTGATGCGCGGGTCGCGCAGCGAGAACTGTAGCGCGGCCGCAGCCAGGGGCACGTCATTGCGCGCACAGATGTCCGCGATGCGCCGGGCACGCTCAAGCAGGTCACCCGCGACGTCCTGGTAGGCGTAGCGTGGATAGGCGTCGGGCCCCTTGGCCAGGATGCCGCTCCCGTATGGCGCGGCGTTGACCGCGGCCACCCCGCGCCGCACAGCCAGGTCCCATAGCGGATCGGCCGCGACGTTGAGCAGTGTGTAGCGGTTGTGCGAGATCACCACCTCGAACGCGCCCGTCTCCACGTACCGCGCCTCCATGTCGATAGGGCCGCCGGCCAGGCCTATGTGCTCGATCAAACCGTCCTCTTTGCAGCGCCGCAGCGCCTCGACGGTCCCACCCGGCGCCATGGCCGCCTCGAACGTGGTGTGCTCGGGGTCGTGCAGGTAGACCAACTGCAGCCGATCGAGACCCAGCAGGCGGAGGCTGCGCTCGACGCTGCGGCGCATCTGGCCGCCGCTGAAATCGCCGGTCTGGAGGTCGCGGTCGGCCTTGGTCGCGAGTACAAAACCGTCCGGCAGGCCGCCGCGCTCGCGCAAGACCAGGCCGATGCGGCGCTCGCTCTCGCCGTCGCCGTAGGCCGCGGCCGTGTCGACAAAGTTGATCGGCCCATCGAAGACGGCGCGGAGCGTGGACAGAGCCCGGTCTTCGCCGACGGCGTAGGCGAAGGTGTCGGGCATGTCGCCCAGTTCCGCGCAGCCGATGCACAGCGGGGTGACCATGAGGCCGGTCGCGCCCAGCGCGCGGAGCGGCAGGGAGCCGGTTGAATCGTGCGTCGTCAAGATGTCCTCCTCACGGTATTTTCCCACGCGGACATGCGGGCATAGCGAGTCGCGCCCGCCACGCCGTCCGCCGGCGCGTATGGGGGCCGCCTTGTACTAGGATACGCTAGCGTTAGGATAGCCTATCCCAGTACGAAGCGGTTCCCACGACGTCATGCGTGATCACTCGGCCGCGAGCAGATAGCCCACGCCGGGCTCGCTCAAGATATAGCGCGGGCGGGCGGGGTCGGGCTCGAGCTTGTGGCGCAGATACCGCACATAGGTCCACAGGTAGTCGACCTCGTCGCGATACTCGGGACCCCACACGCGCGCGAGCAGCTCACCGTGCAGGAGCACGCGCCCCCGGTTGGTCGCCAAGGCGTACAGCAGCTTGTATTCGGTCGGCGTCAAGCGGATCTCCTGTCCGTGCCGCGACACGCGCCGGCGGGCCAGATCGAGCGTGAGGTCGCCGACCGCGAGCGCCGTGGGCGCCGGCTCAGGTCCCTGCGTCCGGCGCCGTAGGACGGCGCGCACGCGCGCGAGGAGTTCGGCCGGCCCGAACGGCTTGGTGAGGTAGTCGTCGGCGCCCAGGTCGAGGCCCTGCACTTTGTCGCGCTCCTCCCCTTTGGCGGTGAGCAGGATGACCGGGAGGGTGCTGAACTCGCGCAGACGGGTCAGGCAAGCCAGGCCGTCCATCACGGGCATCATTACATCGAGCAGCATCAGGTCGGGGGGCGCCAGGTCGACGCGCTCGAGCGCCGCGGCGCCCTCGGCGGCCGTGTCGACCCGATAGCCCGCGCGCTCCAGGTTCGCCCGCAGCAGCCGCTGCATGCGGGGGTCGTCGTCGACCACCAGGATCGCCGGGCGGTCATCGCCGCGTCGCGTCAGGCTTCCGTCCATGCTGCCACCCCACTCGCGCGATCCATATTCTTGCAATCCATCATCGCTCGGCCGCCGCGACGACAGGACGATCCGCGATGACGACGAATTGGGCTACCGGGGCGATGGGCAACGTGACGGTGAATGTACAGCCGCGGCCCGGCGCGGTGTTCACGTCGATGCGACCGCCGTGCGCCTCCACCACCGCGCGGCAGAGCGTCAGCCCCAGGCCGGTCCCCTCCGTCGCACGGGTTAGGCCCGAGTCGACGCGGTAGAACTTGTCGAACACGCGCGCCGCCTATTCGGGCGTCAGGCCGGGGCCGCGGTCCCGCACGCTGATTGCTACTGTGTCCTCGTCCACGCGGCCCTCGACCACGATCGGTGTGCCGGCGGGAGCGTACTTGGCGGCATTCTCGAGCAAGTTGAGCAGCACCTGGCCGAGGCGCGCGCCGTCGGCCTCGACATAGGGGAAGCGCTCCGGGAAGCGCGTCTCGTAGGGGTGCGCGGGGAGTTGCGCCTGGGCGCGGACCCGGCGCACCGCCTGCGCGGTCAGCGCGGGCAAGTGCAGCGGCTCCCGATCGAGCGGCAGTGTGCCGCCGCCCAGGCGCGCCAGGTCGAGCAGGGTGTCGATTGTCGCGGCGAGGTGGTCGGCCTCCTCGTCGATCACCTGTAGGAACTCGCGCTGCTCCGCCGCCGCCCACCCCGCGTCGGGCAGCAGCAGTGACGCGGTGTAGCCCTTGATCGAGGCCAGGGGGCGGCGCAGTTCGTGAGACACGCCACCAATAAAATCGTCCTTCAAGCGATCGATCTCGCGCAGCGCGTCCGCCTCGCGCGCGCGCGCGCCCAGGGCCGCGATCTCACGCATCTGCCGCGCGAGGCGCTACGCACGATGGCGAAGAGCGCGGCATAGAGCAGCAGGAACCCGGCGGCGACGCTGCCCCAAATCGTGCCTCGGGTCGCGTCCAGCCGCTGGGTGAGCAGGCCGAGGTCGCAGTAGGCCTCGTAGGCCCCGATGACGGGGCCAACCCCGCCCTTGTGTATGGGGATATACGTTTGCAGCAACGGGCCGCGCGTGACGGGGTCGCCCGCGTTCTCCGCCCCCGTCAGGTGCGAGATGCCCATGGCCGGGCGGCCGGCGAGGGCGGCGCGCAGGTCGTCATCGATGGGGAACGCGCGGCCGATCTGCGCGGGGTTGTTCGAGTAGATGATGCGCCCGGACGGGTCCCAGACCTTGACGCGCACCAGGTGTGAATCGGCGGCCAGGAGACCCTGGGCGAGGCTCGCCCACCAGGCGTATTCGGTCGGCCGCCGGGCAGGCATGAGGCGCGTTGCCTTGACCAACGGCCGATCAAATACGCCCCGCACGACGACCGCGACCTCGTCGGCCTGCTGACGCAGGGCGTCCTGCGTCATCTCATGCTCCAGCGTAGTGGCCAGACCAGCCGCGATAAGCGCGAGCACAACCAGGCTGAGGAGCGAGAAGCGCAGCAGCAGGCTCCCGCGGCCGAGCCAGGCCAACCAGGACCTCGCGCGTTCCATCAGACCTTCTCCTCTCCTCTCGATCGGACGCGGCGTCGCCGGCGACGCGAACGCGACCGCTGCTACACACGATTATACGGCCCTTCCTCTTGTGCGGGGCGTGTTTGGCCGCGCTTTGGAGAATTCTCAGGCGTTTCCCAGGACCCCGTCGCCTATTTTCGGGGCTTTCTCAGGCGGCCTGTGCTTCAATAGGATCGGGCAGTACCGGCGCCCTGAGCGCCGGAGGGATTGACGGTCCTAACGGACCACGACACCGCGCCCACCTATCACGACGGACGATCATACGAAAGGACCAAGACAATGCACCGCTCGACGCGCCTGACCCACTCCCTCGCCCTCCTGGCCGCCCCCTTGCTCCTAGCGACACCGCTAATCGGTGTGCGGGCCGCGGTCTCCCACGTTCAGCCGCACGCGACCGTGCAGGTCGCGATCCAAAACTTCGCCTTCAGCCCGCAAACCTTGACCGTCACGCCCGGCACGACGGTCGTCTGGACGCAGAAAGACAGCGCGCCGCACACCGTGACCAGCGACACCGGCGCCTGGACCGCCTCGGCGGACCTAAGCTCCGGTCAGACCTTCTCCCACACCTTCACGAAGACCGGGACCTTCGCCTACCACTGCGCCGTGCACCCCAACATGACCGCGACCATCATCGTGTCGAGCCACGGCGCGTCCGGCGGGACGGGCACGGCGGCAGGTCCGGCAAAGGCGCCAAGCTGGGTCACGACGACGGGCAAGGTCGTGCATCTGACCCTGATCTCGGGGTGGAACAACGTGGATGGGGAGTTCAACTTCAATGGCGCGGCGCACGGCGGGATGGTGGTCACGGTCCCGCTGGGCGATAAGGTCGTCGTCGCCTACACGAACGCCGCGTCCGTGCCGCACAACGTCGACATCATCCGCTATCAGACGCCCCTCCCAAGCAAGGGCGGAGCGCCAGCGTTCCCCGGGGCCACGACGTTCAAGCCGGGGACGCCTGTGGCGGGCAAGGGCGTGCGACAGACGGCGACATTCGTCGCCAGCAAGGCGGGCAGATATATGATTATCTGTGGGGTTCCCGGACACGCCGCGGGCGGGATGTGGGACACCTTCGTGGTGTCACCGACCGCCAAGGCCGCCTCAGTCACCTTCAAGATGTAGCTTGGCGTTCATCGCGTCGCAGCCGGGGACCTACGCGCCCGTGTGCGCCGTGAGCCGCCACGCGGAGTTCGGCATGTGGGACACCTTCATCGTCACCAAGGGCGGCATGCCGAGCATCACACCCATGACGATGTAGCCGGATAGTTTCCGCCTCACGATGGGCTGTACGATTCAGCCGCTGACAACCGCGCTACGACCTCTACTGAGGGCGCGGCACGGCCGGTAATGAGTTGGAACAGGGCGACGCCAGCCGACGTCGCCCTGTTCCAACTCAGCGTTGTTGAGGCAGCCCCGATTTTCATCGAACAGGATTACTACAGATGGGAGGCGTCGAGCGCGAGCACGCGACCCGGTAGCGGGCGGCTGGCGGGAGCGTGCTGGGGCACGAACGGGACGCGCCGCCGCACTTGTGCCGGCAGCCACGCCCACGGGTCGGGCGGTTGCCGCGGCGCCGGGTCGCCGGGTCGCCGATGAACAGTTGTTGCGTGTGGTCGTCCAGGACGAGGGACTGGGGCGCGACGCCGAGCGCGACCGTACGCAGGACGCGCCCGGTCGTCGCATCCACGACGCTTATCCCGCCGGGTCCGGAGCGCATTAATGAACGCGCTAAAATGCGACTAGAGGATATTTACCCACCCACCGAATCAGAGCTATTATTTATGGCTAAATAGTCCGCAAGCTCTTCATAGTAGCATTCATCAAAAAAGATCGAGGGGTTTCGAGTAGATCTTTTGCCTCTCGTAGTTTGTTGATTATATAGAAGGGTTTGACAGGGGAGTAACCATACTCCTGCCTCCATTGATAGGAGGCGTGACGGTAAGCATATAAAATACACTGCGCGCCAGCGTTTAGACCAGGGTTAATGTCAGACTTTATCGAGTCGCCAATCACCCAAGTTGCTTCAGGTTGCTGATCGGCTTCCTTAATAATTGTCCGAAAAGTGGTCGCGTCCTTGTAAGGTACGACCTGTACGATATCAAAATATTTGGATAGCCGCGCCTTTTCCAACTTCCTCCTCTGAAGTTTATCCTCACCTCTCGTTAGCAGAGCAAGTTGGAAACGTTTCACCGCCCAATCAAGGAGTTCGTGCGCGCCATCTATTGGCTCTGGTAAGTGATCCAATACATATCTTCCAAGCACCGTGATTTGTTCGAGGATTATTACTGAAGGCGCAAGATTGAGTTGTTCGAGCAAATTGCTGTAGGTGACCGACATGCTCTTGCCATATCGCTGAGGAGCGAAGAGCATAGTTTCTATATGTAGGGTATCAACCTTCTCAAACTCCTCGGTCGCCGTATCCGGATCGATACCTTGAGTTGCTAATGCTTGCACAAAGCCAGTGCGCGCGCGCCAATATACGTCACTTGTATCAACAAGGGTATCATCTAAATCGAATACCAGCAGCTCATGGTGACGCATTTAGATTATCTGCCTCCGTCTTTAGGTAATATATTCATCAATGATGGATGAGCGGAAACACAGCAGCTATTGCAGCAATTATACCGAAGACGGCAGCAAAAATTGCCGCGCCAAGTGTCCACCTTGTTGCCCAATAGCCACCAATTATTTCTTTAACCCTTTGTTCGTTTGGATATGGGCTATGATCAATCATCTCTTGAACTTTGCTTTCGTTTACAAACGGAGCATGGTCAACCATCCGTTGAACTTCTAAACGAGTAGGATAGGCGCTATTGCTTCCAAGCGTGACAAGCTCCGATAAACTTCGCGCTGCTGTCCGTAAATCTTCCTGGTTGAGTTCGTTTTCTCGTTGGGTTCGTGGCATGTTATTAGCATAAGGACTTTGAGTCGCGGCAGGCAATCGCTCGAAGATCACAGTGAATTATGGTGGACCCCTTTGTCAAGACACTGGGGAGGGGCACTTTAAGGTGGAGACTTCTCCTTTCTCCCGCCGACTGGCGGGGCTGAGTGGGTCGTCGTTGGTGTGTGGGGTAGTGACCGGGGCGACGTAGACCTCGGCCGGTGTCTGGTAGCCGAGCGCCTGGTGGGGGCGCCGGTGGTTGTAGAAGTCGAGGTAGCGCGTCAGCCCCTGGCGGGCCTCCTTGGGATTGGCGTAATCGTAGCGATAGACCTCCTCATACTTGACGGTGCGCCAGAGCCGCTCGGTGAAAATGTTGTCGAGCGCGCGGCCTTTGCCGTCCATGCTGATCTGAATATCCTCTTTTCCAAGCAGGGACAGGTACTGCGGACTGGTG
>JAABUV010005974.1_pt1 | contig 13535 bp, 10 predicted proteins | sample 5559971 | NCBI WGS metagenome assembly JAABUV01 (sample SAMN10711881, study PRJNA513362) | rock metagenome | isolation source: Antarctica rocks | place: Antarctica: Victoria Land, Knobhead nord | collected 2015-12-19
GCGAGTGAGGCAGAAGGAGGAGTGTCTAGATGGTACGTACGTATCGATTGCAAAATGTAAATGTCTGCTTCGAACATAACGGGTTGGAAAACCGATCATGCTCTGGTTGAAGGAAGGAAACACGCACAGGTTTATGGCGAATTGGAAAATCATCCCATTCGTATCCAACATCGATAATTATTACATCAAGCTCGTCTCGGAACAGCACTGGGTATCAAACCATCAATCCCTCTTGATCTCCCCCGCATCGGCAGCCAAGCTCATCGCATTCGGACTACTCCTCTCATCCACACTCAACCTCTTCCCCATCACGATCCCCCCCTTATCCTCCCCCATCGGCACCCCCTCAATCTCCTTCCCCCTCAGCGTCCCACTCACAAACCCACTGCTCCCCTCCGCAAACACATAAGCCTCTTCCCCATGGCACGCGTAGTCGCCCAGCACCAGATCCTCCTCCGACATCCGCAGTGGGATCCGCAGCACATATTTGATGAAGGCCATGATCAACGACGTCCACACCACGTTCCAGCCGATGACGAACATGGCGCCCGCGATTTGATACCCGACTTGGACGCCGTTGCCCTCGATGGCGCCGCCGGGGTTCGCGATGCCGAATGCCGCACAGCCGGAGATGGTGGCGAAGATACCAGTGGAACAACCGCCGATCATGCCGGCGACGAAATGGGTGTGGAAAACACCGAGGACGTCATCCACTGAACGCATGAAGGGGACCTTTTTGCCGAAAATGTTCATGCTGAGCCAGGGTACGGTGCCTGAGCCGAAACCGATCGCGATCGCGCTCCAGCCAGCAATGACGCCCGCGGCGGGGGTGATGGCGACGAGACCGCAGATCATACCGTTGACGGCACCTATCACGGAGGGCTTCTTGTAGTAGATCACATCGCAGAGGGTCCAAGAAAGCATGCTCATCGCGCAGCAGATGTTGGTATTCAAAACCGCAACGCCAGCATCCACGCTAGCGGCATAAGGGTCGCCGCCGTTGAAACCGTTCCAGCCGATCCAGAGGATGCCCGCGCCAACCAAAACGCTGCCAATATTGTTTGGGCGGTTGTCTGTGCGATCGGCGTCCAGGCGAGGGCCGATCCACCATGCACCTACGAAGCCTGCGGTGCCGGAGGAAAGATGGATGACATAGCCGCCGGAATAGTCGATGACGCCGAGAACTGCAAGGAAACCACCGCCCCAGATGGAGTATGCGACGACACAGTAGGAGAACGTCAGCCAGAGCGGTACGTAAATGACCCAGGCGAGAAAGTTCATCCGTCCTAGGAATGCGCCGGCCGTGATGACGAGGGTAATTGCTGCGAACACGAATTGGAAATAGACCATGGTCGACATTGGAAAAGCGGCGCTAATGCCGGAGGTGGGCAAGAGGGCTTGGGTCATCTCGTATTCCATGGAGAGCGCGGGGCCCGGTATGCCGGCGAAGGGTAACATGTGTTTTCCGAAGGCGATCTTGTAAGCCCAAATGACCCAGCAGATCAGGACTGCCGCGAAGGCGTAGAAGGCCATGAAGGCAGAGTTGATGGCCCATTTACTCTTGACGATACCGGCGTACAGAATCATCAGTCCTGGCACTGACTGCAGACCGACAAGGGTCGCAGCAGTCATTTGCCAGGCATTGTCGCCTTTGTCGAGCCATGGAGGATTGATCACCGACATGGCGTGTGAGAGATCGAGAGACTGCTGGGAGATTCAGTAGAATGTGTGGAAAGTCGAAGGGAGACGAGGAATTTGTTGAAGAGTGTCTCAGGGACCCTGAATAGTTATGTAGCACCACACTACGGGGACGCGACCTCAGAAGAGCATGATGAGGTGCAGTTGCCTCGTGGAGGCTGTCAAACGTCAAGCAACTCCAGGGCAAATAAACGACTTGAGCCTTATCGGAAGTGCCGTTGTGTTGAATATGGTGATGGTCGCCAGCCAATGGGAAAGACGTATAGCCGAGTCAGGGTTAATGATCTGCAGATTGTGCATATCAAGTTGCGTCTGCAAAGCTGCACGATCCTTGGCAAAATAAGGATTGCATTTTGCAACGGTTGCGCTGATTACGGGCACGGACGGCTGTCACTGAACAACGAATCAGGGGTAAGGATAAGGAAGTCCATCAAGCTGCATTCCGTAATACGCGCCAAACTGACCCCCATATAAACTTATCTTAAGTAAGCTAGGTAAGCAACGGACGATGTGTCCCATGGGAGAAAGTGGACCGGGCGCTATCGACTGTCTGCCAAGACTTAAGATAAGGAAATCTCAACCAATGATGGCTCGATAAATCATGCTGAAAGGAAAGCATGTACAAATAAGGTACGCAATGGAGACAGAATGACAGATAATCACCCACAGCACCCAGAGTTCCTGCTCACTTACCTGTATCATATGAAGAGACTAAACCACCAATGCATGTGGGATCCACCATGAGAAAAGATTCATCTGTCAGAAGAACGTACATTCCATGACCTTCGATTGGATGAGGGCTGGGTATGCTGTCTCGGTATCTACCCGTAGCAGCTCACTGCTCAACCCCATTTCCGCCACGACACCTGGGATCTTTGCTGCACCCCACACTCACAACAACGTTATGATCTTCGCTAGCGGCCCTTTGCAGCTGCGTGGCGTAGTAGTGTAGCGACTGCACATATCCGCTCGAATCCTGGGGTCGTGACCGTGCGCTGAGATGATGGAGAAGTCCCGAGCTTAGAATATTCGATGGCAATAATGCAATTCTTTCGGTCCGCTCCAACTTTGAAGTTTTCCGAATGCAGGGAAGGATTTTCAAGACTGTGCTATTCCTGCAAGTCTCTGCCGGGATATTTCCAAAGTACACGACATCCCAGCCTTGACCATACATGTGTTCTCATACGCTGTGATCTTGCTCGTTAGTGACAAAGCAGAGACGGATTTGAAACGGAGATCTGATTAGCTTAGGATGTGTTTGAGGTAGATGAGTCTGTTGGCTTCAACAATTTTCTCCTGCCAGCATCTAACAAGATCGAAAGAGAAGAGTCCCTGATCTTTTCATCCGGCTAGTGAAAGAAGCTAATGGAATCCGAGCCCATGCTGTATCGAGGCGTTGATCCGGAGTCCATTCTGTTAGTCCTTCTGTCTCTTTGTCATAGCCTCGAGCGGCGGACGGAGAGACCATTGATGCGGTATTACTTGTTATACAAAGAAATCCGACACTCGATCAATTCAGTCAACGTCATTTGTGTCCTCGACACCTTCAAAATCTCCACAAAGTCTCTACCAAACACAGGTCTCCACCACAGAGCTCAGAATCCACATAGGTCGTTGTCAAAGCTGACGTTGGAATTACTGTCTTGGGAAGAGGACGATAAGAGGTGATATGAACGTCATTAGGCAGCGCGGAAGTCGCGTGTGCGCTAGATCTTTGCGGTCCTGTAGATAACAAATCCACTTCCTCGGAGACACTCATCGTTCAGATGCGGGTACACTAAATCTTATGTCGACCTCAATTGAGGCCAGGGTTGTCGAATGTGGGCCGTGAATGATCTTGTTGGTTGTTGGTGGATCCATTGGGAATCTGAGCATAGTCTAGCCGCAGTCCGGGTAATGCATCGAAAAGAAGATGCTGTAAGATGCTGTATGAATCTCAAATATGGGACGAACGCAGAGCATAGCGATGAGCCGGTACCAAAGATGATCTTGTGGCTGGTCTGATTAGGACAGGATTGAATTGTGATCGACGCAATCCGTTGATGAGTTCGAGACCAAAGACGAGTATAATTGCAAATTATCAAGCCAGGACTCAATCCATCAGGAACCGTGTCGTTCCTGAACGCCATGTTCATCACGACATGTGATGGGAATGTCCCCACATCGACTGACATTGTCATCTCGAAGATTGTCATCCAGTCCCTAGACGTCTTGTATAAGCAAACCACGATACGGAGTAGTGAGTAAAAGGTTTTCATCGCTGGAAACAACTAAGGGGCACGCTTTACCCTTTTAGTCCTAAGATACGACGCTATTCTAACCCGATCAAGGCCACTATCAAATCCTTCAACAGTCATTCTTTCAGTACAACAATGAACGACATTGCAAATCATTCTGGGCATAAAGTGACCCGAACTGGGCGAGGTCATATCTTCGAGTGATGCGGTCGACATTTATTCGATTGAGTTCCCATCTGTGCGTGTAGAAGGCGGTGTTCCTTCGATCAATTTATATCTGTCGCCAGTACACCATTTATCCTGGCCACATAATCCGATTTTAACCTTCCAGTCTTGTTTGCGTTTGCCCAGGGGTCTTTTAAGTTCATCGAAAGTCTGGCATAATCGCCTGTACTCAGCAACATTCCCATTTTCCACCAGAAGATATTGTCATGACAGCTACAATCGGCAATCCTGTGGTGAATGAACCAGCACCAAGTGTATCCCACGATGCAGTCTTCAAATCTTCCGCACCAGTTCCTGAAGGTGTCCCTATGGTCGATGGGCCCGAATTCAACGACTACGACCGCAGAAACAAAGACATCACAGCCGCCGAGCTCGTAAACAGCATGACAAACATGGGTTTCCAAAGCGCCGCAGTCGCAGAAGCCGCTCGCATCATCAATAACATGGTCTGCGCCAACACCCCTCACCACCTGCAAAAGCCCCACTTCTAAACCCTCCCTCCCAGAAAGACTGGCGAGACCCCGAAACCGACGCCAAAACCACCATCTTCCTCGGCTACACCTCCAACCTCGTCTCCTCCGGCCTCCGCTCCGTCCTCCGCTACCTCGTCGAACACAAACACGTCTCCGCCATCGTCACCACGGCCGGCGGCATCGAAGAAGACCTCATCAAATGTCTCGGCCCCACCTACCTCAGCAGCTTCACCGCCAACGGCGCCCACCTGCGCGAGAAAGGCATGAACCGCATCGGCAACCTCGTCGTCCCAAACGCCAACTACGGCCTCTTCGAAGACTGGATCGTCCCCATCCTCGACACCCTCCTCGCCGAACAAACCGCCAGCCGCGAGCGCGGCGACGGCGACGAAGAACTGATCTGGACCCCCAGCACCGTCATCGCGCGCCTCGGTAAGGAAATAAACGACGACTCTTCGATCCTCTACTGGGCTTACAAGAACGACATCCCCATCTTCTGTCCCGCCCTCACAGACGGCAGTCTAGGCGACATGCTCCACTTCCACACCTTCAAGACCTCCCCTCGTCGCCTCATCATCGACATCGTCCAAGATATCCGACGCATCAACGAATTTGCCCGCGGCGCCAAGCGGGCCGGTATGATCATCCTCGGCGGCGGCCTGGTCAAACACCATATCGCGAACGCGTGCCTCCATCGTGATGGCGCCGAGAGCGCGGTGTATATCAACACGGCGCAGGAGTTTGATGGGAGTGATGCCGGGGCGAGACCGGACGAGGCTGTTAGTTGGGGGAAGATTAAGGCGGGGGCGGAATGTGTGAAGGTGTATTGTGAGGCGACGGTCGTGTTTCCGATGATTGTGGCGGCGACTTTTGCGAAGAGGAAGGGTAGGGAAAATGATAGGTGATGGATTTTGCGTTGTACTGGTGGAAAGAGCAGCAGGAGGCTTTGGGTTTGATTTCGTAATGACTCCCTTAATCGGGGCCCCCTGAGTCGCAAGCTCCTATTGACTGCCGTGACAGTCGAGCACTTATTGGCAGTCAATTGTGGGGTCCAGCCCTTTGACATGTTCAGTGAGTGGGTCAAAGCCAAGAATCAATGCAGAGAACTGACGGCATCGGAAAGGTAAGCTCAGGCCGCATCGAAGATGACATCCACAAAAATCAATCGAAACAGATCAACCACTTAAGCACGGTTCATGTTACATAGACGTCTAGATAGTGGCTCTACAAGCCAAGCTCTCACTGAAGCAGGCTAGCCCACTCAAGCATCCCCAATCCCTATTCCTCTCCGCAGTCAACGCAAAAATCCACGCCCTGCTTGCCAACGCTCGCCGGCATCTGCACACACAGATCCGGCACTCTACTCGCACCCACCCCAACCAAATCGTCAAAATACCCTAACAGCGTATCCAAAGGTATCATATCCACACTCCCAAGCCGCGGATACGAACTCCTCAGCACCACTCCTCCCCACAAAATCCTAACCCATCTCATCCCCTCGTCACCACCACTCTTGCTAAAGATCTCAAACACAATCTCCGCCCCAAGACCAGGCCAAACCATCTCATCAACCTGGAGTATGGAAAGCAACATCGCCAAACTCCCATCATGCGCTACATTATGCCTGTATTTCACCGCGCTGCCTGCGATGCTGTCGCGGATATTCTGCGCTAGTTCGGCGATGTAGACGCCGTAGGAAGCGACGCTAGCGTGGAGGGAGAGGGGGGTGGAGCGGTAGATGTAGCTGTATTCATAGAGACCGAGGCGGAAGACGGAGGCTGCTTGGGCGTCGGTGATGCAGGTTGTTGTTTCGTTGATGGTGCAGGGGAGGGGTTTGGAGTGGCAGAGGCGGGAGGAGAGGTTGTCGAAGTAGTGGTCCCATGATTTGTGGAAATGGGGGTCTGAGGGTGAGACGCCGGATATGGCGTCCAGGTCTTTGAAGAGGGGGTGAGAGTCGGTCAGGTGGGCTGTCCAATTTGGATTTGTGCTGTTGACGCCGTAGGTGCTGTAGAGCGCTATGCCGCCGGCGCAGGGGTATCTTGGTTCGAGAGAGTCGATGCTGGCGGGTTGGACTTTGACTGGGATATCTGCTAGAGAGCCGTACATAGCCGCGATAACCATGCCTGCGACTTGGGAGGTGATCGGGTTGTTGGTCACGCGGTAGACAACCTCATCCGTTGCGCGCTCGGGGAGGAAATGGAGAAGGTCGTAGTATGTTTCGTAGAGGTCTTTGCCGTGTTGCCAGCTATCGTCTAGACCGCCTCTTGTGATCTGCGGGAATTGGCATGTGCCGTTGAATCCGGCTGGGGCGAACGGATTCGAAGGGCTTGTGTAGAGGGAGTGGTATGTAGAGGCGGATTCGTGACCGGTTGGGTTGAGAGGGCGGGCGTATGAGAAGAGACCTTCATCGTTGCAGTCCCAGCTGTAGGGCTCGTGGGGGAAGGTGTTGGCTGCATACGGGGTGCGTTTGTGATGACGATGGATCTGGATTGGGTCAGAATTGCGAATGATTTCCTCAGGAAGTGTGGGTGACGCCTTACAGCTTCCACGTATTCAAGTGTGTATTCATCAGGGGCTTTGACATAGGCTTTTTTATTCACATGCGGCATGTTGCAGTAGTTGTATCCGCCATAGTAGTCGTTGCCCGCCGGCGCGGAGGAGTCGTTGAAGATGAAGCCATAAACGCCGTCGTCATTCGTCACAGCGCCCAGGTTATTGATCAGTGTGTCCCTGGGTGGATACCACAGGCTGTCGACTGTCGAGTTGTATGAGCTCGTCCTGGATGCATCTTCGAGCTCGGTCACTTCTACAACAGCGGAGAAGATCCAGGTTTTGGCGAAGATGGCGACGCTACCCAGGAGCCAGATCGTGCCGCTAAGGGTCACCGCGATCAAAATCCATGCTAGAATTGGGACATGGCCCATTATCGTTGGGTTTCCATTGTATGATGTACAGATATCAAGGGAGAGGTCGTGTGGCTGCCCGTTACACAGAATACCCGGACTTTGGCCCTCGGCCGACATGAATAACAACAGGAGGCCGTGAAGGCTTTACCATCTACAACGGGCTACTACATAGGTAGGTACCTTATATAGTACTAGAGGGTCGCCATCTCGGTGCGAGATTAGTAATTAAGCTAGGGACTCCCTAGAAACCTAACTACTCTAGGGGCTAAGCTCCCTAAAAACCCGCTAAGATCTATAATTCTAGGGGTACTATACCCCATACTATACCCCATGCTGTAGGGACTGCTATACCCATGCTATACCCATGCTGTAGGGACTGCTATACCTATGCTGTACTCATGCTGCAGCCAATGCTGTACCCATGCTATACCTATGCTGTACCCATGCTGCAGCCAATGCTGTACCCATGCTGTAGCCAATGCTGTCCCCATGCTGTACCCATGCTGTGCCCCATGCTGTACCCTATGCTGTACCCCATGCTGTACCCATGCTGTAGGGACTGCTGTACCCATGCTGTAGCCAATGCTGTCCCCATGCTGTCTCCATGCTGTCCCCATGCTATACCCATGCTGTAGCCAATGCTGTCCCCATGCTGTCCCCATGCTGTCCCCATGCTGTACCCCATACTGTCCCTATGCTGTACTCCATGCTGTACCCCATGCTGTACCCATGCTGTAGGGACTGCTGTACCCATGCTGTAGCCATACTGTAGGCAATGCTCTAGCCATACTGTAGGTAATGCTCTAGCTATGCTGTAAGTAATGCTGTAGCCATGCTATTATCTTACTGTAGCTATGCTGTAGGGACTACTATACCTATACTCTAGCCATGCTGTAGGTATTACTCTAGCTATGCTGTAGGTATTACTGTAGCTATGCTATTGTCTTACTGTAGCTATGCTGTAGGGAATGCTATAGCTATGCTGTAGGAAATACTATACCTATGCTCTAGCTATGCTGTAGGTAATGCTCTAGCCATGCTGTAGGTATTACTATAGCTATGCTATTATCTTGCTGTAGCTATACTATAAGGAATACTGTAGCTATATTGTAGGGAATGCTGTAGTTATATTATAGGTAATACTCTAGTTATATTATAGGTAATACTCTAGCTATGCTGTAGGTATTACTGTAGCTATGCTATTATCTTACTATAGCTATACTATAGGGACTACTATACCTATACTATACCTATACTATAAGGACTGCTATATCTATACTATACTTATACTATAGCAAATACTATACCTATACTATACCTATGCTATAGGGACTACTATACCTATACTATACCTATACTATAGCTAATACTATCCCTATATTATACCTTATGTTATACCTTATACTATACCTTATACTATAGGGACTACTATCCCTATACTATACTTATATTATAGAGACTACTATACCTATACTATACTTATACTATAGCTATATTATAGCTAATACTATTCTTATATTATACTTTATACTATACCCTATATTATACCTATATTATAAGGACTACTATACCTATACTATAACTATATTATAGGTAATATTCTAGTTATATTATAAGTAATACTCTAGCTATACTATAAGTAATATTATAGCTATACTATTATCTTATTATAGCTATATTATAAGGACTACTATACTTATACTCTAGTTATATTATAGGTAATACTCTAATTATATTATAGGTATTACTATAGTTATACTATTATCTTACTATAGTTATACTATAAGGAATACTATAGTTATATTATAAGGAATATTATAGCTATATTATAGGTAATACTCTAGCTATATTATAAGTAATACTCTAGTTATATTATAGGTATTACTATAGTTATACTATTATCTTATTATAGGTAATACTCTAGCTATATTATAAGTAATACTCTAGCTATACTATAGGTAATACTATAGTTATATTATAACTAATACTAGAGCTATATTATAGGTAATATTATAAGTAATATTCTAGCTATATTATAAGTAATACTATAGGTAATATTATAGCTATATTATAGGGAATATTATAATTATATTATAATCAATACTCTACCTATATTATAAGTAATACTCTAGTTATATTATAAGTAATACTCTAGCTATATTATAAGTAATATTATAGCTATATTATAAGGAATATTATAACTATACTATAGGTAATAATCTAGTTATATTATAGGTAATACTCTAGTTATATTATAAGTATTACTATAGCTATACTATTATCTTACTATAATTATATTATAGGGAATATTATAGCTATATTATAACTAATACTAGAGTTATATTATAAGTAATATTATAGGTAATACTCTAGCTATACTATAAGTAATATTATAAAGAAAAGTTCCTAGGAAATTAGATTATATAATATATATTACTTAGCGGCTAAACCTTAAAATATTATAATATTATATAAACTAGAGGGTTACTATCTTAGTACGAGATTAGTAATTAAGCTAGGGACTCCCTAGAAACCTAACTACTCTAGGGGCTAAACTCCCTAAAAACCCGCTAAGATCTATAATTCTAGGGGTATTATACCCTATATTATACCTTATACTATAGAGACTACTATACCTATACTATACCTATATTATAGGGACTACTATACCTATACTATACTTATACTATAGCTAATACTACCCTTATACTATACTTATACTATACCTATACTATAGCTAATACTATCCTTATACTATCTCTATACTATCCCTATACTATACCTATATTATACCTATATTATAGCTAATATTATCCCTATACTATCCCTATACTATCCCTATACTATACCTTATACTATACCCTATACTATACCTTATATTATAGGGACTACTATCCCTATATTATACCTATACTATAGGGACTACTATACTTATATTATACCTATATTATAGCTATACTATAGCTAATACTATCTTTATACTATACTCTATATTATACCTTATATTATACCCTATATTATACCTTATATTATACCTATATTATAGGAATTACTATACTTATACTATAGCTATATTATAAGTAATACTCTAGTTATATTATAGGTAATACTCTAGTTATATTATAAGTAATACTATAGTTATACTATTATCTTATTATAGCTATATTATAGGGACTATTATACTTATACTCTAGCTATATTATAGGTAATACTCTAGTTATATTATAGGTATTACTATAACTATACTATTATCTTACTATAATTATATTATAGGGAATACTATAACTATATTATAGGGAATACTATAACTATATTATAGGGAATATTATACCTATACTCTAGCTATATTATAGGTAATACTCTAGCTATATTATAGGTATTACTATAGTTATACTATTATCTTACTATAACTATATTATAGGGAATACTATAGTTATATTATAGGGAATATTATAGTTATATTATAGGGAATACTCTAGCTATATTATAAGTATTATTATAGTTATACTATTATCTTATTATAGCTATATTATAGGGACTACTATACTTATACTATACCTATACTATAAGGACTATTATACCTATACTATAAGGACTATTATACCTATACTATACCTATACTATAGCTAATACTATACCTATATTATAGGGACTATTATACCTATACTATACCTATACTATAGTTATACTATAGCTAATACTATCCCTATATTATACTTTATATTATACCCTATACTATACCCTATACTATACCCTATACTATACCTATACTATAGGGACTACTATACTTATACTATAGTTATATTATAGGTAATACTCTAGTTATATTATAAGTAATATTATAGTTATACTATTATCTTATTATAACTATACTATAGGGACTATTATACTTATACTCTAGCTATATTATAGGTAGTACTCTAGCTATACTATAGGTATTATTATAGCTATACTATTATCTTATTATAGCTATATTATAAGGAATACTATAATTATATTATAAGGAATATTATAGTTATATTATAGGTAATATTCTAGCTATATTATAAGTAATACTCTAGTTATACTATAGGTAATACTCTAGCTATATTATAGGTAATACTCTAGTTATATTATAGGTAATACTATAGCTATATTATAAGGAATATTATAGTTATATTATAAGTAATACTCTAGTTATATTATAAGTAATACTCTAGCTATATTATAAGTAATATTATAAAGAAAAGTTCCTAGGAAATTAGATTATATAATATATATTACTTAGCGGCTAAACCTTAAAATATTATAGTATTATATAGACTAGAGGGTTACTATCTTAGTATAAGATTAGTAATTAAGCTAGGGACTCCCTAGAAACCTAACTACTCTAGGGGCTAAGCTCCCTAAAAACCCGCTAAGATCTATAATTCTAGGGGTATTATACCCTATACTATACCTTATACTATAGAGACTACTATACCTATACTATACCTATATTATAGGGACTACTATACCTCTACTATACCTATATTATAGCTAATATTATACCTATATTATACCTATACTATAGGGACTACTATACCTATACTATACCTATACTATAACTAATACTATCCCTATACTATCCTTATACTATACCTATACTATACCTATACTATAGCTAATACTATCCCTATACTATCCCTATACTATTCTTATACTATACCTTATACTATACCCTATACTATACCCTATACTATAGGGACTACTATCCCTATACTATACCTATATTATAGGGACTATTATACCTATATTATACCTATATTATAGCTATATTATAACTAATACTATCTTTATATTATACTTTATATTATACCCTATACTATACCTTATACTATACCCTATATTATACTTATATCATAGGGACTATTATACCTATACTATAGCTATACTATAAGTAATACTCTAGCTATATTATAAGTAATACTCTAGTTATATTATAAGTAATACTATAGCTATACTATTATCTTATTATAGCTATACTATAAGGACTATTATACCTATACTCTAGCTATATTATAAGTAATACTCTAGCTATACTATAGGTATTATTATAATTATACTATTGTCTTATTATAGCTATACTATAAGGAATATTATAGCTATATTATAAGGAATACTATACCTATACTCTAGCTATATTATAAGTAATACTCTAGCTATACTATAGGTATTATTATAATTATACTATTATCTTATTATAATTATATTATAGGGAATATTATAGCTATATTATAAGGAATATTATAGCTATATTATAAATAATACTCTAGTTATACTATAGGTAATACTCTAGTTATATTATAAGTATTATTATAGTTATACTATTATCTTATTATAAGTAATACTCTAGTTATATTATAAGTAATACTCTAGCTATATTATAGGTATTATTATAATTATACTATTATCTTATTATAATTATATTATAGGGAATATTATAGCTATATTATAAGGAATATTATAACTATATTATAAATAATACTCTAGTTATACTATAGGTAATACTCTAGTTATATTATAAGTATTATTATAGTTATACTATTATCTTATTATAAGTAATACTCTAGTTATATTATAAGTAATACTCTAGCTATATTATAAGTATTATTATAGTTATACTATTATCTTACTATAGTTATACTATAAGTAATACTATAGCTATACTATAACTAATACTAAAGCTATATTATAAGTAATATTATAAGTAATACTCTAGTTATATTATAAGTAATACTCTAGCTATATTATAAGTATTATTATAGTTATACTATTATCTTACTATAGTTATACTATAAGTAATACTATAGCTATACTATAACTAATACTAAAGCTATATTATAAGTAATATTATAAGTAATACTCTAGTTATATTATAAGTAATACTCTAGCTATATTATAAGTATTATTATAGTTATACTATTATCTTACTATAGTTATACTATAAGTAATACTATAGCTATACTATAACTAAT
>JAABUV010005975.1_pt1 | contig 13532 bp, 19 predicted proteins | sample 5559971 | NCBI WGS metagenome assembly JAABUV01 (sample SAMN10711881, study PRJNA513362) | rock metagenome | isolation source: Antarctica rocks | place: Antarctica: Victoria Land, Knobhead nord | collected 2015-12-19
GTACACTGCCACGCGCAGGTATGCGGCGCTCGAGGACGGTGCATCGGCGGCGCTGGCACAGGCGTCACTGGCAGCTCCGGCGGGCACGCCGCGCGGGGACGCACTGCAAGTGGTGGGCAGCGTCGGGGCTGGCGTTGCTGCATTGCCGCGGCCGGGCGCGGCGGGCGTGCTGCCTTCACACATATCCATCTTTGGCGATGGCAGCAAGTTTGGTGGCGGGTTTGGCGGCGGCGGCGGCGGCGAGGGCGGTCAGGCAGCTGCCAGCGGAGGCGAGGCAGGCGGCGGGGGCGGCACGGGTGGCGGCGCAGTCGGGGGCGCGGGCGCGGGTACTGACGGGGGCGGGGTGCGGCTGCCGAGCCACATCTCCGTATTTGGCGAGGGCAGCGGAGGGATGGAGGGTGGCGGCGCTGCGGATGGCCTGGGGCTGGGCAGCCACGCACTGCAGGGCGTGGAGGCGAGTCCGCGGCTGGGCACGCCGCCGGGTGCGCGCCCTGCGCTCGTCGCTGTGCACGCCGTGCGGGAGGCTGTTGCGTGCGGATACAGCAGCGGTTGGACCGAGCTGATCAGCAGCCATGTGCTGGCGGGCGTGTGGGCAAGCCGGTGGCCCAGCGCGCCCAGCGCGCCGGTGGAGTCTTTCCTCTGGTGTTGCTGTCTGTTACATGCGTGTATGCTGGTTGGTAGGCTGTGGCTGACGGGGCGGAGTGAGCGGCAGCCGGCAAAGCGCAGCTGGGCATCTGTGACCAGCGGACTGCGGGCCTGTCCGTGCTGTGAGTCATGCATGGAACGGGTAGGGTAAGGCCGGGCAGAGACCGCAAATATGTGTATTTCAGGCGCAGAGATCCGCTCTCACTTGCTTGTTGTGTATTGCGAGGGTGTCACCCACTGTGACCGGCCTAAGCTTGGCTTATGCTCCCGGCGGCAGGCACGCCAGCAATGGCGATGTCGCTGGAGCCGGGGGAGCTGCTGCGGGGCGGGTCGGGCTGCCCGCTGACGGACCGCGTGCCGTCCGGCGGCCCTAACCCGCTTTACTGCAACGTACACCGCGTGCCCAAGGCGCGCGGCAGCGCCCAGCCATCCCGGTCGGCGCGCCTGGCACGGGCGCTGAACTGGCAGCACCTGTGTGGTTCACAGCCAGCCGCGCAGCGCCGTTGGAGTACCTGGAGTACCGCCTCACTGGTGCTGTAGGGGGAGATGGCTGGGAACTTTCTTGTCCCTAAAGTCGCGGTGGGGTTGAGGTCAACTTGCGGGGTGCGCAGGATGATGTGAAGGTGCTGGGGCGCATCGGCGAGGGTGCGTTCGGCGAGGTGTCGCTGGCCACGTGCGCCATCTTCGGCAAGGTGGCCGTCAAGTGGCTCAAGGCGCGCGCGCAACCTGGGTGCTGCGTGCTGCGCGCTGTGAAGTTGATCAAGCTCCACCCTTTGTGTTGAGGCTGCTCAGCTGGCGTGCGTGTCAAGCGAGACCACGACCTGCTTATATGTGGGCCGGCGCTTGCCTACAGTCATCTAGAGCAGAGCAGTGCCAGTGAGGCTAAGGTGCTTCCGTGTGAGCCAAAGCAAACAATGCAGCGAGCGCCCTGCTCGCGCGCGCAGCCGGGCAAGGTGGAGCGGCACAGCGCGTCGTTCTGGCGCGAGGCGGACATGCTGGCCAGCCTCAACCACCCCAACGTGCTGCGCTTCTACGGCGTGGTCATCGCCGGCCGCGAGGACCCGGCCGTCATCGGCATCATGACCGAGTTCATGCGCGGCGGCAGCCTTGCGCAGTTCCTGCGCTCGGGCATCCACTTCCTGCCGCTGCGCGAGCGCGCGGAGCTCGCGCTGCACGCCGTCAACGGCCTGGCCTACCTGCACGAGATGAAGATCGTGCACTTTGACCTCAAGCCCGACAACCTGCTGCTGGACGCGCCGCTCGTGCCGGGTGCCGGCCTGGGCGTGCCGGCGGTCAAGGTGGCCGACTTCGGCCTGTCCAAGCACAAGTGGAAAAACTACGTGTCGGGCGTGCGCGACCTGCGGTGCGCCGCCCAGCCCCCCATAGGGCCGCCGGGGCCGAGCGGCGCTGCGCAGGTGCCGGCAGTGTTGGAGGCTGCAACTCTTGGTCGAGGCTTGTGCAGGGATGGTGCCAGCGCGTGCTTCGCCAGGAGTCGCAAGGCGCCAGGAAACGCTGTGTGCCAACTAGAAGGTGAGCCAACAGTTGATTGGGGTGCACCAACAAAGGCCGCCGGGGCGCAGAGGCACGCTGCCGTACATGGCGCCGGAGCTGGTGAGCGACCCGGACCGCGTGAGCGAGAAGGCGGACGTGTGGTCGCTGGGCATGGTGCTCTGGGAGATGCTGTGCCTGGAGACGCCCTTCCAGGCGCTGACGCCGCAGCAGATCCTGGCCGGGCTCATGGTCGGCAACCTCGCGCCCGAGGCGCGCGACCCCTCCCCGCGCGGTTCGGGACGCGGCCGCGCGGCAGGCGCTGCTGGCCCCTTTGCAGGGCCGCCGAGTGTGAGTCGGAGGTGCAGGGTGCATTCAGGGGGCGGAGAGTCTGCAGTGCCAGGAATGAAGGCAAGAATGATAGGATGTTTGTATCATAGAGCAGTCTAAAGGGTGCATGCGAGGAACCCGGATTACCGGGACGCATTGTGGTCCACGGTGTTCGTTGAGCTCGTTTCACCGGTCGTTTACTCGCGCAGGTGCCGGCGTGGTGCGAGCCGGAGTGGCGCGGCCTGATGGAGGCGTGCTGGGAGGTGACGCCGGCGGGGCGCCCGTCCTTCCGCCAGCTCGCGGTGCAGCTGGAGAAGATCCTGGAGGTCGCGCTGTGAGGCGCGGCCGGGTGACAAGCGCAGACGCGCGCGCGCGCGCGCCGGCCTCCGCCAGCCAGCGTGGGCTGGACTTAAACACTGCGGAGGCAGCGCTGTGTTTGGCGTGGCTGGAGATGGTGTGTAAGGGTGGGTGTGTGTGGGTGGGCGCTCACAACAGGAAGTCGTTCCTGCACGCTGGCCCGTTTGCAAAGCCTGCAAAGGCTGCGCCTCAGAGGCGCATGGGGGCAGCGGCATAGCTGCTGCATGCGGCGGGGCGTGGCCGGGTGTCTTTAGCTAGTATTATGTGTGCTTTGGCTTTTTCGAGATGGTTTGGACAGAGGAGGCTGTACAGGCGGCACTGTGATGGAGTAGCCACAGCGTGGATGGCTGGGTGCGGGCAGGCAAGCAAGTGGGCGCGCACACCCAAGTGGCAGGTATGCTATCCTGGTCAACTGGAGAGGGAACATGTGCAGGTCAGGAATGCATTGGGCAAGCTCCAACTGAGGCCCGGTCTGCAGACGACTGTGGGTCGCATGCCGGGCCGGGTGTGAGCGCGTGCGGACAGGGGGTATAAATTGCATGGGCTCAGTGAGGAAAGGGGGATGTGGGAGGGAGTGGGGTGCGCGGAGGAGACCAGCAAGCCAGCCGCCAGCCAAGGGGCGATTGTTGAAGCTCTAGCCAGCCAAGAATGCCATGCAGCAGAGCTGGCTTCGTAGGCTTGGGGCAAATACGAGGGTGATGCATATATTTGCGGGGAGCTGGCCTGGTCGTGCTTGCCGCGGATGGTGTGGGGCATGGCAAGGCGATGGTTGCTGCAGTGGTCGTGGCCATGCTGGCGGTGATACGGTGGCTGCGGCAGGGGCGACAGGCGCGCAGGCGCAGGGCAGACAGTCTGTGCTGGGGTCTGCAGGCAGCGGAGCATGCGGTGCCAGGCCTTGGAAGGCAGGAGGTGGGCCGTTCGTGAGTGGTGAGGGGAGACAGGGTACATGCATTTTGCGTCACCCGTGGGACGGGCGCATGTGCTTTCTTTCCTGTGGACTTGGCGGCGCAGGCAGCGCATGGGCTGCCCAGGGCTGCTTGCGCTACCACAGCCCGCAAGGGTCCTTGGGCGCCGGCGCGCCGGGATAGCAGCGAGGGTCAGCAGTGAGCCGCACAGCGCTCGCGCCGTGGCCTGGACAGCCACAACATAGCTGGCGGCAGACAGGGCCGGACAGACATAGGGGAGCACTGCGGTGCGCAGCGGGCGCGCACGGCACCGAAGACAGGCGCGCTGCGAGGCGGGGCAGTAGGGGCTGCGCTAGGCTGGTCACAACTTATGTATGGTATTTGCTTGTTAGGCAGCAATGGGTGGGGAGGGTGTTGCACTTGTTCCATGCTTTTTGCTATCCTGGTCCTGTTCATATTGTTCTCAAGGGCCTTCACAGGCGTCATGCAGTCTTGTTTGCGGGCTCAGTGAGGCGAGGTTAATCTGTGAGGGAACGCTTTGAAAGAATTTCCGGCTTGTGACTGGCACTGTGGCAGTCTGCGTCAGCATGCAACAATGCTCTTTTGCTCTTCCTGCCCAGACAAAGAGAGACTGCCAATCATGGCTTGCTGGCATCAAGAAGTCTGCACCGCCTCACCGCACAGGCCGTATGTTCAGTAGCCTGTTCACCCCAGGCTTCTACAAAATGAGCGTCTCACTCTGAAATGGTGATGTCTGAACAAGCTTGGGCTAATCCCCGGGTCATTTTTGAGGGTGCAGAGAGCTAATATATTGTATATACACTGCTGGCCTGACCAGCAAGCAGCACTCCATGCGTGTCTCTGCAGGTCGAGCGCTTGCAGCTGCTTCTGGACTTATGGCACCACATACAGGTCAAGCCGCAGTGGCCTCACGCTGCCCGAGCGTGTAGGACCGGCCAGGCAGCGGAGACCATGTTCGCGCCAGCCATGGCATTTGTGAGCATGCCCTACGTTGCGCTCGGCGTGGTGGCTGGCATTGCTGAAGGCTGCCTGCATGCGCTAGCACAGCCGCGCAGCTCGGTGCGCATCACCGCTGCCATCTTGTAATCTGCATTGCCTGCACTGCCTGTACGCGCCCTGCCAGGCCAGCTGTCTGTTGTAGAGGCAAGTGGCGCCTTGCGCCGCACTTTCTCTGTCTTCAGCAGCTCCACGCGGCGCTCACGAACGCCGGCCCTGTTCGTTGCCAGGCCGTGGCGGGGCCGCGCAGCCCTTCGCACAGCTGCCTTGGCATGCTGCTGCCCATTCTCGTCCTCGGGGACTCCGGGCGCGCTCCCCTTTGAGGTTGTGCTGCAACACAGTCCCTGTACTATATTATATGTATACGGCAAGTCCTCAAGCTAGCCGAACATGTCCCTGCAGCAGGCCTTCCGGGGGGTTGTAAACCCACCTGGCATTGTGCCTCACAGTGTGCACAACAAGAGTTGTGGGGGGCTGCAGAGCACTGGCACATCCGCCCCAGGCTGGCTGGGTGCCTGCTTCTTATGGGACACACACGGTGACGACTTGGCGGCCTGCCCTGCGCGCGTGCAGGGTGGGCAAGACGCGGCTGTGCCAGCACTTTGTGAGGCGCACGCCGCCCAGCAGCACCAGCCCCACCGTGGCCGCTGACCTGCTCATCACAGAGGTCGTGGTGGACGGGCGGCCGGTCGTGCTGCAGGTGCGCACGCCTGCGAGAGTCCTGGAGCAGAGGCCGCTAGCCGCGGATTTCATTCGAGCAGCGCTCGCCCACTGTCAGACCACACAAGTGTACCACGGCAGCTTTCACATCTCGCGCTGACCGTGCAGCGCGCGGGGCGCAGTTGTGGGATGTTGGCGGGCGCAGCGCGGCCGGGGCGCTGGCGGCGCGCTTCTTCCAGGGGGCGGCCGGCGCGCTGCTCGTCTACGCGGCCGCCGAGCCCGCCGCGGCCACCAGCCTGGGCTTCTGGCGCACGGAGTTGGCGCACAAGGCGGTGCGCTCGTCCGCACGCCCGAGCATCGCCCCGCGACCGGGCCAAGCTACGCCTGCCTGCACGCCTGTCACTTTGCTGCCCGGGCCGATGCGTTCCAACTCCGCGCTCCACTTAGCTCAGTGTCTGGCTGTCAGTCGCCCGGGCGCCCTGACTCGCTACTCCGTCATTCATGTGGCATGCAATGGCTGCCCGCCCACGCGGTGCATGCCGTTTCACCTGGCGCCGCCCGCCCGGCGCGGCAGGCAAAGTTCGGCCAGGCGGGGTTCGCGCTGGCAGTGCTGGGCGTGGGCGCCGCCAGCCCCGGCCCGGGCAGCGGCGCGGCGGGCGACGCGGCGCGCTGGTGCAAGCAGCACGGCGTCTGCCACTACGCGGCGCCCGGCGACGCCGGCGCGGGCGACCTGGCCGCCGCGGACGCGGCTTTTCACGCGCTGTGCGCGGAGGCGGCGACGCTGCGCGTGACGCAGCAGTGGGCGCCCAGGCCTGCATCGGCGCCAGTGCCTTGTCAGAGGGAGAACTAGAGCACACATCTCTCCTTGGCGTCTGTCTCCTTGTTTACCTCATACCAAGCCACCTTGCATAGTTGCGAAGGGTGCGGGTGGCCTGCATGGTTTTTTTTACATGCGTTGTGAACCCGACGGAGCCGACGCAAGGCAGGAAGCAGTCATGCTGCCCTCCGCTGCTGCCGCAGAAGGGCTGCCACAGCAGCCACCTACAGGGCGTGCGCTTGCCCGCCATGTAGGTCTTTCCAGCACTGCCTTGCTTGCCGCTGAGCCTTTTGAAAATGCCTCGCTGAAGCCCCGCCGCGGTGCCGCGCGCAGCAGGCCGCCGCGCGCAGCGGCGCTGTACGAGCAGCTGGCCGCGCTGCAGGCGTACCTGCCGGCCGCTGCTGCCAGCGCGTCCACGCCTGGCCCGCCGGCGGCCGGCGCGGGCGAGCACGCCGGCATGCCAGCGGGCCCGGGCGAGCCTCGCGCAGCGGCGGCGGTGTCGCTGTCGGCACCGCCGGCGTGTCTGACGCCGCGCGCGCTGGCGGCCAGCAAGGCTATGCGCCCCGCCGCACGCGTGCCACAGACGCTGCTGCACGCGCAGTGAGCGCCGGCCAGCGCCGTGTACCGGCGGGACGCCTGCCTGCGCTTCAAGCGCCGGTGCGCATCTCCATGTACGGCCAGTCAGCCAGCTTAGGACCGGTGCAGCCAGGGACTTGCCAAGTGCGCCGGGGTCCCGCGTGGCAATCGACATCAGCCTTAACGAACGCGCCCTGAGAGTATCCTGTGTAGGTGGTGGTAGCTAAACAACTTAGGTGCGGACTGGGTTAGGAGTGCACAGGCCTCTGCACTTTGTTCAAGAGTACATAGGCCTCTGCACTGTTTGTATCCATTTTAGTTAGGCGTGTGTCTATTACCATAGGCTGCAACGCTCGCCCAACTGTGTTTGGGCGTGTGTCCGCGCTGTGTTCATGCAGGCTGTTTTGGGTCCAGGCTGTGCAGAGTGCGTCGGTCCCACCTGATACTTATGCCAGTGGTCGTGCAGAGGGCTGCTTGCTAGTGTATGTGCATGTACACTTGCTCTGTTGCATGTAGGGGACATTCTGGCATGGAGACAGCCAGTGTTCGTGCTGCTGTGTCACCTGCATGACCATGAACATTCAAAAATGCAGGATCTGTAGTGGGGCTTTGCGCCGAGTCGGTACCTGCAAGGCCCAACTGAAGTCAGAGACACGCTTGGCTGGTCAAAGCGCAGCTGGTTCCTGCTTGTTGTCACACTGCGGCCGGCTGATGTTGGCTCCAGGACCCGCCGCGCCCTGACATGTCGAAGGACACCAGCAAAATTGCAGAGGATGTGAGGCTGCACCTGCAGGTCAAGACGCAGCTGTCAAATGGCGGGTCGGGTTACCTGTCCGATAATGAGAGCGGCGGCAAGGGCGGGCGCAGCAGCCGCAGCCGCTCGACGCGCGGCCGCACGCAGCCTTTCTTCATCGGCGTGGCAGGTCGCGCAGCCGCCTTCCCTCTCCGCACTCACCTATTCTTACTGGGTTGAGTAGCGTTGGCCGCGTTGCTCAGGCTCAATTGCCATACTCGCTTCGGTACACCGCTGTGTTGGCACTCACCTATTCAAAGCTTGGAGTAGTGTAGGAGCTGCTTGTGTCACAAACCAAGCCGACAAACGTTGCGGCGCTACTGTGTCCCCGGCGGAGCCACAGTAGCGCTCTCTAGCTTGCACTTGACAGGCTGCACATGTCTGCATGAGGCTTACAGTGCATGAAGACTGTCACCACGCACAACCGCTTCACCAGCCAGTGTGGTCCCGCAGGCGGCACCGCTTCCGGCAAGACCACGGTATGCGACAGCATCATGCAGCGCCTGCACGACCAGTGCGTGGTCATGCTCAGCCAGGACAGCTTCTACCGCGGCCTGACGAACACCGAGATAGCAAACGTGACCTGTGAGCCACCCCTGCCCGCCCCACAGTGCTGCCCGCCCGCACACGTGCTCTTCTAGCGCACTCCCCCGGCCTCGTGCCCGACCCTGCGCACCCGAGGCTGGGCTGCCGGTAGCGCGAAGCGACGCGACAACCATCGTTCCCTGTTGCAGGCGCTGGCTGTTGTGCGCTGAGCGGCGGTCGGGGCCGCGCAGCGTACAACTTCGACCACCCAGACGCGTTTGACGAGAAGGCGATGATGGACTGCTTGAATAACCTGAAGGCGCGCCGCCGCTCCCGCCGCGGTCCACGCGGCTCTCAGGCGCTCACAGGCCGTCGTCGGCCCGACCCCTGCATGCGGCGCCTGCCGATGAGACAGTCGCGCACCAGCAGGCGCCGGCTGGGCGGGAGGCCTGCAGGTCTGCGGGACATGTGCCGGGAAGCGGCGCCATGTGCTGGCAGCGCGTGCCCTGCACGCCACCCACCTGTGCTGCTGCGCCGCCCGCGCTGCGCTCCGGCGCGCGGCCACAGGCGCTCCGGGCCCAGCCCGCGCGCCGGCGGCGCGCAGGCCATGCGCGCGGTGGAGATCCCCATCTACGACTTCACGCGGCACCAGCGCTCGTCCGAGACGCGGCGCGTGGAGCCGGCGGACGTTGTGATCCTCGAGGTGCGCGGCGCCTTGCAGCCGTGCAGCCAGTAGTGAGGAACTGCCGCGTCCGTCAACTCGAGGCGGGCTGTGCAAGGGGCGCCGCGGAGTGCGACCAGGCCAGCGAGCAGACCCGACCGCCGCTGCCACCTGATGCAGCCAAGACAGGGGCCCATGCACCAACGAATAGTGACATGATAAGGGGCACGCGGTCCCTGGTCGGCGGCCGACAGCACTATCCCTCCCGCCGCGCTGAGGATCGCTGTGCAGTCCCGCAGGCCCTGGAAGCGCAGCCCGGCGCTAGAGGACCGCGGCACACCAGCCCTCCACCATGTGAGCGCACATGAGCGGGTGAAACAACTGCCCGCAGGGCATCCTGGTCCTGCACATGGAGGCGCTCCGCAGCTGCCTCAACATGAAGGTGTTTGTGGACACCGACGACGACCTGCGCCTCGCCCGGCGGTGCGCCAGCCCGCCCGCCCGCGGCGCGCGCCTGCGCCGCGAAAGCTCCGCTGCCGCTGCGCCGTGCCGCTTGATGGCAGGCCGGAGCCCTGGAGAGCGGCGCGGGTGGCTGTATGATGCAACCGCCCCAAAGCGTGCAGGGAGCGCGCGCTGCCATGCCGTTTCCGCCCTGGCCGGCGGCGCAGAACCCTCTCCTTGCGCAGCTCTTGTGAGCGGACGCGTCGCTCGCGCGCGAGGCCGCCCTCCAAAAGCCTCTCATGCACATTCATGTCGCCTGCGGATCAGCACCGCGCCTGTGCTGGGTCGCCGCAGACGCCGCCCACCCTTGCGGGGCGCGTGCGCGCTCATGAGCTGCGCGCCCGGCTGGGTCGCGCAGAATACAGCGGGACGTGGCGATGCGCGGGCGCGACATCGCGGGCGTGATCGAGCAGTACACCAAGTTCGTCAAGCCCGCCTTCGACATGTTTGTTGCGCCCAGCCGCAAGCACGCAGACGTCATCATCCCATGGGGCAGGCGCGCCGCCGGCCGCCCCCGCCCGGCGGCGGCGTGCGGGGCGCCCAGCGTCTTGCCACGCGCCGCCGCTCTGCCTCATGGAGCCGCGCCGCTGCGGATGCCGCTGCATTCCTTTTTGGGCGTGAAACGTCAGGAGCGTGCGTGCGATGAGTTGCGGCGCGCCAGCGTGCTCGGCGCCCTCTGCGCCGCACCCCACTGCCACCAGCGCCGCGCGCTGTGCCACGTCGCTCGCCTGCGGGCCCTGCAGCATTTCTACTCTAAAGCACTCTCCGACCCTGGCGGCCGCCGCGGCGGCAGGCAGGAGAACGTGGTCGCGATCGACCTCATCACGGAGCACATCCGCATGAAGCTGCAGCAGCCGGAGCTGCGGCGCATCTACGTCAACCTGGAGGTCATCCCCAGCAACTACCAGATCCGCGGCATGCACACCATCATCCGCGACCGCTCCACGTCCAAGGCCGACTTTGTGTTCTACGCCGACCGGCTGCTGCGCCTGGCGCGGCCCACCCCCGCGCCGGCCGGCGGCCCGGCGCAGAATAGCGCAGCATCCGGGCTGCGGTGCTCTTGGGCAGCGCTGGCTCGCAGGCCTGCTGCGCCTGGGGCGCTCCTCTCGGGCATGCTGCTTTACGCGCCACGGGGCTCCCGGTGGGGCCCTGCCTGGACGAGGTCTGACGCACGCGGCAGCGGGTGTTGGGTGTGTCTGGGCCGTTTGCAGCTCCGTGACAGCGGTTTCACGGAGCGCACAGAAGCAGGCGGCTGCAGCCGCAGCTCGAGGCGCGGCCCAGGCGCGGGAGGAGGCCGCTGACGCCACACGCCATGCAGGCGGCGGGCGCAAGCCTGGGTTCCCAGCAGCCGCATGCGGGGGTGCTCTGACGGCGACTCGTCAAGAGACAGCCTGCAGATTGCGTTCTTATCTTGCCAAGAGCCGTCGGGTCGGGCCGTAGGGTAGCGACGGGGCCCGCGCGCGTGGCCGCCAGGTGGTGGAGGCGGGCCTGGGCCACCTGCCCTTCACGGAGCGCAGCGTGGTGACGCCGACGGGCAACCCGTACGTGGGCGTCGACTTTGCCAAGAAGCTGTGCGGCGTGTCCATCATCCGCAGCGGCGAGTCCATGGAGAACGCGCTGCGCGCGTGCTGCAAGGGCATCAAGATCGGCAAGATCCTGGTGCACCGGTGCGCGGCCGCGCGGCGCGCGGTGCCCGTGGTAAGGGTTAGGGTTAGGGTATCCAGCAAGCGCGAGCAGAGTCCTGCCCGGCAGGGTCCTGTGACGCGGGGCGCGCGCCTGCAGGCTGCCTGCGCGGGGACGCGGCACGACTGCATGCGCTTGGCGGCGAGCTCTCACAGCGGGGTGGCACCCGTGGACTCTTTGTACTGAATACTGGTGCCGACGCGGGCAAAGGACGATGCCCTAGATGGTGCCTAGATGTGCGACTTTCCGGTCCAGGGTGGTCGCGCGCGCGCTGCCCAGGGTGGGCGACAAGCTGGTGCAGCAGGAGCTGATCTACGAGAAGCTGCCGGCAGACATCGCGGAGCGGCACGTGCTGCTGCTGGACCCCATCCTGGCGACCGGCAACTCCGCCGCGCGCGCCATCCAGGTGCCCCCGCGCGCAGGGGCATGCGGCGCAGGCCCCCGTCGACAGTGGGTTTCATGGGCTGATTGGCCTGGTTCGCAGCCCCGCATCCATTGGCGTGCTCGGGCCCTTGAGCAGGGTCCCTCACTGCGCGTGTTGCGCGCTGGGGTTGTCGTGCGTGACGGAGCAGCGGTGTGCACTGATGTGTGACACGTCCCCGCGCCGGGCGAGCCTGCCCGACCAGCCAGGTAGCTCTGGAGAGCGGCGGCCGCGGCGCGCACAGGTCGTGCTGGAGAAGGGCGTGGACGAGGGGCGCATCCTGTTCCTGACGCTCATCGCCGCGCCGGAGGGCATCCACCGCATCTGCCGCTCCTTCCCGCGCGTCAAGGTGCGTTGCGGTGCAGAAGTCTGCCTGCGCCGCCCTGCTGTCCGCCAGGGGCCCTGCCACGCGCCCTGCGACCCGCATGCGCAGGCGCGCGCGCCTGTCCGCCAGCGCGGTGCGCCGCCCGACCCCGCGGCGCACGGGCGCGGCGCTCGCGCGGCGCTCGCCTGACGGGTGCGCCGCCGCAGGTGATCACCTCTGAGATCGACGAGGGCATCGACGAGCAGACGTACCAGGTGGTGCCGGGTGCGCGCGTCCATTCCTGCTGATGTCAGCGCTGCGCTTCACACGGCTATATTACCTCCGTGTCACATGCATGTGTGCTTGCCTCTGCTCCTTCCCATGCTCACCCGTGAGTCATGCTCTGCGTCCGCACTGACCGCCGCACTCGGTGGCGGGAGCGCAGGTGTTGGCGAGTTCGGGGACAGGTATTTCTGTGACTGATGCGCTGCATGGCGCCTCAGCCGTCTGGGAGTGTGCTCGGCCGGGCGGCCCGTGTTTTGGCATTGCGCCTGTTTTATGTGTTCGCGCTCACCCGTTGCTGCTGCCGCGAGCTTGCCTGGGCAAGCGCCATGAACAGCTATTGCACATTTTCTGGGTGCAACCGGAATGGCATTGCCAGCGGCGCTCGGCCTACGGCACTGCGCGCTACCTTGCTGTACGCGGACGAACTGCGCCCTGTAGATGCGCTCTGTAAGTTGAGAAGCAGCGAGGTGTGATGGCGACCTCTTTGTGCACGACGCAAAATCGCTTTGCGAAAGCACATTACTGCGGCCAGGGGCTTGCTAGCGCTGTTGCAGCCGCCACGGCCTACTGCCCGCTACAGCAGAACTGCTGACCCGCCGCTAGAGCGCGACGCGCGACTCGTTCCTTCGCCTCCTCCACCGCGCCGCCCCCGCGCTCGCCCACCCCCCGCTATTAAGGCACGTCGCACGCCTGCGAGTGTGCCGCCCTAGAGGGGCCCACATGACCGGGCAGGATTGAGGCAGACCCTGGCCCCCGGCTTTGTGCCAGGCAGGGCCCTCAGCTGAACACCACGCACGACGCCATAGCGCCGTGCCACCCTGACTGCCTACGCTCCCGCCGCCCTGCACGAGCCCCTTGCCGAGCGCAGCTGCGCCGCCGCCGCTAGCTAGGCGAGTGCGCGCGGGCGGGGCAACGTGCAGCAGGCAGAACCCAAACCTTGGCCCTGCTCACTTGCCCTCGGCCATGTCCTTGGCCATCTTGTCCGCCTTGTCCTTGACCTCGGTGATGTCGCCCACCATGTAGAAGGCCATCTCGGGCAGGTCGTCGTGCGCGCCCTCCATGATGCCCTTGAAGCCCGCGATCGTGTCCTTGAGGTCGACGTACTTGCCTGCGCGCGCACGCCGCCGCCCGACCGGCGCTCAGGCGGGAACGCGCCGGGCGCTCGGTCATTGCAGCTGACTCGTTGAGCGTCGTGCTGGCTGGGCGCCGAGCATGCAAGCAGACACGTGTTGCCAGCTGGTGCGGCTGCACCGACCGCCGACCCTGGCTGGCCGCCCAGAGGACAGCGACGAGACACGCGCCGGGCGCGCGGGCCGCGCGCGCACCCGGCGAGCCGGTGAAAACCTCGGCCACGTGGAAGGGCTGCGAGAGGAAGCGCTGGATCTTGCGCGCGCGCGACACGGTCAGCTTGTCCTCCTCGCTCAGCTCGTCCATGCCCAGGATGGCGATGATGTCCTGCAGGTTCTTGTAGTTCTGCGCGCGCCCCGGCCGCCGCGGCCCGCCGTCAGCCGCCGCGCCGCCCGGCTACCCCGCGCGCGGGCGCCTGCCTCGCGCGCGGCCGGCG
>JAABUV010005976.1_pt1 | contig 13532 bp, 16 predicted proteins | sample 5559971 | NCBI WGS metagenome assembly JAABUV01 (sample SAMN10711881, study PRJNA513362) | rock metagenome | isolation source: Antarctica rocks | place: Antarctica: Victoria Land, Knobhead nord | collected 2015-12-19
GCCGGCCTCGGCGATCACCCCGGCGCGGGCGAGCAGCAGCTCGACCTGCCCGCGCAGGTCGGCCTGGTTCCACGCCGAGCGGGCCGCGGTCAGCCGGGCCAGGACCTCGGCCGCGGCCTCGTCCCGCTCGATCCGCCCCACCGGCAGGGCAACGAGCTCGGCGGGCCCGGCGGGGGGCTGGTAGCCGAGCCCGGCGAGCTCGTCGACCCACCGCTGGTGCGCGACCTGGGCCGGTTCCAGGTGGGCCTTGCCCGGCCGGTGCTCGGCCCAGGCGCGGGCGTCCCACGCCCGCCGCAGACCGGGCCCCGGCTCGGCGTCGGGGTTGGCCGCCCGCCAGTCAGCTTCGTAGCCGTCGACCTGGCCGGCGACCTGTTCGGCGCGTTTGCTGAACGCCTCGACGAACCCGGCCAGCTGAACCACCTCGCCGGTCTCCGGCTCGAGGGTGAACCCATGCTCCGCGAGGGCCTGCCGGAAGGCCGGGTCGGCCATCACCGCGGCGTGCCCGATGCCCTGCACGGCGCCGATCGAGTCCCGCACCGCCACCGAGTCGATCCCGCGCCACCTCCCCGCGGCGAAGACCCGCGCGTTGACCTGCAGGTGGATGTGCCGGTGCGGGTCCCCGGCCCGGCTGGTGAAGTGGTGTACTGCCACCGCCTCGATCCGCTCGACCGGCGTCGCCACCTGCCCACCACGCGGCCCGACCCGGGTCGTGGCGTGCCGACCCATCCAGGCCACGATCTCGACCGCCGCCCGGTCCTGCGCCGCCGCGTACGCCTGCGCGATGTCCGGGTGCAGCTCCGCGGCGATCGACCACGACTTCGGCCCGTTGACGACCACCTCCGCGAAACGCAGCGCATGCTCATCGTCCCGGACCCGCCCGCGCGGCTCACCGGTGCCCGGGTCGACCCCGGACACCCACGCCTCGTAGGCGTCACCATCCAGCTGCGGCATCGTCTGGACCTGCCCGTCCCCGCCCGCGCTGTACCGCTGCGCGAAGCCGGTCCCCTCAGCCAGGTAGTAGTCATCCGCCCGCCCCCGCTCGGCCTCCACATAGTCCCGGGCAGCACGAGCCGAACCCCGATAGAACTTCACCCCACCCCGCACCCGCCACCCCTCCCTCCGCCGACCACCCGATAGCGCCCCAGGCGCCCACCGGGGGCGTCTCGCCGGTCACCGCGCCGGGGACCACTCGACCTACCACCGGTAGCATACGTGCTGAAACTAGAAGGACGATGAGTTAACTTGGGTTTTCGGACCGAAACGTAGCGACGGTAGGTGTCAAGGCTAGTAGCCTGCGGTGTACCGGCCATCGGAACGTACCGGCTTGTGACGAGTCGATGAGCCTGAGACGGTAAGGAGTCGAGCGGAATGGTTGAGCAGACAACAGGACGGAGGTCCAGGCACGGGGTCAGGCGTGAGGCTGTTCCGGCGCTGGCCGACGACCCGATCCTGGAAAGACTCGACCGAGCGCCACCGCCCGCGCCGAAGACCAGCGAGACGGCCCACGACAAGGCCCGCCGTCAGCTGATCGCCCAACCAGGCCAGTGGATGGTGCTCAAGACCCGGGCCAAGCTCAGCGAGGCCACCGCACGCCGGCTGGTTCGCTCCTACCAACGGGCCAAGCCCTCCCGACTCGTCGAACACGCCACCGGCCGGTTCACCGCGCGCCCGTTCCAGCGCGATGACACCTGGCTCGTCGCGGCCGTCTACGAAGACGAACCAGCCACCCCGTAGACCTCAAGCGTCAGACCGGCCTGCTCGACGCTGACGCCGTGCCGGGTAGCCGTGTAGTCCGCCCGTGACTCCAATCAACGTCTCCCACACAGGGGGGCGTATGACATATGCCAAACGTCATACATGAGTGAAGCCGCCTTGCCTGAGCGCTGTCCAGCGACGACCGGGACGTGGCGGTACTCGAGATGGCTACCCGAGCCAACGTCGCCGAAGACCCCGCGACCCGGCTACGGTCGAGCCATGCAGATGCGGTGGTCCGGCGACACGCTCACTTTGATCCACGAGACGCAGACGTTCGACGCGACGAGCGGTGGCATGGACATCGAGGTCCACGGCGAGATCACGATGCCGGGTGAGGAGTGGTTGCACACCGCCGTGGCGATCTTGGCGATGTTGCCCGGCAAGCGCAATTTAGAGGGCACGGGATACCTCCTGGCCCCGGCTGATGCCGACCCGGACATGATCGGCGCGCTGGTCGCCAACATGCTGAAGGACATGCCGCCCTTCAAGTGAGGCACTCAGAGACAGCCATTGACGCAGCACCGCAAGCCGATCCCTCACTGAAACAGCGGATATACGACATGCCGTCGGTATATACTCGGTGCGTGACGAAGCATTTGATTGATCTCGACGAGGAGACCCTCGGCGCAGCTCGCGCGGAACTTGGTACCACCACAATCAAGGACACCGTGAACGAGGCGCTCCGACGGGCCACGTCGCGTCGAGAACATCGGGTAGCCGCGGCGTTGGACCGGCTGGCCGATGCCCACCTTGATGATCGTGCCCAAGCGTGGCGCTGAGCTACCTCCTCGACACGAGCGTCGTTAAGCGGCTCGCCCGGGCGCAGGTCCGCGAGGTCGTCGAGCCGCTGGCCGCGACCGGTGAACTTGCGCGTCCTAGCATCTGTGACCTCGAAGTGGGTTACTCAGCCCGCAACGCCGAGGAGTGGGACCAACTCATCTCAGCGCTTGACGCGTTCGACCCAATCGAGACGACCGCCGCACATGTACGCCGGGCGCTTCAGGTGCAGCGTCTGCTCGCCGAACGCAGCCAACGCGGACGGAAGATCCCTGACCTCCTTGTTGCCGCAGCAGCCGAGGAGCTCGACGTTGCCGTCCTTCACTATGACGGCGACTTCGACCTCATCGCGTCAGTCACCGGTCAGCGTTGCCAGTGGGTAGTGCCTGCAGGCACAGTCGAGTGATCCTGCGAAGCACCGAGAGCGGATGATCCAGCGGGACGCTGTGCAGCCGGCAGTAGCACCTTGAATCCGCCACCGTCAGTCGGCGTCCGGACGACACCCGCCCGGCGGACCCCTCAAGGCACTGTGGTAAATGGTCCTTGCGAGGTCGGGCGCGTCGAGGTCACAGTTGCTCGCGCACGCCGGCTTCGTGCGCGACGCCGTCGAGCTGGTTGGCCACGCCGCCATGCATCGCCTGTCGGCCTGGTCCGCGGCGCAGCAGCGGCAGCACAGTGGTTCGCTTGGCGTCCTCCAGCTCGAAGCCGGCCGCGGCGTAGAGCGCGGCTCCCGCCCGCACCAGGCCCGTGACGCCGGCGGTGGTCTTCCACGCCGGCGACGCGGTGAGCTCGTACAGCCCGGTGACGGCGAAGCGCGCCGCCGTCAGACCCATGACGCCGGCAGCGACGAGCTTGCCAGAGGCCGCTGACGCCGGCACGAGCATCGCCACCGCCGCGGTCAGCAGCACGACGCCCAGCCCTTGGCTGGTGCTGCCCGGTGCCGACGTCAACGTGACGTAACCCGCCGTCGCCCACGTCCCGGCGAGCACCCCCATGCCCGTCCCGGCGACCGGGTCGCGGGCGAGGAAGCCGAAGACCGACGCGAGCAGCTGCAGCGGCGCCGTGAGCAGCAGCGCCGACAGGGCGACGACCCGCCCCTTGGTCGCGAGATCCAGCCGAGCTGCAGTGCGCTGAAGCCGACCGTGGCGACGGCCAGAGCGAGGAAGCCCAGCGGGAGTGGGCTGCCAACCGGCCGCAGGACGATGCGGCTGACGGCGAGGTGCTGAGCGGCGCTGTCCGCCCGGTCCATCAGCTGATCAGGACCTGCGTCGAGGAGACCTTCAGCTTGCCGTTCGCCCAACGAGCTCACGTGCCCGCCGCTGCATGACCTCATCGACGAGCCGCTCACCCTTCGGAGGTTAGATGCACCACGGCCAGGCGCCGGCCCTGCGCCCTTCTGCTCCGGCTGACCAGGCCCTGGCGCTGCAGCCGCGCCGGCACGCGTATCGCGGTCGACTGATGCACCACCCCCACCCGCCCCGCCAGTGCCGTCGTCGACAGCGGCCCGGTGCTGTGCAGCACCACCAACGTGCGTACTGCGGCAACGTCTGGTCGTCCTGGTCGTCCTGGTCGTCCAGGGAGCGGGTCCGCCACCGCACCAGCGCCCGGCTGGCCTCCAGCAGCGCCTGCGTCAGCGCCTGTGCCATCGTGGCGTCCACCAGCCCGAACCTAATGGTCGCGAACCATGCCCGGTGCATGGAAGTCCCCGCCGACCGGTTGACGCGCACGACGACGGAGGTTGATCGAGCGGTGGAGACAGAGCTGTCGACGGGGCAGAGCGTGCTGGGCGCGCTGCTCATCGCGGGGCCTTTTGGCCGGGCTCCACCTGGCCGCGCCGCGCATCCGCAAGCTCCCGCTCATCCCCGAGAGCGCGACCGGCTCGTTCGCCGGCGGCCTCGCGGTGGCCTACGTGTTCCTGCACCTGCTGCCAGAGATCGCCGAGGGCAACGAGGCCGTCGGCTAGGCGCTGTCCTCAGTCCTCGAGCCGACACCGCTGACCGAGCTCGGCATCTTCCTCGTGACCCTGACGGGCTTCACCGCCTTCTACGGGCTCGAGCGGCTCGCCGACCGCAGCTCACCGCGGACCGAGCACGCAGCCACCGGCGCCACAAGCGGCTCGGCAGCACACGACGACCCAGGAGTGGGGATCTACCGGCTGCACCTCGGGTCGTTCCTGGTCTACAACGCGCTGATCACCTACACGATGGCGCTGCGGCTGCGCACCGGCATCGCCTTCGCCGCGCTGTTCACCATCGCGATGGGACTGCACTTCGTGCTCACCGACCGCGGCCTCGAAGAGCACTACCCGCACCGGTTCCGCCGCAGCGGCCGGACACTGCTGGCCGGCGCGCTGCTCGTCGGCTGGTTGCTGTCGGCGCTGTTCGCCCCCAGCAGCACCCTGCTCGAGGTCTCGGCTGAACTGAACGACCGGTCCCGCAAGACCCTCGGCTGGATCACACCCACCGAAGCCATGCAGCGCCTACTGTCTGACGCAGTATCGCCCGTCGTTGCGACGACCGCCTGAATTCGCCGAACCCCCTACGGGAACGAGCTGGCCTCCCCCACCACTGGCCCGGTTGAGCCTGAGCGAACGTCCCGTGTGGCCTTCGCCGCTTGATGGCGGTGACCAACCGGAGGTGGGTGGCGGGGACGCCCCGGAGCATGTCCGGCGTCAGGCGCCACCGGTATCGCGGTGCATCGGGGTGATCTTGAGCGGGTCACCGGGCTGGCAGTTGAGCGCGTCGCAGATGGCCGGCAGGGTCGTGAATCGGGCGGCTTGGGCTCGGTCGTTCTTGAGCACGGAGAGGTTCGCGACGGCGACACCACCGGTCATGGCGGCGAGCTGGACGAGGGAAAGACCGCGAGCCTGAGGATGTCACCCAGGTGGCAGATGACGCGGTGGGGTTCGAAGTCGTCGGTCCTCACACGAGGCCTTCGGTGTCGGCAGCGAGGCGCGCTCCCCGGCATGTGGTCGCGGCGAGTGTGCCGAGGAAGAGGACGGCGATGAACAGCGGCCACCACTCGATGTGCAGGGCTGGCGTGAGCCAGCCAGTAGGCATGTCGAAACTGTCCGGACCCGTGTAGCGGGGTGCCAACCTCGATCGCCTCGATCGCCTCGGATGACGGGGGCGCTGCGAGAAGGAACCCGCCAGCGTGGCGGACAGGCAGGGGCACGCCGCCGGGCCACTGGTCTGGCGTCGCGGTCGGCCTTGCCTCTCCCTAGGTCGCGTGACGTCGACCGAGACGATCACGCACGAGGGGCGTAGGAGTGGAAGCGAGATCGAGGGTGGAGATGACCTTCCGGCTACCGGTGCGGCGCAGGTGGTGCGAACGAGGTCAGATGTGTCAGGGCGGCCGCGAGGGCATTGCGCATGGGGCGTGAGTCTTGCTTGGTTGAGGACAGCAGGTAGCCGCCTTGCAGGATGGCGATTGTCACTTCCGCGAGAACTGTGGGCTCGGCGTCGTCGCGCAGCAGGCCCCGGGCTCGCATCGCGTGCAGCCCGTCGGCCAAGGACGACTCCCAACGAGTGAACGCGTCCTTGGCACTGGTGTGCAGGTAGTCGCTCTGGTCGAGCACCTGGCTCACGATCGAGCCCAATGGGCACCCGTGGAACTTCCGCTGCGTCTGGTGTCGTTCGACCAGCGCGTCGAACCAGGCGTCGATGCCTGTCCAGGTGTCCAGCGGGAGGGGTCCCTGCTCTGTCAGGATCTGCTCGAGCTGGTGGTTCATCACCTCAGCGACGAGCTCTTCCTTGCTGGACAGGTAGTGGTAGAACTGGCTCTTGCCGGTCCCCGACGCGGCGAGGACATCCTCGACGCTGGTGGCGTCGACACCGCGCTCGTACATCAGCTCGGCGGCCACCGCGATGATCCTGCGCTTGGTGTCCCTTCCCCGGCGAGTGCTTGGTTCAGGCATCGATCTCCCGTTTGGCTCGGCGACGCAGATCTTGGGCTGCCACGGACCCACCCCTTCACTCAGCATGCTGTTCGCACGGCTCTGCGCCGAGACCGTGTACCAGCACGGTAGATGGGGCTGGGCCAAAGAACTGACGATCAGCAGGTGCATCTCGCACAGCCTGAGTGTACCGTCGGGTACACAATGAACGGAGCGAGGCGATGGGTTGACGTCACGCGGCGGCCCGGCCCAACGAGCATCGACCCTGACGAGGAGGCAACCACGTGCGAGCACTGACATGGCAGGGCACGCAGAAGGTCTCGGTGGAGACCGTCCCGGACCCGAGGATCCAAGAGCCGACCGACGCGATCGTGCGGATGACCTCGACCGCGATCTGCGGGTCGGACCTGCACCTGTATGACGTCCTGGGCATGTACCTGGACCCCGGTGACATCCTGGGGCACGAGCCCATGGGCATCGTGGAGGAGGTCGGCCCCGAGGTCACCCACATCAAGCCCGGAGATCGGGTCGTCGTCCCGTTCAACATCTCCTGCGGGCACTGCTGGATGTGCACCCGCGGCTACTTCGCCCAGTGCGAGACCACCCAGGTCACCGAGCAGGGCAAGGGGGCCCGGCTGTTCGGTTACACCAAGCTCTACGGGCAGGTCCCGGGCGCCCAAGCGGAGTACCTACGGGTTCCCCAGGCCCAGTTCGGGCCGATCAAGGTGCCGCACGAGCACCCCGACGAGCGGTTCTTGTTCTTGTCCGACGTCTTGAGCACGGCCTGGCAGGGGGTCAGGTATGCCGACATCCAGTCGGGCAGCACCTGCGCGGTCATCGGCCTGGGCCCGATCGGGCAGATGTGCGCCAGGGTCGCTAAGTACTTCGGTGCCGAGCAGGTCATCGGTGTCGACAGCGTCCCGGAGCGTCTGGAGATGGCCCGCCGCCATGGCATCGAGGTCGTTGACGAGAGCAAGGTCGACGACGTCCCCGCGGCGATCATGGAGTTGACCGGGGGGCGTGGGGTCGACGGTGTGGTGGACGCCGTCGGGATGGAGGCTCACGGCTCACCGTTCCAGGCGGCGCTGCTGGGGGCGGCCGGCAAGCTGCCCGGTCCGCTGGCCCGCAAGGCGGCCGAGACGGTGGGTGTGGACCGGATGGCGGCGATGCGCACCGCCTTCTACAGCGTGCGGCGTGCCGGGACGATCTCGCTCATCGGGGTCTACGGCGGCCAGGCCGACCCGTTCCCGATGATGGACCTGTTCGACAAGGGCGTCACGATCCGGATGGGGCAGGCGCACGTCAAGCGCTGGGTCGAGGAGATCATGCCGGCCCTGACCGGCGACGACGACCCGCTGGGCACCGAAGACCTCACCACCCATTCCATGCCGCTGGAGGAGGCTGCGCACGGCTACAAGATCTTCCAGAAGAAGCAGGACGGCTGCATCAAGGCCGTCCTCAAGCCCTGAGGCCACGTCCCGAATCCAACAGGCGACAGCCCGGCACCGCCCACCAGGAGGTCAAGACATGGACACGAAGAAGAAGCCAAGCACCGCGACCATGATCGGATGCGGCATCCTCGCCGGCGTCGCGGGCACCGTAGTGATGACGGCTTTCCAGAAGCTCATCGAGATGCCGGTCACCGGACGTGAGGACAGCTACGCCCCGGCGGACTTCGCCCAGCGGATCCTGCCGGTCAACCCGTCCAACGCCCAGGAACGCAAGCAGCTGAACTACGTCACACACTTCGCTCTCGGCGGCATGTGGGGCACCGCCTACGGAATCGCAGCCGGCGCGGGCCTGCGAGGGCAGCAGGCAGTCAACACGGTCTTCGCCACCGTCTACACCGGCGACGTCCTGCTCAACACCGCTCTTGGGCTCTACCACCCGACGCAGTGGAGCACCAAGGACTGGGCCATCGACATCGTCGACAAGTACGTCCAGGCGCAGGCCACCGGACTGATCTTCGACCGCCTCCTGGATCCAGCCCCGCGGCCTTGACCTGCTCGGTCCCGGGAGACGCATGGCCAAGGAAACCGCTGAGAGAGTCACAGGAGGTCAGGCCATGAGCCGGGAAGCTGATCACCAGGTCGTGGTCATCACCGGCGCCTCCAGCGGCATCGGCCGCGGCGTGGCACGCGCCTTCGCCACCCGTGGAGCGGACGTCGTCCTGGCTGCGCGCGGGCCTCACGCGCTGACAGAAGTGGTCCAGGAGTGCCAGGACAGGGGTGGTCGGGCGCTGGCTGTGCCGACCGACGTCAGCGACGAGGCGCAGGTGCAGGCGTTGGCCCGGCGTGCCGTCGCCGAGTTCGGGCGCATCGACGCCTGGGTGAACGCCGCGGCGGTGTGGAGCTATGGACGGTTCGAGGACACTCCCGGGCCGGTGTTCCGCCAAATCGTGGACACCACGCTGTTCGGTCAGGTCCACGCCGCCCGGGCGGTCCTTCCGGTGTTCAGGTCTCAGGGCCACGGCGTGCTGGTCAACATCTCCTCCCTGTACGGGCGGCTGTCCTCTCCCTACGTCGCCCCGTACGTCACCGCCAAGTGGGGGTTGCTCGGCTTCTCCGAGGTGCTGCGTCAAGAGCTGCGCGACGCTCCCGGCGTCGCGGTCTGCATCATCCTGCCCGGCGCGGTGGACACCCCGATCTACCGCCACGCGGCCAACTACGTCGGCCGCCAGGTACGACCGTTGCCGCCGGTGACGTCCCCGGAGCGCGTCGTCGCCGCGGTCGTGCGCGCGGTGGACCGCCCCCAGCGGCAGATCGTCGTCGGGCGGACGCACCACCTCGGAGCGTGGGCACACCGACTCGTCCCCGGGCTGTACGACCGGCTGGTGGGGCCCCTCATCGATCGGCTCGCGCTGCGGAACGTCCCGACGTCTGCGCACGACGGCAACGTGTTCACTCCTGACTTCCACGCCGGCGCCGTCAACGACGGCTGGCGCAAGCACGACCACCGCCAGGTCGGCAAGGTCCTAGCGGCGGCCGCAGCCGTCACCGCCGCCGGCGCGGCAGCTTTCGGACTTGCCCGCAGCCGCACACCGTAGCCGTGCCGACGACCCGCCCCCGAGGTCACCAGTCACAGGGCGGCACTGACGGGCAGACCGGCGTGCAGCACCGCGTAGACCGTACCGGCGACGACTCCGAAGACCAGGTGGCCGAAGCAGAAGGTCATCACATCACGGTGACCGTAGTGCCGGTAGAACACCCCCGGGGCGGGGATGTGGCCGGGGATGCCTGGGTGCAGGTCGGGCCACGCACCGACCACGACCCCGCCGAGAGCGCCGTGGATCGCGCCGGCGAAGATTCCCCACCACGCCAGGTGGTCATTGCCCACGGCCGCGAAGAACGTCGAGTACATCAACACGATGGCCACGGCCAGCAGGGCGTGACCCACCCAGCCCACTATCCGCAGGTACCGCCGGGGTGCCCGCAAGATCGCTCCAACCTCGGCGAAGACGTCCTGACGCAACCCCAGACCCAACGCGCGCTGAGCATACGCTGGCACCTCCATGCACTGTGCTGCGACCACTCCCGCAAGTGCAGCCGCGAACGGGTCAACACCCACCGCGATCCCTCCAAGTGATTCCGTCACCCCCACTATCGCTGTCCTGGAGGTCGGGCCCGCTGACACTCACGGTCTAATCGAAGACGCCGGCTCAGCGAGGGCTGGCCAGCCTCGGCGCGCGGCTCGCACTATCCCACGTCGTCTCTGACGAACAGGTCGACCGGTCGTCACCAGATCCATGCCGGTCGGGGCCTCGCTCCACATACGAACGTTTCCGGTACACCTTCTCGTCCTAGCCGAGCGCGTCGAGTGTTAGAGGCGGTCGTTGTAGCGGAACTCTGTGGCCTTCAGCGGTAAGTGGCGCGGTTCTCGCAGCGCTGTGTGGCACGGTCAGCGGCCGCAGCGCCGGAGGACATCTTGTCCGGTAGCAGATCCTGAATCGATACGTCGATCAGACGACAGCAGGATGCACCTGCTGCACCCGCCAGCTGCCGAGCCGGACGGGGTCAGGGTGGACGTGGTGTACGTAGTCGGGAGCGCCGACGGGTCGTGGTTCGTGTTGCAAGGTGTGCGTCCAGGTCCTCACCGCCCAGCCACCCATCGGGTGTAGAACAACGGTGCTTCGCCAGGGCTCGGACTCCAGCACGCCTTGCTCAGCGAGGAGCACGCGAGCTGCGGCGACGGCCCCGCTATCCGACGTCATCTTCATGTCCCGATGATGGACCCCGTCCCATCATCGGTCCAGGATCGTTCAGTGCGAGGCGGCGATCGGGATTCTGCCGCGCAGCACACCGACCAGGCTGACCGCCGACACGATCGCCCAGACACCCTCCAGCAGGAGAAATCCCCACTGCCGCTCCAGGACTGCCTCCACCGCCAGTACCGCAGAGCCGACGAGGTTCAACGTCAAGTACATGCGGGACTTCTGATCCAAGAGACCGCGCTGCGCCAGCGCAAACCCGGCCAGGACCAGCAACGACCCGAGAATCTGCACGAACTGGCCCACGACGCCTCCGGAAGCGTCGTCTTTGCAGTCCGGGTACGGCGCACTCGTCCGGGACGCCGCCAGCAAGCGACGTCGGGACCAGTGTTGCACCCGGCACCGAACTGTCGACAGCAGCGTTCCCGAAAGAGTAACCATCACCGATGCAACCACTGTCCTGGCGTCGGCGAGGGGCGTGAGCACGGTCGGTCCGTCCCATAGGACCGGTCCGGTGACGCCGTTCCGCACGGGGACGACATACGGCACGGCGCTGGCGTCCCACTTCCTTGGAACTGAAAAGCACCGTGAGACGCCGTCAGTCGAGGCCAGCTGGGTTCCGAGTAGATCTGAGCAGTTGCTTGGCGCCTCAGATTGGCCGTGCAAAGTACAAGGCGGTCTCGTGGGCGACGTCCCCGTCGTAAAGACTGGTATCGAGACCCACGAGCTGAAAGCCCAGGGCACGGTAGGCCCGTACTGCCGGGATGTTCACGTTCTGTGTCTCGAGCCATAGTTGCCGTGCGCCGTTGCGACGGCCCATATCGGTGACCGCCTCCAGCAGCGTCCGGCTGACGCCGCGGCCGCGGTGCGGGCGATCAACGTAGAGATGCCACAGGATCTGACGTCGGTTCCAGGCCTGGTATGAAGTGGCCGCGAAGCCGACGATGCGCCCCCCTTCGACGGCCACCACATCGTCGGTCCACCTCCGGTCAGTCGAAGTCAGCTCTGCCGCGAAGCTGTTCGTCTTGGTGACCGGGGCGGGGACCGGCACCTCGGTCAGTTGCCAGCCGGCCTGCACCGGCTCGACGTGGACGATGACGTCGGTGGTGAAGGCGGCATCCAGCCGCGACAAGGCGTCGACATCGGTGAGCAAGTTGACCGGACGTACCTCCACACCGGCAGCGTACGAGGACGGGTTCAGCACTGACCCCACCCGCACGCTCACAGTGATCCGCTACGTCACAACAGCGCAAAGGCTCCCCCGTCCGACCTGCGGCTGCAGCGTCCCGGACCTGGTGGCTACGCCTGGTCCAGGACCCCCGCCGTGAGCAGTGCTGGGTCCAGCGGGTCCGGGCGCACGCTGCGCCGGGGAACCTGTACGTCGTGGCCGTCGAGGTCTCGCAGCCGGACACTGTCCTGGTTTGCCGCGACGACCAGCCACGGCTGGTCCCGGCCGGTGTGGACCACCGTTGTCCCCGGCACCGGCAGGTGGCCCTCGACGGCGGTGGCGTGCACCACTCGCAGCGCGGTGCTGGTGGCGGCGTCCGCGGCGAGCTGCGCGGCGTCCTCGGGGTCCGCCATCCCAGGGACTGCCAACGTGAGCAGCACCGTAACCAACCGCTCCCCCACCTCAGCCATCAGCGACCCGCCCCGCCCGCGGTCTCGGGCTGATCTTCGTCCTGATGCCGGTCTGTTCGGGCCGGGCCGGCCGCGGTCACCGGCTCCGGTGGCCGCGGCGGCAGGTGCCGGTACAGGCTGGAGCGGGTGATCCCGGTCTTGGCCACGATGTCCGCGATCGTGTCCCCCGCGGACCGCAGCTTCTCCGCGTACACCATCTGGGCCGGGGTGACCGTCACCGGCCGGCCGACCTGGCGGCCCTTGGCGACCGCGACCGACCGGGCGTGCGCCGCCCGCTCGATCAGGTAGGTGCGCTCCATCTGCCCGAACAACGCCAACAGCACCACCGCCAGCTGCGCCATCGGGTCGGCCGGGTTCGCCGAGTCGACCTTGATCGGGTCCGCCAGGTTCCGCACTCCCACTCCCCGCTCGGCCAGCTCGTGGATCAGGTTCAACGTGTCCCGGACGGTGCGGCCCAGCCGGTCCAAGGTGTGCACCACGACCACATCCCCAGAGCGGGCGTACCCCAGCGCTGCACGCAGCCCTGGCCGGTCGGTCGTGGCACCGGATTTCCGGTCCGTGTAGATCCGCTCCAGCGGGATCCCGTGCGCGGTGAGCGCGTCGATCTGCCGCTCCAAGTCCTGCTTGGACGTCGAGACCCGCGCGTAACCCAACTCCACCACCCGACCGTACAAAAAGTCGCACCCGTACGAGGCCGCCGACACGCCGTTGTGAGCACGGCTTCTGGGACGTGCCGGCGAGCGTGGCCAGGCACCGGCCGGCACGGCTCGCAAGGCCGTCCCACTTCCAAGGTGGTGAGACGCCGGGGTGTTGCTGTTATCCCCCGGTCACCGGGCATTTTCTCGGGTGGGTCTTGCGGGACACCCTCGTCCGCGTACCGCTTCTGACCTGCGGCGTTGCCGCAAGGGGTTCTTGAGCGCTGCGCGCTGTTGATCGTCCATGTCGTGATGCCCTTTCACATGCGGTCACCTTCCCGCTCCGGGACCGCGCCACCCCAGGACCACCCCCCTCTACCCTGCCGCCGTGCTGGAGCCACAGCCGCAGGCGCCGGTCTGGACGGCCTCCAGTTCGCCTTCGCTCTGGTCGACCGGCGCGAGATCCAGCGGGAGGCAGCCGCAGGATCCTAGGTGCCTGCATCCACAGCCGGGATTGCCGCTGAGCCGTCGGTGCACCCGCTCCAGCTGACCGGTGAACTCCTGCAGCTCGGTGATGTGCTGCCGGGTGGTGACGAGCTTGTGGGCCACCAGGTGGCGGAGCCGG
>JAABUV010005978.1_pt1 | contig 13528 bp, 20 predicted proteins | sample 5559971 | NCBI WGS metagenome assembly JAABUV01 (sample SAMN10711881, study PRJNA513362) | rock metagenome | isolation source: Antarctica rocks | place: Antarctica: Victoria Land, Knobhead nord | collected 2015-12-19
GGTCGCATACGGCGGCGGGACCGGGATCGCCGTGCCGCTGCCGCTGCGGAGCGCTCTCGGCCTGCCCGGCTATGTGGACCTGGGCCCGCTCTACTACGTGCGCCGCCCCTCCCCTCCCGCACAAGACCTCTGTCAAGGCGAGCCGGCCATGCTGCCGCTGCGGAGGACGCCGTGAGTGGCAGGCCAGCGTTCAGAGCACATGCAGAGTGCTTGGCAGGCAGTCCTTGCCATGCATGCACTGAGCATGCGCGGGCGCCAAGTGCGGCCGCCCTGCCGCCGAGCGCCCGCCCTGCCCGTGGGCAGCATACGTCCCGCAGCTGTACCGGCAGTCTGTGACGTGCCGAGCGCATGCCGGCAGGTGTTCATGGTGATGCTCGTCATCTTCTGCACCAATGCCATCAACATCCTGGCCGGCGTCAACGGCCTGGAGGCTGGCCAGACGTTCATCATCGCATGCGCGGTCACCTGCCACAACCTGCTGGCGCTCGCGGGCCCCGCGGCCGGCCGACCGGGCGCTATTGACGGCCACCTCTTCAGCCTGTACCTCATGCTCCCGCTCGCGACCACGACGCTGGGCCTGCTGGTCTTCAACTGGTATCCCTCGCAGGTGCTGCATGCACCAGCCGGTGCCCTCGCTTGCCGGCGGACTTGTGCACGCTTGCCCTGTTCTGCTTCTGTTGTCAAAATGTGTAGCTGTGCATGCGTGAAGACAGCAGTGCGCGTCCAGGTGTGTCGTGACGGGGGCTGCTCTGGCGGGGCGCAGGTCTTTGTGGGCGACACCTTCACCTACTTTGCGGGGATGACGTTTGCGGTCGCCGGCATCCTGGGCCACTTCAGCGAGACCCTGCTGCTCTTCTTCATCCCGCAGCTCCTCAACTTTGTTTACTCGCTGCCACAGCTCACCAAGATCGTGCCCTGCCCCCGCCACCGCCTGCCGCGCTTCGACCCCTCCTCGGGCCTGCTTCACGCGACGCCCAACTGGAACCTGGTCAACCTCACGCTGCACCTGCTCGGGCCCTGCAGCGAAGAAGCGCTCTGCATGCGGTTGCTCGGCTTTCAGGCCGTATGTTGCACGTCTGCATTTGGCATCAGGCAAGCCGCCACGGGATGGTACAAATAGGCCGGAGTCTTGTAGCAACTGCTGCGCATGGTGACATGCGGGGGGTTACCTGCAGTGATCGCATCCTGCGCTCATGCGCCTGTAAGCAGCGGCCGCCGGACCGAGTTCTGGACTGATGTTCCGCTGCAGAGTGTTCAGCACACGGCAAGGCTGCTGACCAGGTGCCGACAATGTCCTGAGCTCCGCTTATAGGAGGGCAGTCGGAGAACTGAGCACGGCTGCCAAGAAGCGCGACACAAGCCCTCGTCATGTACTGCTGCTGCATGTACATTGCAAAAAGCTGCTGGAGCGCGTGTGTCATGACTACACTGCACGCATCGGGCAGGCACACATCAGAAACGTAGCACCACGCATACAGCTGCAACGCTCGTCAAAACAGCTACCTCTCTCGGCCCCTGCAACCTGTCGCAAGAACACAGACATGCAAGCTCTCTGACCCGTCGAGCAGAAAGCGCATCCACCCACACTATTGTACATCCAGTCACATATCGGCCACGCATGCCGTCAACCCACCAGAAGCAGGGCCCTCATACATCGCCATGCACAATCAGCCACCATCCGTCCCTGACACCGAGGGCCCCGGGGTCCAGTCCTATACTACACTCCTCTGCCGCCGCAGCAAAGCTTCACTCGGTAGTGCTAGTAAGCTTATCTACATCGAGCTCTGCTTCTAGCAACAGTTCGTCTACAACGGCAGCCTCTGCGCTGTTCTGCACTGGGCCGTGGTCATTCGGCCGGCCGTAGTACAGGATGCGGCCGTGGATGAAGGACGCGGGCAGGGGCCCAAAGGACCGGCTGTCGATGACGTGCGGCGGCGCCAGTGCCTCATTGTCCGCCAGGACCCAGCAGCAGCCTGTGGAGCACACACCGCTCGGGCGGCAAGCCCAGCAGCGCATACAGCCGGGTGGCTGGCGCCGCACCGGTCAGTCGCCACAGGACGAGAATGCTTGTGAATGACGGCCTCCCTGCCCTCCCTCCCTCAGGGCAGCATGTGAGGACGACCAGGGACCAAGGGCCGCAGCGTAGGGACTGGGCCCGCACCAGGAGGCAGTATGTAGGAGTCCTCCTCAGGATCGTCCGTGACGAGCTCCTGCCCTTCTATCGCAGCCACGCGGCGGACTAGGATGTTCTCGCGCGCGCTGTCCAGGGGCGGGACGGGCGAGGGGAAGGCCACCACGTCGCCTGGGAAGACGCTCCTGGTGTCCAGTATGCCGCTGCGCTGCAGTCGCAGCAGGGGCATGAAGAGCACCCGCATGAGCAAGCGCTCGACAGTCGGCTGGCCCGTAGCCGCAGGTGCGTTGAGCGTGGGCGCCATGGCAGCGCCTGTGCGCCATACCAGGGGCTGTGAGCTGCCGCACTTGAGCACCACTGCACGTGCAACCAGAGTTAGCGCAGAACCCTCAGCCCCGCGCTATCTGCAACATAACGCCAGCCGGCTGCCCCGTTCGCGCAAGGTGCGCCGTGCTCTGGCGAACTGGCAGTCTGCGCCTACTTTGGGCACGCAACAGGCTCGCTGGCGGCCAGCACGTGGGCAAAGACTTGGTGAGGTGGGCAAGAGCTTGCACACTGCCCACCTGTGTGACTGATTATCCGCGTCAGGGGCTGCTCGTATGCCTGCTTGAACACCTCGAGACTAGCTAAGGAGCCGTCTGCTGCCGGAATCGCCCCCTGCGCATTATGCAGGCGGAGCAACATGTTGCGCAGGCTCCTGAACCAGGACATCCTGGTGCGGACGTGCTGCTGGGTGCGCAGAATGGCGTGGTAATCGAACCACCAAGACTGGCCTCACGCGGGTCCACAGCACTGCGCAAGCTACACGTCAACAAGCAAGTAAGAAGGCTATGCGGAGGAGTGGATGCAGACTAGGGCGCGTGAGAACAACCTTGAACTGCTTGGCTTGTTTGCGTCGAGGGCTCCGGGCCTATTTAGGTCAAAGTCTGGGCGTTTGCAGCTAACACAGGCCCGCCACTCATCCCTTTAACAAGCTGTTCAAAATAATGAGCCGGCTACCGCATACTGAATACACTGCCTGACCTGCCCTGCCTTGAAAGGCGCTGGCAGCTGTATCAGCGCACCCTTGCTCACTCATACCAAGGACAGCTGAGGGGTGCGAAGCAGAGGGCAGCTTCACCATGTCTCAGGGCGAGCTGGCTTCCCAGCGGGAAGCTTGCCTCTGACACTGTGTGCACAACGAGCAGAGTGGAGCGGAGTGAGCAAGTAGGGGACGCGGCAGGTCCCAGCATGCCTGAGGTGGCCGCACCGCGCCCTGGCCCCGTGTGCAGTCGAGCAGAGAGCTGCGTCGCAGACGAACATACTGTGACGCAAGTGCTGCAGGCGCGCCACGCCTGCCACGACCCGCAAGCGCCACACGAGGCAGTCAGCCAGGAAGTATCTGCTCAATAGCTTGGCTATCAGCTAAATCAAACTATTGAAATTTTGGTGTCTGCATAGAGCCCTTGCATGCTGGCACACCAGCAGGGCCCTTGGGGTGAGAAAGACTGGAATTTGTCACATCTCGGATGCCTCGCGAGTAACCTCTGTTGACTTGCTATTGCTATTTGCTATTTGCTATTTGCTATAAGTGATGCGAAGTAAATAGGCGGACACCGATCGAGGGTTCACGCCTGCGTTTCATGCCTGGGCACCTGCGCGCTCTGCAGGCTGACACGCAGCGGGCGCAAGTGGATGTGCTCGTAGCTGAGCTCGCAAGGGCTGCTGCTGGCGAGGCTGCACTTACTGCGCGGGTGGCGGCGGTGGCCGCTGAGGCGGACCGCATGCATGGGGCGCGCGCGCAGCGCGAGGCCACTTACATGCAACAGCGCGAGGCAGACTGGCAGGCCGCGCTTGAGGAGGAGGGCAGGCTCATCAGGTGCTGCCCGTCCCTCGACTTGGTTGGGTTGCCTGCAGTTGCGCGCTAGCGTCCTTCCCCCTCATGTGCACTTGCATGCACCTACGGGTCCGCTGGCGCGTGGCAGGACGCTGGCGGCCGAGCATGCGGCAGCAGCGGCACAGCACGCAGCGTGCTGCGCGGAGGCGCGCGCTGCGCAAGCTGCCGCCGATGCCGCACAGCGAAGCGAGCAAGCAGCCACTGTCATGGGCCAGCTGGTGGCTGCAGCAGCGCAACAGGCTGAGCACTGCAGGTTGGCCGCGGGGTTGCTGCCCTTGGAGGAGTGGCGCAGGCAGGACGCTGCTCTCATCGTAGCCGGCACGGCTGAGGCTGCGCACGCAGCGGTGAGGCGTGCGGCTTTGTGCCTCATGCGCACAGTTGCCGCATACCAGTAAGCATAGCCACCAGCAATGGGCAAGCCTCTGTGCATGCTCCAGCATGTAAGCGGTGTGTCCCCTGTGGCGCAGCTGTGCCCTCCAGCGACATCCGTCGTCACAGCTGAGGATCGCAACGCCGCATGGGCATACATCTCCGCGCAGCTGCCTGCTAGCTCATCCGCAGCTCGGGGTGATTCTGGCTTTGGGCAAGCAGACGATGCCACCAAAGGCCTTGCAGAGGCGCTTACAGCGGCGGCGGCCAGCACGCTGTGGGCGTCCATGCTGGCGACAGTATTTGCAGCTGCAGACATGTCCCTGCTACCTCTTGAGAGTCCATCGCAGAGCCTCGCGTTGCCGCTCCGCATGGCAATCATAGGCCCGCCTGGGTGTGGCTGCTCAACTCTGGCCCGTGCGCTAGCTGACAAGTTTAACCTCAAGGCGCGGAACGTTTTCACCCACACTGATCCCACTGCGCCCTTCCTACTATCGTCCTGCCATATATATAGCGCTTCATCCCCGGCAGACTCTGCCCATGGGGTGCTTGCCCTCCGACTAGCTGGCGCCTGCTGACTCTACGACAAACCTTGCAGGTTTTGGAACCCCGCTCGCTGCTTCACGCAGAATGCATGCCTGGGTCTGCGGGGGCTGCTGGCTCAGATGAGGTGCGGCGTCACACCTGCTGCTGGCAGGCAGATGCCACAGGCGGCCTGGGGTCAGTCTGGGTCACAGTTGATGACATGATTGCCCTGCATGCTGCCATTCATTCTCACGCCGACGGCGTGACGCCGTCATGCTGGCAGGCTCCGCCTGAGCAGGACACGGTTCTGAGGAACACGATAAGCTGCGTTATGCGTGCCATCGACGCCGTACACGCCGCATACATGCCGGGGTCCGGCCCTGGTGCCCCACCTGCAAAGGCAAACAGGGGCGAACCCAGGGGGCCAAGCAGGTCTCGCGCGGCGAGAGACAGCCTCCTGCTGCCGCCGCAGCAGGTCCGCTCCAGTTGCACCAACAACTGATATATAGCATGCATGTCAGGGGCGGCCTTAAGCTGCACGCTGTGTGTGCGCAGGGGTACGTCCTGGATGGCTGGCCTGACCGGGTGTCAGCTGCAACTGCGCTGGAGCGCGCATTGACAGGGCTGAGCCTCGATCATGAGACAGCCCTGCACATGCGCGCGCCAAAGATGGCTCCACCGCCACCTGGGCGCCTGCCCGACCTCGCTCGCGCCCTGTCATCAGGTGCTGTACCAGCCATGCGCCTGCCCAGGCCTCCCAATGTGCCCGCAATGTGGCGGACAGCGCATTCATGCAGTGTGAGCCTTTCATTGCTGCGCCAGGTCTCGACTGCGTGGTGGTGTGCACGCTGGATGCGGCTGCTTGTCTCTCGCGTGTCACAGGAGCCCGCGTAGACCCGCTCTCAGGGCAAGTGTACAACCTCACCAGCAGTCCACCGCCTTCCAACAAACCGGGGCTCGCGCTCCGTCTCCAGGCAGGCGCTGGCCTCACTGCCCAGAGCCTCGATAGCGGCATGTGCGCGGACAACTTACACACTCTGACAGGACCAGGCGCCCTCCCAGGAGCCTGAGGACTCTGCAGCCTACGCCGGTGAACTCTTAGGGCGTCTGTATGCACACGATGCGCATGCGCCGCAGCTTGCAGCCTGGCTCGCGCGCTTCCCCGGCTTGTGCGTGTCAATAGACGCTTCGCAGTCCGCCGCAGAGGTGGCTGCGAAGGCGTGTGCCGCAGCATCAGAAGTGCTTGCTGCCAAGGCGGCAGCTTCGGCGGCCGAGGCATGCGCCCTGCAGCATGCAGTGACACATATTGTTGGCGGTTGAGTTGACGCTCTGCTGCTGGACTACAGCTTCTGCAGACCGGGGCGTGCTGAGCTGCAGGCAGCCGCCAAGTGCGCAGCGCAAGCCGCGGCAGCCGTGTCTGTTGCCTCGTATGCGGCCAGAGCGGGATACGCGGATGCCAAGAAAGCAGCGCAACTGCTCTTGCAGACCAAGCTGGCAGAAGTACAGGCTGCAGGCTTGGTCCACGGCAGCAAAGCTGCGGGGCTGCTCAAGGAACCGCCTGCAGACCCGCATACAATGCACTCACCCACCGGCACATGCTCTGCTTGACATGCGTGCTCCTGCGCAGGCAGCCGCATCGGAGCAGTGTGCAGGACAGCTGACTGCTGCAAGCGCAGCCGCTTCAGATGCAGCAGCGGCTGCAGACGCAGCTGCGGAAGCTGGCAGGGGAGCACACGCTGCGGCCGAAGAGGCGCGTGAGCAGGCCGCAGCAAGCGTGGCTTCACCGCAGGCGCTTGCGCAAGCGATGGCTGCCGTGCAGCAAGCAGAGAAGTCGAGTGCGCACTGCGTGGCCCAAGCACAAGGCTATGCACTTGTCAAGCATGCCAGGGCCCGCCTTCTCAGATCATAATAGTGTCTGATTGCTAATAGCTGTGGTCACAGGCGTGGACGCAGCTCAGGCAGCGCAGCATGCGCGTGAAGCTTGCACCGCCGCACAACAAATTGCCGTCGAAACCGAGAAGCGCCTTGGTGAGGCAGCCGTGCCTGTGGCCGCGGAGCCTGGGCTGATGGGCAAGGCGCAGCATGCAGCCTTACGACCGGGTAGCATTCCGGCAGCCGTGCGTTGTCCCAGGCTGCAAGTCACAGCAGAGGCTGGATGCCGCCTCACATAATGCACGGCTCATATGATTCCGCCATTCATAAACACCTTTGCATGTGAATGCGTAAGACAGCATGCCTTATCAATGTCCTCAGGATGTCTGGCTGCACATGCATCAGCAGCTATTGCACCACAAGTGACTCCTGGATAGACTGCCAGGGGTTTCATAACGCAGGCACCTGAAGGGCCAGAGGCCATGGCAGCCGGGCGCGCGCTGGCAGCGCCGATGGCAGTGCTTCTACAGGAACAGTACCGGCAGGTGATTTAGGTCGTGTAATCCCTGCACCTTTGCCATTGTGCCGTTGGATCCGGCCAACATTGGGCCTTGCATGGCATGCTTTGCGTCGGATTGATTTTACGTGATGCTCGATACGGGCAGCTTGGCTCCGGCAATCTTAAGCCTGCTAGGAGAGGGTCCATGCGTTGTGCTCAGTGGACGCCATGGGACACAAGGGATCAACATGCAGTGCCATGCATGACGTGCGTCGCTGAAGCCGTGTCCTGCCGGCAGACCGAGGCTGCATATCTGGACGGCGTTTCAGTGGCGTTTGCTCGCCTGCGCAACCTGCATGCGCACCAGCTGCACCACCACGCTGGCGACTGTCAGGCATACTATACCTACCTTGCGCGCGGGGCACCTGAAAAGGATGCGCTGGTGCGACGCTCTACTTTGCTGGCAGATGGCTTTGTTAGGTGTGCGTTGAGTGCTACCTGCACGTACATGCGCCGTATGATTGCCCTCAGTGCAGCAGTCACAGAGCTGTACATGGTGAGGTGCAGGTGTCTGAGTTCGCGGAGAGCTGGCGGGTGGATGCAGACTTGCGCGGCTTGCACCAGACACAAGCAGAGCTCGCTCTGCGGTGCCGCGAGGCCCGCAACGCCTTGTGGGACCTCTGCGACCGCCGTATGGAGGCTAACGAAGCTCGTGCAACCACGATCAGGCGCGTCTTATGACTGTCTGTGTAGTGAAGCGGACGTGTCATCACCTCGTCTCCTCTTACACCGCCAGGCTTACTCATGCATACTAAGCCAAATGAGCCCTGCAGCTGACATCATCAATGCACGCCGCTTGCAGGGCGAACACTTTCATGAAAGAACACATTGCGGCAGCTTCTGCTGTGCTCGAGCGCGTTGTCCAGCTTGAGGTAGACCGCGCATGGGCAACTCGAGCCCTGGCAGCTGGCTGCGCACATGCGCTGCATGGCCAGGAGCTACCGGACAAGCTGCCTGCCCCAGACCTGCAGCCCTCGGAAGTACCTGGTCCTCAGCGCGGGCATGTTGAGAAGAAGGTGCTTTGACACCTCTAACATGCACGGACGCTCGCTCGCACATGCATGCGGCCGCTGAGGGATGGTGCTACTGCTTTGTCAGCAGGGTACGCCGGCACTCCAGGCGCCGTCATGGGAACAGGATATGCCGCGCTTGGGCGCTGCCATACGAGCCGCAGAGCAGCGCCTGGCCAACGTTGAGCCCTTGGTCATGGCTGCCACGCAAACGGCGCGTGCACGTCGCCCATGAGATGCTTTGGCAAGATAACCATCTCACCCGGCTAGTGCGCTCGATCAGCCGAGTATGAAAGGGCGGGCCTGTGCGGCAGGCTATGTCAGACGGCAAGTTGACAGGGAAGGATCCGGCTACTCCTGCGCCACCAGCGGCTCAGCAGGCAGCCGCCGTCATTGCATGGGACTCCTGGACAACTCGCAAGCGCCTGCACGCCTTGGAGCACATCACGCAGGCACAGACCTATTGATTCGCATTTCTCGCTGCTGGCAGTGCCTGATCCAAACATGAACATGTGCCCCTCTCATGCAGTGCATATGCAGCGTCCATTAAAAAGCAACACGCTAGTGCTGACAGGGCTTTTTGGAAGAGGCCAGCAGCATAAGAGCTAGCCTAGACGCACGCATTAGTAGAGCACTTGAGCGCCGCTACCAGGCGGAGTGCGAGGCTGTAGCAGCATTTCATTGCATCGCTGCATCTGCCGCCGCCGACTGTCAGCCCTTGCCCGTTGAACTGCGCATTCAGGCATGCACGCTGACTGGCTGAGCGCATGCGCCCTGGCCACATGCACCTCTTCACACAAGATCCGCTTTAAACACCTTGAAGTTGTGCAAACTCACTTGACGCTGTACAGAGTTGAAATAGCTGGTGCAGCTGTTGCCACCTGTGCAGCACGCTGCACAGGCAGAGGACATGTACTGCAGTGCCGAGCGAGGACCTTCATCTTTGACCGAACATTGAGTGGGCAGCTTCTACTGTCAGCATGTTTGTAGTGCACGGGCTTGCTGCTCGCTTGAGCGCGAAGGACGTCCTGACCACTTCTTGGATATGGCTCTTATTCTGGTTAAAACACGCTCAATGCAGCAAAAGCCTGCTCTTCATTTGCATGTTTGCGATTCACCTAGCAGATCCCATCGCTGGCGCACTTCCACCTCAGCAGCCCGACATCTAGCGCCGACATTCACTCTGGCCTAGTGCCAGGACGCCTGCGAGACCCCAGTCTTCAAAAGCGCAAAGCAAGCAGAGGCGCCCGTTGTGCACTGAGCATGTGCACTAGCACACAGAGGCAGACTGCAGCGGACACACAAGGTTGAGAAGGCGTACCCACAAAACGGCAGGACATGTTTCATGCACATACTTCGAGCATGGGGTCGGTCCTCATACCCTGTGCACAGTGTGCAACTTCTGTGACATTCCTAAGACAGACTAGCCTAGACGCCGATGTGGGTCGACCAGTCTGAACACAAGTGCCAAATGGCAGTAGGTGGTGCACCCCTGTCCTAAATCCAGCGTCCTACGCGGCGGCGGCATCGCGAGAGGCCATGTAGCAGAGCAGCTCAGCCAGTCGGCTGGAGTATCCAATCTCGTTGTCTGCGGCGTGAAGTGACGATGTCAGCACACCATGCGCCAGCGCATGCAGCATGTGCAGGCGACAAGCGAGCGTGCGAGCTGCAGGCACTCACCATACCAGGACACCAGTTTGACGAATGTGGGGTTGAGCTGGATGCCGGCCTTGACATCCACGATGGACGAGCGCGTGTCATGCAGGAAGTCTGACGAAACCACCTGTGGCAGCAGGCGTCGCTTGACGTTGGCCAGCAACCCGATGGGAAGGGCAGCAATTGGTGTGATCACCATTAGATCATGCGCATCATGCCACAAGCTTGGCATGGGTGTGCAACCTGTCCATGTTGCATCCGCACCGCCATGGAGGCGCCTGGTGTTGTACAAAATGTTGCTGCGAGCGTTGCTGCAGCAGGTAATGCAGACAATCGGGCGCGCACCTCATCGTCGGTCACGCCCAGAATGCCCTTGAGAGCGCCCTCGCTGGCGGCGCGCAGCGCCGACATGATCTCATCATACGAGGCCTCTCTTGCGAGATTGACCGTCAGGTCAACCACAGACACGTCCACGGTGGGCACCCGGAATGCCATGCCCGTCAGCTTGCCGTTTAGCGCCGGCAGCACCTGTGGGAGGCCGACATGTGAGGCATGTGCAAAGCTGGTGCGGGCTGCTCAGCAAACGGGCCTCAGCTCCCTGGCACAGCCCGCATGGCGCCGCGCCATCCTCTTCAAAAGCCTGGATCGGATTGTGTGCTGAGACGTGGTGTGCAGCGGCAGATAACGCAGTTCGCGCGCATGCGCACCTTGCCGACAGCCTTCGCGGCGCCGGTGCTGGCTGGGATGATGTTGGCGCTCGCGCTGCGCCCGCCGCGCCAGTCCTTCTTGCTGGGCCCATCCACAGTCTTTTGCGTGGCGGTGGTGGCGTGGACAGTCTGCGCAAGTTGCATCGCTCCCAGTTGTCTCGACGCGCTGCGAGTGCGCATAGCGCAACACAGTGGCGCGCCGACACAGCGAGCAGGGCTCACCGTCATGAGCGCGCTGACGATGCCAAAGTTCTCGTGGATGACCTGCGGGTCGAGTCAGCGCGAATCAACACTATGCACCCTGCCCATGCGCACAGGCCATGCCATGGAACAGTCGGGCACCCATGGACCCCCGCCGGCGCCCACCTTGGCCAGCGGCGCCAGGCAGTTGGTCGTGCAGGAGGCGTTTGAGACGACGTCCATGCTGGCGCCGTCGTACTTGTCCTCGTTGACGCCCATCACAAACATCGGCGCATCCTTGCTGGGCGCTGAGATGACAACCTGCAGGGTACGACAGGCTCGCACTGCGCACAAGCTTCGCGGCTGCAGCAGCCAAGCCTGCCCCTGGTTCAGGGACATCGCAAGCATGCCGACCGTGGCCAGAGGTAGCTCGCGCCTTCTTAGCACCAGCCTTGAGGTGCAGAGCTGCCTTGTCCTTGTCTGTGTACACGCCTGTCGACTCGCAGATGTATTCTGCACCCGCCTCCCTGCGCAGCGCCTGCCCCGTGTATACGCGATTGGTTTAGACGGTTGGGCGCCGAATCAGCCCGGCTGGGGCAGCGGAGTGTAGCAAACCTATCTGCCCTGTGACGGACTGGCAGGGCATGCATAATTGCCCCACACCTCCATCCATTGCAAATTGCGTGCATACCTCCAGGGGATCTCAGCGGCGTTCATCACAGCGTAGACAGCAATCTTACGGCCGTTCACGACCAGCGCGCCGTCCGTGCCGGAAACCTGCACACACGTGTTGTGTCAACAGCCCGCAGTGTGCGCAGCAGATGCAAAAGGGGGGCGGCGCGGGAGAAAGAGGGTCTGGCGGACCTCGCCATCAAACCGCCCGTGCGTGCTGTCATACTTCAGCATGTAGGCCTGCACGCCAGCACGCTTGCTCACACAAGCTGACAGCTTGCATAGTCAGCCACAGGCAGCGCTTGCGGTTGCACTAGGGTATGCGCTTTCCATGTAGGCTGCGTCGGTGAACGGGTCCTGCGCCGGCACACACACGCTCAATGCAGGCCCTGCAGCGGCTGCTGCCAAAGCACGCAACCAGCAGCTGCACTGCTCACGTTGATGGCAACAATCTCCATGTCGGCCTTTGTCAGCGCCGCCCTCAGGAAGAGCCGGCCAATGCGCCCAAAGCCATTAATCTGCGAGCCGCCACCAGCGCGTCACACCCCGCCAAGGGCAGGTGCAAAGGCTCGTTGCTCTTCACGCCTGCAAGCAACCTGCGCTAGCTGAATGCAAATGCCGAGCCACGCAGGGGTGTGTACAGACTCACCCCGACCTTCACCATGGTGTGACGCGTGCAATAGAGTGATCGACTGCTGCCACGCTGCCACAAGCGCTGTACACTGTTTAACGTCAACGTCTCTGTACAATAAACTACATTCATATGCAGCTGAGTCAGCCGAGTCAGCATAACCGAACGCAGGGCCCTATATCCCCCATTGAAGCATGCTCCGGTGCTGGGAGGTCTGCCCACAACGTGACTGTCAAGCAGAAGGTGCTGCTCATCGCCGTGGCAAAATTATACTCCGGTAAAAGCGGGCCCGGCAAGCAACGCCGTTGTGGCGCAGGCCCTGGCCGCATGCATAAATTACTGCAGGGCAAGCATACAAACGTCCTTGCGCCTCCAGCTGTCTACCCGCCTTGCACATGCAAGCGGGCAACACCATAATGCTTTACAGCCAGACAGCAGCATGCTTGCCTTGAAATGGATGTATGCTGATTGCGTTCGAAAGCTAGGAGCCAACCCGGGCAAACGCCTAGACTGAGTGCCAGGTGCCAGGGGTGCAGTCCTCAGGCCTGTCCTTCCTTGACATATATAGCTCCTGCAGAACATTTTCACCGTCACTGAGCATGTGCTTCACATGAAGGAAAGGCCCTGAGTGCGCGCGCCCATCGCCCCTCCACAATAAGTCGCTGCATGGAGTACATGGTAATCATGCAGTGACCTATACCAGCGGCAAGGCCTTGTGGCTTTAACATACAGTCTACATGTTATTACGTATGCGCCTCAGGCAAGCCTACCAAGCAGCGGCCAGCTCCGCACACGTGCCACCGCCTTGTATTCCAAGCACCTGCCACAGCCCTGCCGCTCAGCCTCCAGGTCCATTTGGCATGCATGCATGTATGAGTGTGCTACATACGCGTGCTACCAAACTGGGGCTCTTTACGAGCGCCGCCCTATGCAGGGCTGCGCTGCACGCTGCTCAGCACCGCAACCATAGCTATGCACGCAAGATTGCAGCAGGCGACAGAGCTGGCGTCCTGGTGGTGCAGATACTGCAGGACGGGCACCCAGGCCTTCTGCAGGGCACAGGCTACAGGTGATCTGGAGGGTGCTCCTGAAGAATGCATTGCGCATGATCATGGCGGAGCGATTCAAACATGTCAGCTCAGCTCAGAGGGAGGAAAGAGTGAGGGAAGAGTCCTCCCGGAAGGCACACTTCAGAGAGATCCCATCAGAGTCGCACACAGAGCGGCGGCTCGTAGACAGGCCTCTGTGCGCGGCACGCACTGGCTGTACGTGCAGGCGGAGCAGCGCTGCTGCGCTGCGCACTATGCTGGATAGCTCATTGGGGCCACAGTGTCTGAAAG
>JAABUV010005979.1_pt1 | contig 13528 bp, 22 predicted proteins | sample 5559971 | NCBI WGS metagenome assembly JAABUV01 (sample SAMN10711881, study PRJNA513362) | rock metagenome | isolation source: Antarctica rocks | place: Antarctica: Victoria Land, Knobhead nord | collected 2015-12-19
CTGATGAGCACTGCACGGTTTGAACGTCTGTCATGGCGTGCCGGCTCTGCTCGCCGCGCGTGATGCGGGCTGCGCTCCGGCAGCTGTACAGGCGCCAAGCTGCCGCGGGCGGGCCCGAGGCACAGGGGCGCGCCCGCCCGGCCCTGGCGGCGCGTGGCCACCCGCCGTGTGCCAAACCGGCCGTTCGCGCGGCCGCGCAGATGCGCAAGGAGCTGGAGGCGGGCACGTGGCGCGGGCAGGCCAAGGACGCGCCCGCGGCGGGCGCGCCAGGCGCGCCGAAGCCGGTGCCAACGCCCTACATGAGCGTCCAGTACAAGGAGGACACCATGCGCACCACCGGTGCGGCGCTCCCCGTCCGGCTGCGCCACATGTGGCGCAGCCGGGCGGCCGCCTCGGCGACGGCAGGGGGCGTCCTCTCAGGGGGCCGTGGCCGGAGCTGGAGCGGCGGATGCGGAACAGCCCGAGTTTTGACACGCCTGCCATGCAGATGCAGCACCCGTTATGCCAATCTGTTGCGCATCACTGCTGCATCTTTGTTGCATACGCTGGCGGGGACGTGGTGCCCGCTTTTGCTCTTGCAGCAGCGCGCGCGCCCAGCGCCAACCAGCCGGGCTGCACGGCGGTGCGCCGCGCGCAGGCGCGGCGTCGCGGTCCTTCACGTCCACAGCCGTGGGCGTGGCCACCAAAAACACGCGCGTGCAGGCGCGCTCACCCCAGTCATCTTTGACACGGCTCTGTGCAGCTGCTGCCTGTGCAGTGCATCCATCTGTGGTAATGCTGGGGCGCTTCCGCCCAGAGCTCGCTCGCTCGCGTGCAGCGTAAGGAGCGCTGGCAGGACTTCCGTGTGCAGCATCGCGCTGAGGGTGCCAGGGGTTAGGGCAGGCATGCCGGGATCAAGCAGGCCCTCCCATGCGCAGCATTGCCAGAGGTAGGGTCAGGGTCAGGGTTACTGGGTACTGAGCATAACCTTGGCTTTGGGCAGGTGCGCGTGGAGCGCTGCCCCAGCGCCAAGGCGTACCTGCGCCTGCACACCAGCCTGGGCGACCTCAACCTGGAGCTGCACTGCGACCTCGCGCCGCGCGCGGCCGAGAACTTTTTGGCGCTGGCCGAGGGCGGCTACTACTCCGGCACCGCCTTCCACCGCTCCATCCGCAACTTCATGATCCAGGCGCGCCGCGGCGGCCTGTGTGGCTCTGCATCAGGCGGGCGCGTCTGCCTGGATGCCGATAGCCTGACGGGACAGGCCGCGGGCGGCTGCCGCATCGGCACTGCCTAGTGTAGCCCCACCTGCAGCCTCCGACTCGCGTGCTGCAGTCGGGGGCTGGCGCTGTGGCGGTAAGGTGCAAAATTTGCGCAATTTGCGTTGAGGACCCTCTAACCTACCCTACCTACCTCTTTGCTCATTGTATCAGGGTGCTCCATACAAGCCCCAGATGGTGGCTGGCGCTCCGCTCTGACAGATATATCTGTCTTGCGTCACATCAGCAGACAGAGCGCGCCGGCGGCGCGCGCGCAGGGCGGCGACCCGACCGGCACTGGCACGGGCGGCGAGTCGATCTACGGCGCGCCCTTCCGCGACGAGCTGGACCAGCGGCTGACCCACGCCGGGCGCGGCGTGCTGTCCATGGCCAACAGCGGCCCGCACAGCAACGGCAGCCAGTTCTTCATCCTGTTCAAGAGCGCGCGGCACCTGGACTTCAAGCACACCGTGTTTGGGCGCGTCGTGGGCGGCGCGCCCCGCGCCGCAGCTGCGTGTGAAAGGGCCTGCACGCTTGACGTGACGCGAAACCTGAAGCGCACGACATGCACAACATTGCATAGGCCCATATATGAGGAGGTAGGAATAGCTAGGTGCAGAAATGCAGCCTGTGAAGCAGCGAGCTGCGCCATCCTGAGGTTGCCGACCTTTGCCTCTCCAACGCGGTTGCGTTGCTTACATCAGCAGAAGCTGTGCCAGACTCGAGTGGCCAAAGCGGAGGCGCATGTGGCCACCAGGCGCCCCTGCGCGGCGCAGGGCTGGAGACGCTGACGGCGATGGAGCGCGTGCCCACCGACGCGGACGACCGGCCGAAGACGGACATCCGGATAACCGGCGCGACCGTGTTTGTCAACCCGTACAAGGACGAGGAGGAGGCGGAGCGGAAGGCGGCCGACGCGGAAAGGGCAAAGGTGCGGGGTGCTTCTGCGCTGCACCCTGCGGCTTTAAATCCAAAGTGCGGGTGATTGGGCGATCAATAAAAGATCCGGAAGGGTGTTATGGCAGTTCTGATGCTCAAGGTGGCACCCCTGCCTACACACCATGACACGAATTTTGAGCTGGTTGCATCCAGGCCATGCACGTGCTTGCTGGCAGAGCGCGTGGTGCTGGCCGCGAGGCGCGCGCCGCAGTGGGGTCGATGCCGGGGTTAAGGCGTAAATGCTGCCGATGCCTAGACGCTCTGAAACCAAGCGCCGATGCATGTGCATGTGCTGTCACGTAAAGAGGTAAATGCAAAGTCCAAAAAGGGGTTGGAAGATGATGGATGGGCGCGGCTGCGCAGACGGAGAAGGAGGCGGGCCCGCCGACCGAGAGCGAGGCGGTCGGCACCTGGTTCTCCAACCCAGCCGCGAGCGCCGCCGCCGCGACCGCGCCCGGCGCCGCCCCGCCCGCCGAGCACGCCGGCGTTGGCAGGTACCTGCCGGCGGCTGCGCTGCGCGGCGCGCAGCCGCCCGCATCGGCGGCGCCCGCGGCTGGGCAGGCGGACCCTGCAGGCGAGGGTGGGCGCATAGATACTGGTGGCCTACAGGATCCGCACGGCAACGGCGCGGCCGGCGCGCGACCGGCGGCCAAGCGGTTGAAGGCGGGCGCCGGGTACGGCAATTTTGACGTGTGGTGACTCCCACAGGGTGCCAGCAAGGGTGGCGCCGGTGTGGCGGCAGCTCGGCTTTCCCATGTTTCTGGTCTCTGGACGACAGCTGTTTGTTCATTGTACATTGGTCTGTCTGTGTTGTGTTTGTGCAATAGGAGTTGCCAGTCTGTCGTGTCACTGCATTTCCAGGGGTGTAGGACTGAGGCATTGTGGGACACACTGTCACTTGGAGTGGCCAAGCTCTGCTGCGTCGCACTTCCATGCAGTGCAGACTTGCTCGGCCCAGCTTACAGCCACAGTGCCTCTGCTACAAGGAGCGCCCTAGTTAGTTACTGGCCGCGGCTGCCGCGCCATGGCAGCAGAGGGGACGGGGTCATGTACGACATCATGCTGCCGCAGGTTTCTTAATACAGGAGCGAGTCATGCGTTGTGTCACATCCAAGTGCTGGTATCGCTCATCATGCAAGAAAACAGGCCCAGGCACAATGTGAGGCTAACTAGGCTGAAAAGAAAAACAAGCAGGCGCCCTCACGAGTCACTTTCCGTTCACTGAGGTTCTGGGTTTAAAACATCTGCGTTCCTCACAGCGGTTGTTGGTTCATCTCCATGAGCAGCTCTCCACATCAGCCCGTGACTTTGCAGTGCCCAGGCTTGGCGCAGCAGCAGGATGATGCCAGAGCAGCGTAACGCTGCCGCAAACGGCGGCCAGCACGCATGCGAGGCACCCTGGCGCCTGTTGCTCAGCGGCCAGGCACATGTGAATCCTGCCTTGCCGCCAGCTGCCGCGCAGCCCGCCGCGGCAACCCACTCCCCAAACCCAGCCTGGGCCGCGCAGCTGACCACCCTGTTGCACCGGGCGCCGCCTCGCACCCCACGGTCAGGCGGCGCGCGCATGGGCTGCAGGGCAAAAAAAATAAAAAATAAAATAAAAATCCCTCGTGCGCAAGTCCACGCCGCATGCGTGCCACTGCAAAGCGCCTCCGCGCACCCAGCGTCGCCATACCAGCGGGTGTGTCACTGCGCGCTCCCACCCACATCGCTCAGCTGCAGCTCGATGTGTGCACCTGCCCAGCACGCAGCTCAGGCAGCCACTCACACGCTTCCCTGCTGGCCTGCGCCCGCCCGCCCGCCAGCGCACTGCGCCTGTGGGCCTTCAGCTGCACACCCTCTCAATATACATGTTACGTTGACACTTGACAAACAACCAAGGCTGCCAGCTGCGGAAGGCGCTTGAAAGCGAGTCAGCACTGCGGGCGAGCGCGGCGCGCACCCTGAAGCCCGAGCCCTGCGCGCGGCGCATGTTGGCCTGCGCGAGCGTCAGGTCGGCCGGGTCGGGCAGCGCGGCGGCCGCCCAGGGGTGCTCCAGCGCCTGGCTCGCCGTCAGCCGGCGCGCGGGGTCGGTCACCAGCAGCCTGGCGATGAGGTCCTTGGCGCTGCGCGCAGGGTAGGGTTGGCGGACAGTTAGCCACCGCTCGCTGCAAGGCCTTCCGCCAACAGGCGCGCAGAGCGGGCCGCCAGGCCCGCGGACGACCTTGACAGATCAGCCTGAGCCTTGTCAGAGTGTTGAAACCGCTGGTGCGACCCTCGTATCATTGATGTATGGCGAGAAATGAGCAGCAGGCACGTTCTGGTGTCCAGGGCAGACCCCGCGCTAGCTCTGTTGGCTCACGTGCACGCCCGGCAACCGGATGCAGGCCCCGGAATGCATGGGCACAGCGCATGTGGTGCGCCCCAGGCCCCGCAGGGGCACACCTGTCTGATACCAGGTCCCACACGGGGTCGTCAAAGGCGTAGAACCCTGACCGGATCTTTGCGAAGAGCGCAGGCTCGTTCTCATCGTAGAACGGCGGGTATCCTGCGCATGCAGCCCTGTAAAGCACAGCCGCAGCGGACAACGCTGCACCTGCCAAGCATCGGAGGCACTCTTCCGTGCTGCGACACAGCCTCCAGACACTCGCAATGCATTTCATCTCCAGGCTATGGTCCAGCGCCGTTGCATTTCCCGCCCCCACATATACATCGCTCCTTGAACCCAAACGGGTTCCAGGGGGAATGTGCAGGACAGACGCGCACCGCCCAGCAGGATGAAGAGCACGATGCCGACGCTCCACAGGTCCACCTCCGGCCCGTAGATGAGCCCCGGCGTGCCCTGCCCAGCAAGCCCATGCTTGCATGCACTGCATGCCTGACAGGCTGACACGCATGCAGCCAGTGCATGAAGGAGATGGTAAGTTGCACGCCAACTAAAGAAGCGCACATGCACACTGTGTTGGCCCTAAGCAAGGGGCGATAGAGTCTCCAGAACATCACCATCGTGGAGCAAGACATGCATCTTATTACTTCTCTGCACAGTGTCTTCTGAGTCTCTCTCAGTGCACCCCGCCGGCAGGTCGGCGCTTAATCTCGGGGTGCGCTGCAGCCCCCACCAGGATGACCTCGGGCGCCACGTACTGCGGCGTCCCGCACACAGTCTCCAGCGTATTGCCGACAGCCTTTTTCGCAAGGCCAAAGTCTGCGCGCGCGCGGCTGCCGAGTCAGCTCGTCGAGGCAGCACGGGACCATGGCTGCAAGGGCGCCTGCGATGCCGCGTCCAGGCAGGCCCCGCCTGTCCATGAACAGGCTTGACTAGCGATCGGCCGCATGGCCCTGCAGCCACCGTGCCTGGTGCCATTGATCTGACCTCTCAGATACCGGTCAGCAACATGGTTGCAGGAGGGCGATGCTGCAGTGGCCTCGCTTGTCGGCGGACCTTAAGTCATGTCGAATCCTGTCTTGCGATAATACGCGTGTCAGAAGCCTGCACAGATACTCATTTTGCTGCAAGAAGCGGCTCTGGGCTGCACACCGGCGATCTTCACGCAGGAGATGTTGTTTGGCGCCGCCAGCAGCAAATTCTCCAGCTTCAGGTCGCGATGCACAATACCCCTGCCGCCTTGGCACAGGGAGTGTAAGTGCTGCATGAGCTGCATGTGCACGCGTGCTCCTGGCGCGCTCTGCAGACGCGACTGACACGGCGGCACGCAGCAGCGGGCGCGCGCCGCGAGTGCAGGTACTCGATGCCGCGCAGCAGCTGCACCGCGCAGCTGCGCGCGTCGGCCTCGCTGTACGACCCGCGCGCCAGCACCGCGTCCAGCAGCTCGCCGCCCAGCAGCAGCTCCGTGATCAGGTACACCTGGGCGCGCGGCCCTCCAATTTCGCATGTGCCCAAGGTTAGGGTAGGGCACCTAACCCTACCCTGGCCCAGCGCAAAAGGTACACCGCGCGCGGGCCTTCGCGCGGTGAATGACCGCAGAAATTAAGTGCTCGCAGGGCGCAGCGTCCTGATCATCAGGCTAAGGGCGCATCATGCCTGGAAGCTAGCAGAGCTGCCGGTTTCGCGCAAGCAAGCGCCGGCGCCCGCCGGCGACGCAGAGAGCCAAGGGCGCCGGCGGCGCGCGCGCGCGGCGCAGCGGGGCGCGCGCGGCCGCGCCTTGTTGTTCTCCTCAAAGTATTCCTTCAGGAAAATGACGTTGGGGTGGTCCAGGCCGATGAGGATGTCGATCTCCTTGAAGATGTCGTCCTGCGCCCGGGACGCTGAACGTGAGTCGCAGCCCAGGCTAGGGCCCACACTCGTATTTTCTTACCTGCTGTGCTGCGCACCCCACTGGACTGCGCTGGCCCTGCAAGTGCACGTCAGCGCGAGCTGTACGCCAGTTAGCTGCACCAGGCTGCAGCTCGCATGTACTGTGAGCCCGCCCGTGCCTGCGTGCTCTCATAGTCGTTCAGCGGGCGGCCTGGCTCCGGCAAGCCCATGATCTTCACCGCGTACTCCTTGCTGGTGGCCCGTTCGGTCGCCAGCTTGACCACCGCAAAGCCTGCGCTCACGGGGAGGGTCTCAGCGCACTGAAGCACCTGCCAAGGCTGGGTGCGCCTATTCGGAGCTGCACCTTTAATGGGCACGTGCACACACGGCTCAGTGCGAGGCGGGCTCAGCACAGCCGCTCGTGCTCGGCACAGAGTCCCACTGATGCACAAATCCACAAGATGTCCCTCTTCGCGCGCCAGTAGTTGACTGCACTGCGTTGTAAGCCCTGAGCAAGCTGATGTGAGCAGGGGTGCGCCGCACCCCCACTGCCCAGCGTGCGTCCAATCTTGTAAACATCCCGCACGTGAGCATCGGTGCGCAGCTTGCACCTGCCACACTGCCCTGTCAGCCCTTCACTCCGTGGTGTGTGTTATGAGGCGACACTTGTTCGCGGTGAGCAGAGATCCTTGTCCGGCGTGCGCAGCAAGGGCGCACAGAGGCCGTGCAAAAACGGGCTGAGGCGGCCGCTGGGTCGCGGCCTTGATCGCGACCGTTTCATAGCCGTCGTGCGCCTTTGGCTTGCCCCCGCATGCACCCATCAGCCCCGGGCGCTCCCCGGCTGGGGCTCCCGGCTGGGGGCACAACGCGGGCGACGGGGACACTGCAAACTTTCACTAGAACAGCAGCTTCCCTAGCGTCTGCAACTGCGGTTGATAACGCACAGAGCTAGAGGGCGCAGGTTGCCCAGCCACTCAGTGCAAGTGATCGATCTCAACGGTCAGTACTAGAACGTCTGTTTCTGTGCCTGCGCTGTCAGTGGTGTTCCAGACGTAAGTGTCAGTCGAGCATCCACCTTCGTCTCCAAACTCACGTCCGCACGTGCGCACAGCTAGGGTTGCACACCTTGAATTGCTTGCGCCGTGCATCTGTTGATCACGTACACTGACATCAGCGATCACTGGCTGCGGCATCGGTCAACCCCTGACACTGACACTGAACACATCATCAAGGCCAATAAAGCGAGCACCGGTCTTGCCACCTAGTGCAGCCACTTCTGCTGAGCAGCTTTGTGCACGGCAGCCTTCAGCTGCGGTTCAGAGGCGTGCTGGACATCACTGCAATGCAGCGGCATCTGCGGGACTGAAGCCACCTGCAGCGCAGTCCCCACCATGGCTTGGCTGGCCGCCCAGGCCAAGGGCCGCGGCGCGCCCGCCGCGGCCCCATCAGACTCTGTTGCGCAGCGCATCAACATGTACCTGGAGCCGCCCCCGGGCGAGGTGACCATCGAGGATTTTGAAGGCCTCGCAGTCGACCGGCTGCGCGGTGCGCGCGCCAGCCCTGTGCAACACTTATTCACAAGCGATACTGCACAGCAACTGTTGCGCTAGTTGGCGGGCTGCTGTGCACTGTCAAAACAACAGTACAAGATGGGCTTTGGCGGTCTGCTTGGGGCTCCACTGGCAGCACGCTGACACTGTTCCCTTAATGCGCAGTGCTGAAGGGGCTGGAGGAGACGAAAGCAAAGGGCGTCAAGGGCGAGCAGCTGCAGGTGGACCCCCCAGCGCAGCTGTGTGGGTGCATGCTTGCAATCCTTCAAAGAGCACGATCATCCTGGTCGGTCCGCTTGGTTTTGTGGTGACTGCTTAAAGGTTGTCGCCTGCTTCTTGCACCTCCAGTCACACCTGGGCTCTCGCGCTGCCGGCATGGTTCCGCGCCTGCCCCAACAGCCCGGGCTGCCGCGCGGCGCACGCAGGCGGCGGCGGTGGCCCTGGCGGACAAGCACCTGAGGGGCGACGGCGGCGGCTGCGACGCGCGCTGGCGCGACGCGGTGTCACACTGGGTGCTGCGCCTGGCGTACTGCCGCACCGAGGAGCTGCGCCGCTGGTTCCTCGCGCAGGAGTGCGAGCTGTTCCGCGCGCGCTTCCGCGCGGAGCCGGCCGCCAGCCAGGCGCGCCCTCTGCGCTCTCTCATCCCCAGCACGCCGACCGGAGCGTCAGCGAAGCGGCGCAGCGCTGCGCGCTGCGCCTGGTCTGCGCTCGCGGGCAGGACTGGTCGCGTTCGGAGCCGGACCCCAAGCGGTGCCGGAGCCCGCAGCGTGCCCACCTTCTGCCTCGCAGGCTGGTCGCTGGCTGGGGCTGCACGCGGCTTGGCGCCCCACACTCGTGGCGGCCGCGCGGCAAGGGCTGGGCAACGCGCGTGCAGGGCGTCGCACTGGAGGACCTGGGCACAGCATCAGCTCATGCTCTGACAGGTCTGCCGCGCTGCGCAAAGAGCATGAGTGCCAGCGGCTCGGCAGCGCCGGCCCGCCGCCCAGGAGGCGCGGCGCGTTACTACCCTACCGTAAACTTATCCTAATACCACAGGTGGACTTCATGCGGCACCACCAGCTGCCGTACGAGGCCGCGGAGGGCGATGAGCTGGAGCGCCTGCGCCCCGCGCTGGTCGCGGTGCAGGAGGCGCTGGGCAACTTCGCGTTCGCGGGCAGCGTGCGCGACGGCGCCAGCCGCGATGCGTTCTTCAAGGCGCGCGAGCGCTCTCGCGCGCTATCCCGACGCCCGCCGCCCATGCAGAGCCATGCTTCTGAGCATGGCTCCCGGAGGATCCTTTCCTGATGCTGTTTCTGTTGCCGCCTCGCATGGTGCTCGCATGGGGAAGAGGGCGGCTGCGACTGCGGGGTCATCATAACACAGAGGCACTGGCAGTGCAATACATGACCAAGTGACGACTTTGCACAGCTGGCTCAGCGCCGCCGTGCGGCCGCAGGTGCCGTTTGAGCGCGTGCCGGACCTGGTGGCGGGGCGGCGCGTGCTGCTGCGCGGCGGCTGGGCGTACGTGTCGCGCCACGAGGCGCGCCCTCATGGCGCGAGCCGGCTGGCATGAGTGGTGGGACGGCCTGTCTTGCTATGCATCCGCTCTACTGTGGATCCATGTGGCTCTAGCGGTCCCAATTCCCATGTGTGCTCGCACGGACCACCACGGGCCCATCGGCAGGCTGTCGCAAGCCTCCACAAGCACATTACCTCCATGAGGGCGGGGCGTCGGTCAGAGCGGCGCACGGGCCCCGGCAGGTGGCGTCGCTGCTGGCGGGGCACTTCCGGGCGGCGCTCTCGCGCGGCCTCGCGGTGGCGGCGCGGCGCTGGGCGGCCGGCGGCGCGGCGGAGGAGCGCGACCGCCTGGCGCCCGTCGTGGAGGCGCTCAGCCAGCGGCGCGCGCCCGCCCTTTACGAGCAGCAGCCTCGCGCATGACTTGCGGGATGGCTGCGGACTGCGGAATGCGGGGGTTAGTGTCCACTGTGGTGGCGCTCAGCGCGCGGCGTGTTCGCTGCGCCTGCCTCGACCCAGTATACAACCCCCCCTGAAGGTGATTATGATACCTGGCGTGTGACTGAAAGGAGTATGTCTGTCTTGCGCCTGTATCTTGATGTTACTGCGCTCACTGCTCTGTATATGAGGCTCCTGTGCCCTTCAGCATTAGATGTGCGGCCCATCAGACCATAGCCGTCAGACCATAGCCGTCCTGTGAGCAGAAATGCACACTCGTGCAGGTACCTGGGCCCGGACTACGGCGACGAGAACGCGGCGCCGCGCGGCGTGGTGCTGGCCGCGCAGCTGCCCGCGCTGGCGCGCCAGTCGTTCCCGCTGTGCATGAAGGCGCGCCGCGGACCCGAGCCTGCCGTCCTCGCGGCGCAAGCCTGTTGCCTCATGCTGTGCAATGTGCCGCTTTGCATCGGGCTGCCCGCCCCGCCCGCGCCCGTCTGCAGCCCTGCTGCTGCTGCACAGTGTGCGCCGCATGCGGTGCTGCCGCCGCACATGCTCCGCCCAGCCGCCGCGCATGGCCGCAGGCTGGCTGAGGAGGACTGACCGCCCGTGTCGCACTGGCTAAGAGCTGGCTGACATGCGCGCAGATGATGTACGAGCGGGTGGGGGCGGACCACCACCTCAAGCACAACGGGCGCCTGCAGCTGGGCCTCTTCCTGAAGGCGCGCCGCCCGGCACGGGGCATGCCCATGCGCATGCATGCCCCTGGCGTCGCGTGCACGCCAGCACTGTGGTCAGCAAACGGTCGTCGTGCCACGCGCCTCGGGAGCGCCAGTGACCGGGTACCGGCAAGCGGGCGTGGAAGCCTGGCGCGCTGCAAGGCAGACCCGCCTGGTGCCCACCGTCGCAAACAGACACAATGCGCTCTCTCCGTAAGCACCCAGCAGGTCCAGGCGCGCTCACGCAGTTCGCAACGCGCGGCGGCAGCGCACGCGCCCGCGCGCGTGTCCGGCGCCGTCGCCTGCTGCACCCAGCGGTATAGGCACCCCCTATGCCGCATGTACCCTAGACACTTACCCTACCCGGCGCGCAGGGCCTGGGCCTGCCGCTGGAGGAGGCGATGCGCTTCTTGCGCGCCGGCTTTGCGCCGCGCTGCGCCGGCGACGAGTTCGACAAGAAGTACGCGTACAACGTGCGCTACAACTATGCGCGCGAGGGCAAGCGCACCGACTACACGCCCTACTCCTGCCTCAAGATCATCTCCACGCCCGTGCCCAAGGCGCGCGCGCCCGCGCGCGCCTGGCCGGCCGCGCCGCCCGCGTCCCCGGCCTTTGCCCTTGCGGTGCTGCCGTGCACCGCGGCGCCCCGAACAAGGGCAGTCTCACATCCCGCACGTCTGCACCTGCTCGCCGTCTGCTGTTGCCGTCTGTGGTGGTCGCGCGCACATTAGCACGTATGATGGCTGTGCGCGCATGCGCCGCAGCCCCGCCGCGTTCTTCTGTCGCATACTCGGCCCAGGGACACGCACCTCCCCGAGCGCCGCACCGGCAGCATGCAGGGCGTTCACAGACGCTGGCGGCGGGGCGGGCTGGCGCCACACTGGGCCCCGCATGCCACAGTGTCCTCTTTGCGCATGCGTCGCGCCCAGGGCGTCGCGCTCAGAGTGCTTCCTCAGCACTCTGGCGTCGGGCGAGCTTCAGGCCGCGCCAGGTTCCTGCTGCAATGCTGCCGCCCTCGGTCCGAGCGGCGCCCCGCGCGCAGGGCGACGCGTTCGGGTGCCCGTACAAGACGCTGGCGCCGGGCGAGCTGGCGGGCGCGCTGGGGCGGCTGCGGCTGCCGCCGCGCGCGGCGGACGAGGCCGCCGCCAAGGCGCGCGCGGGGCACTTCCAGCTGGCGTGCGCGGCTGCATTCGAGGGCGCGCACGGCTGCGCGTGCGACACCGGCATTAACCACCCCAACCAGGCGCGGCGCGCCTGCCTGGCCCACAGAGGGTTAGGGTAGGGTATAACACGGTTGGAGCACTGTGAGCCTGTGATAGGGATACGTGACTGGCAGGCCCTGCGGTGTGAGGGCGGTGCCGGCTGCGCTCGCCGCCGCGCCCTGCCACCAAAGGTCCGGATGTGTGTTTTAATGCGCCAACCTCAGTGCATATTGTGTGCAAGTGAGATGCATACTATCACGCACACACAGCATCCGTGCATCGAGCTGCCATCGCCCACCCTGGGCGCGAAAGTGACTGGGCAGCAGTGCGCCCGAGCAGCCCCAACGTCGACATGCATGGTGTGCGACGCAGTACTTTGACGAGAGCCGCAAGGTGCTCGCGGAGCGGGCCGGCACAGCCGCGGCCGACGCGGCTGGCATGCCCGCAGCATCCGGACAGGCCGCGGCCGCGCCCGCGAGCGCGGGCGAGGCCGGGGCCACGCCGGCCAGCAGAGCAGGGCCGCCGCCCTTGGCTGTGCATACCTCTACCACGGCATGAGCCGCTGGCGGGCTCGGCGCATGCGGGGATTCTGCGCTGGAGGCTGCCGTCAGGCATTTTATGGCGACCTATCCAGGGTCGCCTGCCTCAGGCCTCCGCTCGGCATACGGCCGCCACCACTGGTGGACAAGGGACTGGGCAGCCAGCAGCGAGGGCAGTCTTGTCTGGCGTGCAGGTGACCGCTGCAACATGCAAAGATGTGTTTGGAGGTGATGTTGGCATGTTTAAAGAGGGCCACCGTTTAGAGAGCCCCGACCAACGAGCGACCACAGGCACTGCAACTCACAGTGCAACATGTAGACGGCACAGTGCCTGACCACAGACTCATAAAAGGTAGTAATCCTGTCGCAGCGCCTGCCCATCCGGCAGGGGTTCGAACAGGGCGTCCACATCCGCATCGCGCACATCGGCCAGCGCCGCAGGCGCCCACCGCGGCGCCCTGTCCTTGTCCACGAGCGCGGCCCTGCACGCACGCTCCAGCGCGAGGTTCCAGAGCCGCGACAGTTATAAGCCATGCACCAGCACGGCTGATCATGCACTGCGCACATGCAAGGCCGGATATCGCAGGCTGCAGGGGCGAGTCGTAAGAACGATCCGGGATCACACACGCAGCATGACAATGCGCCAAATTGCACTGACAGCAACCCCCCAAGGCGCAGCGGCCTCAGCGAAGCTCCCGTGCACATATGCGCCCGGGCAGCAAAGCCGTAGCATGCGCAGGAGCGCGGCCGGCGCTCCGCATGCCCTGTGCGGAGCCTGCATCAGGCCGCGGGGGCGCACCGCACGCCCTCGGCGAAGTCTGGCGCGGCCACCATGCGCACGGCCGCGCGGAACTCCGCGCGCATCAGGCCGCGCATGCCGGCCAGCTCGCCGCCGCCTGCGCCGCCTCCACCGGGTTCACCACATGCCTCACCTAGCACCATGCCTCGTTTCACGGCATGTCACAAGCAGCGAGCGGAGGTGCGTTGTGAAGGCTGCGCAGGGCAGGGGCGCCCGGGTCGCTGGCCGAGTCTGCCCCGGGCATGCATGGGTGCGCTGAGAGTTGGTGAGTCAGTGCTGTTCATGGCCGGCTGCGCAACCTATGAACCTGGCACACCCCGTGGACAGGATTAGAAGCGAATAGGGCAGGATGCACGCTGCGCGCCCTCAGTCCGGCCTT
>JAABUV010005981.1_pt1 | contig 13527 bp, 13 predicted proteins | sample 5559971 | NCBI WGS metagenome assembly JAABUV01 (sample SAMN10711881, study PRJNA513362) | rock metagenome | isolation source: Antarctica rocks | place: Antarctica: Victoria Land, Knobhead nord | collected 2015-12-19
GCACGTCGTCAGGCGGCTCGGCGGCGCCGTCGTCGCCGCGCGGCGCGCCGTCGCCGGCGCCCTCGCCGCTTCCGACGCCGCTGGCGACGCCGCGGCCGACGCCGCCGCGCGGCAGCGCCGACGGCGCGTCCACGCCCCGCCTGCTGCGCGCGCCGAGCGAGGCGTCCAGCGCGGCCGGCGGCGGCGGCGGCGGCGGCGCGCGCGCCAGCACCGAGCGCGCGCGGCAGCGTGCGGCGGTGCTGCGCGGGCAGTCCGGCACGCTGGGCCGCGCAGGCAGCGGCGGCGGCGGCGCCGCCGCCGCCGCCGCCGGCGGAGCCCCGGGCTCGCCGGTGCGCTCCACCGCGTCCTCGCGCGGCAGCGCGTTCTGGGAACAGCAGCGGTGACTCATCGCCTGGTGGCTGCACGCCCTGCATAGTACATTTTTCCGCGCACGGCATTGCTACTTTGGCTCTCTGGCGTCCGGGCGCCGCCGGTGGCAGCGGGGCGGCGTGCAGCGTGATCAGGGCCTGGAGACTCCTTTCAAGGTTATATCACATCCTTTGTTTAGAGCACATGCAGGATAGCACTGGATCATGAGTGGTTGCGCGCACATCACTAGCATTAAAGTCTGTGTATAAAATGGCGTCATGCTTGGTGCTTGTCTTCGTCGTGATGCACCTTGTCTGGGTTTAGTTGTGGTGCGAGCTTGGCCGGCTTGTGCTGATAGGCGTTGTGTAGTCACTTGTGCACAGACAAAATGCAGTGCTCTGTGTGTCTGCCCCAGACCTTCTTCGAGAAGGCCTATGCGCATCATATGTTGTATGCAGCCCCCTGCTGCGCTACAGTCCGCATTTCCGCGGCGGATTGCTTGTGTACAGTGTGGTTGAGGTACACACCGTCCCCCTCCGGACCTGATTTAGGCCGCTTTTTCGTGCCTGTTCTTGGCATAATGTACTGGTCATAAATATAGGAATGTAGGCGGCAGTGCCCAGTGGGCTAGCCATGTAGGCTTGTTCAGGATTCCCAAGCCCATTTGTGTCTTTTGTAAAGGTACCCTGGCCATATTACGGCTCACTAGTTTATAAGCATTCGCACATGTAATTGATGCATTGACTTCATGCATTGTGCGGCACCACTGTATGCTAGCACAAATTGTGCTAGCAGACAAAAGACAGGTATGCGTATGCAGCCAGAGATACAGCTGCAAGTAGGGAAAGTCATCAGGATGTGGTGCACGGTGTATATGGCGCCTCAGTTGCAGCATCACAGGCAGGCCCACGCGAGCAAGTGCAAGACACTTCTGTCTTGCTCGCTGCGTTGCAACTCCTGCAACCCTACATGGCTATCTAGCCATGGCTCACAGGGTGTAACAAGTAGCTGTGTCCTGACTGCACAAAGCCATTCCAGTCCAACTCACAGACGCACAAGAGGCGTACAGGCAGCTTGTCCCTTGCCCCCACCTGCGCAAATGGCAGCGATGATCTTGTCCACTGCGGTGCCCCAGGGCGCACGCCTGCACACCAGGTGAAGCTTGGAGCGCTCAAAGCAGCCTAACGGGGAAGACAAGGATAGGGGGGTTGAATACGCAAAGAACGCCGCGGATGTCTTTAAGCGCACGCTGTCCAACAATGGGCCAGGCCTAGGGAGAGGGGGCAGTAAAGCGGTTCAGGAGCAGGAGTGCGGCACTGATCAGACGACTGGTGCAGATGCTTGCAGGGCAGGCGCGGTTGTGTGCGCACCTGCCGGCAGCCAGGAGGTCGCTGACATATTGCGTACTTCTGCGCAGGGGTGCGCGCACTTCAAGCGCGGCCGTTCGCCCGGGTGCGCTGGCGCCGCTTGCCCTCCCGTGTGCGCAGCCGGGGCGAAAAGAGAGCGCGCTTGTGAGGCAAGTTTGCGCAATCAGCGAGCATCTGTGCAGGCGGTGGCCTGAGCTGCCAGGCTATAGCTCACTCCTGACTTTCACAGGCGCTGTGGGCTTTGCTGGCGGCGCTGCTTGTGGCTTTGAGTAGCACCGCAAGCTCACGGCCTGACCTTTTGGCCGCGCTCGCAGTGGCGCCGGCTGCGCGCCGCGGCGCGCCGCTGCGCTCGTACAACAAGAAGACGGTCGACATCGACCCCGAGGTGCGCCAGGGCACGACGCCGGTGGTGGAGTTTGACGCCGACGAGCTCTCCGCCAAGCTCAACGCGACCTTCGACGACGCAAAGCGCAACTGGGACCGCCTGGACGAGAAGCCGGCCGCGGTCGCGCTGACCGCGTCCATCCTCGTCGGCCTCTGGGTGCGGCGCGCGGCCTGCTCTGCTCTGTTGGGGGCGGCCGCCGGATCACCCGCGAGTATTGCAACGACAGCGGAGTGCTGCCGGCGTTTTGTCCTACCTCCTGTACTTATGGGGGTTGTTGCTTGCGTGTGTTTCAACCCAATGCATGCAAGAGTGCCCCTATACCGGCTGCCGGGTGTTTGTGTAAGCCAGTGTGCATGAGTGCGGCCCGCACCAGCGCAAGGTCGCCCAGTGCCGAGTGCCACAGATGGTCACAGAGGCCCGGTGTGCGCCGCCGCAGGCCACAAATGCGGTGGTGGATGCGGTCAACCGCATCCCGTTGGTCTCGACCTTCTTGGAGGTTGTGGGTCTGGTGCGCTGCCGTTCACCCTCGAGCAGGACCGCCTTGTGATGTTTTCCTGTGTCGAGGACTGTCAATGAGGACTGAGGGGGGGGGCGCCTGCGCAGGGAGTTACCGGCTGGGGCGTGTACAGGCGCGCACCCTGCTAAATTTTGCTCGGAAGTGCTGTGTTGGAGTGAGTGCTTGCTGACATGCTCCCGTCGATTTGCAGGTACCTGATCTTCAAGCCCGACAGGCGCGTGGCCCAATGGCCTGACGTTTACATCTGTGCCAGCTCGGCTGCTTCAGCAGGGGACAGCAATAGCCCTCACTTTATACTGAGTGTTGCCTGCGTGACAAGCGGGTTTGTGGTTGTTGCTGTATGCCACACCCGGCCTGGTCTTGATTGAATGGCAGGCAGTGCATACTGCGGGCGCGCGGGCGCGAACGAGGTCCTGACCAGGCAGTCGGTGCATGCGCAGGGAGGAGCTGAAGTCCAACTTCGAGGCCTTCTGGAAGAAGGTGTCCGGCAAGTCGAACGTCTCTCTCTGAGCAGAGCGCCTCGGCCTGTGGCTGCGCGCGCTGGTCGGTCTGGACGCGCGGACAGCTGAAGCTTTTATCGGAGTTGATCATGAAGTGGCCAGCCGCTGTGTGGTGACTGTGGGGGTTGCCTGCTGTCCACCGTGGGCAACAGACCAGGCGCGCGGCAGAGTGTGCAGCAGAGAGTGTGCACAGGTGTGCTGAGAGATAGAGTGCTACCATTTTTGAGGCGCTGGGCAGGAGTGCCGGCCGCTGATTGTTGTAAGGAGCACGTGAGATGCGACTGCGACGTTGTTGTACAGCCACAGCACCTCCCAACACATTCACAAGGCGCACGGAAAGTGTGAGCAAGTCATGTCACCCCCGGTGGCGACAGGTGCATGGCCTGTGCCACTGTGCATGAGCCACACTTTATGCGCACATGACTCCTGCGCTCCCTGTTGCTGATGTCAGGCCCATGCACAGGCCAGCTGGCATGCATACCACATGCATTGTATGGGCCAGGTACATGGGCTTCCTGCCGCCAGCAGCCAGTCTCCTGCTGCTGGCACACCCCCAGGTTCAGAGCAAGGGCCCTCATCGCACTTGCACAGGCGGGCAGCCTGCCGCAGGCTAGTGGCTGGCCTCACAGAACCCAACGCAGCTGCTCGTACATAATGCGTGAGCGCGCCAGGCCGCTTGCTCATGCAGCTCCAACCAGGCGCCCGTGTCGCACACGTCGCACACTTTGAGAGCTGTGTGCTCTCTGCCACCCTCACTTCTGACAGTGGGTTGGCAGGCTAGTGTGCGCTGGTGCTCTGTGATAAAGAGGCCACATGAGGCAGTGGACAGCATGTGTGAGCTCCGTAAGAGCCGCGGCTGGGTGCACTTAGGTGAGCAGACGCAACCACTGCATGGGCACGGCCTGGATGAGCCAGCGGAGCAGTGCTGGTGTTTGTTACATGTCCTTTGCATTGTTACACAATCCTCATGAAACATTGCCAGGTCAGCTGCTGCATCCCAGCTGTTAAGTTCCGCACCTTGCGGTGTCAACAAAAGCACGCAGGCAAGTCCCCAGGGTCCATACAGCGTTCCCAACCAGTGCCCTGCACCAGGTGGAGACAATGCATGCACAGAACAGGTGGAAGCGCCCTGCATCCAGGCGTGCCGCGCAAGCCCGAGTCCAAGCGGCGCAGCGTGCGCGGGATAGGCGGGCTTCACGCGCCCGGCGGCCCGGCCGCCCGGGCCCGCGCGCGCGCCCTAGACCAGGCGGCGCAGCACGCGCTGGATGGCGGCCTTCATGTCCTCGGACCCCAGCGCGGTGGTGACCTGGATCTCCTGCACCAGGCGCCCCGCGCGCGCCAGCAGGCTGTAGCCGCCCTCCGCGCCCGCGCGCCCGATCCACAGCTCCAGGTCCTGGCTCACCGCGCGCTTCTCCTCCACCTGCGCGCAGCGTTCGGGTTCAGGAACCCTACCCTGCGCCGCCCAGCCGCCCCCGTCCAGCCGCCCCCGCCCAGCCGCCCCTGGCGCCGGGTGCGCCAGCATCGGCACGCCGCGCACAGAACGGCTGCATGCGCAGCACAGCTCCGGTCCCTGCGCACCCCGTGCGCACTCCCCATGCACGCAACACCTTTTCCTCCGCCTCCCTTGCCTCATCGGCTTGGCCTTGGAGGCAGCAATCTCGTGCGCGCCTGGCGGCCGAGAACCACGTCGGCGATGCCGGGCTCGTCCACGAGCGCGCGGCAGACGGCCTCCACCGCGGGCGGCACGGGCGCGGCGGGCGCGGCGCCGGACGCGGGGTCGTCCAGCGACATGGTCGACGCCGACAGCAGGCCGTCCAGCGTCTCGCGCAGCGGGTCGCCCTCCATGTCCTAATCAGGCGCGCGCGCGTCGGCGCGCTGGCGGGGACTGCTGCAGTGGGCGGGCTTACGGGGGCGGAAAGAGGCCGTGTCCCTCGCGCGTGAGCCCTCTGACGGCTGCCAGAGCTGGGCACCGCAGGACAGGCAGTGCACAGGAAGCTGCATGGAGCACGCCTTTGAACATCGCACTGGCGTATGCGACCCATCCCGCCCCCGCCGCAGCTGCACACGCAGATGCGGGGCGCCGCGCGGCGCGGCGCCTCCGGCACGGCTTGAGGCAGGCCCGGCTGCAGAGCACGCGCACATGCGCGCGCGGCCTAGCAATGCAGCCGCGCGCGCGTTGCGCGGGGCGGCGCGCGCGCGCCTTGAGCGACAGCTGGATCTGGCCCTTGTCGCGGTCCACGCGCTTGACCTTGCAGCGCACCAGGCTGCCCGGCTGCACCACCGCGTCCGGCGTCAGCACCATGCTCCAGCTCAGCTCGGAGATGTGGATCAGGCCCTGCGCGCGCCCGAGCATGCGGCGCCTCGCCCCCGCCATGGCGCCTGGCGCATTCGCGCTGGGACATGTCGTGACATAGTGGATCGCTGCCCACAGCAGACGCGAGTGATGCACGTGCAGTGATGGCAACCATGGCAAGCAGGCGCGGCGCGCCGCAACATGCACTGACCCACACGCGCTGAACCACTCGCGCTGCTGACCCTCATAAACTGCTTTATGCGTCGACATGCGGAGGTTCCGGTCTCAAAGATTGTTGCTAATCATCGGGTCAGCGCCGCGAGCCCCGGACCACCACCAGCGAGCCCTTAGAACTGCTTTATGAGTCGTCACTTTTCAGTCCGTTCTCCAAGGTGTATGTTGTCATCATAGGGCGGGTCCGGCCTCACGCGCGCTGCGTCTCACCGTCCTGCAAGCCTGATAGACCACGGTGCTGCCAGGCCGACGGCCCAAGCTCGGCTTCAGCTCTGCTTGCTGCCCACAGCTAGCTGCCGACACAAGCACGCTGCATCGAAGGCAGAGCAGGCGCTGGGCCTGACATGTCCAGCGCCGCGCACGCGCGCTGACGGCATGCATTGGTGCTCCGAGGGCTGCACCAGGGTGGCCAACAGTGCATCCCCAGCAGACAACCTGACCTTACTGACCGGTGCACCCCCGGTACGGCACTGCGGCCAGGCGCGCGCCTTGACGCCGTGCAGGTTGCCGTCGGGCGAGCGCAGCGACACAAACGCGCCGTAATCGGCCAGGCGCGTGACCACGCCCTCCACCACGTCGCCGGGGTTCAGCGCGGCGGCGACCGCCTCCAGCATTGCCGCGCGCTCGCTCAGCACCAGCTTGCCCTCCAGCACATTCACCTGATCATAGGCTTAGGGTCAGGCCCCTTGTCACCTGGGCCGACGAGCGACGGCCCACTGGCCAGCTGTTCAGTCCCTGGCACAGCCACCAGGGCCCCCTAGCTCCCTCCATTCATATTTCACATGCAAGCAACGCATCCCACACTCTCTGGGTAGAACCCATGTCAATACCCTTGCGTGACAATGGCTCACACGTCATAGCAGTGGGGAGCACCACAAGGCATCCTGCGCCCCTCGACACCGCCTGACAGCGCCGGGGCGCCGCGCCTGGATGACCTTGGCCGCAATGGGCTTGCCGATCAGGTGCGCCAGGTCCCTGGGCGCGGGGCCGTTGCCATTGCCGCCGGGCGCGCCCTGCGCGTTCCGCGGCAGCCGCGCCGGGTCCATCTTGGACAGCGGCACAAAGCCGCGCAGCTCGCCCACATCCACCAGCGCGCCGCCCTGCAGCACACCCCCGAGCAAGATTGCTTATCTCACTGCATGAGAATGTGTCAGCAGTCCCCTGAGCCCGCTCAGTTGCCTAGCAAGACAGAAAGTGGCAGCCATGCAAGCAGGCTTGCCAGAACATTGCCGCAAGTGGCAAGTACCCCGCACAGTGTGTGGGGGTTGCAACAACCCCACATCCCATCCATATAAAAGACCCCATTCAACCCGTTCAACACAGACAGGCGCCAGCAGCGTGACTACCTGGCACCATGTGCAATGGCCTGCAAGTGCGCGCCTTATTCACGCTCCGAATCACGCCGCGATATGTGGTGCCGTCACGCTGCAACCGCAGTGCCCTTGCCCACGCTGGCGGCACGGCGTCTGCGTCAGGGCCCCGCGCAGCCTCGACCCCGTTCTGCGGCTGCGGAGGCGCCGCCTGCGTGCGAGTGTCGAGTCAGCAACAAGTGGAGGTGCAAGCGCGTGCAAGGCCAAGCGCTGCAAGGATGACAGCAGGGCTGCAGGGCGGGCCGCTTCTCGCACCTGCGCCTCCTGGTTTGCGGCGGCCCTTGCAGCCATGGCCAGCCTACCCCTGCATTGACACCTGCACACCAAGATGAGAAGTTTTCAAGTACAGCAGCGTCACAGACACCAACTGTCATAGGCACGCACTGCACAGACGCACACCGACCGCTCACCTCACCCCCGCCGCCCAGTGCGCGCTGTCTGCTCGCCTGTGGGGGCGCAGCGTCCTGTGCGCAGCCTGGCGAGGAAGCAGCACTGCCGCCTGCCAGGCGCCACAAGACTCTGCTGAGTACACTTCACAGCAAGGCGCTCCAAGCAGATTGCCCGGCGCTCCAGCAGCCAGCCCTCTGGCCGCCGCAGCAAAGGTGCACACCTGGCACCAGGGCTGTAAAGTGTGCCTGTTGCAGCAGCTCCGTGCAGGAGGCCGAGGCAGCGAGCAGTGGCTCAGCATTTCTGCAGCCACTGACCGAAGACCACCACTGAGTCTTCCACGAAGCGCAGAAGACTAGTACACAGAAGGGAGCTTTGGGCACTAGCTGGCGAGCTCTTGTGGCTCAATGCAAATCTTGTGGCTGGCAGCCCAATGCACACTGCCCGCAAGCTGTACAGCAAGGCTGTTAAACTTCACAAGCCTCAGTCTAATTGTCTGCTGTGTGCGGTCCAATTGCCCTGTGTGTGCACTCTCTTTCGCACACTCGAAGCCGCCGTCTTGCCACGCAAGGTCATCAACACCAGGGTATGCCTGCTCTAACGCACAGAGCAGATCTGCTCTAGAGCAGCCAGCATGCACGCTTCCGGTGTATGCGTGCATGGCAGTGACGCCACCAGTGACGCCACCAGTACTTTATAATCATACCACCCAAATCACACAAAGTCACGCTGCGTTACCCCATGAGGTCAAGGCTTGCACTGCACACCTCTGTCCACAAACATAGCATGCAGAGCCCTTCGTAATTAGGCTCGCACGCAAATGCAAGCAAGAATGTGAATCGCATGCGCTAGGCCAGCAGCCTGAAGCGCCAAGGTGCCCACAAGTCCCAAAGCAGTGAAATTCCGTCTTCGGACAAGATTACCGCAGGCAGGCCAAGCTTTGCTGCACTGCAGTCATGCAGTGCTAGCAGGGCAACGCCGCCGCGACTGCTGAGCAGCAGCATCGCCGCGCGGGTTTGCGCCGCGTGCGCCGCGGCACGCACACCGCGCAGCCTGGCAGCGCGGCCGGCACGCCCGCTGCGCGCTCGCGCTCAGCAGCCCCGCGCGCGGCGCGCGGCGGCCGCCGCGGCGGCCGGCACGGCCAGCCGCTGCCTGCAGGGGCGCCGGCCGCGCCCTGGCCTGGGGGCCACGGCCTACTTTGGCAGCAGGGGCTCGTGCACGCCCGCGCGCCCCGCGCGCGGCGCCCGCTGCGGCCTGGGCGGCTTGGGCAGCGCGGCGAGCACGGCGGCCATGCGCTCGTGCATGTCCAGCAGCTCGTCGCTCAGCGTCTGGCACAGGAACTGGAACGAGTACCACCGGACCTGCGCCGCATGCGGTGCAGGATTAGGGATGCGGCCCGGCGTCAGCGCGGCCTGCAGCGATGGTCCCGGCTTGAGCAGGCGGCGCGCTGCATGCGCCACGGCGCCAGGCCGCCGCAGCGCAGAAGCTTCAACATTGTCACGCACGGCTTGTGGGGCCTCGTTGTTCGGGATCGCCCAGAACGAGCCGCCCGCAGGCTTACTGACTGCAACCCCTTAACCTTCAGCTACACGTGACGCGCTCGCGCCGCACCAGTACCCTCTACTGTGAGCCCTGCGCAGCGGCTTGCCCCGCTGTGAAGTGGCAGAGCAACGCTATTGTATCGCAGCTTTCCATGCCATCTGTCCTGATGATGCAGGGCGCGGGGAAAAACTACCATGCGACTGCCACCGCCGCCCCACTTGGCACAGCTCGGCAAGCAGCGCTTCGCGCATGTTCTGTGCTGCGGCCCTGCACGGCCAACCGGCGCCGCCGTGTCCCCTAAACCAATCACACACAGCCTGGCGCGCAGCCAGCGCGCCTTGGAGATGTACCGCGGTCGGCGGGAGGGCGTCAAGGTTGCGAGTGTCCCCTAACCCTAACCCTCAATCCCACAGCCTGGCGCGCAGCCCAGCGCGCCTTGGAGATGTAGCCCTGCGCGGTCGGCGGGAAGGCGTCCAGGTTGCGCGTGTCCCCGCGGCTGCTCAGCACGCGTCTCAGTGGCCCCGCCTGCTCGGCGGCGCGCTGCTCCCGCGCGCCCGCCGCGCGCGGCGCCGCATCCTCGCGCTCCGCGCGCCCCTCTGCGGCCGCCTCAGGCCCGTCCGCGCCCTGGTCGCGCGACTCCCAGGGTGTGTGGTGGCACCACGACTTCTCCGCTGCGAGGTACGCCCGCCGCAGCGCAGAGCCCTGTGCAGGGGCAGCGCCGCGGCTGTGCAGGCGTGGTGCTCGCATGGGCACCTTGGAGGCTCACACGCGCCCTTGATCAGGTGGCAGATGCGCGCCCCGCACGCCTGCACAGCCGCCCTGCACGATCACATGCTGATGTCGCGAGAAGGCGTGCGCACTTGCGGCGGCGCCAGCTGCGGCGGGTTGTCGGGCGGCGTGGCGCTGACGGGGCCCTCCAGGTAGTCCGCGCCGCAGCCGAAGCCCAGCACGCGCACCGACAGCGCGCGCTCCGCCGTCGCGCGCGTCGCCGCCGGCCGCTGCGGGCTCCCACCTGCCGGGGGCGCACGGCGCTCTGCCCAAGCAGCCGGGCTGCTGAGGCGCCTGCTGCGTGCTCATCAGAATGTCTAGGTAGCAGGCCATCCATCGCTGCTGCAAGCAACTGCGGCGCAACAAATGGCTGCGGGCACATGCTCACTCAGTCTGACGCAGCCAATTATTGTGCTGCATTTGCTTGTAGCCGCACAGGATGATATGCTACCTAGCCATTCTGATGAGCACGCAGCCGCCGTCGGGCACACGCTCACTTACTCTCAGAGCATGTTTGCAGCAAGTGCAACTCGCGCCCGCCGCGTGATTGTCGGCTCTCTGAACCTGCGCGCGTGGCGCACCCGCGGTCGAGGAGCTCGACGGTGAGACCAGCCGCGCGACTATGGCGGCGCCCGCGCCCGGCGACGCCCCCGCCGGGCCAGCCCCGGTCTCCCCGCCCTCCCGCCCCCTGGCCTCCAGCGCGGCGCTCGCCGCCTGCTCCAGCGACACGCGCGCCGAGGCGCGCTCGGGGCCCTCGTGCAGGGTCTCCAGCGGCGCGCTGCCCGCCGCCCCGCCGCCCTCGCCGCGCCCTGCGGCGGCGGCCTCCGCCCCGGCGTCCTCCTCGTGCAGCGTGCCCAGGCAGGGCTCCTCGTCCGCGGGCGAGCGCAGCAGCGACGGCGTCAGCAGCGCCAGCGCGCCGACGGACGGGTGGCGCGAGGGCGGGGCGGCCACCGGGGCCGTGTAGCCGCCGCCGTGCGCGGGGCGCGCCGGGCCCGGGCCCGGGCCCGGCGCGCCCTCGTGCGCGACGGCGGCGGCCGCCGCGGCCGCGCTGCGGCGCTGCAGGTGCGCCACGATCGCGCGGCGCTGCTGGTCGGAGATGCGGATGAGCTCGTCCACCACCTGCCCAGCTGTAGGGTCGGTGCACCCTACCCTATGCACGGAGGCTTCCTCTCCGCCAACGCCCTCAAGGCGACGCGCGGAGTCGACTCGCTGCCGGTCCACGACTGTGCAGGCAAGTGCGCCGGATAGGGTTCGGGTTAGGCATCGCACCCCCTGGGCCCGTACTCGGGAGCAGGCAGGGTACAAGCGGGCGGGCGCGGGCGGCGGGCTACCTCGATGAAGCTGTGCAGGTTGGCGGCGCAGGGCGTGGGCCGCCGCGGGAATGCGTCCGCCATGTCCTGCAGGCTCGCCTGCGAAAACACCTGCGCCGCCGGTCTCGTGCTTGCCGGTGCCGCCCAAGCCTGCAACCCTCCAACCCCTAACCCTAAACCTGCAGCTGCCAAGTAGCTCCTCATCTTCCTTGGCGACCGCGCGCGACAGGCAAGGCAGGCCAGGCGCGCGCCCGGGCACCGCGCCCCGGGCCCTCGCGCCGGCGCTCGCGCCGGCCGCGCTGCCAGGCGTGCACCGGAGCGCTGGCCGCCTCTGCTCGCCGCGGCGCCGGCGCGGCGGCGCGCGGCGCACGGCGGGCGGGGCGGGCGGTGGCCGCACCTGGAGGTCTGCCAGCAGGTTGGGCGGGTAGCGGTGGATGAGCACGTTGAGCACCTCATCCTCAAAGCCCTGCGCAGGGTTCCCCCGCGGTCTGAGGCACGGCCCGCTCGACCGGCGCCGCCGCCGGCGCGCACGCACCAGAGCATGGCCTGCTCAGGCAACGCCGGATGGCACCGTCGCCCAAAACACGCGCACACCGCTGATGGCGCGCGGGCAGGGCGCCCTAACCCTAGCCCGCACCTCCTGGAAGGTGACGTGCACGGCCCAGAGCACGCGCGCGACCTTGCGGATGGACGTGGCCAGCGCGTGCATCTCGCGCTGCGGCAGCCGCCAGGTGCTGTCCCGCCGCAGGCACAGGCCCGGGATGAAGGGCAGGAAGCACCAGCGCCTGCGTGCGGCGCGCCCCGCTCGGGCGCGCCCCCGCCCGCCTCACCCAATGGCAAGGGGCGGCCCGCAGGCACGGGCTCGGCGGGCCTGGATCAGCGGCGGGTCGCTGCACACGCATGGCTCAAGTCCGCGCGCGGGGGAGGCCATTGCTTGGCATGCGCGTGGGGCGCAGGGCAGCCGGCCAATCGCGCAGTGCGGGGCGGAGACCAGGGCCGCCAGCCTGGCGCGCGGAGCGCGGCGGCGACCGCCGCGTCGGCGCGGGCCGCAGCCGGGGCCCGCGCACCCGCGCAGCGTGCGGAAGTAGACCTCGCTCGCGCTGATGCCGATGAACTCGTCCGCCTTCACCAGCTTGCCGTAGACGTCCATGAGCACCTGCGCGCGGCCCCCGCCGGTGAGCCTCGTCCGCCCTGCGCCTGGCTGGCGCCTGCCGTTGAGCCCGCCCCCGCGCCAGGCCGGATCGCACGACCGCGGGCGCGCATGCGCTCTCAGCACGACCGCACCAGCCGCGCCGTACAACACGCGGATCCCGACGAGATGCCGGCAGGCAGGTCCTGGGTCGCGGGCCTGGCGCGAGGCCGGGCGGCTGCTGCGCTTTGGGCCTGCTGCGCTCGGCCGCGGCGTGCGCTGCGGCGCTGGCCGCGGGTGTGCCAAGCTGTGGCCGAACGGCCGTCAGGCCAGGCACGCGCTGTGCACACGCATGCCCTAACAGGCGTGAGCGCGCAGACCTCTGGGCGTCAGGGCGTAGGTTAGGATAGAGTAGGATGGAGTGGCGGCAGTAGGGTAGGTAGGAACAGAACCCTGATGGCTTTAACCCGCCCCGGGCGCGCCTTCTCGCACTCAGCCTCGCGGCTATCGCGCTCGCTGCGTGCGCGCTCGACAGAGCCGTTGGCCGCGGCGCCGCCACCGGCAGAGAGCCGCCGGCCGCCCCAGCCCAGGTGCGGCGAGCTCGGCGCGCTCTGCTTGGAGCGGCCGCCGGGCGTTCCCGCGGGCGCGCCCTTCGCCCCCTCGCCAGGCCGCGGCGCGGCCGGCCGCGCGCCCGCCGCGCCGGCATGCCGGGATGCAGGGCTTAGGTCAGGGCTTGCGCCGTTGGGCGCGCCGCGCGGCGGTGCCTTTGCCGCCGCGGCGGCGCCGCCCGCGGACGCGGCGTCGGTCGTGCCCCAGGCCAGCCTGGACAGCTGCACCAGGCCGTCCAGGCTCGCCTGCACGCTGTCCACGGCCTGCGCCGCTGCAGCCTCTGAACTCGGGGCGCGTGGCGGCAGCCCCTGGTGGAGGCTCTTTGGTCAAGACCTGACATGTGCGCAGTGCGTCTGATTCGGTGCAGCCCAGATCACTGCCCTCTCACCAGCATGAGCGCGCCCTGCGCACGGCAGCCCCTGGCAAGCCCCGACGCTGCAAAGCGCTCCGCCGAGGGCCCTCATGCCAACACGGCAAGGTGCACGCGCATTGGCACCCGACAGTAGCAGGTGTGACCCAACAGCGTCCAAACCCACCAACACGCCAACCCACCAACACGTACGGCTGCGAGTGGGCCGGGGCGCGCGCCGACATGGACGCGCTCTTGGGGAAGATGATGCAGGACAGCAGCAGCGAGGCCATGACGCCGATCACGATGCCTGTCGCGCGCGTCAGCGCCACCATGCCGGCGTCTGCGCCCCGCGACACAGCCGCCGGTGGGCTGCCCGCGCGCCGAGCTTGCATGCGGTGGGCATGCCGCGCAGGCCG
>JAABUV010005986.1_pt1 | contig 13518 bp, 20 predicted proteins | sample 5559971 | NCBI WGS metagenome assembly JAABUV01 (sample SAMN10711881, study PRJNA513362) | rock metagenome | isolation source: Antarctica rocks | place: Antarctica: Victoria Land, Knobhead nord | collected 2015-12-19
GGTCGCATACGGCGGCGGGACCGGGATCGCCGTGCCGCTGCCGCTGCGGAGCGCTCTCGGCCTGCCCGGCTATGTGGACCTGGGCCCGCTCTACTACGTGCGCCGCCCCTCCCCTCCCGCACAAGACTTCTGTCAAGGCGAGCCGGCCATGCTGCCGCTGCGGAGGACGCCGTGAGTGGCAGGCCAGCGTTCAGAGCACATGCAGAGTGCTTGGCAGGCAGTCCTTGCCATGCATGCACTGTGCATGCGCGGGCGCCAAGCGCGGCCGCCCTGCCGCCGGGCGCCCGCCCTGCCCGTGGGCAGCATACGTCCCGCAGCTGTACCGGCAGTCTGTGACGCGCCGAGCGCATGCCGGCAGGTGTTCATGGTGATGCTCGTCATCTTCTGCACCAACGCCATCAACATCCTGGCCGGCGTCAACGGCCTGGAGGCTGGCCAGACGTTCATCATCGCATGCGCGGTCACCTGCCACAACCTGCTGGCGCTCGCGGGCCCCGCAGTCGGCCGCCCGGGCGCCCTTGACGGCCACCTCTTCAGCCTGTACCTCATGCTCCCGCTCGCGACCACTACGCTGGGCCTGCTGGTCTTCAACTGGTACCCCTCGCAGGTGCTGCATGTACCAGCCGGCGCCCTCGCTTGCCGGCGGACTTGTGCACGCTTGCCCTGTTCTGCTTCTGTTGTCAAAATGTGTGGCTGTGCATGCGTGAAGACAGCAGTGCGCGTCCAGGTGTGTCGTGACGGGGGCTGCTCTGGCGGGGCGCAGGTCTTTGTGGGCGACACCTTCACCTACTTTGCGGGGATGACGTTTGCGGTCGCCGGCATCCTGGGCCACTTCAGCGAGACCCTGCTGCTCTTCTTCATCCCGCAGCTCCTCAACTTTGTTTACTCGCTGCCACAGCTCACCAAGATCGTGCCCTGCCCCCGCCACCGCCTGCCGCGCTTCGACCCCTCCTCGGGCCTGCTTCACGCGACGCCCAACTGGAACCTGGTCAACCTCACGCTGCACCTGCTCGGGCCCTGCAGCGAAGAAGCGCTCTGCATGCGGTTGCTCGGCTTTCAGGCCGTATGTTGCACGTCTGCATTTGGCATCAGGCAAGCCGCCACGGGATGGTACAAATAGGCCGGAGTCTTGTAGCAACTGCTGCGCATGGTGACATGCGGGGGGTTACCTGCAGTGATCGCATCCTGCGCTCATGCGCCTGTAAGCAGCGGCCGCCGGACCGAGTTCTGGACTGATGTTCCGCTGCAGAGTGTTCAGCACACGGCAAGGCTGCTGACCAGGTGCCGACAATGTCCTGAGCTCCGCTTATAGGAGGGCAGTCGGAGAACTGAGCACGGCTGCCAAGAAGCGCGACACAAGCCCTCGTCATGTACTGCTGCTGCATGTACATTGCAAAAAGCTGCTGGAGCGCGTGTGTCATGACTACACTGCACGCATCGGGCAGGCACACATCAGAAACGTAGCACCACGCATACAGCTGCAACGCTCGTCAAAACAGCTACCTCTCTCGGCCCCTGCAACCTGTCGCAAGAACACAGACATGCAAGCTCTCTGACCCGTCGAGCAGAAAGCGCATCCACCCACACTATTGTACATCCAGTCACATATCGGCCACGCATGCCGTCAACCCACCAGAAGCAGGGCCCTCATACATCGCCATGCACAATCAGCCACCATCCGTCCCTGACACCGAGGGCCCCGGGGTCCAGTCCTATACTACACTCCTCTGCCGCCGCAGCAAAGCTTCACTCGGTAGTGCTAGTAAGCTTATCTACATCGAGCTCTGCTTCTAGCAACAGTTCGTCTACAACGGCAGCCTCTGCGCTGTTCTGCACTGGGCCGTGGTCATTCGGCCGGCCGTAGTACAGGATGCGGCCGTGGATGAAGGACGCGGGCAGGGGCCCAAAGGACCGGCTGTCGATGACGTGCGGCGGCGCCAGTGCCTCATTGTCCGCCAGGACCCAGCAGCAGCCTGTGGAGCACACACCGCTCGGGCGGCAAGCCCAGCAGCGCATACAGCCGGGTGGCTGGCGCCGCACCGGTCAGTCGCCACAGGACGAGAATGCTTGTGAATGACGGCCTCCCTGCCCTCCCTCCCTCAGGGCAGCATGTGAGGACGACCAGGGACCAAGGGCCGCAGCGTAGGGACTGGGCCCGCACCAGGAGGCAGTATGTAGGAGTCCTCCTCAGGATCGTCCGTGACGAGCTCCTGCCCTTCTATCGCAGCCACGCGGCGGACTAGGATGTTCTCGCGCGCGCTGTCCAGGGGCGGGACGGGCGAGGGGAAGGCCACCACGTCGCCTGGGAAGACGCTCCTGGTGTCCAGTATGCCGCTGCGCTGCAGTCGCAGCAGGGGCATGAAGAGCACCCGCATGAGCAAGCGCTCGACAGTCGGCTGGCCCGTAGCCGCAGGTGCGTTGAGCGTGGGCGCCATGGCAGCGCCTGTGCGCCATACCAGGGGCTGTGAGCTGCCGCACTTGAGCACCACTGCACGTGCAACCAGAGTTAGCGCAGAACCCTCAGCCCCGCGCTATCTGCAACATAACGCCAGCCGGCTGCCCCGTTCGCGCAAGGTGCGCCGTGCTCTGGCGAACTGGCAGTCTGCGCCTACTTTGGGCACGCAACAGGCTCGCTGGCGGCCAGCACGTGGGCAAAGACTTGGTGAGGTGGGCAAGAGCTTGCACACTGCCCACCTGTGTGACTGATTATCCGCGTCAGGGGCTGCTCGTATGCCTGCTTGAACACCTCGAGACTAGCTAAGGAGCCGTCTGCTGCCGGAATCGCCCCCTGCGCATTATGCAGGCGGAGCAACATGTTGCGCAGGCTCCTGAACCAGGACATCCTGGTGCGGACGTGCTGCTGGGTGCGCAGAATGGCGTGGCAATCGAACCACCAAGACTGGCCTCACGCGGGTCCACAGCACTGCGCAAGCTACACGTCAACAAGCAAGTAAGAAGGCTGTGCGAAGGAGTGGATGCAGACTACGGCGCGTGAGAACAACCTTGAACTGCTTGGCTTGTTTGCGTCGAGGGCTCCGGGCCTATTTAGGTCAAGGTCTGGGCGTTTGCAGCTAACCAGGCCCGCCACTCATCCCTTTAACAAGCTGTTCAAAATAATGAGCCGGCTACCGCACACTGAATACACTGCCTGACCTGCCCTGCCTTGAAAGGCGCTGGCAGCTGTATCAGCGCACCCTTGCTCACTCACACCAAGAACAGCTGAGGGGTGCGAAGCAGAGGGCAGCTTCACCATGTCTCAGGGCGAGCTGGCTTCCCAGCGGGGAGCTTGCCTCTGACACTGTGTGCACAACGAGCAGAGTGGAGCGGAGTGAGCAAGTAGGGGACGCGGCAGGTCCCAGCATGCCTGAGGTGGCCGCACCACGCCCTGGCCCCGTGTGCAGTCGAGCAGAGAGCTGCGTCGCAGACGAACATACTATGACGCAAGTGCTGCAGGCGCGCCACGCCTGCCACGACCCGCAAGCGCCACACGAGGCAGTCAGCCAGGAAGTATCTGCTCAATAGCTTGGCTATCAGCTAAATCAAACTGTTGAAATTTGGTGTCTGCATAGAGCCCTTGCATGCTGGCACACCAGCAGGGCCCTTGGGGTGAGAAAGACTGGAAGTTGTCACACCTCGGATGCCTCGCGACTAACCTCTGTTGACTTGCTATTGCTATTTGCTATTTGCTATAAGTGATGCGAAGTAAATAGGCGGACACCGATCGAGGGTTCACGCCTGCGTTTCATGCCTGGGCACCTGCGCGCTCTGCAGGCTGACACGCAGCGGGCGCAAGTGGATGTGCTCGTAGCTGAGCTCGCAAGGGCTGCTGCTGGCGAGGCTGCACTTACTGCGCGGGTGGCGGCGGTGGCCGCTGAGGCGGACCGCATGCATGGGGCGCGCGCGCAGCGCGAGGCCACTTACATGCAACAGCGCGAGGCAGACTGGCAGGCCGCGCTTGAGGAGGAGGGCAGGCTCATCAGGTGCTGCCCGTCCCTCGACTTGGTTGGGTTGCCTGCAGTTGCGCGCTAGCGTCCTTCCCCCTCATGTGCACTTGCATGCACCTACGGGTCCGCTGGCGCGTGGCAGGACGCTGGCGGCCGAGCATGCGGCAGCAGCGGCACAGCACGCAGCGTGCTGCGCGGAGGCGCGCGCTGCGCAAGCTGCCGCCGATGCCGCACAGCGAAGCGAGCAAGCAGCCACTGTCATGGGCCAGCTGGTGGCTGCAGCAGCGCAACAGGCTGAGCACTGCAGGTTGGCCGCGGGGTTGCTGCCCTTGGAGGAGTGGCGCAGGCAGGACGCTGCTCTCATCGTAGCCGGCACGGCTGAGGCTGCGCACGCAGCGGTGAGGCGTGCGGCTTTGTGCCTCATGCGCACAGTTGCCGCATACCAGTAAGCATAGCCACCAGCAATGGGCAAGCCTCTGTGCATGCTCCAGCATGTAAGCGGTGTGTCCCCTGTGGCGCAGCTGTGCCCTCCAGCGACATCCGTCGTCACAGCTGAGGATCGCAACGCCGCATGGGCATACATCTCCGCGCAGCTGCCTGCTAGCTCATCCGCAGCTCGGGGTGATTCTGGCTTTGGGCAAGCAGACGATGCCACCAAAGGCCTTGCAGAGGCGCTTACAGCGGCGGCGGCCAGCACGCTGTGGGCGTCCATGCTGGCGACAGTATTTGCAGCTGCAGACATGTCCCTGCTACCTCTTGAGAGTCCATCGCAGAGCCTCGCGTTGCCGCTCCGCATGGCAATCATAGGCCCGCCTGGGTGTGGCTGCTCAACTCTGGCCCGTGCGCTAGCTGACAAGTTTAACCTCAAGGCGCGGAACGTTTTCACCCACACTGATCCCACTGCGCCCTTCCTACTATCGTCCTGCCATATATATAGCGCTTCATCCCCGGCAGACTCTGCCCATGGGGTGCTTGCCCTCCGACTAGCTGGCGCCTGCTGACTCTACGACAAACCTTGCAGGTTTTGGAACCCCGCTCGCTGCTTCACGCAGAATGCATGCCTGGGTCTGCGGGGGCTGCTGGCTCAGATGAGGTGCGGCGTCACACCTGCTGCTGGCAGGCAGATGCCACAGGCGGCCTGGGGTCAGTCTGGGTCACAGTTGATGACATGATTGCCCTGCATGCTGCCATTCATTCTCACGCCGACGGCGTGACGCCGTCATGCTGGCAGGCTCCGCCTGAGCAGGACACGGTTCTGAGGAACACGATAAGCTGCGTTATGCGTGCCATCGACGCCGTACACGCCGCATACATGCCGGGGTCCGGCCCTGGTGCCCCACCTGCAAAGGCAAACAGGGGCGAACCCAGGGGGCCAAGCAGGTCTCGCGCGGCGAGAGACAGCCTCCTGCTGCCGCCGCAGCAGGTCCGCTCCAGTTGCACCAACAACTGATATATAGCATGCATGTCAGGGGCGGCCTTAAGCTGCACGCTGTGTGTGCGCAGGGGTACGTCCTGGATGGCTGGCCTGACCGGGTGTCAGCTGCAACTGCGCTGGAGCGCGCATTGACAGGGCTGAGCCTCGATCATGAGACAGCCCTGCACATGCGCGCGCCAAAGATGGCTCCACCGCCACCTGGGCGCCTGCCCGACCTCGCTCGCGCCCTGTCATCAGGTGCTGTACCAGCCATGCGCCTGCCCAGGCCTCCCAATGTGCCCGCAATGTGGCGGACAGCGCATTCATGCAGTGTGAGCCTTTCATTGCTGCGCCAGGTCTCGACTGCGTGGTGGTGTGCACGCTGGATGCGGCTGCTTGTCTCTCGCGTGTCACAGGAGCCCGCGTAGACCCGCTCTCAGGGCAAGTGTACAACCTCACCAGCAGTCCACCGCCTTCCAACAAACCGGGGCTCGCGCTCCGTCTCCAGGCAGGCGCTGGCCTCACTGCCCAGAGCCTCGATAGCGGCATGTGCGCGGACAACTTACACACTCTGACAGGACCAGGCGCCCTCCCAGGAGCCTGAGGACTCTGCAGCCTACGCCGGTGAACTCTTAGGGCGTCTGTATGCACACGATGCGCATGCGCCGCAGCTTGCAGCCTGGCTCGCGCGCTTCCCCGGCTTGTGCGTGTCAATAGACGCTTCGCAGTCCGCCGCAGAGGTGGCTGCGAAGGCGTGTGCCGCAGCATCAGAAGTGCTTGCTGCCAAGGCGGCAGCTTCGGCGGCCGAGGCATGCGCCCTGCAGCATGCAGTGACACATATTGTTGGCGGTTGAGTTGACGCTCTGCTGCTGGACTACAGCTTCTGCAGACCGGGGCGTGCTGAGCTGCAGGCAGCCGCCAAGTGCGCAGCGCAAGCCGCGGCAGCCGTGTCTGTTGCCTCGTATGCGGCCAGAGCGGGATACGCGGATGCCAAGAAAGCAGCGCAACTGCTCTTGCAGACCAAGCTGGCAGAAGTACAGGCTGCAGGCTTGGTCCACGGCAGCAAAGCTGCGGGGCTGCTCAAGGAACCGCCTGCAGACCCGCATACAATGCACTCACCCACCGGCACATGCTCTGCTTGACATGCGTGCTCCTGCGCAGGCAGCCGCATCGGAGCAGTGTGCAGGACAGCTGACTGCTGCAAGCGCAGCCGCTTCAGATGCAGCAGCGGCTGCAGACGCAGCTGCGGAAGCTGGCAGGGGAGCACACGCTGCGGCCGAAGAGGCGCGTGAGCAGGCCGCAGCAAGCGTGGCTTCACCGCAGGCGCTTGCGCAAGCGATGGCTGCCGTGCAGCAAGCAGAGAAGTCGAGTGCGCACTGCGTGGCCCAAGCACAAGGCTATGCACTTGTCAAGCATGCCAGGGCCCGCCTTCTCAGATCATAATAGTGTCTGATTGCTAATAGCTGTGGTCACAGGCGTGGACGCAGCTCAGGCAGCGCAGCATGCGCGTGAAGCTTGCACCGCCGCACAACAAATTGCCGTCGAAACCGAGAAGCGCCTTGGTGAGGCAGCCGTGCCTGTGGCCGCGGAGCCTGGGCTGATGGGCAAGGCGCAGCATGCAGCCTTACGACCGGGTAGCATTCCGGCAGCCGTGCGTTGTCCCAGGCTGCAAGTCACAGCAGAGGCTGGATGCCGCCTCACATAATGCACGGCTCATATGATTCCGCCATTCATAAACACCTTTGCATGTGAATGCGTAAGACAGCATGCCTTATCAATGTCCTCAGGATGTCTGGCTGCACATGCATCAGCAGCTATTGCACCACAAGTGACTCCTGGATAGACTGCCAGGGGTTTCATAACGCAGGCACCTGAAGGGCCAGAGGCCATGGCAGCCGGGCGCGCGCTGGCAGCGCCGATGGCAGTGCTTCTACAGGAACAGTACCGGCAGGTGATTTAGGTCGTGTAATCCCTGCACCTTTGCCATTGTGCCGTTGGATCCGGCCAACATTGGGCCTTGCATGGCATGCTTTGCGTCGGATTGATTTTACGTGATGCTCGATACGGGCAGCTTGGCTCCGGCAATCTTAAGCCTGCTAGGAGAGGGTCCATGCGTTGTGCTCAGTGGACGCCATGGGACACAAGGGATCAACATGCAGTGCCATGCATGACGTGCGTCGCTGAAGCCGTGTCCTGCCGGCAGACCGAGGCTGCATATCTGGACGGCGTTTCAGTGGCGTTTGCTCGCCTGCGCAACCTGCATGCGCACCAGCTGCACCACCACGCTGGCGACTGTCAGGCATACTATACCTACCTTGCGCGCGGGGCACCTGAAAAGGATGCGCTGGTGCGACGCTCTACTTTGCTGGCAGATGGCTTTGTTAGGTGTGCGTTGAGTGCTACCTGCACGTACATGCGCCGTATGATTGCCCTCAGTGCAGCAGTCACAGAGCTGTACATGGTGAGGTGCAGGTGTCTGAGTTCGCGGAGAGCTGGCGGGTGGATGCAGACTTGCGCGGCTTGCACCAGACACAAGCAGAGCTCGCTCTGCGGTGCCGCGAGGCCCGCAACGCCTTGTGGGACCTCTGCGACCGCCGTATGGAGGCTAACGAAGCTCGTGCAACCACGATCAGGCGCGTCTTATGACTGTCTGTGTAGTGAAGCGGACGTGTCATCACCTCGTCTCCTCTTACACCGCCAGGCTTACTCATGCATACTAAGCCAAATGAGCCCTGCAGCTGACATCATCAATGCACGCCGCTTGCAGGGCGAACACTTTCATGAAAGAACACATTGCGGCAGCTTCTGCTGTGCTCGAGCGCGTTGTCCAGCTTGAGGTAGACCGCGCATGGGCAACTCGAGCCCTGGCAGCTGGCTGCGCACATGCGCTGCATGGCCAGGAGCTACCGGACAAGCTGCCTGCCCCAGACCTGCAGCCCTCGGAAGTACCTGGTCCTCAGCGCGGGCATGTTGAGAAGAAGGTGCTTTGACACCTCTAACATGCACGGACGCTCGCTCGCACATGCATGCGGCCGCTGAGGGATGGTGCTACTGCTTTGTCAGCAGGGTACGCCGGCACTCCAGGCGCCGTCATGGGAACAGGATATGCCGCGCTTGGGCGCTGCCATACGAGCCGCAGAGCAGCGCCTGGCCAACGTTGAGCCCTTGGTCATGGCTGCCACGCAAACGGCGCGTGCACGTCGCCCATGAGATGCTTTGGCAAGATAACCATCTCACCCGGCTAGTGCGCTCGATCAGCCGAGTATGAAAGGGCGGGCCTGTGCGGCAGGCTATGTCAGACGGCAAGTTGACAGGGAAGGATCCGGCTACTCCTGCGCCACCAGCGGCTCAGCAGGCAGCCGCCGTCATTGCATGGGACTCCTGGACAACTCGCAAGCGCCTGCACGCCTTGGAGCACATCACGCAGGCACAGACCTATTGATTCGCATTTCTCGCTGCTGGCAGTGCCTGATCCAAACATGAACATGTGCCCCTCTCATGCAGTGCATATGCAGCGTCCATTAAAAAGCAACACGCTAGTGCTGACAGGGCTTTTTGGAAGAGGCCAGCAGCATAAGAGCTAGCCTAGACGCACGCATTAGTAGAGCACTTGAGCGCCGCTACCAGGCGGAGTGCGAGGCTGTAGCAGCATTTCATTGCATCGCTGCATCTGCCGCCGCCGACTGTCAGCCCTTGCCCGTTGAACTGCGCATTCAGGCATGCACGCTGACTGGCTGAGCGCATGCGCCCTGGCCACATGCACCTCTTCACACAAGATCCGCTTTAAACACCTTGAAGTTGTGCAAACTCACTTGACGCTGTACAGAGTTGAAATAGCTGGTGCAGCTGTTGCCACCTGTGCAGCACGCTGCACAGGCAGAGGACATGTACTGCAGTGCCGAGCGAGGACCTTCATCTTTGACCGAACATTGAGTGGGCAGCTTCTACTGTCAGCATGTTTGTAGTGCACGGGCTTGCTGCTCGCTTGAGCGCGAAGGACGTCCTGACCACTTCTTGGATATGGCTCTTATTCTGGTTAAAACACGCTCAATGCAGCAAAAGCCTGCTCTTCATTTGCATGTTTGCGATTCACCTAGCAGATCCCATCGCTGGCGCACTTCCACCTCAGCAGCCCGACATCTAGCGCCGACATTCACTCTGGCCTAGTGCCAGGACGCCTGCGAGACCCCAGTCTTCAAAAGCGCAAAGCAAGCAGAGGCGCCCGTTGTGCACTGAGCATGTGCACTAGCACACAGAGGCAGACTGCAGCGGACACACAAGGTTGAGAAGGCGTACCCACAAAACGGCAGGACATGTTTCATGCACATACTTCGAGCATGGGGTCGGTCCTCATACCCTGTGCACAGTGTGCAACTTCTGTGACATTCCTAAGACAGACTAGCCTAGACGCCGATGTGGGTCGACCAGTCTGAACACAAGTGCCAAATGGCAGTAGGTGGTGCACCCCTGTCCTAAATCCAGCGTCCTACGCGGCGGCGGCATCGCGAGAGGCCATGTAGCAGAGCAGCTCAGCCAGTCGGCTGGAGTATCCAATCTCGTTGTCTGCGGCGTGAAGTGACGATGTCAGCACACCATGCGCCAGCGCATGCAGCATGTGCAGGCGACAAGCGAGCGTGCGAGCTGCAGGCACTCACCATACCAGGACACCAGTTTGACGAATGTGGGGTTGAGCTGGATGCCGGCCTTGACATCCACGATGGACGAGCGCGTGTCATGCAGGAAGTCTGACGAAACCACCTGTGGCAGCAGGCGTCGCTTGACGTTGGCCAGCAACCCGATGGGAAGGGCAGCAATTGGTGTGATCACCATTAGATCATGCGCATCATGCCACAAGCTTGGCATGGGTGTGCAACCTGTCCATGTTGCATCCGCACCGCCATGGAGGCGCCTGGTGTTGTACAAAATGTTGCTGCGAGCGTTGCTGCAGCAGGTAATGCAGACAATCGGGCGCGCACCTCATCGTCGGTCACGCCCAGAATGCCCTTGAGAGCGCCCTCGCTGGCGGCGCGCAGCGCCGACATGATCTCATCATACGAGGCCTCTCTTGCGAGATTGACCGTCAGGTCAACCACAGACACGTCCACGGTGGGCACCCGGAATGCCATGCCCGTCAGCTTGCCGTTTAGCGCCGGCAGCACCTGTGGGAGGCCGACATGTGAGGCATGTGCAAAGCTGGTGCGGGCTGCTCAGCAAACGGGCCTCAGCTCCCTGGCACAGCCCGCATGGCGCCGCGCCATCCTCTTCAAAAGCCTGGATCGGATTGTGTGCTGAGACGTGGTGTGCAGCGGCAGATAACGCAGTTCGCGCGCATGCGCACCTTGCCGACAGCCTTCGCGGCGCCGGTGCTGGCTGGGATGATGTTGGCGCTCGCGCTGCGCCCGCCGCGCCAGTCCTTCTTGCTGGGCCCATCCACAGTCTTTTGCGTGGCGGTGGTGGCGTGGACAGTCTGCGCAAGTTGCATCGCTCCCAGTTGTCTCGACGCGCTGCGAGTGCGCATAGCGCAACACAGTGGCGCGCCGACACAGCGAGCAGGGCTCACCGTCATGAGCGCGCTGACGATGCCAAAGTTCTCGTGGATGACCTGCGGGTCGAGTCAGCGCGAATCAACACTATGCACCCTGCCCATGCGCACAGGCCATGCCATGGAACAGTCGGGCACCCATGGACCCCCGCCGGCGCCCACCTTGGCCAGCGGCGCCAGGCAGTTGGTCGTGCAGGAGGCGTTTGAGACGACGTCCATGCTGGCGCCGTCGTACTTGTCCTCGTTGACGCCCATCACAAACATCGGCGCATCCTTGCTGGGCGCTGAGATGACAACCTGCAGGGTACGACAGGCTCGCACTGCGCACAAGCTTCGCGGCTGCAGCAGCCAAGCCTGCCCCTGGTTCAGGGACATCGCAAGCATGCCGACCGTGGCCAGAGGTAGCTCGCGCCTTCTTAGCACCAGCCTTGAGGTGCAGAGCTGCCTTGTCCTTGTCTGTGTACACGCCTGTCGACTCGCAGATGTATTCTGCACCCGCCTCCCTGCGCAGCGCCTGCCCCGTGTATACGCGATTGGTTTAGACGGTTGGGCGCCGAATCAGCCCGGCTGGGGCAGCGGAGTGTAGCAAACCTATCTGCCCTGTGACGGACTGGCAGGGCATGCATAATTGCCCCACACCTCCATCCATTGCAAATTGCGTGCATACCTCCAGGGGATCTCAGCGGCGTTCATCACAGCGTAGACAGCAATCTTACGGCCGTTCACGACCAGCGCGCCGTCCGTGCCGGAAACCTGCACACACGTGTTGTGTCAACAGCCCGCAGTGTGCGCAGCAGATGCAAAAGGGGGGCGGCGCGGGAGAAAGAGGGTCTGGCGGACCTCGCCATCAAAGCGCCCGTGCGTGCTGTCATACTTCAGCATGTAGGCCTGCACGCCAGCACGCTTGCTCACACAAGCTGACAGCTTGCATAGTCAGCCACAGGCAGTGCTTGCGGTTGCACTAGGGTATGCGCTTTCCATGTAGGCTGCATCGGTGAACGGGTCCTGCGCCGGCACACACACGCTCAATGCAGGCCCTGCAGCGGCTGCTGCCAAAGCACGCAACCAGCGGCTGCACTGCTCACGTTGATGGCAACAATCTCCACGTCGGCCTTTGTCAGCGCCGCCCTCAGGAAGAGCCGGCCAATGCGCCCAAAGCCATTAATCTGCGAGCCGCCACCAGCGCGTCACACCCCGCCAAGGGCAGGTGCACAGGCTCGTTGCGCTTCACGCCTGCAAGCAACCTGCGCTAGCTGAACGCAAATGCCGAGCCACGCAGGTGTGTGTACAGACTCACCCCGACCTTCACCACAGTGTGACGCGTGCAATAGAGTGATCGACTGCTGCCACAGGAGCAAGCGCTGTACACTGTTTAACGTCAACGATTTGTCTCTGTACAATACTACATTCATATGCAGCTGAGTCAGCCGAGTCAGCATAACCGAACGCAGGGCCCTATCCCCCATTGAAGCATGCTCCGGTGCTGGGAGGTCTGCCCACAACGTGACTGTCAAGCAGAAGGTGCTGCTCATCGCCGTGGCAAAATTATACTCCGGTAAAAGCGGGCCCGGCAAGCAACGCCGTTGTGGCGCAGGCCCTGGCCGCATGCATAAATTACTGCAGGGCAAGCATACAAACGTCCTTGCGCCTCCAGCTGTCTACCCGCCTTGCACATGCAAGCGGGCAACACCATAATGCTTTACAGCCAGACAGCAGCATGCTTGCCTTGAAATGGATGTATGCTGATTGCGTTCTAAAGCTAGGAGCCAACCCGGGCAAACGCCTAGACCGAGTGCCAGGTGCCAGGGGTGCAGTCCTCAGGCCTGTCCTTCCTTGACATATATAGCTCCTGCAGAACATGTTCACCGTCACTGAGCATGTGCTTCACATGAAGGAAAGGCCCTGAGTGCGCGCGCCCATCGCCCTTCCACAATAAGTCCCTGCATGGAGTACATGGTAATCATGCAGTGACCTATACCAGCGGCAAGGCCTTGTGGCTTTAACATACAGTCTACATGTTATTACATATGCGCCTCAGGCAAGCCTACCAAGCAGCGGCCAACTCCGCACACGTGCCACCGCCTTGAAATTCAAGCACCTGCCACAGCCCTGCCGCTCAGCCTCCAGGTCCATTTGGCATGCATGCATGTATGAGTGTGCTACATACGCGTGCTACCGAACTGGGGCTCTTTACGAGCGCCGCCCTATGCAGGGCTGCGCTGCACGCTGCTCAGCATTGCAACCATAGCTATGCACGCAAGATTGCAGCAGGCGACAGAGCTGGCGTCCTGGTGGTGCAGATACTGCAGGACAGGCACCCAGGCCTTCTGCAGGGCACAGGCTACAGGTGATCTGGAGGGTGCTCCTGAAGAATGCATTGCGCATGATCATGGCGGAGCGATTCAAACATGTCAGCTCAGCTCAGAGGGAGGGAAGAGTGAGGGAAGAGTCCTCCCGGAAGGCACACTTCAGAGAGATCCCATCAGAGTCACACACAGAGCGGCGGCTCGTAGACAGGCCTCTGTGCGCGGCACGCACTGGCTGTACGTGCAGGCGGAGCAGCGCTGCTGCGCTGCGCACTATGCTGGATAGCTCATTGGGGCCACAGTGTCTGAAAG
>JAABUV010005987.1_pt1 | contig 13516 bp, 11 predicted proteins | sample 5559971 | NCBI WGS metagenome assembly JAABUV01 (sample SAMN10711881, study PRJNA513362) | rock metagenome | isolation source: Antarctica rocks | place: Antarctica: Victoria Land, Knobhead nord | collected 2015-12-19
TATAAATACAGCTCGAAACTCTCTTTGATTTCTTCTGTATTCTTAATATTCTAGTTATAGCTATCTCTATTGATCAAACATTCTATTCAGCTACGCACTATCTCGCTGCAGTGTGATTAGATTCTAGGCACGATCTCAACACAAACTGACTATCAATCTTCTTCATATGATGCAAATGAAATCAAGATAACTATTCAGTGAGTCAAAAAAAAGCGAGAAACAGCTCAAGATCAGTACTTCGTACGAAGAGAAAAGCTGTCATGACTGCTCGTATAAAAAAAAGCGAAGACAGACTGTTTCTTATCTACACTTTGTACATAACATTAGTTTAAATCTTGTTGTACAAAGTAGAGTTAACAAACAGCACTCAATTAACTCTTCTTGTTGAGTCAGCTTCACAGTTCATGCAAACTGACTTTCAATCTTCTTCATACAAGCTTCAATTCTTTCACGACAGTATCAGAGAATTGATTCAATTATGTTCATCAATGTATCTTATCAATGATAACTTTTCTTCGATCGAAAAAGACTTCTTTCTGTTGAGAAAATCATCATTTAACTTCGTACATCATCTTCAAAGCTTCAATGACAGAGACAAAGTCTCAGTCAAGCATTCACTCTTGTCAGAGATCTGAAATTGTGCTCACAGTTTGATACATGTAATGCTCAAAAGACACGATATCAGAGTTCAGTAATGATGAAGCTTGAGAAGCTTAAGCATCAAAGATGTCTTCATACAAAGCAGCTTTCGATCTCTGAAAATCATTCAGACTCAAGTCAACTTTGTGTCAGAATCTTGTCTAAATGAGTCAATCAGTGAAAGTCAGAGTTGAATAGTGCTTGATCTTTAAAGATAACTATAACTGAATATTAAGAATACAGAAGAAGATGAGTACAAAAGCTTTTATTTAAGTAATATTCAGAGACTGTGCTAAGCTTGAAGAGAATGTGTTTGTGACACAAGTAGAATGTGATGTAGAAAGAAAGATGATGTTGAACAAAAAGATGTTGAGAAAAGAAAATAAAGACTGAGTCAAATTTGAGTCAGATCTGAGCTAAAGACACTGACTAGTTCTATTCAATCTTGATATGCTCATAACATTACTTTTCTCTTTGAAAATTCATGTTTGCATGAATGTCGCTCGTTTGCTTGCTTTCTTATTGAGTTATTTCAATACTAGCGTGACTTTCTTGAGTATAACGTATGAAATTCATTCAAAACTTTCTCGAAGTCATTGAATTCATCTTTATCAACATAGTATCATTCATCATCTTTATCTAGATTTTTTTATTTGATCTTGTACTGTATTCGATCTCAATAGCATCTGAAGTTCAGAATGTCATCTATCTTTCAATGTTCAGCATTATCATCATTAATAATGATGAGTCTGAGAAGTTCTGCATGCTGTTCTGATAAAAGATTTTCTGAATATGATCGCAGTAGCTTTGAACTGAACATCAAATGCAGATGCTTCATGCTGACTGATAAACAAAGATGATAGAAGATCTTCGCTTTGACAGTGATTTGATACAATTCTAGTTGTTTATCTTTCAAATCTTTGCATGATCTTGTGATTTTGACGTTTCTGAAAAATAGTTAAACTCAGTCATTTATCTTATAAATGATGTCTCGTCTATGTTTATTGATTTGTGCTTCAATGATCAGCTTCGTCTTTTTCAATTGTTGACGATCGAAGCTCAGTAACTCTTTCATTCAAATGACAATATCATCTGCTTTTCTAACTTTCAATCGTTCACGAATGATTTTGTAGTCAGTTGTATCTGAATTGAAACTCATTCAAGGGTGAAAATCTTTATTAAAGTAAAAAGAAGTCATTGAGATGATCGAGAAGATATTGAAATTGTCGCTGAATTTCATCATAGATATTCATTTGATTCAGTCGTTCTGCATGTAATTGCAGTAAATTCTAAGTTTGCGTTCAACGTCTTGATTGACTTGTTTCGTCTGATCATTGATCTTTGAATGATAGACTGTGAATAAATTAACTGTGATTCTCAGTCGCTTGCAAAGACTATTTCACATAGTCAATATGAATTGAGAGTTTCTGTTTGAAACAATAGAACTGAGTAGATCATGCAGTCAATAGACATTTCATAGCATGATTCAAACCGTTTCTTCGACTGAGATGTCATCGTCTTTTCAATGACAGAAAACATAGTGACGTTCTTTGATGAAATGACATATGATTGTGCAAATGACGTTATAGTCTTCTGACAAAAGTAGTTCAATGATGAAGTTCATAGTTATATCTTTTCAGCGTTTCTGTGAAATTGAAAGAGAATGATGAAGTTCATTGATGCTATTTCTAGAGACTTTGCTTCGCTGATAAGCATGACAGTTTCAAATGTATCATCAAATAGTAGCTCAATGATCTGATCAATAGTAGAAACGCTGAACTAGATTGATGATTCATTTATTGTTGAAATGAGAGATTGAAGATTGATCATGCACTTCTTGTAGTAATTTCGTGTGCATGTTCTCAGAGATTCACAGTAAGTTTTTTCTAAAGAGAACGCTGTCAATGATTTCGCAGTTCTTCAATTTAGTGATATGAAATTTGAGCTTGTTCTCGTTCATAGCTTGTTTATATTCGTCGCAGAACTTATTCATTTGATTGATCATACATACTCATTGATAGAGATTTGCTTTCGATTCAATGAATAAAACATCAACTCTATTGAAGATCAGAATAGTCTGAAAACAATCTTCAAGTCGTTGAGCTGATTCAAAGATGTTCATTAAAGACATTCAAGTTAAAGCATCAACTTTAGTATTCATTTTGCCTGATCTAAAGATGATCTGAAAGTTGAACTTTGACAGAATGTTCAGATAGTTAACTTGTCATTGACTCAACTGTTTATTTTTCATGAAGATCTTCAAAGCTTGATGATCAATGAATATTTGAATGAGTAGTTCAATGCACTTCAGCTCGAATCATCAGTGTTTGAAACATCGAATAATGACTAGCAATTTCTTGTCATAGATGTGATAATTGATTTCAGCGAAAATCATGCTTTTACTGTAGAAGATCATCGAATGAAGAACTCTCTCATCATCATACTGAGATAGTATTTCATCTTTTACATAGTTTGAAGCATCGATCTTCAGAATAGCTTGTCGTTTGAGATCAAAGTGACGAAGTACTGAGATCGAGCTGACTTGTTTCTTTAGATTGTCAAAGACTTGAATACAGATCTTGTTTCAAACAAAAGATGTATTCTTTCTAGTCAGCTGAATGAATGATTTGACTAGCTTCGAGAAGTTTTTAATGAAACAGCGATAAAAGTTAACAAATCTCACAAAGCTCTGAATTTCTTTTAGATTGATCGAAGTGATTCAGCTGACTATGACTGTCACTTTGCTTAAATTCATACGAAGATTTAGTTCTGATACAATGACTTCTAGAAAGACAGTCTCTTCTACATTGAATTTACACTTTCGAATATTCATCTGCAATTCAGCTTCGCGTAGTCGACTCAATACTAGTTTAACATGATTTCTATGTTTCTTTCTTGTTTTGCTATAGATGAGAATGTCATCTAGATAGACTTGACAAAAGTCGTTCAGAAAGTTTCATAAAACATCATTCATATATTGCTGAAAGAAGATCAATTCATTAGTCAGTTTGAATGATAGCATCTTGTATTTATATGCTTCTAAAACAGTGATAAAAGTGATGTAATTCTCGTTATCAAGATGCATTTGAAGTTTGTTGAACGCTGATATGATGTTCAATCTAGTCAGATGCTTGCAACTCACTATTTTATCAATGATCTCGTCTATCAGCGATAGAGAATATCTATTTCTTTTGAAAATGACATTTAGCTTTCGATAGTTCACGCAGAATCGAAGTTCTTCATTTGCTTTAAGAGCGAATAGAACGAGGAAGAAATAGAGAGTCTGACTAGAAGTGATGAATCTCTTCGACAGATTCTCGTTTAAGTACTTCTTTATCTTCAGAAGTTTGACAGAGAACATTCGATAGACTTGACAGCGAGAGAGCGTTGAATCACTGATGAGCTTGATTTTATGGTCGTAGAAGCGATGAGAAAGTAGTTTATTCGATTGAGCTCGATCAAAAACATCTAGAAACTCATGATATTTCGATGACAGCTTCGCTTTAATATCTTTCAAATTCTGAGTCGTTTCATTGATTGAAGAGACGTTTAGAGCGTTCAAATCGCACTGAGTATTGTACGCGATTTCTCTATTGATGTCTGTCATGAATAGAGCAAAGACTTCAGTCTGATTCTTCTTTGAATGATTCAACAGTGTTTTGAACGAAGCTGCGTTTATGCTTTGAATCGAGAATGACTCTTTCTGAGCAGTGATTGAAACGAGTTGTTTAAGTATCATAGAGATCTTAGTCTGAGTGATTGAAGAAAACGAAGTTGATCGCGATCAACTTGAGTGCTTTGAATTGAGAGAAATCGAAAAAATCGAAATAGAAGTATTCAATTGATTCGAAAAAACAATGACGTCGTTTTGCATATTCAGTAATATTTCGTTTTTGTTCATTCAGAGCTTACTCAATATGACTTCATGATGATTGATATCAGCTATCAACATTGATACAGTCAATTTCTTATGACTTTCGATGATGAGATTGAGTAGAATTTTATGAGTAATGATCTTCTTAAATATCTTTTCATCATAATCTCTTATTAACTTCTCTTTTGTCAGAAGTATAGATTGAATTTCTAGTTTCTTGCATACTTTATTGACTAGATTAGCGTGTATAAGTGTATGAGCGACTGAATCACTGTTTATTAGCAAACAAAGACTGAAGAATTGATTCTGCAAGATGAGATGAGCATCAATTAGAAACAACTTTTCAAAGTAATTTTCTTCTGATAGAATTTTGTTTAGTTTGCACAAAGATATAATCTTTACTTCTTCAATGACTTTTGAAGAAATGACTAGTTTTTTGAATCGAAATTTGAATTGAAATTGAATTCAAAACGATCATATTCATTGTTCATTGCATTGATTCTGATAAATCAATCAGAGCACTCTTTAGAGCTATGATCTGATTTATGACATATAAAACAGATTTCAACTAAAACGTCTGCTTCTTTGACGCTAGTTAAAACTGCGTTACACGACTTTAGATGATCAGATTTTGAATGATTAACTGACTGAGTAACAACAGCTTTATAAAAGATGATCTTTGACAGATCATCAATGCATTTGATGAGATTAACTTTGTTCTTGATTTTTCAAATGACTTGCTGATCATTATTCAAATGAATCAGATAGAAACGAATCTCTTTGAGAGAATCAGATTGAACTAATTGATCTATTCAAATGAATCGAAGACGAGAATTTATTTTATCTTTCAGATCAATGATCAGTTGCTTTTCATGATACTTCAGATAGAAAGATAATTGTTGAAACTGAGTGTAGAACTCGCTGAACTTTCTTGATTCTTGAATCAAGTTGTAGTATTTTCTACGAAAGTTGACTTTCTTATCTGAATCATTGAATAACTCAGCTAGTTCTTTCAAAAGATCATCGATGATTTTATAGAGATTGACACAGTCACGTTCGCGTCTAGATTGAATGACATCAGCTGCGTCATTGAATAATCTGAAAAGTACATAGCTCAGTTTGACTTGTTCATTTGAAAAGAGATTGACGTTGATCTCTAGTTTATTCTGAATTTTGTCGTATCAGTTTTCTCAAGTAGAATTCTTTTTATCAGTAAATCAGAAAGAATCAGGTATTTTCTGAGATCTAGAACGCTCAGAGTAGATGAAATCAGAAGAAGTGATTTCTTTAGTTTGAAGTCTAGTTTTCAACTCTTTGATTTTGTCATCTCGTTGTTTACTCAGCTTGTTGAGTCGATCTGTTTCTCTGTCAAGAATCATGCATTAAGTCTTTCAATTTTCAATAGAAACAGAGAGTATTACTGTTTCAGTGAATAACTCGTCATCTTTATTGATGAATGATTCAGCACTAGAGAGTTTCGATGAATCAGTCTCAGAGATTTAAGAAAAGCGACTTTGAAATTCTTTGAAACATTCTTTGATAGATAAACGTTTTGACATGATGAAATTTGAAGAAAGAACGAGATCGAGCGAATGATGATGCTCGACAGTATTAATGAAGATGTATAATCAAGTGTTTAATCTTCAGAAAAGAATGTTGTTGATTAAAGAAGTATTTTTGATTTGTGAGTTTTTTGAGTGATTCTCAAGCAATTCACGAAAATTCTTTATCGTCGATTCTCTTAATTGAGTTGAACAGCTTATTTTCACTGATCTGTTTCATGAGAATGAGTTGATTTTCTTGATCGAATGAACTTTGCATACTTAGTGAGCGATAAGTTATTTAGCGATTCAAACAGTCTTGTCGTTGATTTTATCAAACTCTCTAATGTTGTTCAGTCTTTCGATTGCGTCAATCATCAGATAAATGAATTTCTTTAGACTCGTTCTGTCTGTACGAGTATGTTGAATGAGTAATGAGATCAGTATCGTGTGATTAACGAATTTTTAATATAATGTCAGAATCATGTCTAGATGAGTTGTTAAGATTATGTCTAGAATCTAATCATACTGCAGCAAGATAGTGCATAACTGAATAAAATGTTTGATCAATAGAGATAACTCTAACTAGAAAACTAAGAATACAGAAGAAAGAAAACAGTTTCGAGCTGTATCTATAGTAAATCGAACAAAGAGACGAAGTAGTTGATTTGCTAAAGCTCAAATAAATGAAATGTTTCAGCATATTTCAATTTGAAACATCGCTGTTTCTTGTTCACATATCGAAATTTCTAGAGTCTATTAACTAGATTCTATTCAATGTCGACACGCTTCGTAACATGAGTCAATCAATGAAAGTCAGAATTGAATAGTGCTTGATCTTTAGAAATAGCTATAACTGAATATTAAGAATACAGAAGAAGATGAGTACAAAAGCTTCTATTTAAGTAATATTCAGAAACTGCGCTAAGCTTGAAGAAAATGTGTTTGTGACATGAGTAGAATGTGATGTAAAAAGAAAGATGATGTTGAACAAAAAGATGTTGAGAAAAGAAAATAGAGACTGAGTCAGATTTGAGTCAGATTTGAACTAGAGACATTGACTAGCTCTATTCAGCCTTGATATACTCGTAACACTTTGTATGAAGACTGTGATGACAGCTGAAAAGAAGCAACGTTGAAGTTGAAGTTGTTCTCATATGAAGATCATAGCATAAGCTGAGAGAGAGCAACAATGTCACTCAAGAAAGCAGCAGAGTCGTGCAGAGTAATGAAAAACTTTTCTGCAAAGAAATTCTTCATACGATCATGCAATGACTTTAGTATCTGATGATTGCAAGAATCATGACGCTGTATACTTTATACAATGTTCTCTGAAGTCATACTGATTTGATTGACAATATCTAATACAATGCTTCGTATACAAAGCTCATTCGACTTCTCAACATTAAGCAAAGAGAACTCTACTTCGTTCGCAAACGTCAGATAATCATCTCGTATGAAGAGAGAATCTTTTCACAAGAAATGAGCAGAAAATTCTTGATGATAAATAATTGAATTTTGCAAGATCACTATGCGAAGCTTCTTCAACAAACACAGAAAATCTTAAGCAGTCATGTTGAATCGATCTTTCTCGACAGTATCAAGCAATGATTCATCAAGTAAAGATTTATCATTCTTGTACGAAGCATTGCTTGAGAGATCGCTGAATCACGCTAGTCAATGATCAATTCATGATCAGAGTGCTTGTACAAGAGACAATGAAGACTTAACTTTGACTCAAGATAAAAAAAAATCTTCAAAAATTGATTTGAAGTTTGTCATTACTCATACAAACTTCAGAAAAAAATGAGTCAAATAGAAGTATGCTTGAGTCTGTGCATGTTTTGATCTCGTGCACATTCTAAACTTGATTAGTCATTTATACTATTTTTATCATTATTCAATCATCATTCATAGAATCAAATTGCAATTGATATGATGTTGAGATCGTGCCTAGAATCTAATCACACTGCAGCGAGATAGTGTGTAGCTGAATAGAATGTTTGATCAATAGAGATAGCTCTAACTAGAATATTAAAAATACAGAAGAAATCAAAGAGAGTTTCGAGCTGTATCTATAGTAGTGCAAAACAAAGAGAGCGAAGCAGATTTGCTCGAGTATTGAAAGCGCTAGAATAGAGTGTTGAGGCTAGAGATTCAACATGAGTCAAAATCTCTAGAACTTGTTGACTAGAAAACTCTATTCAATCTCGACACACTTGTAACATTATCTTCTTTTCTTTAAAAGTCATGTTTCTATGACTTGTAATGTAGTTCATAGCACTGACGTAGAGTCTTGATGTCTGTCTTTCTATCAATCTTTCTATTGATTCAAATCAACTCGTCAAATGTCTATTGTAGCAGACTCACTATGTGAGATAGAGTGATCATTGAAGCAGACTCACTAGTCGACTTGCTCATCGAAGAGATCGACTATCGACTTGTCATTGAAGCAGACTTACTAGTTGCACGTGAACGTGAGGTAGATCGATTCACTGATAGATAGAACGATGAGAATAAATATGTCATTGCATTGACGAAGAGTGTCATTGAAGCAGACTCACTAGTCGACTTGCTCATCAAAGAGATCAACTTTTGACTTGTCATTGTAGCAGACTCACTATTTGCATGTGAATGTAGAATCAGGTTCACTGATAGGTAAGACGATGAGAATAGATAGATCATTGCATTGACGAAGAGTGTCATTGTAGCAGACTCACTATGAGAACGTCATTTGTAGTAGCAGACTCACTAATTTGATCTGACGACACAGATTGTTTTGACTCGTCTGATTCACGAGCTTGGTTCGAGACGAAGAGAAAAAGAGATGAGTTGAACAACTTATTTTCACTCGTCTGTTTCATGAGAATGAGTTGATTCTCTTGATCGAGTGAACTTTGCGTACTTAGTGAGCGATAAGTTGTCTAGTGATTCAAACAATCTTGTCGTTGATTCTATCAAACTCTCTAGTGTTGTTCAGTCTTTCAATTGCGTCGATCATCAGGTAAATGAATTTCTTTAGACTCGTTCTGTCTGTACGAGTATGTTGAATGAGTAATGATATCAATATCATGTGATTAACGAATTCTTAATATAATGTTGAGATCATGCCTAGAATTCAATCACACTGCAGCGAGATAGTGCGTAGCTGAATAGAATGTTTAATCAATAGAGATAGCTCTAACTAGAATATTAAGAATACAGAAGAAATCAAAAAGAGTTTCGAGCTGTATCTATAGTAGTGCAAAACAAAGAGAACGAAGCAGATTTGCTTGAGTATCGAAAGCGCTAGAATAGAGTGTTGAGACTAGAGATTCAACATGAGTCAAAACTTCTAGAACTTGTTGACTAGAAAACTCTATTCAATCTCGACACACTCGTAACATATGACTGATTGTTGATATGTATATGAAGTCTTCAAGCTATAGAATCAATCATCAAATTGCTTAGAAGCTTTGTTTTGTCTTTCAGCTTGCGTAGACCTGATTTGACTTGACTTTCTTTTCATCTGCTCAATAGAAACAAAATCAGTGAATTGCTGTACTTTCATCTCTTTAGACTTCTTCTTTTGCTCTTTCTGAAGCTTTTTAGTCTTCAGCTTTTGCTTCTGAACTAGACGTCGTCGCTTCAATTTCTTCGCTCATAACTTCTTTTTTTGCTTCGCTTTCTTCTCTCGCTTCGTCTTTTTTTTTCCCGTTTCATCTTTCTTTCAGCTATTAAACGCTGTTTCTCTAGCTTTCTAAACTCTCTTTGTTTCTTTTCATTCGTCTTTTGAATAGCAGCTTGCTGTTTCTCTTCGATTCTTTGAATTTAATGATCACGAGTCGCCTGAATCTTATTAGAACTAAAAAACATCTTCTTTGTCTCATCATTAATCTCTAGATCATCAAATAAAGACTTGTCATGTCGTCTGCAACTTCTCTCTATACGTACTGTTCATCGAAGATCTTCGTTTTCTGCTTTCAGAAAAGCAACATCTGTAGTAAGCTTTTTCATCGTATTGTTCAATCTACGAGCTTTCAAACCAATTACTTTCTCTACAACTGACTTCATTAATCGTCGAACCGTTCTTCAATCAGCTTTAGACAATGCTGAAGAAGAAGAATGACTTGAATCAGATCTAGCGTTCGATTTAATCTGCTTTATGATCTGTGACAAATTGAAAGACAGCAATTCTGTCTTTTTTCATTCACTTTTTATGTTGACAGACGTGAAAGCAGCTTGATATGCAGGTCAAAATAGATCAAAGAAGTTTCTTTTCAATATTCGAGAAAGTTCTTGACTTTTAAAGATTCAGTCATTCAGGTTTTGAGAGTAGTAATTGATCAAAGAGTTGAATAAGCTGACATTCAGAGATTGAAGATGATGAGTAGAATGAGAAGAATATAAAGTCACAAGCATCTTGTTCTGCTCACATCAGTCAAGAAACTTCATGTTGATATGACTGTCATGCTCGTCAACGAATAGAAGATGATAATCGCATGAATTTCTGACTTTTGACCTCGTATTTCAATCAAATACGATAGTGAGTCAAGAGTAGATCAATTCATCGTTAGTTCAGTCAGTAGCAGAGAAAGCAAAGAAGCAGAATTGCTCTTTGAAATCATATTCAGTAAGTCAGCTATTCTGAATATTGTCTGATATCATCTGATAAATGATTGAAGAGAGTATATCAGTCATATTCATGCAAATGATTGCAATCAAGATGATTCATTCTCTATTGTTGTCTTGATCAGCATTTAGCAATTTGTCATTGTCTAAATGCTTTAAACTAAAGACTCTTCGAGTCTTTTGAAGCAGTTCAAGTAGAAAGCTTTTTTCATTCATATTATATGTGTTTGAAGAAAGAATCTCATATTCTTCAATTTTTTGCTTTATCTATTCTCATATTAGTATGAAATTAAACGTAATGAAGACACTTACTAGATCAAAATAAAGCTGATATTAATATGCATTATTGACTTTTTTTTGCTCTAAATCAGCTTCTTGTAGAAACTTTGACTGCAATATATCTGAATGACGTTGAACAAACTCATAAAATCAGTTTTTGCCTGACTGTTTTTCAGATATATTGTACGCAAAAACATGAATCATCGCATTGAGAGAAAGTATATCACGCTCAATAAGCTTGTTTATATAGCGAATAAGCTCTTTTTCTTGTTGATTTGAAAGAATTGACGTCGTTTGCTTGCTTTTCTTAACGAAGATCGTTTTACCTCTATGTCATCACGACAGCATGCTCAGATTGATATTAAATTTCTTTGCAGTTGCAGTGTAGTTAAATGAGTCTTGCAAAGCTAGATCTGCAAGAGCTGCTTCAATTGAAGTCATATTGAATTTGTAGTTGATTTTTGAAGAAAGATGAAAGTAGTAAAGTGAAATGTGCACAAGATTAAAACATGCATCGAGTTGAGCATACTTTTAACTCATGAACAGAGCATTTGTATTTCATCGTTTGACACAATGTATTTGAGATTTCAATGCATCACTCAACTTGTCTGCTTATGCTTCTGCATCACGATCATGAGTCTTCTTGAGACTGAAAATGCTGACGATGTCAAACATCTTGTTGATTCATTCTAGTTGAACTTCGTACAACATAAACAAAGTCAACTTACTTTCTTGAAGCAGATGAAGATTGTATCATTGCTGTTGTTTTTGAAAACATGAAATCTGCTTTCATACAATGTTTCAATGATAAAAGAGATAAAAAGCAAGCTGCAAAATGATGCACAGCAATGAATTTTTATGTTGTACAACTGCTTCGTATTCAATTCATTCAGTCTGATTCATTTTTTCATTGTTCAAGATGCAAACGTGCGTTGTACAAGAAGTGAGATTCTCATTCTTTAAGTTCAAAGAAAACAAATCAGTCAACTGCAGATGATGACAATTTTCTTCACGCATCAACATCATATGACTCATCAAAAAATCAAGCGTTGTATGATGAGTGAATTTCACAGTTTAAGTCGTGACTCGTTTCTGAGGAAGCTCATGAGTTCAACAGCTTCGTACGACATTAATCATTTGTCATTGCTTATATTCATTCAGCAGAGTATTGACATTGCAATCAAGATATTGAGCTTTTCTTCTCGCATGCTTCTTCTTCATACGATCTTTCAAAAGAGCTTTCATCTTGATCTTTCATGAATGAGAAGACGTAGCATGATTGAAAGATTGCTGATAATTGTACAAAGAAATGATAGCAGAAACATAACTGTCAACTGAATCAAATTTCAACGTCTGCTGCACTTTCTTTCTCGTAGCAGTGTTGAGATCATGCCTAGAATCTAATCACACTGCAGCGAGATAGTGCGTAGCTGAATAAAATGTTTGATCAATAGAGATAGCTATAACTAGAATATTAAGAATACAGAAGAAATCAAAGAGAGTTTCGAGCTGTATCTATAGTAGGGCAAAACAAAGGGAACGAAGCAGGTTTGCTTGAGTATCGAAAGCGCTAGAATAGAGTGTTGAGGCTAGAGATTCAACATGAGTCAAAATCTCTAGAGCTTGTTGACTAGAAAATTCTATTCAATCTCGACACACTCGTAACAAGCAGTTGTATGAGACTGCTTGTAATGACTTGTACGAAGTTCTCGCGATAGAACTTTCTTGTTCAAAAACATGACGAGTTTATCTTTCATCACTATTTGATCATTCACGAACTTGTGTCTTGCACAGAACTTCTACTTCACTCAGTGCATGTTGTACAAAGACGTTGAAGAAAATCTTACTTGTCATTTCTTCTGCTTTGACTCGTAGTTTCTGATCGTATTGATTGAAGCGTTCGTACGTCTCAAGATCAACGCAGTCTGTTCATGTTGATACAATTCGACTGCGACATTCACCTCATTGAAAGCGTTCATCATCGAGAACATCATTGTCAGAGTCGCTGTACACTGCAGTACTGCACGCAGAATTAATTCAGATGTGACAGACTTCGTACAAATAGATTGTTGAAGAAAATCAGAAGCAGCGAGCGCAAAATGAAGCAATAACTGAATAAATAACTGAGGTGAGGCAAGTCTTCGAATATGTTGCATATTATCGGGAGAAGAACTCTGTTGACATGCGACATGTTGAGGGCTTGGCAATAACTCGAAATAACTGAAGACGTCGACATGTCACATTGTGAAGTGAATCATCGATCTGTACTCAGCAGCAACGAGAAATCGCGCCGAGATTAAAGTGTCAATAAACTAGCAAACAATGATGTGGAAACCAACAGTCTAGATGGAGATGCTACTACCGGAAGAAAATCACGAGAAATTTTAACTCTCTAAGGAAGTTATAGCGACATAGTCAGTTGGCTCTATCAAATTGCGAACGGTGTAATTGGAAACACCCTGGCTAGAAGACATCCCGTTGAAAAAGTAAGGCTTGACAAACGGGGAAGCACAAATATAAAAAGTGCCATACTCAACGGAAGAAGCAGATTGCAAAGCAACTAGAAACATCA